>Ga0224528_1000974_pt1 | contig 20476 bp, 22 predicted proteins | sample CBST25metaG_2_FD_179888 | JGI IMG/M metagenome (GOLD analysis project Ga0224528, IMG submission 179888) | Peat soil microbial communities from Stordalen Mire, Sweden - C.B.S.T25 | ecosystem: Environmental > Terrestrial > Soil > Wetlands > Peat | place: Sweden: Norrbotten County, Stordalen Mire...
GTGTTTAACATAAAAAGCTGTACGCATGGAAACGGGCCATCGCTGCGAGATATGAGGTCAAGGTTTCGCTCTTGCCCGCTTCAAGCTGCTGGAGCAGGTAGTCCACGGCCTGCTTGATGAGTTGCTGTGTGGGGTTGTCCTTCTGTGTCGTGCGCTGCTGGTAGGGCGATTCACTCGGGTTGCGGAGCGTCGCATTTTTGCTGTGCGGCGCGGTGGTGGTAGCTGTGTTGCTGCTGGTGTAAGGCATGGTGTTCGCTCTCCTGTGCTGCCCGCTGAGGGGCGGATTCTGAAGGAGGGCGTCTGCCTCAAACTCAATTTCTTTGTTTGAGTGCCCCCGCTTCATGTCTTGCGCGGCGGGCAGGGGCGAGGCGGGTTCTGTCAAGGGCGCGCGTTTGTTGCGCGTTCATCGCAGCGCAGCGGAGACCCTTGACGGGTTCCGACCGCTTCTGCCATAAAGCCGCATGAAGCGGGGGCACTTAAACGAAGAAGAAATTCGGTACTCTTCCGCATGATTTTCAGGGAGGGGCGTTGCGGGGAAGGAACGGACCCGCATGGATGGGGAGCGGAAAACGCCGGCACGATTGGCGGTTGCAGCGAGGGAAGGGCAAAGCGCCTTCCCCCAGAAAAACAAATACCTTTATTCCGAAGAAAAGTAGACGAGTTCTATGGACATGTTTCGTATTCGAGTTGATCCCAAGCCAGTTTGCAGACGCAGGTACGTCCAGTTCATCGCATGAGTCCGATTACCTGCATCAATGGGGGTGTATCAATAGAATGTATGTGCAGAAGATGGGGGGACTGATGCCAATTTACGTTGTGCGCCTGAATGACGGAAGTTGTCTTATTGGAGAGGCCGATTCCGAATCCGAAGCACGTGAGGACTTCCTGAATCGTTGGGACACTTCCGGTTTCGAGCCGGAGGAATTGATTCTGAGTATCCGAGAGATGCCCAAGGGCACTTTCCTCTCGCGATGGTGGCCTGCGGGATATGCTCCCGACGAAGGGCTTTTGCCTGGCCAACTCGATGGAGGCATCAGCGATGACAGCGATGTGTACGATAAGGAATATCCGTTGATCGCCGCAGCACACAAGAAGGGGTCCGACGAGGTGGCGTGCTTTACCGAGGACGCACCGCTCGATCCAACTGTCTTTGATTGGGATACCAGACTTAGGGATAGCTTGACGGAAGCCGTGCGCGCGGAAATGCGCCGGGGAAACATGCAGAACAAGTCTATTCAGTAGTACGGCAACCAAAACAGATTTGCGCTTATTCTTTCAAAAGCGGAACCGACTTCATGTGCGCAGTGACCCGGAGGCGCGCTTCTCGATCAAGCGGAAGTTCCTTCTGGAGCGCGGGCCAAAGCGCCCTCATTTTATCCGCCGTTTCGCGCGCAGTGTCGAGCACCAATTTCGTCGGAACCTGAGCTTTGCGGGCAAAGCGTTCGAGTAGCGCCAAGTTTACCTGGTCGGCGGCTTTCTCTTTGGTAATGGACAAGGCCAGCTTGTCGTCGGCAATATAGCGGACCGTGGATACGAAGTCGTAAGCGGGCGCCAATCGTGGCGTTCGACCATCGGGATAAATCAGCGACCAGTTTTTCAGGTGCATGTCGTTGTTCCCGATGCCGACGCTGAAAACGAGCCTGCGAATGAACTCGACGAATTGCGCTTCGTCCGTCAACCGCCACAGATCGGATGCCATATTCGTATAGCTATAGTTCTTGTACTTGGCCTCCGGAAATTGCCCATAGATCTGATTGAAATCCTCGATATGGATGCGCCTGCCCTGGGGGCCGCGGTCGAAGCGGCGAATATAGTAGGCATTGCCCTTCAACTGCTTCCATTGGGCGGGAATCCCTGGAATCTCCTCCAACGGCACAAGACCAGTTTCAGGAACATCAATCCCAACGGCTCGCGCAAACTCCATCATGGAGAATTCATTCTCCGGCAAGCCGGGATAGGCCGGAGACGGAAGTTTGACAATCCAGCGCCCGCCAACACTGGAAGCCGGAATGGAGAGCTGACGGTTGGGATTGCCGATTGCCGAAAGTTTCAACTGAACCCCTGCGAGAGAAAAGCGCAGAACCTCGCGGCCAGCCCTGGTACGAAGGATCGCCGGATTGTCCTCTGTTGGGGGTAACGGGCGGCCTTCCGCATCGCGCACGGTAACGGCTCCGGGCAGATCGTTACCCAGAAGCCAGAGCAAAAAGAACTCACGCTGGACGTTGATTTCGCCGCGTTCTGCGATGTACTGTCTCAACGCTCCTTCCGGAAGGAGATTCGAGAAGAAGGGGGGCAACCGACGTGTGACCGGTCTGACATTTGTCGTGAGAGCGCGGTAGGCATCGTAGAAGCTCAAACTGAGTACCGGCCGGTTCGAATCGGCAATGTAAGCCGGATCGAAGACAAAGAGATTCTGGTCGTTGGGAAGATTGGTGAGCGTACCAACCACCGTGTCGGCAAGCCGGACTTCCAGAACAGTAGGCCGGTTTGAACTACCTGGCGTCGTCTTCGGCATCTTCCGGAACTCCTCCCACAAGTGGCGCGTTGACCGCGTCGGAATTCTCCTGTCCTGCGGTGTGGCCGACAAGGGCCTGAACGGCAGGAATCAAGTGCTTTGGAACGAGCATCGGCTCAAGTTCCAGCACCCGCGCCAACTCCAGCAACGTCGAGAGACGAATATCTCCGCCGCGCTCGATCCGCGAGATGGAGCTTTGCGGCTGCCCGATACGACGGCCCAGGTCGGATTGGGTGAGTTCCTTGGCCTCACGCGCTTGTCGGATTTGGTCCTGAATATATGCCATGTGATATTTATCAAGCAGAGTATATCATAAATGATATTTGTGCTTATTTGGCAGAGCGTTTGCGTGCGACTCCGGCGAAAACACGTGCGATATGGTATTCGATCAGGCGCTTTTGCTCGCACCAAGGGAAAAGCGGGCGGGCCAGCAAGAGCGAAACAAGCCCATGCAGCGCCGTCCACAGACTCTGCGCCAGGAGTTCAAGTTCCTGTGGCGACAAGCCCGCGCCAAGTGTCAGGCCGACAGCCTCCCGCAGGATGTAGAAGCTTTTCAAACCGGCTGCCAGAATGGAATCGCCGCTGCTACTGACAGTTGAAACCGGATCTGGCTTCTCAGCCATAAATGCGAGCCGATAAGCATCGGGATGCGCCAAACCGAAATCGACATAGATCCTGCCCAGGCCGCAGATGTCTGAGCTTCCGCGCCGGAGCATTTCGAGGTCTTCCGTGAGCCGGGACGTGAGTTCGTCAAAGGCCCGCACACAGACTTCGGCCTCGATCGCCTGTTTGCTTGGAAAGAACGCGTAGAGACTGGGCTGCGAAATGCCAACAGCGGAGGCGATCTGCCGCGTCGACACGGCATGGATACCATGCTCACTGAACAACTTCAACGCGGCTGCCAGAATCTCCTCGCGCCGGGGGCCAACCGCTCTGGGCTTCCGCGCAAAATCCGTTCCTGATTCCATGATCCGACCTTACCTCAATTCAGCGCTTGACAACGCCATCGTTCTTGTCTACTGTCAACCTATCACTGATAGGCTATCAGCGATAGTCCCTTTGGTTGTACGGGCAGGTCCACGCCATGGGAAGCAAGATCGGGGAGCGGGAGTCCGGACAATGCAGGCGAAATTTCATTCCAGGAGATGGATATGAGGGTTACAGATTCATTCGAGATTGCTCTGCCGAAGGAGGCAATCGATCTCTATCAGTGGGTGACGGAGATGACAGATGCCGATTACGCATCCTACGCTCGCGGTCACAAGGCGATGGGAAGCTACTTCAAAGATGGCCGCTTCAATATGGTCAATGTCGAGATGATTAGCAACGAGATGATCGTTCAACACTATGTTTTGCGCGAGCACCGGGCGGATCGCGTGCGGTTTTACTCTGAAAGCACCAAAGCCTATATCCTGCGCTGGTTTCCGGCTGTTGTGGGGGTGCCTTGGGAGATGGAAGTCAGAGCGAAAAGCCCGGATCGCTGCGAACTGGTTTGTACGATCGGCGCCGATTTCCCGAACCTGGTGGTGACCATCGGCGCCTATATCAATGGCCTTGCTGGTTTGTTCCTGCGCAGGCACCTCAATGAGGAGGGCAAAGCCTTTGCTCGGGATATTGAGCGCAAATTTGCACACACAGCGCAACTTGCTTAGACCTTCAGCCTCCTTGCTCTTCAGGACAACATCGGGTTCCCTGGTTCAAAGCCGGGAACATGATTAGACCTATAAACGCCCATATTGGTAAAGGTGTTCTGGCCCATGTGGCAACGCCACAGCGATAAAAGCAGAACAGCTTAAGCCTGGATTGTCAATGCCTGGACGCACACAAACTTTCTCATAGATGCAGCCCAATTTCCTCGATGATGGCTTCCGCGATGGAAGGCTCCGCGACGCCGAGATTCGCAGTGTCAGCAAGAGACTTCGATAGCGTTTCGGCTGCAGCGGGACTTTGCGCAAGTTCAACCTGAAGCCTCTGAGACGCATCGGACGTGTAGACGGCAAGCTCGCGGATGTGGGGATTGAGACGAGCGAGATCGTTTTCGAGACCGGCGAGTTGCGTGGCCTCGCCTGTCAGAATCACCCGGTCGGCGGCGATGTTTTCGGCTGTTTCGACGGCATAGCCGTAATCGATATGTCGAGCCGCTCCGACTTCGAGATCGACGGTTTTGCCATTGTCGAGCCGGACAGAAAGATCGGGCTCGACCCGCTCCACGGTGGCGAAGTCGCCGGAGCGGATGTGATTCACTTTCTCTGGAGTCGTGAAGCGAATGCGCTCTTCCTTCGCCATCTCCAGCGTCTCTTCCCGGTAAACCGTGCTCTGGCGAGTCTGGCTTCGAAGCTGGGCAGGATTGTAGGTTACCTGCCCGCGATCGGTAGTTTCGATGGTGAGCGTGTTCCTGTCTGCATCGACTTCGAGAACACGCACAACGCTATTATGCGGAATGCCTTCGAGCGCAGGGCTGCCGGTGCGGAAATGTATCTCGTCGCCGGGCCGGTAGTTACCGGCAACGTGTGGATTCGGAAACTTCTGCTCAATCAATACCGAAACAGGATGTTCCTCAGAGGCGAGCCGTCCATTGCTGCGAAGGTCAGCGCGAATCAACTGCGTCAGCTCCCGGCGCTCCGCCGCATCGGGAGCGACGACGCTTGTCCGATCCGGTCGCGCCGCGTAATCCAGAGCAACCGCTGCAAGGCGGTGATCGGGGCTCTGGTACTCGTGGACTCGCCCCTGCTGTTGAAGCTGTTCGGTCGCTGCGGCCGGTTGACGATCCCGGAAGAGCTGAACGGTTTCCCGTGCCTGCTCGGTCGTGCTGGACGGACGAAAGTCCACCGCGGAGGTTTTTGAGATGTCGGCGGCGAGCCGCTGGCCCAGTGTCTCGGCGTCGTTGGTGTAAATGCGGACATCGTCCGAAGCGCGGGAGACAGCGACGTAGGCGAGCCGAGTGTTGATGAGCATTCGACTTGATTCGGTGTCGATGTTGGCAAGTACGCGGCCCGCAGTCAATCCCTGGGAACTGTGACTGGTGACCGCATAGCCATGATCGAACTGGCGGAATTGGGCAGTGTCGAAGATGATTTCGCGCGACTGCTTGCCATCCAGACGCACCGTCATTTGCCCATTGTCGATTGCAGTAATGGTGCCCAGATCCCGGTTGGAGACGCCGAGTGTCTTATTGGGCTCGGTAAACTGAATGCGGTCGCTTGTCGAGAACTCGCGCGTGCTCTCTGTGAAGACGTTCACGCCGCGCAATCGGCGCGGATCGTAGGTGACATATGATCCACTATCAAGTTCGACGGTGAGCATGTTGGCGCGGGAATCGATTTCCCGAACGCGGGCGAAGCTGTTGCGCTCGATTCCTTCGGTTTTGCTGCCGGTATGGTAATGCAGCACATCGCCCACGTTGTACCGTGCGGCCCAGGTCCGGTCGGCTCCGGTCATATCGGAGCGGTGATCAAGCACGCTCAATTCGTGCCCATCGGCCGCCAGCGTTCCATTGCGCCGCAATTCGGCGCGCACGGCTTCGTTGATCTGGCGGCGGCTGCGATTGTCGGGAGAGACGATGATGGTGTTTTCAGGCTGCGCGGCATAGTCTCTGGCAATCGCGGCGATGCGTTCATTGGCGCCCGCAATTTCCGTCACCCGGCGTTGCTCGGCGAGCAGCGCAACGCCCCTTTCCGTCTCGTTGTTGGCAAGCAGTTCGACCGCACGGCGCAACTCGGGGTCACTCTGGCGCACGATCTGGTCGAGCTGAGAGGTCCGCATCCCGGCCTGCTGCATTTGCTCAAAAGGCCGTCCCGCATCGACCGCCTGATGCTGGCTGGTATCGCCGATGACAAGTACCCGGTCCTGGGGATTGAGCTTTTCGAGGAAGGCCCGCATTTGCCGGGTGCTTGCCAAGCTGGATTCGTCCAACATATATAGGTGGCGCAACTCTGTGTTCACGCTGGGATGATTTTCGCCACGCGCGAGGAAACTTTGCAGCGTGCCGGCGTCGATGCCGGCCTCGCGAAGCTGGGCCGCGGCGCGGGAGGTAGGCGCAAAACCTTCGACCGTATACCCGCTCTTTTCCGCACCCTCGCGGATACTCTGGAGCACGGTTGTTTTGCCGGTTCCGGCCCGGCCTTGCAGGCCGTGAACGCGGTCGGTGGAATTGAGCGTTTCCTCGATGACACGCTGCTGCGCCTCGTTCAGGAAGTCGCGCGAACGCGCCTGTTCCTGCGCCTGCTCCGCACTCAGGATCGGCTCGACGGCATTGCGACCGCGGAGCATGAATTCGACGTTGGTACGTTCTGCGGCAATCGTCTCCGGTGTAGTGAACCTGCGCCCAGAAGCATATTTCGGAGCGTCCACGATCCGAAAATCACCTGCTGCGCGCCGGACCTCGAACTCAGATCGAATCTCCCGGTATGTTGTCTCTCCCATTCCCCGGCGCATGGCATCGCGCAGGATTCTGCGTTCATCGACGACAGCCTCCCGCTCGAAGACGCTTTGGCGGGCAAAGGTCACGGCTTCCTTGGCCTGGGCGCTACTCTCTTGCCGAACTTGCTGCTGCCGGGCTCGTTCCCGCGCAGCGGTAACAACCTTTTCGGGTTGGTTGCCAAACTCCGCAGCCATCTTTCTGTGGGCGTCGAGAACCTGCTCGGCAGTGAGATTCTGTTTGCGGTCGCGGGTCGAGTGCGCCGCAATCTCGGCAGCTTCCGCACCGGCGCGGCCCGTCTTCTCGAGCTGTTCCCGTATTTGTTTGGAGCGAGGGCTTGAAGCGTCGAGGTACTCTTGCGAATAACCTTTGATCTCGGGTGCGCCGCTCTTTCCGGGCTCTATCTCGTAGCCGAGATTGCGTAGCCGGTACATCAATTCAGATTGGTAGACAGCCGTAGCGTACTGCTGGCTCTCGAAGAGCGAATGCGGTTGCAGGGCACGTGTCGAGCCATCGGTCCGCTCGGTGACGTTGAAGATCACGGCGTGCGTATGAAGTTGCGGCGCGGCGTAGCCATCCACGGGCCGTGCCGTATCGTGCTCGAATTTGGCGGCGATGAATTTGCCTGTCGTCTCGGCCGGATGATTGCCGCCGATCCGCGCCTGCGTGTATCGCTCCAGTTCGTTCAACGCATCAGTAACAGCGGCTCGATGTGCTTCCAGAACCCGGTCATCGCCGCCGACAAGCGCGGTAAGCGAAACCGACTTCGGAGCCGAAAAGGTCGCATCCCATCCCGCCCGATGCTCGACGGTTTTGATGGTTTCGCCATCGGCATTCTTATACTCGAAGGCCGCGCGCGAGCGCACCATCGGCTGCTCGGTCTCTGGGTGCAGTCCTTCCGAGAGGCGCTGAAACTCAAGCGGCGCAACTGCGCCCGAGAAGCCGAAACGCGCGGCGAGCTGGCCCTGCCACTCGCCCTGCACGGTATCGCCCTGCCGGTAGTAGCTCTGCGTCTCGGAGGCGAAGTCTAGCTTATGGTAGGTCTGTGCTTGGCTGGCGCTGAGCGATTTGGAAAGTGTCAGCATTAGGATGGCCTCAGATCAAAGGAAATCTGTTCGTCTTCCGAGTGTTCCTGCGCATCGGGTGAGTCTGGTGCAGATGGTGGGGTGGTAATTTCCTGGGCAGACGTGGATGGATTGGCTGGAACGACTTCTACCTGTTCCATCACTTGCTGCACCGGCCAAGGAATCGGGCAGGGCGACTTTTCCAATACGACCGGAGCGTCCCCGGAGACCGTCGCTACAGGTTCGGAATCCGTGCTTTCTTGCTTCTCTTCACCTTCCATCCGAATAGGCTCCAATGTGTCGGGATCGAAACTCAAGCCGCCGTCGGCCATCTTTCGTGGGATGAATCCGGTGGTAGGCGTCGGCAGGTCGAGGTAATCGAAGGCGAAGCGCGCGACGTTGTTTCCGAGCTTCAAGTAGGCGTGCCGGTCATCGAGTCCGGAGATTTCCGACCCCATGACAAGTGGCTCGATCTGCCGCTCTACGGTGAAGTTTTTGCCCGAGCGCGTGCCGTCGAATTTGGTTTCTTTCAGCCGTTCGATTTCGACCTTGCCGATGGCCTCCGAAATCCACTCGGCCGCCTTCGGCTCGGCGGTCTTCATGAAGATTTTGGTGGCCGGCTGCGAAAGCATCACCTCGGCCAGATGGCCGTAAGTGACTTCAAGCTGGGCCTTTCCCTGGAAACCGAGAACGAGCGGATTTTTCGATTTTCTGTTCTCGGTAATGGCGGTGTGAAGCTGCGGCAATTTCTGCAAACTCGCCAACTCATCGATCACAAACCACACCGGGCGTTGTCCCGGCTGCGGCGCGGTAAGCAGACGCATAACCAGCAGATCGATCCAGAGCGAGTGCAGGGGACGCAACGTGTCCCGTTCTGCTGGCCGCGAGGTAATGAAGATCCATCCCTGGCGCTTCTTTGCCCAGGTGCGCGCATTCCAGACAGGACGGTTCTCGTCCTTTTCCGGCAAGAGGCGGAAGCTCTTCGCTACAAGAGTCAGGGAGGAAAGGACTCCAGCCCGCTGTGGTCCGGCCTTCTTATCAATATAGAAGGCCATCTCTGTTCCCTGGACTCGCTTCAGCAATTCCGCATCGCTCGCCATCCACGCTGCAAGCTGGTGCGGCGTCGGTCCGAGCTTCAGCAGGTGTGCGAAAATCTGAGCAGGCGTATCGTGGAAGAACTCGTCGATGACGTCGGTCTTTCGCTGATAAAGCGAGGCTGCGATAGCGTCGGCCTCGGCGTTCGAGGCCATTTCCTGCGCCGGTCCCCAATACGGGCAGCGAGCATCGAGCGGGTTGAGCACGATGTCCCCTCGCTCCTTATCAAAGAACCGCTGGATGTACTCGCAAGCCGGATCGTAGACGATGGCCGAGTCCTTCCTGTCCCTGATCTGGCGCAGAATTTGCATGATGAGCTGGGTTTTGCCAACCCCGGTGTCGCCCATGATCTGGATGTGCTGGGCCTCTTTGCGTAGGGGAATCCGCATCATGCGTGGTGACTCGGTGGTTTTGAAACCGATGCCTTCTCCCTTTGCAACACTGTTGAATTGCTTCGGCGTGAGCATGAGAGGACCGCGCAGGACGCGGCCATATTTCATCTGCCGGAAACGCTTGATGTCCTGGGGAACTGCGAGCGCAAGCAGCACAACGAGGATGACGCCGCCACCGATGAGGCGGGCGGCGAAGATCGCCAGCAGGCTTTCGCCACCGAAAATTACATCGTGCAGCCAGTGGTACATCGAAGCGTCGGTATACTTTCGGGCTGGGCCACGGAACGGAAACTCGTACCCTTCAGAGCGCGCAAGTTCGGCCAGCGCAAAGGGCGCGCTCTTCCCGCTTGGAAGCGCCATTTTGCCTCGCGTGAAATCGAACGGGAAGGCCAGCCGCGGTTTGGCTTTTCCGCCGCCCAGATAAACAAGCCTGTAGCTGCCATTCAGGTGAAAGGTGGCTCCGGCGCAGGCGCGAACGTAGTCTCCTATGTATGCCTGTTCGAGCGGCGGCATCGCAAAACGAACCCGCTGCCAGAACAGAAGACAGGTAAGGAGCAGCGCCACCACCACCACCGAATAGCTCATGAGCGGAACGTGCGGCGGCCAGATAATCGTCTCTTTTCGTCCCCAGTGCGTAGCCATATCATCGTCCTCCTTTCGCGTCGTCCGTGTACTGCTGCATGACTTCCTGCGCGGCCCGACGCTTTTCGCGGCGCACGGCGGTCATGGCCTCGGTGATCCATTCCGATGTGACTGGCTTGCCGAGAATGAGCGGCTTAATTAGATTGACCAAAAGCATCCGCGTGGCAACGATCTCTGTGAAGACAGCATCGCCATCGGAGCGCCGCGCCTCGCGGAGCAGAACTTCGCGCGCCCATTCGCCGAGAGCTTTCTTTTCGGATTGCGCAATAGTTTCCAGTTGCGCCAGTTCGTCCTTGGTGAGTTTCACGTTGGCAGAATGAGTCCGCCCGGTGCGGCCACGCGAACGCTGGAGACGACTTTCAAAGGAGATGATTTCGGTCGTTGTCAGTGATTTCATGTGTGCTCCCCTACAAAGAGTTCCTATAGGAACCGGCAGGATTCCTATAGAAACTCACTTGGCTGTAAGCCGATGATTCTAGAGCAAGGTTCCAATAGGAATCTTGCGGGGCTCGACACACCACCCTGGCAGGGGTGGAGTGTCCAAATTCTTCCGGTGCGTAGCACCGTAGTGGTTTCGCCACCCCTGTAGGCGCGGGATCATGCCTTTGATCCCGCCACCGCTGCTGCCGTTTGGGATGTCGATTGCGCCACCGAAACTGGCTTTCTGCGAGACGGTTCGGTTGGCTCATTGGCGAGTGGCCGACGCACACGCAATGTGGGCGTGGTCCGCTGGGCTTCAGGAGTGCGAAGGAACTCCTGGAAGTCGCGGTCTTTCGAGAAGACATAGGCGAGCGCCTGCTCCATGACTTCATCGGCTGAAGCATGGATGAATGCGGCATACTGATCGAGCTGCAATGCAGTCGTATCGGTGAGCCGAATCGAAGCGCTAACAAAGTGGGTTTGGACAACTTCAAGCAATGGCATATGAACCTCCTTGGGCTGTGGAATCAGGCCGTCTTTCGACGGGCAATCATCCGTTGTGCCGTCCCTGCAATCTCCCGCGCACGAGCGGAGCAAAGTGCAGCGGGAATCTCGAAGCGGCGGCGGACTTCGAGCATGGTGATGACGTCGTCGATGGGGATTCCACCGGCCAACCAAAGGCAGGCCGAGGCGACATCGACGGTGCGCTGGGCATAATACACAGGATCGGCCTTATCGGAGCGGCGAACTACCAATTCATGCGTCAGCTTCGCGGCGTCCTGGCCGTGGGTAAGCCGCGCGCAAACCCACGCCCAATCGTCTTCGGAATGGGAGTGCTTACCGACGGGCGATTTCCGTGCGTTCCCGCGTAGCGGCAGCACGGAAGAGCCGACGATTACATCAAGCCGGAAGTCGGCGGGACCGTAGGTCGCGTCGGCAGGATATTCGACCGCGACACGATGTGCGGGAGAATACTTCCGGTTGTAGAAACCGGGGACGCGTAATACACGGTTCCGGTCAGTGCAAGCCGGATCGCCGCCGAAGGCTTGGGCAATCAGCTTGAGGGTCTGTTCCTGACTCTCGAAGTCGAAGCCAGCGACTCGCCAGAGCGCCTGATATTTGCCGGGCGAAGTCGAGAGAATAGTCGTGGGCGCTGGCACTCGATCCGACGCCCGCAGCGCAGCGAGCCGGGCGTCGCCGTCCTCGTCAATATCTATATAGATATGACGGACAGATGCAATGCACTCCTTAGTGCGTTTGCGGCTGCCAGGACGCAACGGATTGGCGGAGACATAGATGTTCGCACCGTTGTCGTTTTCGTAAGCCAGCCATGCAAGAAAACGCGGCGCGAGAACTTGTTCGAGCGTGACCACGCGCTGCTGTGGCCGGGGTGCATCTTCCCGGCGCAGCAGCAACGCAATCGTTTCGCTGGAAGCGAAACTACGGGTAAGAAAGTTGGTGGCGACTTGATTCATCTGTTGACCTCTCAAGAACGCAATTCCACGGGCCATTGTCAGTAGGAAAGCCCGGCACACGCCGGGCTTTCACCGTGAAGGGGAAGCGGCCTATTCGGCCACTTCCTCGGAGGGAATCTCCTGTTCGGCTTCCTGCTCTTCCGCGGCGGCCTTTTCCGCGCGGTCGAGCTTGAGGATGGAGTTGACGCGAATGTTGTCGGTACGCACCGGCTTCTTCGCCTTCTTGGGCGTGTACTCGGTGTGGCGAATCTCGCCTTCGACCTGAACGTGCGCGCCTTTCTTGAGCGTGCCCGCGAACTCGCCGAACTTGCCGAAGACGATGCAGCGATGCCATTCGGTATGCGAGATGTATTCGCCGGACTCTTTGTCCTTGTAAGAGGTCTTGGTGGCGATGGAGAAGGTGGTGAACTTCTGGTTGTTCTTGCCGGTGCGAACTTCGGCGTCATTGCCGAGGTAGCCGATGATGGTTGCGCGATTCAAATACATTTTCGAGTCTCCGTTTTTGAATTCCCGATCTGCTCGGGTCACACCTGGCGAAGCTATGCGAGTGGGCGCGACTCCCAAGGCCGAAGCTCTGCATTTACGGAGGGTCCATCGCAGATGGAAACCGTAACCCGCAGGGTGCGATAATCCGGGGTCCCCGGCACGCGATTGTTGCGTGGCGGGGTGGTAGCAAAGCAGAAGAGCGAGCTTGCCGCCGGGCGTCGCAATGGCCCCGAAGCAGTGACCGAGCAAGTGAGGAATTGAACTGGTGAGACTCGCGTCTGAACCGAGCAATCTCTCTGCTTCCTGACGACCGCTTCGACCGGCAAAACCAGATTCATATTCCTCGTCGCCTGACCTCTGGACAAGAACCGCATCTCGCCCTCGCATTCGCTCGTCTTGAAGTTCGGCGCGGCCACACTCAAAAGCGCACAGCAAGGGTGAGATTCCGTTCGCTACACCGTGCCCAAGAAGGCTTCTCATAGCCGTGCCTCCGACTCGCGTTTCCATCCGCGCAGTCCGTACCGGAATTCACGCTGCCGCCGTGGAGGAAGCCCGGTAGATTTCCTCCGTCTCGAAGGACTGCTCCGCATGGCTGTATCCCTTCACAGTGATAAGTTCGCGCACCCTGCGCCGGCCCGTGGAATCGCGTTCGCAGTAGAGAACGTAATCGACTGCTTTTCCGGTCTGCGACCGGATGAATTGCTGGTTCAAATTCGTCCTGGCGCTGAGCGCCATATCCGCCAATCTGTCGAGCGCATCTACGGCTGAATCCGCGTGTAAAGTTGAAAGCGTTCCTCCGTGGCCTGTGTTCATCGCTTGCAGCAGGTCATAGCCGCATTCATCGCGGATTTCGCCCATGATGATGCGGTCGGGACGATGACGGAGAGCAGCGGCAACCAACTGGCTCGGAGTCACTGCAACCTGGCCCGGAATCGCGGCAACAGCCTCCCAACGAACGGCGTTGGGATGTGCAATCTTCAACTCGGCCGGCTGCTCGATCACAATCAGCCGCTCTTGCATGGGAACATGGTCGAGCAGGGCCTTCATCAGGGTCGTCTTGCCCGAACCAGTTCCGCCGGCGATAATGCCGTTCTTCCGTGCACCAATCAGCCGCACAACCATATCCCGAACCTGCGCGGGCAAGCTGCCCGATGCAACCAGTTCATCCGAGGTAAACCAGCGGTTGAATTTGCGCACGGTGAGCGTCGGTCCATAGACCGATGACGGCGGGCCAACCACGGCCACGCGCGAGCCATCCGGCAAACGCGTACTCAGGATCGGATTCTGCCCAGTGAGGTCCTGGCCGAGAATGCGCGCCACGCGCTCAATCGCGGCCTGCAACCGCTCGTTCGTGTACGGCGTTTGCAGCTCAATGTGCTCGACCATTCCATTCCGATCCGCGAACACACCCGTCGTCCCGTTAATCATCAGATCGGAGATCGACGGGTCAAGGAGCAACTCGCGCAACTCCTCGGGAAAGAACGGCAGAATCAGCTCGTAGCTCATTTTGCCGCTCCTGTAGTTGTATCCGGCTTAATGAGATCGACAGACACACGGTTTTCGTGGAACTCGGTGATGGTTAATCCCAACGGATTGATGAACTCATATTGCGGATAAATCCTGGACTGGTCGCTGACCTGTTTGGGGTTCAGGTAGTAGGTAATGCTGAGCATCCAATGCTCTGTGCGAGGCTCACGTGAATTCTGCACGGAGTAGAACCGATCCATGGTCATCAGGGCCGTACCGCGGGCAATACGTGCGCCCTGAACCATTTCCTCGGACATAGAGGTAATGGTCACGTTCTGGACCGCGACATCGCTCGATTCGATCTGGCCTGCCGCGACCTGTGAAACCAAGTGATTCTGGTTGTCGTCGGCCATCAATCGAGACGCCAACGACTGCGAAAGAAAGTAGTAATTGAGCGGATATTTCTTGGCGATTACGTCCCGATTGATCGTGTAGCGGTAGTTGGCCCAATCGGTCAGATAGGTGCGGACTTCGCCCTCACGGGGACTGTAATTCAGGTCCGAATACTGGATTGCCTGGGCGCGGCCCATCTCGTCGATGCGGATGTAGCGATTCGCGATGGGGCGACGAGCAAGAGACAGATTCATCGCCAGCGAACCGAGAAGGACGATGGTTCCGCAGGCAATGATGAAACGGTATGCCTTCCGCTCGGCATAGTGGGACGAGTACACCTCGTTGCCGATGCGATCGACAAGCAGAGATTGCGCGGGCGTCAACGGCGCTTCAATGGGAGCTGTGCGAGTGGACATGGGGAGCACTTGACCTTTCTTCAGGGGTGAGAAACAGGTTCGCCGTATAGACAAGAACGATGGCAAATAGCATCGCTATCGGCAGCAACAATGCACGTCGTAACGGCCTTGAAACTCCGAGCCGGCGAAGAAGCAGAAAGCTGACAATGAAGGTCAACATGGCGCTGCCTCATCCGGCCATCATGATGAGCGAAGCCGCGGCTCCGCCGACCTTGGACACGCTGTCTGCCATCCCCGCCGTGCCGCCGAAGATCGCCTGCGTCATGCTGGGGATGAAGAGCAAGTTGATGATGAAGGCAATGAAGACCATCGTGCATGGGATCAGGTTCGCGAGCCACATATCCATCGAGTAATTGCCGTTGAAAGTTTGTTGGATGAAGGCATTCAAAAAGCCCGACCACACGAAGATGAACGCGGCGGCCACGGCGCGGATCATGGCGAAGCCAAGCAGCACGTCGAGGAAGTGGAAGAACTTCCCTCGGAAAGTCCTGGTCATCAGCAGTGGAATGAACACCGGACCGAAGAGCGCCGTGACGCCGTAAAGAATGAACGAGCTGCAATTGATGAGGAAGAGGATGCCCGAGGCAATCCCCAGCAGTCCTTGCACCACGAAGTAGCAAAGGATCTGGAGAGGAGCCATGAGCGACGGCATGGCGGTGTTGTCGCCGGCAGTTTTGAACAATTGCAGCAGGTTGTTCAGCGAGTTCTGATCGAAGGCCGCGACCATCGCCTGCGCGATATAGCTGAAGAAATGGTTGAGACCGAAGCTAGCTCCGGGGAGCGGATTCACCCAGTAATTGATGAGCAGGCAGCAGACGATGAGCCGCAGCAGGAAGTGGGTCAGATCGCCCGCGCGGACCGGGTGCGTATGGAAGCGGAGCGTCATCCCAGAGGTGTTCCAATTGATGACCATGCCGATGAGCGTGAACAGGGCGATGGCGCTCAACTCGGTCAGTCCGAGTTGCGTCAACGCACCGCCGTTCTGCGTGGTCAGATTCGACAAGTTGTTCGTGAACTGATAGAGCCAGTCCACGCCTGAGCTTGCGCTCGGTAATGCCTGGGCCAACAAGGTTGGTGAAATCATGGTTGCCACCTCTCTACTGGAATCAAGGGCGGCGCTGGCTGAGCGGCCAGCGCCGCTAAGTTTGAAGTCACGGAAGATAGGTCTGCCAGGTGTTGCTCTCTCCGGCGGCGCTTGCGTCATTTGTCGCGCGTTGCTGCTGGACGAAGACCGCGGTATTGAGGTCTTCGACAGCGGCATTGCGCCGTTCCATGTTGGCAACGGTCATCTGTCCGGCAAGGCAGGTATGAAGCGCGCCTTGCGACTGCATCTCGCTCAGCTTCTGCGCTTCGGCTGCGTTCAATAGATTGAGTTGTTGGACTTCGCTGTTGGTGCTGTCCGTGATGTCGAATTGATTCGAAAACAACGTAGAGTTGGCGGTGGCATTTTCGGTCCGATTGCTCCGGTACTGCCCCACAGCCGTGAGACAGTCGGGAGAGATCGAGTCCGCGGTTTCGATCATGGCGAGTTGTGACATGCGGGAACTGCCGAGAGACTGCCCCTGTAAGTAGCTGCTTGCGCCGCTATTCATCGAAACCGTGGCCGTCTTCCATGCAGTGGCCGAAGTGGACGGTGAGTTGGTATTGAGCGCAATCCTGATGCCTGCCGTCTCGCCAAACATATTGGCGACATTCACGTTTTCAAGCGTGTGAAGCGTCGTCTGCCACTGCTGCTTGAGCGAGAAATGGGCAATGTTGTTTTTGAGCATTTTGTACTGCGTCTCCAGAGTGGTGAGCTGGGAGACAAGACTGGCGTAACTGGTTGGGTCGAAGACGACGTCTCCCATACCGAACAGGGCAAAGCCCGGCGTAGCAGTGAGGACAACGGTGGCTCCGACAATGAGCCACTTACGATGTTTCTTGAGTTTGAGCGGCATAATGCCTCCTTGGGTTTGATCGAGCGGTTACATACACTGCGGGCAAGTTGGGTCCATCCTGTCCAGGGAAAAACACCTATCGTGATCCAAAAGAGCGCATGGAAGGCGCAACGTTCTTTCAGTGATCTCAACGAACTCGATCAATGCGCCAGCGATGACGTTCTGTACCGCTGGCACTCTGAGTACAACGAGCGCCAGCACAATCATTGCGGTGTAGCCGGCGAGTCTTTGGTGATTGTTTTTGGGGCGCGTCATACCCCCTCCTCGGCAAGCTGGCGTGCAATTTGCGGGATCATGGCAACCCATTCGTGTCCAGCGCGCTCGATGGCTTCCGCAATGGTGTAGCCAAGCTCTTCAAGCCAGTCTGCACGGTTGAGCACAAGCGCGACGGCAACCTTCTCGCCGGTGGACTGCACTGCCCATGCACAGCGGCCACAGCGCATCGCATTGCGCGCTTTGTTGAGCAGGTGCCGGTAGCGTTCGTTATGCTCACTCATTTCGTTCCTCTTTTCACAACCGGCAGGATTGTCGTTACTACCAGACCGAAGAATGCGCAAAGCCACAGAAGAAAAAAGCCATCAGCGCAGTGATGTAGGCTCCGATTCCCAGGTTGACGACTAACCTCCAAGTCCCGGTGAAATTCCACAGTTCCAGGACTGCCAATGGCCAAAGGAAAGCCTCAGCCAAAATGCAGTAGCAGGCAATGAAGACCCCTATGATTACGGCATCTTCTAATTGGGATGGCATTGTGTTGTGCAGTACACAGCAGATCCCATAAGGAAGCGGGGAGCACACCGCGACTGCGCCGATGATTACGGCGGCGCAGGTCGCTTTGTGATCGTGTATAGCTCGTTGTTCCTTGCCGGAGCGGTCCTGATCGTTCACAAATGCCCTTCCATCAACAACGGTTAAAGCGTTGGGTCCATGCGGTGTTCCGCGTAGGACGGAATGAGGATGTCTCGGCCCACGTAGACGCGGGCGCGTGAGCCCTCTTTGAGCGTGATGATGGGCAAACGATTGAGAAAGTGGTTCAATACCTGCTCACCTTCTGCAGATGTTTGCTCAGAGATGCCATTGCGAATCTGCGTTGATGAATCAAGGACACTGCTGTTGTTGCCGATCTGGGCGAGACCGCCCAAGCCGCCAATGGCCGCCGCTGCGCCGAAGGCCATCAGATACCCGTGATCGACCTTGGTAGCCAGACCCGTTGTGCCCAACGGGTCGAGTCCGATGTACTTGTCGAAGTCCAGAGAGAAACCGTCCGGGCAGACGGCGCGGTGAAAGGTGACGAACATCTTGCGCTGCTGGGCGTTGCCCACGCTCTGCACCGTGCCGATGAGCCGTGTACCTTGCGGCATGAGCAACTGTTGGTGGTCATGCGAGTAGTAGTCAGTGGTGAGCATGACCAGGATCGGCCCGCTGAAACCGCCGTCGATATGGTTGGTGACGACACCTTCAAGGACAGTTCCCTCGAAGATCCGATAGAGCCGCCCCTGATACTGGTCGAACTCATACGGTCCCATCGGATCGGTCTTGGCGGTTGCTTTTGTCTGGGCTGTGGTGGACTGGCCGGACTCCGCGCCGCCGGCCACGTCAGCCGTGGCCGTATGCTGTGGCGTTTCCGTCGTTGGCTGGGCCACGGCGACGGGCGCGGGAGGCCCACTGTTAGAGCGCTCGAAGTCAAGCGCCACAGTTCCACTGTTGATGGCGTCCTGCTTCAGCTTTTCCCGCGCCAGCGCCTTTTGCTTGACCTCGGCCTGTGCCTCGGAGACATTGGAAGTGTGTTGCGGCGCATTGGGACTGCCGCTGTAGAGTGTGTCCCGCTGCGCTGCGGTCATCGGCGCGGCGTTCGCGGACTCGGGACCGGGAGCGCCTTCTGTGGCCTGGAGCTGTTGCATAGCCGCAACCAACTGCTGTTGGCGTTCTTTTTCATCTGCATCGTGTTGAGCTTGCAACTGCTGCTGCGTCTCGAAGCTCGATACCTGCTGCGCATTAGGTGAAACCGGGCGCACTTGCAAGCTGCTCGCCGGGGCCGCCTTTTTGTTGCCGTGCAGCAGGCTCGATACGTTGGCGATTCCGAGTATGGCGAGAATCGCCACAAGGGCAATCACCACCGGCATACCCTTTTTGAGCGGCGGTTTTGCCTCCGGCTGCTCGGGGATCGTTGCGGGAGTGTTCTGATTCGTTTCCGTCATGGCTATTTCGTACCTCCCACGCGATGGAATTCAACCTTCTGCTTACCGATGGCGAGATACCCGTGCTCTAACTGCTTGGGCACGGTATAGAGCCCACCGTTGAAATCGAAGTTGACGAGAGAGCCTTTCTTGTCTTTCAATTCGTAGAGCGCAGGCGTTTCCTGAAACACACCGCGCAAATATGTGAATTTGTCATCCCGCCAGATTTGCTGGAGGCCGAGTTCTTTGCCTTTCTTCTCATCCCAGGCGTAGTCGAAATGCAGCGTGCCGGGATATTCGCTGTGGTACTGTTCCGCCTTGGTCTGCTCGGCTTTGAGTTCGGCGGTCTGAGCGGCCTTCGCGGCAACAGCTTCCTGTTTCGCCTTATCCAGTTCTGCCGCAGGAACAAAGACTGGAAGCTGCGCCAGACGGTCCTTTGCAGCCTGGTCGCCGGGATTGATGAAAACCTTGGAATCGAAGTGCGGATCGGGGTCATTCGATACCTCGCGCAACTGGAGCGTATATTCGTTGCCGTGATCGGAGACGATGTGAATGTCAGTAGAAGCATTCGCAGTCCGCGGCTTCACGCTGATGAAGCGGCTGGCTACATGACCGCCGTCGAAGACCCAATCGACGGTATCGCCCGCGAAAACATTGGCTACCTTTTCTTCAACGGGGAGCACAATAAGCGTCGATTGCAGCATACCGGCGCGCACCTGCGGTGGCGTCTCTGCTTCCGTGACTGCTACGGTGCGAGGTGCGCTGGGTTGGAGTGAATGCGGATCGGCTGAGGCATGAAGCGAGGCAGAGGCGAGCATCAGGCTTAGGCCGATAGAGACAGGAATAGGGGGTCTCATAAGTTCGTGTCCTTTCTGTGGTGAAGTTTTTGATTACGCTGTTTCACCCTGGGCAAAGCGAGCAATGCCCTCGGTGAGTCCGTACTTGGCGATGAGCTTGGCGCGCCGTACGCGGTCCTTCGGCTTGGTCGAGAAAGCCGCGTAGCTGCGGCTGTCGAGATTGAGCTTGATGACCTTGGTTAATCCGTCGCGGCGCATGTACAGACCTTCACGGTCTTGCAGGCTCTCGAAGAGCGCGAGTTGCTGTTCGTTCATCTTGAAGAGTTCCGCGTACCGCTTGCGGTTGAAGGTGGCGTCTTTCAGGAACAGGAACGATGTGCAGGAGTTCACGATCGAATCGGCATTCGTGCCCAGATCCTCGGCGGACTGGCCGATCATGGTCACGCCGCCCAGGTTTTTGCGCACCGTCTTGATCGAGGCCAGCGCGCCTTCGAGCAACTGCCGGTTCTTCATCGAAGAGAAAATCTCTTCGATCAGGATGTGCTTGGGTACGCCAAGATTGGCGGGGTTGTAAAGCACATCGTTGATGCGGCGCAGAAGCCAGACCATTACAGGCTCGATCAGGTCGGCGTATTGCTCGTTGTTGACGCCCTGGAAGTCGAAGCACTGGAGGCGCGACAACGAGAGGCTGTCCTCCACGTTGTCAAAAACAGCGTGATAGACGCCGTTGCCAACCCACTTGGATAAGTAACGGTCGAGTTTCTTGGGCAGGAAAAGATTCGACAG
>Ga0224528_1000981_pt1 | contig 20327 bp, 17 predicted proteins | sample CBST25metaG_2_FD_179888 | JGI IMG/M metagenome (GOLD analysis project Ga0224528, IMG submission 179888) | Peat soil microbial communities from Stordalen Mire, Sweden - C.B.S.T25 | ecosystem: Environmental > Terrestrial > Soil > Wetlands > Peat | place: Sweden: Norrbotten County, Stordalen Mire...
GGCTACCGATACGAGTCGTCGCGGTGCATGACGAATTCGGGATAGGCGTTGCCGCCCAGTTCGCTCAGGTCCATGCCGATGCGTTCGCTGTCGTAGTCGGCGCGGAAGGGCACGAGGCGATTCAGTCCTAGCAGCAGGAAATAAACCAGTGGCAGGAAAAACCCTAGCAGCACTGCGATGCCGATAAGTTGGGCGAGCAGTTGGCCGGGGCCGCCGGAGAACAGGCCCGCGGCGAGCAGTCCCCAAAGCCCTGCGACCATGTGGACGGCGATGGCTCCCGAGGGGTCGTCGACGGAGAGCGCCAACTCGAACAGCTCCACCAGCAGCGGCGTGACCAGTCCGGCGATGATGCCGACAAAGAGCGCGGCGATGGGCGCGATGACGGCGGCCGAGGCGCTTGATGCCACCAGTCCCGCCATCCATCCGTTGGCCGAGAGGCTGGCGTCGGGCTTGCCGAAGCGGATGTTGGTGACGGTGAAGGTGACGGCGAGCGCGGCTGTGGCGGAAAGCACGGTGTTCAGCACGGTCTGCGGCAGTTGCGTGAGCGGCGCGTGCAGCCACAGCAGCGCGCCCGCCGCATTCCATGCCATCCAGCCGACCAGACTCACCAGACAGCCGAAGAGCACGTAGACGACGTTGTGGCCGGGCATGGCCGTCGAAAGGCCTTCCTTGGGAAATTTGCCGTGGCGGGGGCCTGTGATCCAGACGACCGCGAGCGCGCCGAAGCCGCCGAGGACATGAATGGAGCCGGAGCCGCCGGGGTCGATGAATCCCGCGCCGAGGCCGAAGTTGGTTCCCAGCGCGGCCATCCAGCCCGTGTCCCAGCTCCAGTGCGCGGCCAGCGGAAAGAGCACGAGGGCGTAGAGCGCGGCGATGCAGGCACCGGCCGCCAGACGCAGACGGTCGGCGCCCGATCCCCAGGGAAGCAACACGGTCAGCGCGACGGCGAAGAGCTCGAAGAGCAGGCCAAGCTGGGCTTCGATGGGTTGGGAGGCCAGTCCGCAAGCGAAGAAAACACCGGAGCCGAAGAGGTTCCAGGGTTTGCCTGCGAGATGGAACGCGAGGCCGGGACCGGTGGCGAGCGCAGATCCAAAGGCGACGAAGAGAATCGCGGCCAGGGCAGCCAGAGCGATGCTGCCGACGAGCGCCTGCGCGGCCGAGCGGGCGCGGCCCAGACCCGTGTTGAGGAAGGCGACGCCGGCGATGGTCAGCGGCGCGATGAGCAGCAGCACGAAGGCCAGCAGGGCGGAGGAGGCGGGCAGAGCACTCATCGGCGTCCTCCGGAGCGGGCCGGCATGTGGCCGCGAATGGCGACGCCGAGTCCCAGCGCCTCGACGGCCAGACCGCAGAGCACAAAGGCGGTGCGCTCAAGCGAGTCGGCAAAAAGCACGATAGCTGCCAGCGCCAGGAAACATCCGGCGGGCAAAACCAGCAATCCGGCAAACTTCATGACCGTTCCTTTCCAACTGAAGGCAATAGTGATCTGGAGAGTATCTTCTCTTGTTAGGATTGGCGAAAGGGCATACGGAGCGCAAGGATAAATTGCGTTTTGTGCCGAGGTCGGCGCGCAGGCTGGCGCCGTATTTATGGAGGAGAATATCAATGGAATTTATCGATAAAATGGCCCGGAGCGTGCCGGGTGCGTTGTTGTTTCTGGTGCTGGCCGCATTCCTGGAGGCCTTCGGAGATTCGCTGTTTCAAACCGGATTCTATCGCACCAGCGGCTGGACGCGCGGTGCGACACTGGTGCTCGGCGCGGTGACGCTGGCCGCCTACGGGGCGACTGTGAATCTGCCGCGGTGGGACTTTGGCCGGCTCATCGGCGTCTACATCCTCTTCTTTTTTGTGCTGGCGCAGGTGCTGAACAAGGTGCGTTTCGGCCAGTCGCCGACTCCGCCCATCTGGGTGGGCGGCACGCTGATTGTGGCCGGTGGCCTGGTGATGGCCTTCTGGCAAAAATAAACAAGACTGCGCGGGCGAGATTGTTTGGACAATAAAAAAGGGGCGGCAGCAAAAGCTGCACGCCCCTTGGAAAAGCCGCAAAACCGGAAACTGTTCCTTGGCTCAAAGTGCTGCGGATGAAGTGATGAAGTTTAGAAGCCGCCTCCGGGAGGCGGACCGCCGGGGCCGCCTGCGCCACCACCATCGGGGGGCGGTCCCATCGGGCCTGCCTGCTCCTCGGCCTTCTCCTGCTGCTTGACCAGCGTGTCGAACTTTGTGGCTTGGTCCGGGGTCAACTGGGCCGCGATCTTGGTGTTGGCCTCGCCGCGGATCGACTTCATGGCCGCATGCATCTTTTCAAACATCTCATCCGGAGAGGCTTGCGTCGTCTGGGCGGATGAGTCCGAAGACTGTGCTGCGTCCTTGTCGCGCTTGGGACCATTGGCGCGCAGGAACTCGCCGATCTGCTTGTTGCGATCGGTGAGGATGATCTTGATCTGGCTTTGCTGGTCGGCAGAAAGCGCAAGCTGCTTGGTGAGCTTCTTCAACTCCTTGTCGACGTTGGAGCCGCGCTGGCTGCTGGCATCCATGCCGTCGGGGCCGCCGGGGCCACCGTCGGGTGGAGGACCGAAGCCTCCGTCGGGCTGAGCCGAGAGCAGGCTGGCTGCCGAACCCAGAAGAAGTGCGGTGAACAGGAAACGCCGTGCGAATCCTGACAGACGCGGAAAACTTTTCATGAAAATAGTTCCTTCCTCTCCATGACGAAAAAGGGGGTGAATTCCTTGCCTGGTTCAGACCAGGTCTTGGATCTACATCCTCTTAGACGAAAGGTTACTAGCTATAAGTTGCAGAAAATGTGCGCAGCGTTTACAAAAATGCGCCGGGACGGAGGAAGTTTCTCCTCGGTCGGGTATAGCTTCCGTCGAGTGAGCGCAAACGTTCGTGAGGAAGATCACGGTGCGGCTGTGCCATTTCGGAGTGCGGTGGGATTCCGTTCAGACCGCTTCGCGCCCGGGGGAGGCTGTGGGCGATTGCCAAAGTGCGAGTTCCGCCTGACGGCGCGCGCGCAGCCCTTCGTTTTCCTGCCCATCGGCGCGATCCCAGCGGAGCAGTTGGTTGCCGGCGGCCTCGTAGCATCTCTGGTTGAGCAACCGCAGCAGGGTGGAGGTGGCCAGACGGCCGGGGCCGAGATTGAAGACAAAGTCGACGAGTGCGTCGAACTGGGACTGAGAGAGCGGAATCTGAACGAGCTGGACGACGGCCTCGGCCGCGCGAGCCGCGTCGGCTTTGAGCAGCACCTCGGCCTGGGCGGTGGCGAGGTCGTCGGGAAAACTCTCATGCGGCAGAAGCCGGTGGCCGTAGCCGATGGTCGGGTGCCCCGCCACGTCCCGATAGAGGCGCGCGCGAAAGCCTTCGAAGCTCTTGATGAGCTCGAGTGCGGTGTTGCTGGGTTGCATGGGGATCCTCCGCGAAGGGCAGCAGTGCCTTCAGATTCGACGGTAGCAGGAGTGCGGAATGAATCGGCAAAGCCGGTGGCGGGGGACAATTTTATGAGAATAAAAAGCGAAAACAGGCAGAAAGAATCTAGAATATTTTGTGGCGTGCAATTCTAACGCACTTTGTAACTTCCAGAACGGGAAAGGTTTAGATGCCTCTGTGCATAAGTACTCTTTTTTTCAACAATGAAAGCCTTCCCACGAAGGGCCTAAAGAAGGAATGAAGAGTACCTGGTTGGTAAAATGAATAAATGTTATTACGACGGAAACTACGCAACATGAGCCTGCGATCGCGTATGCACGTTTACGTGCTGGCTGGCGGGTCCTCTGTTGCGCTGGCCGCGCTTCTGGTTGTGTCGTCGACGCGGACCGTGCAGGCTGACGCGAAATTGTCGCGTCCGGCGCCGAGTTTGAAGCTCGCCGTGCCTGCGACAACGCCGACGCCAGCCCAATTGGCGCAGCAAACCGCAATCAGGCGGGGGGATCGGCTTGCTGGTCTGGCTTCCTGGTATGGGAGTGTCTTCCACGGGAGACTGACGGCCAGCGGAGAGCAGTTCAACATGTACGCCATGACTGCCTGCCATCCAACGTTGCCCTTCGGCTCGTTGGTGCGCGTCATCAACAAGGAAAACAAACGGTCGGTGGTGGTAAGGATTACCGACCGGGGAGACCTGGTAGACCAGGGACGGATTATTGACTTGTCCTATGGTGCAGCCAAGCGGTTGGCCATGGCCCATGACGGGCTTGCCGAGGTGAGCTTGGTGGTGCTGTCTCTGGGAAAACAACAGGCGCAAAAATGATCCCTTCGGGGAAGGATTTGTCTTTACGGCCAGCCCATGGGCTGGCCGTTCTGTTTATGGAACGGGCCAGCCCGGAAGTTGTTCCCGGAGGTCAATCCTGGGCAAGAAAAGGGTTGGGCTGCTGCGCGAAGGCACGCTTCCTTGGTTGGCCGTCTTTCGTGCCAGCAGAGTTTTGTGGATGACTCTTCCTCTTCTGCATGGTTCGGTGTACTGTCCGAGAGTGAGTCATGCGCTTGCTCGTGGCGCGGGGATTCGATAAAGTCATTTTGAAACCGCACGTCCGTAGTCAACGAATCGAACGAAGTTGCCGATTTATTTTTTGTGGAGGGCACGATGAAACGATTCTTTCAGGGCAGACAGTGGGTGGTTCTGGCCATAATAGCGGCTTTTCTGGTTGCCGTATCCGCGGCTCCGGCCTTGGCCAAGGACAATCCAGAAAAACACGAGCGCAAGATTGCGAAGACGCTAGAGCACTACAAACCGGGCACGTTGCTGCGCCTGGCCTTTGCCAACGGCAGCGAGAGCCAGGGCACGCTCGTCAGTCTGGGCGAAAAGACCTTCACGCTGAGCAACAGCGAATCGAATGCGGTTGAGACGCATAGCTACGTCGAAGTGGATTCGGTGAGCAAGGCCAGCAACAAGATAGGCAAAGGCTCCGAGGAGCATCATCACCATTTTCCGCTGTAAGGGGTGAGCGAACTTTCTTGTGGCCTGTAACGACGCCACGCCGCCTCGGGCTAGAGCATCTCTCCTGAAGGTAGAGAGCGAGTCGATGCTGCTTCGTTGACGCGACCAGCAGGGAGCGGCAACTTGGCAAGACTCTCGCCACTTTACAGCATCAGGAGAGATGCTCTAGAGCGGCGCGTTCGATGGCCTCTTGAATCGTGGAAGCTTATTAACCTCCCATTCACTTCCCGTTCATGGGAAATCGATCTTCTCACTGTAAAAAAAGGATGTACGCCGGATAGATCGGTGGATATGTGCACATCGTGGGATGTACACGTTTGTATCGGTCTATCGGGAGTTTTCCGCGAAAGCTATCCTGAGTAGGAAGTGATTTTCGCGGTAACTTTAAAAACGCTGACGCCCAAAATCATGGCTACTGATTCATGAAGGGCGCCAGAGGTGCTGCGATGCAAGCGGAGGTTTTTGCCGGCAACGGCAAGGGTCAAACAGACTGAAATAGTTTTTTCTTCCCCCACAGGCCCATAAAAATCGGGTCCGGATCGTAGCTTGATCCGGCATCGGGAGAGCTTTGTCTTGTTTTCGGCAAAGCGAGAGTTGTGTCACTTTTCCGCTTTTGACGTCAGGCCGAGGTCAACGCCGTTCACGCAGGAGCAATTCACTCGCGCGAACCGCGGTCGACGCAGAAGGTTCATGGATTTTCCAGGAGACAGCGAACAGATGGTTTTCAAGCAGGTATTTTTTTCTCAGACCACAACGACACACCGGCGAAGCCGTGTGTGTCGGCTGGTGCAATGCGCCGTTGCGTTGCTCGTGATGTTCGTCGCGTGCGCGACGGGCGCTTGGGCGCAGTTTGAAACGGCCTCGGTGCTGGGCTACGTGCGCGACGGTTCGGGCGCTCCGATCGCCAACGCTTCGGTGACCCTGTTGAACCCGGCGACGGATGTGAGTGTGTCTCGCACCTCGGACGATCAGGGGCACTTTGAATTTGTGAACGTGCATGCCGCGCAGTATAAAGTGCATGCCAGCGCCACGGGCTTCAGCGAGAGCGAAACCGCGGTGTTTACCGTGAACGTGAACACGCGTCAACGCGTGGATGTGACCCTGAACCCTGGCGGCGTTGCCGAAACCGTGACGGTTTCCGGCACCGCAACGCAGCTTGAAAGCGAAACCAGCTCGACCGGTACGACGATTGCCGAAACGCAGGTGCACGATCTTCCGCTGAATGGCCGCGCCTATGCCGACCTGATGGCGCTGGCTCCCGGCGTGCGCCGCAACGTTCTCGAAAACCAGACGGTGACCAGCCGCGACGCTTCGTATAACGTGAACGGCCAGCGTTCGGAGTTCAACAACTTCCTGCTCGACGGTCTGGATAACAACGCCTACGGCACCTCGAACCAGGGCTTCTCGAACCAGGCGATTCCTCCTTCGCCGGATGCGATCAACGAGTTCCGTACCGAGACGAACAACTACTCGGCCGAGTTTGGCCGTGCCTCGGGTGCGGTGGTCAACGTGTCGATCAACTCGGGCAGCAATCAGATGCACGGCCGGGTTTGGGAGTATCACCGCAACACGGTGCTCAACGCCGAAGGTCCCTTCAAGCCGTCGGTGAGCGCGCTGACCGGCGCGGTGCAGAAACCGGTGCTGATCCGCAATCAGTTTGGCGGTGCATTCGGCGGACCAATCCTGCGCAACAAGCTGTTCTACTTTGCCGATTACGAAGGCAACCGTCAGGTGCAGGGTCAGTACACGACCGGCACGGTTCCCAATGACAATCAGCGTCAAGGTATCTTCCAGACCACGGCCGGAGTTGTCGTGCCGTTGCGCAATCCCATCACCGGCACGTCGTATGCGACCGGCGTGGTGCCGCAGTCCGACTGGACACCACTGGCCAAGCTGGTGGTCAACGCGCTGCCGAAGGCCAATGTCACAGGTTTCTCCAATAACTACGCATGGTTCCCCAAGGCCAGCCTGACCGACAACAAGGGCGACGGCCGCATCGATTACACCATGAACCAGCAGACGACTCTGTTTGGCCGCTTCTCCTATCACCGCGGCAATATCGTCGATGCCTCGACGGTTCCCGGCGACGCTGGCGACGGCGGCAACGGCACAATTCACGCCTACAACAAGCAGATTGCCGCGGGCGTCATGCATGCCTTCAGCGCCAACTCGGCCATCGACGCGCGCATCGGTTTCACCTGGACGCAGGGCGGCAAGACGCCATATCTGTATGGCGAAGAGAGTTTGAACACGCAGGCCGGCATCACTGGATTGCCCTCGGACACGTCGGTGGTGCGCCGCCTGTCGAACGAGGCGGTGAAGGACTTCTCGACCTTCGGTGCGGCGACCTCGAGTCTGCAGTTCCAGAATCCGTTTGTCATCAATCCGAAGGTCAACTACTCGCTGCAGAAGGGCAAGCACAGCCTGAAGTTTGGCTGGGAGTTCTTGTCGATCAATACGGAGATCGACGACTTCAACCCGGTGTATGGCGGCGAGACCTTCAACCAGGGCTTCAGCCAGAATGGCGGCGGTGTCACCGATACGGGTGCGGCCGAGGCGGCGTACCTGACCGACTTCTTAACCGGCGCGCGCGACACGTATCAGTTGAACAACTACCGCGTCGTCAACTATCACCAGACGATGAACTACTTCTACGCGCAGGACGACTTCCGCCTGACGCCGCAGTTGACCGTCAACGCCGGCTTGCGTTATGAATTGGTGACGCCGCAGTATGTCGACGGCAACCATCTGGCGAACTTCGATCCGACGACCAACACGATGATTCAGGCCTCGGGTGGCTCGATGTACAAGCGCGCGCTGGTGCAGACGCCGAAGCTGGATTTTGCGCCGCGTTTCGGATTCGCGTATCAGGTGGATGCGAAGACAGTAGTGCGTGGAGCCTACGGCATCAGCTACAACCAGTTCAATCGCGAGGGCGGCGAAAACCTGCTGGCCTACAACGGTCCGTACGTGATCAACTCAAGCGTGACGCAGGTGGCGCCGTATGCGTACTCGACGCTGGGCACGGCGCAGCAGCAGTGCACGGGCGACAACTACAGCGGCTGCTTCCGCACGGTGGCGCAGGGCTATCCGACGAACTTCACGGCGGCGAGCAACTTCAGCACGCTGCTCTCGCAGGTTCGCTACATCCCCAAGGACATTCCGACCGGCTACGTGCAGAGCTGGCACCTGGACGTGCAGCGCGAGATTGCGCGCAACACGGTGTTCACGGCCAGCTACGTGGGTGAGCACGGCGTGCACATCTGGGTGCTTGCCGACTTGAACCAGGCGGCGGCGAACGTTTCAGGCGGTACGCTGAGCGTGAATGCGCGTCGACCGATCTCGAACTTCATCACCATCGAAGAGTCGATTCCGGCGGGCTTTCTGAGCTACAACGCGCTGCAGACCAAGCTCGAACATCGCTTCTCGGGCGGCCTGTATCTGATGAACTCTTTCTCCTGGTCGCACGGTATCGACAACGCCTCGGGCCACCTGGATACGCCGAACGGCGACAACTCGCGCGTGAATCTGGCGAATCTGGCGGGCGAGCGAGGCCAGTCGGCCTACAACCAGCCGATCAACGAGACGCTGAGCGTGGTGTGGGATCTGCCCATTGGCAAGGGACGCTACTTTGCCAACAAGATCTCCGGTGCGCTTGATCGGGTGATCGGCGGCTGGCAGATGACGGCGATCAACACCGACACCAGCGGTGCCCCGGTCAACCTTTACTACAGCCCGGCTGCGGCTTTGACGCTGAGTTCGCTGCTGGTGCAGCGGCCCAACGTGAGCGGCAATCCGATCAACCCTAGATCCAAGTGGGTGAAGACCGGCACGTCGCTGACCGGCTATCTGAGTTCAACGAACGTGACCAACCCGACCGATGCCTCGCAGCCGTACGGTAATGCCGGACGCAATTCGCTGCGCGACATGAGCTTCAACCAGCTTGATCTGGGACTGCACAAGAGCTTCCGCCTGTGGAACGAGCGCTCGAACTTCGATCTGCGCGGCGAGGCATTCAACGCGCTGAACAAGGTGAACTATGGTGCGCCGACCTCCAGCCGCAGCTCGGGCAGTTTCGGCGCCATCACTTCGGCCTTTCCGCCGCGGCAGTTGCAGGTGGCGGCTAAACTATCCTTCTAGTCGAGGAGAGAATGATCGATGATTCAACTGACGCGACGCCACTTCGGCGCTCTCGCAGCCGCTACACTCACGGCCAACCTCACGCGCTCACTCTGGGCGCGTGAGGCGGTGGCTGACCCGAGTGGCCGGCGTTTTACTTTTGCCTTGATCACCGACACGCACATTATCGACGAGTTCTATGTGAAGGGCTCGGAGAATGGCGTCGAGGATAACGAAAGCATTCTGCACACCAGCGAACGGCTGACAATCACGCGCGACCTGATCAACTCACTTGAGCCGCGTGTCGAGAAGGTCTTCGTGCTGGGCGACTACTTCCACAACTACCCGTCAACCGATTACGATTTTTATTTCAAGAATCGGACGCGGATCGACAACGCGAAGGCGATCACCGACAAGTTCACCATGCCGGTTCATCTTCTGTTTGGCAATCACGACTACGATGCGCATCGCGTGGACCGGGAGATGAGCCATCGGCTGTTCAAGGCCAAGCTCGGTGCCGAGCCGTACAGCGCGGTCGATTACAGGGGTTGGAAGTTCATCTGCGCGAATAATTTTCTGGGCACAACCTGGGACCGGCACTCGGCGGATTTTCATCCCGGCACGGGTTCGCTCGGCGAAACGCAGTTGCAGTGGCTCGAAGCGCAACTGGCCGAGCGCAAGCCGACCTTCGTGTTTCTGCACTATCCGCTGCTGGATGTGCGGGACAAGGAGTTCAAGGACTTCGGCCTGCATCCGCTGCTGCGTAAGTATCAGGATACGGTGCGTCTGGTGGTGACCGGCCACTATCACAAGTGGCTCGATTACGCGCACACCTACGGGCCGCAGCACTACGTGATGGCCGCCACGCGCTACGATGCCAATGCGTTGATGCTGATGGAAGTCGACACGCAGACGGGCGAATGGCGCTGGGTGAATCGCGATCTGGTGGAGTGGTCGACGCACTTCGCCAAGCCCATTCGCACGGCGTAACTGCAACAGAATCGATGCAACGCACGGCCCGCCACAGCATTGGCGGGCTGTGTTTTTTGCGCGATGAGGGCCGAGGTCGCCCGCGCGCTGATAGCATAAATAAAAGCGCCGCGCCGTTGAAACTCTGCTGTTGGCCGGGCGCAATTCAGAAAGAGCTATGTTCCACACCACAGAAGATTTGCATATTCAATGGACGAAGGTTGTTCTGCCGCCGGTGTTTCTTGAAGAAGAGCGACCGGTCACCGAGACGGCCTCTTCGACGGTCTTCGGCGCACGCAAGGAGATCGTGGAGATTCTGAATGGCCACGACGACCGGCTGCTGGTGCTGGTTGGTCCCTGCTCGATTCACGACACCAAGGCGGCGCGGGAGTACGGCGCGTTGTTGAAGAAGGCAGCCGACAAGCATGCTGCCGATCTGCGCATCGTAATGCGCGTGTACTTTGAGAAGCCGCGGACGACGCTTGGTTGGAAGGGGCTGATCAACGATCCGTACCTCGACCACACCTACAAGATCAACGATGGATTGCGGCTGGCACGGACGCTGATGCTGGATCTGGCGGAGATGGGCGTGCCAACGGGCACCGAGTTCCTCGACATGATTTCGCCGCAGTATATTGCGGGCCTGGTGAGTTGGGGCGCGATTGGCGCACGAACCACCGAAAGCCAGGTGCATCGCCAACTGGCCTCGGGGGTGAGCTGTCCGGTGGGCTTCAAGAACGCGACCTCGGGAGATGTGCAGGTGGCCATCGACGCCATTCAGTCGGCCTCGCACTCGCATACGTTTCTGGGGCTGACCAAGCAGGGGCAGTCGGCGATTCTGGTGACGACGGGCAATCCGGACTGCCACATTATTCTGCGCGGCGGCAAGAAGATGACGAACTTTGACGCGGCGAGCGTGGATGCGGCCTGCGCGGCGCTGGCCAAGGCCAAGCTGCATGAGCGGATGATGATCGACTTCAGCCACGCGAACAGTTGCAAGGATTACAAGCGTCAGGTCGAGGTCTGCCAGAGCGTGAGCGGGCAGATTGCGGCGGGCGACAAGCGGATCGTCGGCGTGATGATTGAGTCGAATCTGGTGGCGGGCGCGCAGAAGATCGAGGACGGCAAGCCGCTGGTGTATGGACAGTCAATCACCGATGCCTGCATCGATTGGAAGCAGACCGAGACGCTGCTCGACGAACTGGCTGGCTCGGTGCGGACGCGGCGAGGGAAGTAACGCCAGAGCGCATTCAGAAAAAGAGGGAGCCCGCGGGCTTCCTCTTTTTTGTGGCAGCGAAACGATATGATGAAAGCGATTGCGTGGAGCGTGGATGGCGCGGAGCATTTTTATCTCGGCGGGTGAGGCGAGCGGCGAGCACTATGGGGCGCGGCTGCTGGCGGAACTGAAGCATCAACTGGCCGGGCGCGGCGAAGAAGCTCGCTTTATCGGCATGGGCGGCGAGCGGATGGAAGCCGCCGGGCTTGAGCGCATTGTGCGCGCCGAGGACGTGGCGGTGATGGGGCTGACTGAGGTGGTGCGGCATCTGCCGCGCATCTATGGCGAGTTCCAGAAGCTCAAGCGCGCGATCCGCGCCGAGCGACCTGCCGTGGCCGTGCTCATCGACTTTCCGGAGATTCATCTGCGGCTGGCGCGGCTGTTTCACGAACTTGGTATTCCGGTCGTCTACTTCGTGAGCCCGCAGATCTGGGCCTGGAAGAAGCATCGCATCAAACTCATCCAACAATATGTGCGGCGGATGGCGGTGATCTTCCCGTTCGAAGAGCCGTTCTATCGCGAGCACGGGGTGGAGGCTGAGTTTGTCGGTCATCCGCTGGCCGAGCTGCCGCCGCCCGCGATCATGCGTGAGGAGTTTGCGCGGGCGCATGGACTCAATGCCGCAGCACGCTGGATCGGGCTTTTGCCCGGCAGCCGTCCGCATGAGATTCGCGATCACCTGCCAGAGATGATTGCGGCGGCGCGCTCTCTCGATGCGCGTGTGGGACCGAGCGAGTATCTGATTCCACTAGCGGCGACGCTCAATGCTGAGCAGCGCGCGAAGGTGCGGGCGACGGTTGCGGCGCTGGGTGCGGGGCTCAAGTTGCATCTGGTCGAGGATGCGCGGGCGGCGCTGGCTCATGCACGGGCGTCAGTCGTGGCGAGCGGCACGGCGACGGTTGAGGCGGCGCTGATCGGCAATCCCTTCGTGGTGGTTTATCACGTATCGCCCGTGACCTTTGCCATTGCCAAACGCGTGGTGCAGGTGAAGAACGTGGCCATGGCCAACCTGATCGCGGGCCGCGTGATTGTCCCCGAGTTGCTACAGAATGAGTTTCGCGCGGAGGTGATCGTCCGACATCTTGTTCCCTTGTTGGAAGAGGGTGAGCCGCGCGTGCGGATGATCGCGGAGCTGCAACGTGTGGGCACGATTCTGCGCGAGGGGGCGCGCGGCGCGGGCGCGATTGAGCGCGTGGCGGCGATGACGCTGGAAGAGATGGACGGACGAGGGCGGTAAAGGATGCGTGGCCGGCATTGCAGGGGAAGGCTGAGTGGCTGGCTCGTGGAAGAAAAGCAACCGCAGATCCTTCGGCTCACCACCCCCAGGCTGAAGAAAACGCCTGGGGCACCGTTCGCTCAGGATGACTGGCTTTTTTACTGGTGACGGCTTTCTTATGGATCGAGTATTTACTGCAGGCTATGGGATGGTGCGAGGATGGAAGCCATGCGGAATCTGAGAGCGAAGATGCGCGCGGCGGCAGGGTGCGTGCTGGTGATGGTGAGCGCGCTCACAGCGATGGCCGAGCGGCCCGCGGTGCATGGCACCGGCTATGTGATCAACGCCGAACTGGATCCGGCGACGCATCACATCGTGGCCAAGGCGACGGTGAGTTTTACCGCGCCCGAGGGGCTTCCAGCGGCCAGCTTTGGACTGCATCCGGCACTGCGCGTGACAAAAATCTCCGATGCGACGGGTGCGCTGCTCCATGGCGAACGAGGCACGGATGGTTCCATTCGCGTTGTGCCGACCGCGCTCTTTGACGGCCAGCCGCAGCAGTGGAGCTTTGAGTACGATGGCATTCTTTCTGGCAAAGAGGATGGGCCGGTGGAGGGGCTGAAGCTGGCGGCGATTGAGGAGCCGATCAGCTATCTGTTCTATCCTGCGCGCTGGTTCCCGACGACCGGCTACCTGACCGACCGCTTCACGATGGAACTGCACATCCGCGTGCCGCAGGGCATGCGCGTCTTCGCCTCGGGCGCAACGGGCGCGCCGACGCCGGTGACGCTCACGAGTGGCAAGCCGGGCGACGCGTACAGCTTTCGATGGGACAAGCCGAGCTTTCCGGGAACGGTGATTGCCGGCCGTTACACCGATCCGGTTTCGGTCGGCGCGGGCAACGTGAAGGTCTACGTGACGATTGCGCACCGGCAGGCGGCGCAGGCATGGGCCGAAACGGCCACGCGCGAGTACGACTTTTTCACCAACAGTTTCGGGATGCTCGGCTCAAGCCGGCTCAACGTGGTGGAACTGCCGGACGACACGCTGCCTGCTGCCTGGGCGCCGGAGTTGGCGGCGATCATGGGCGCGCATGTAGGCGACAAGAGTGGCGCGAGGCTGCTGGCCAACACCATCGCGCACCAGTGGTGGGGCTCGGCCGTCAGCCCGCGTTCACTCAATGATGCCTGGATCATGAACGGGCTGGCCCGCTATGGCGAACTGATGGTCCTCGAAAACGAGAATGGCAAAAGCGCGCTGCATACGGCGCTGGCCGATGTGTCGGCGGGCGCGCTGGCCTACGACACGATTCCGCTGGCGAATGTGAGCCGCTTCTGGGCTTTCACGCCGGAGTTTCAATCGATGACCCTCGAAAAGGGTGCGATGGTCTTCCATATGCTGCGCGGAGTGGTGGGCGACAATGCCTTCCTGGCCACGCTCAAGGGCGCGCTCAGCCAGTTCGACGGCAAGCCGATGAGCACGCGCGAATTCGAAAAGGTGGCCGAGGCGCACACCGACGCAAACCTGACGCCGTTCTTCGCGCAGTGGCTCGACGGCACCGGCGCGCCCCGGTTCAGCAATAAATATTCGGTCTATCGTCTCGGCAACAACAAGGGCTTCCGGATCATCGGCGAGATCGATCAGGATCTGGACCTGTTCCGCATGCCGGTCGAGCTGCGCATCGAGACCGAGGGCAAGACGGAGACGAAGAAGATCGAGGTGGTGGGCACCAATACGCCCTTCGTCGCCGACACCTTCGGGCGGCCGCGGCGGGTGCGGATCGACCCCGACGACTGGGTGCTGAAGACCACGCCGGATCTTGAGGTGCGGGTGGCGATTCTCAAAGGGCAGCAACTGGTGGCGCAGAATGATCTGCCTGCGGCGCTGGCGCAGTATCAGAAGGCGCTGGAGGCGAATCCGCTGAGTTCGCTCACCAGCTACCGGATCGGCGAGCTGCTCTTCGCTCAGCGCAACTATCAGGCCAGCGTGAATGCCTATCGCGACGCGCTGCGGGGCGATGGCGAGCCGAAGTGGACCGAGGTCTGGAGCCACATCCAGATCGGCAAGATCTTCGACCTGACCGGCCAGCGGGACCGGGCGGTGAACGAGTATCGGCTGGCGGTGCAGACCAACGACAATACGCAGGGGGCGTTGAACGAGGCGCGTCTGCGGTTGCAGAAGCCCTTCAAACTGGTCGAAAGCGAGTGAGTTTCTTCGTGGGAACGTGAAATTTTTACCGGCAGGCGTAAACTTGACAATAGGACTATCAAGTTTCTACCATGAATAAAGCTGTTCCTTCCCGGTTTTCTCGCAAAGTGTTTGAAATCAAAGTGATTGAGTCAGTAGCCGGAAGGGAGCACGGCTCGTGTCCTGCTGGTCGAGGCAGGAGTGCGAACGGGAGTCCGCGATGATGCCCGAGATGCGCCTCAGTCCGCGCGAGCGGCTGGTTCTGCATGCGATTATCGAGCTTTATATCGCGACCGGCGAAGCGGTGGCTTCGCAGGCGCTGGCGCGGTTTCTGGCCCATCGCGAGGGACTGAGTTCGGCCACGCTGCGCAACGTGATGGCGGTGCTGGGCGAGGCCGGACTGCTGGAGCAGCCGCACACCTCGGCGGGCCGGGTGCCCACGGCGGCGGCCTTCCGCTATTACGTGGAACAACTTACGCAGTTTGGACCGTTGGCGGCTGGTGGGCAGCCGGCGGCGGCGCGGCCTTTGAGCGCGGCGCGGCGCGGGCAGATTGACGAGAGCCTGTCGGGCGTGGGCAGTTCGCATGAGTATCTGGAGCGGACCGCCCACCTGCTGGCGTTGATCTCGCAGGGGTTGGGCGTGGCCCTGGCCAGTTCGACGGCCAGCCAGGTGCTCGAGCATATTCATTTTTCGCGGCTGGCGACCGGTCGCGTGCTGGCCGTGCTGGTGACGCAGACCGGTGCTGTGCAAGACAGGATGCTGGTGCTCGACCGTGAGTTGTCGATGACCGAGTTGGAGACGGCGGCTCGCTATCTGAACGAGAATTTTCGCGGCTGGCCGATCGACCGGATTCGCGCCGAGATTGCCCGGCGGGTTGTCGATGAGGAGCAGGCCTATCAGGCCATGCTGGCTTCGGTCGAGGAGCTGTGCAACAAGGGTGCGCTGGCGGTGGGCGAGGCCGGTCCGGCGCTTTATGTGGATGGGATCGCGAACCTGATTACCAACGAGCTTGATCGGGAGCGGTTGCGGCAGATGATGGCCGCGCTTGAGGCCAAGCAGCGGCTGATCGAGTTGCTGAATGCGTATGTGGACGGTCGGCAGCAGGAGGTACGCGTGGTGGTGGGGCTCGACAAGGCTTCGCCGGCCATGCAGGATCTGGTGCTGATTGGCGCTCCGGCGCTGCTCGGCGGCGCTAGCATGGGCACGGTGGCGGTGATTGCGCCGACGCGCATTCAGTACCAGGAGATGATCCAGGCGGTCAGCTATATTGCCGGTCTGTCGGAGAGAATTCTGGATCGGCCGGCCGAGTCGTAACCGGACAGCGAACGCATTCCGGCGTCGGTAAAGGCCGTGCGCCGATTGACACCATAAGATGGAAAGAGGAATGCTGCAAGGCGTCCTCGAAGTTCAGGAGAAATAGGTAGAGCTATGCCAGAGGAAAAAACAGAATCGGTCGCGCAGGAATCGCAGGCTGCGACGGGGCACGTACCTGCCAAGGCGCCGGGCAGGAAGACGATCAACATCTTTTCGCGTGGAGAGAAGACTCCGAAGTGCGAAAAGCAGGAGGATGCGCCCGCCGAGCCTGTCGAGGCCGAGGAGACGGAGCCGGCCGAGGAGCCAGTGCTCCGCGCCGAGTTCGATCAATTGAAGGCCGAGCGCGATCAGCTGGTGGACCGGTTGGCGCGGATGCAGGCCGAGTTCGAGAATGCGCGCAAGCGCGCCGAGCGCGAAAAGCTGGAGTATCGCGACTATGCTACGGGTGCGGTGGTCGAGCAGTTTCTGCCGGTGGTGGACAACTTCGCGCTGGCGCTCAAGGCGGACGGCTCGGCTGAGCAATTGCGTTCGGGCGTGCAACTGATCGTCAAGCAGATGGAAGACGTTCTTCGCCAGATGCAGGTGGTGCCGGTTCCGACCGTCGGTGAGGAGTTTGACCCGCGCGTGCATGAGGCGCTGGGTTCGGTCGAGTGCGAAAATATTCCCGACCAGCATGTGGCCGAGGAGATTCGCCGTGGCTACAAGTTACGGGAACGGCTGCTGCGTCCTGCCATGGTGCGCGTGGCGCACAATCCGAAGCAGACGGCGGAGTAAAACGGCTTCCAGCTCTTAGCGGCTAGCCTTTGCGGGTTAGTGTCTGGGAGTTAAAGCATTTCTGGAATGGGTGTAGACCGAAGGCGCGATGCTAAGTGGATTTTTTCTTAAAAAAGTCACCTTGCACGCCGCTCAAAAAGCCTATATGTATTCCGAAAATGCTCCGGGAAGCGAAGTGCGGAAGATGGATTCGTCCATCCATAGACTGGTGATTCCTGGCTGTCATGGCTGGGAGCTAGAGGCTAGGAGCTATCGCTGAAGTGAGTAAAGCAGATTATTACGAGGTACTCGGCGTCGAGCGCGGAGCCAGCGAGCAGGAACTGAAGAGCGCATATCGCAAGAAGGCGCTGAAGTTTCATCCGGATCGCAACCCGGGCGACAAGGCGGCCGAGGAGAGGTTCAAGGAGGCGAGCGAGGCCTATCAGGTGTTGGGCGATGCTGATAAGCGCGCGGCCTATGATCGTTACGGCCATGCAGGCGTGAGCGGCGGCGGCGCGGGTGGTTTTGGCGGCGGACCGTTTGCCGGTGGCGTCGATATCGGCGACATCTTCGGCGAGATGTTCGGCGACGTGTTCAACATGGGCGGCAGCCGCTCGGGCGGGTCGCGTCAGCAACGCGGCGACGATCTGCGCTTTGACATGGCCATCAACTTCGAGGATGCCATCTTCGGCACCGAGAGCGAGATCAGAATCCGGCGGATGGAGTCCTGCTCCACCTGCAAGGGCAGCGGTAGCGCCAGTGGGCGTGGGCCGAGTACCTGCCCGCAGTGCAAGGGCCATGGCCAGGTGCGCTTCCAGCAGGGCTTCTTCACCGTGGCGCGGAGCTGCAGCGCTTGCGGCGGCACCGGCTCGATCGTGACCGATCCCTGCCCGAGTTGCCACGGCGATGCGCGCGTGGTCAGCGAGTTCAAGCTGAAGGTGAAGGTGCCGCCGGGTGTCGAGGACGGCACGCGCATTCGCTATGGCGGCGAGGGCGACGCGGGCCGCAATGGCGGCCCTAAGGGCGACCTCTACGTGGTGCTTTCCGTGCGGGCGCACGACTTCTACGAGCGCAACGGCAACGACCTGTATTGCGTGATTCCGATCAGCTATCCGCAGGCGGCGCTGGGCGATGAGTTCGAGATTGAAGGCATCGACGGACCGGTGGAGATCAAGATTCCCGAGGGCACGCAGAACGGTCGCGAACTGCGCGTGCGCGGGCGCGGCGTGCCAATTCTCAATGGCCGCGGCAACGGCGACCTGATCATCAAGGTCGTCATCGAGGTGCCGCGCAAGCTGAGCCACATGCAGAAGGAACTGGTGCGGCAGTTGGGCGATACGCTCAAGGCCGACAACAAACCGGCGGCGCCGGGGCTGCTCGAAAAAATGAAGGACCTGTTCAGCTAGGGACGAGGGATCGAGGGAACAGGGAATAGAGAACAGCGTGCGGCGGACAGGAGACAGGGGATAGGAAGCTACCCCCTGTCCACTACCTACTGATCACTGTTCCCTAATCCCTGTTCCCTCGTCCTTTTATCCAAGAAACCACTGCCACTGCTCTTCGGTCAGCGGCACCACGCCGAGGCGGCCGATGATGACCAGCGGCGAGTCGGCAAAGATCTTTTCCGCCTTGATGTCGGCGAGGGTCTTCGGCGTTTTGAGCGGCTCGCCGATACGCACGCGCACGAGGGGAACCTTGGGATCACTGGGGTCGACCGAGAGCACCGTGCCGGTGCCGACGGCGCGTTTTTCCTTGCCGGTGTGATAGAAAATCCACTCGGTGCCCAGTTCCATCTCGCGCAGATATTTCACGGCGAGGGGATTGGCCACGCCATCCCAGACCGTCTCCCGGTCGCGCAGAAAATCATCGAAGCTGTAGACATCGGGTTCGGTTTTAAACAGGAAATACGGCACAAAACCTCCTTGGGGAACCATACAGGCAGAGTTTGGGAATGGAAGATCGGAATTGTGTTCCATCCGCTTTTATCTTTGATATGCTTGCCAAGGTGTTCGATCCAGAAACATTATTGGAGCGCGGCCGCGAGGCGCGCGAAGCAGGCCGTCCAGACGAGGCCAGCGACCTGTTTCTGCAGGCTGTGGCCGAGGCTCGTTGGGCAGGCAAGCCCGCGTTGCTGGTTCATGCGCTGATGACGCAAGGCCGCGCTGCGCGTTCGATGAAGCGGCTGGAGGCGGCGCTGCACAGCTTCCACGAGGCCGCCGCGCTTTGCTCCGGTAACGGTGGCGTCGAGGCCGAGGCGCTGCAGGAGATTGCCGCCGTGCTGCGCGAGCAGGAAAAGACCGCCGAGGCTAAAGCCGCTTATCACCGCGCGCTTGACCGCATCCAGTCGAACCCCATCGCCTCTCCCTTTGACGAGGCCCGCTGCCTGCACAAGGTCTGGCGACCCTTGAAGAAGCAACGAACCCGGAGGAGGCCGTGCTACTTTGGCAGGGCGCGACATCGCTCTACGCCGCCGCCCAGGCTCACGACCGCTGCGCCGAATGTCAGCAACACCTTGCATTTTTGCAGTGTAGCTAAAAGCGGTTTTTAGCCGTTCGCTTTTAGCTCCTGGCTTTTTTGTCCACTATTCCCCATTCCCTCCGCCCTGTTCCCTCGTCCCTGGTCCCTCGCCTTCGTCCCCCGCCTTTACAATCAATCTATGATCCGTTTTTCCACCGCAGGCGAATCGCACGGCGAAGCACTGACGGCACTGGTCTCCGGTCTGCCGGCCGGGGTCCCGGTCGACCTTGCGTTTGTGAACCGTGAATTGTGGCGGCGCCAGCAGGGCTTTGGTCGTGGCGGCCGCATGAAGATCGAGACCGACAAGGTTCATGTGCTGTCGGGCATCCATCACGGCAAGACCATCGGCGCGCCCATCGCGATTGAGATCGTCAACCGCGACTGGAAGAACTGGGAAGAGAAGCTGCCCGTTGAGACGGGCGACCCGGCCAAGCATCAGGCCGTCGCTTCGCCGCGACCCGGCCACGCCGATTTGGCCGGCGCGCTCAAATATGATTTTCCCGATGCCCGCTATATTCTGGAACGCGCCTCGGCGCGCGAGACCACCAGCCGCGTGGCTGCCGGAGCGCTGGCCAAATTGTTTCTGCGCACCCTCGGCATTGAGGTGCTTAGCCACGTGGTTCGCGTGGGCCGCGTGGAACTGGACCGGTCTGCCGTTTGGGAAGAAATTGTCTCGTTGTCCGCGCGCGAAGACGTCGTTCTCGGTTGCGTGGACGCCGAGGTCGAAGCGCGAATGAAGGCAGAGGTGGAAGAGGCCGCGCGCACTGGCGACACCGTCAACGGCATCTTCGAGGTGGTGGCGCACGGCATTCCCGCCGGGCTTGGCACGCATGTGAACTGGGACGAGAAGCTGGACGGGCTGCTGGCGCAGTCGGTGATGAGCATTCAGGCGGTGAAGGCCGTCGAGATCGGCCGGGGCGTAGTGGCTGCTGCAAGCTTCGGTTCGCAGGTCCACGACCCCATTCACTACGCCGCAACCGACACTGGGCTGCCTACCCGCTTCACGCGGCCGACCAATAACGCTGGCGGCATCGAGGGCGGCATCAGTAAT
>Ga0224528_1000983_pt1 | contig 20315 bp, 13 predicted proteins | sample CBST25metaG_2_FD_179888 | JGI IMG/M metagenome (GOLD analysis project Ga0224528, IMG submission 179888) | Peat soil microbial communities from Stordalen Mire, Sweden - C.B.S.T25 | ecosystem: Environmental > Terrestrial > Soil > Wetlands > Peat | place: Sweden: Norrbotten County, Stordalen Mire...
CCATAGGGAAGGTGAACCTGGGCCGCAACTGAGCAGCTTTCAAAGTTCTGGAGTTGATCGTTCCGTTCTCCGCCGACGACGATCACGGTGTCTGCTTCAAAAGGTCCATAACTACGATCATGAAATCCGTTGGTGCTACTGATGGGCGTTGGAAGGTTATGCTGTGGACCATAGAGGGAGAGCGCGCCAGCTTCGCCATAGTTGTTGGCAAGAATGGCGAATCTGCTGCGGTCTTGGGGGGAAAGCGTGTCGCGGACGGCTGCGACCTGCGCAACGAACTCTGGCCAGCCAACCTCATTGGCCATATCGTCGTTATTTTTCATTTGCCAGTTCCATCCGGCAGAGCCAACGGGCCACATCGGCAGGTATGCCCATGCGCCAACGGCGGCGTCGACAAGCATCGCGGCAACAACCACCGACCGAAGGCCAGCGTGAAGCCACGTTGCACGTTGCGCGAGAGCACGCTCCAAAGCCACCGCTCCCGCTGCATAGAGCACCGGATAGGCCGGCATCAGGTAATAGCCACGGCCTTTGGCGATGGCAAAAAGCACCAACGGACCGATGTAGAAAGTGCTGAGCAGGCGAAACTGCTTGCTGCGCAGAAGAGAAACGAGGCCAGCAACCGCAGGGGGAAGCCCCAGAAGCGTGAATTTGATCTGGTCGGTATAGAGCATTTTTCCAATACACGTGCAGTGTTGAGTGGCGTGCAAGGTGGCTTTTTCTTAAGGAAAAAGCCACTCGGCATCCTGCTTTCGCTCTACACCAATTGGAAAAATGCTCTAGTACCCATCGGCCCGCCCTTGGCGCACATCGCGAGCGTGAATGAATTGCTCCATCTGCAACGTGATGAAGTGATGACGAGCAAGCCAGAAAAGATTGGGCGCAGCGATGAGGGCGGCCGTGAGCACCCCGTACCAGAAGAACCGGCTACGCAGATGACGGCGTTGCGATGGCAGAATGACGACGGCTAAGAGCAGACTGATTACGGGAAAAGCGATGGAATATTTTGAGAGCACGCCGATGCCCACGCCGATCCAATATCGCTCGTCTCCGGTGCGAAGAACGCACGCAGTGAACAGGATGACGAGGCACCAGGCGAGCAAGTCAAAGGTGCCGTATTGCAGAACGGTGCTCAGCAGGAGCGCCAGCGGAAGTGCGGCAAAGAGGGCAACGATTTGCGCCCACTTGCGACCACCGAGTTCACGCGCCATCAGCCCAACCAGCACCAGCGAGATGGCGTTGACGATTGCCGCAGGAAGACGAAAGACCTGGGGCGAAATGCCAAAAAGTGCGATTGCGATGCGGCCACAAAACGCCGTGAGCGGCGGATAAGCCACGAATCCCCATTGGAGGTGGCGCGCATCATCGAGAAATTGAAGCTCGTCGCGGTGAAAACCGTATCCGCTTCCAAGAAAAAAGTGCACAACTATGATGAGCGCGGCGAAAGCACTCAAAAGGGCTACGTCGGAGCGCAGCGAAGTTGTTGGCTTGGCTAATTCCATTGCAGATAGAGCATCTTTCCAATTGGTGTAGAGCGAAAGCAGGATGTCGAGTGGCTTTTCCTTAAGAAAAAGCCACCTTGCACGCCACTCAACACTGCACGTGTATTGGAAAAATGCTCTAGTGTACGAAGAGGTGAGCGGGTGTGTTCCCGTGCCGGCAAGAAAAATCATCCGTCCATCGTGATAGCTCTGCCACAATCCGGGCCCTCTTCGTATTGTGGCTTTACCTTTGTCCTGGGCAGAATGGTTTTAGAAAAAGTGGCTACATTGTAGCCCAACTGGGCTACAATGTAGCCATGGCTACTCCCGTAAATGCCGTCGTTCGCTCCCGCATCAACCTTGAGGTCAAGGAGAAGGCCGCGGCCGTGCTCGAAGAGATGGGACTGACCATCTCCGACGTGATGCGCATCGTACTGACCCGCGTGGCGAGGGAAAACGCGTTGCCCTTCGATCTGAAGCCCAACAAGCTGACCCGCGAGACCATGCGCCAGAGTGCCCGGGGTGTCGAGGTTCATGCGGCCAGCGATGCCGCCGACCTCTTCCGCAAGCTGGGAATCTGATGCGCACGTCGAACCGGACTGGGTTCTTATCTATTGTTTGACGGAAACAACGGTCCATCTGGAACGGACCGGCACTCACGAAGAACTTTTCGAAAACTGAGCGCTGGCTTCTTCAAAAAATACAGGGATGCAGTGCGCTTCCTACGGCACGCGCCAGGCCTTTGCGCCGTTCTGCGTGAAGTGGCAGCGATAGGCGCGGCCGCCGGCGTGGTGCGTGTTGAGCGCCTCGGCCACGTGGTCGACGATGATCGGGTCGCTCAGGAAGATCATGAAGCCGCCGCCACCGGCACCGGAGATCTTGGCGCACTGCGCACCAGCCTCAAGCGCGCAGGCGTAGATGCCCGCGATGTGTTCGTTGACGATGCACGCGGCCATGCGCCGCTTCGATTCCCAGCTTTCGCGCAGCACCTTGCGCAGTGCGGGAAAGTCGCCGCGCAGCAGGCACTCCTTCATGCGGAAGGCCTCGGTCTTGATGGCGTGCATGGCCTCAAGCGCACGCTCGTTGCGGCTGCGCACGTTGGCCGATTGCTCTTCGATGATGCCCGCCGAGGGGCGAGATTTGCCGGTGAAGTAGAGCAGCATCGAGGCTTCCAGCTCCGAAATCACCCAGTCCTTGATGCGCAGCGGGTTGACGAGCACGCGGCTGTTGGCGCCAAACTCCATGAAGTTGAAACCGCCGAAGGCCGCCGCGTACTGGTCCTGCTTGCCGCCGGCCAGCCCCGCCTCGACGCGCTCAATTTGATAGGCGGTGTGCGCCAGTTCGTAGTCGCCCAGCGGCACATTCAGCCACTCGGCGTAGGCGGCCAGCATGGCCACGACCAGCGTGGATGAGGAGCCGAGGCCCGAACCGGAGGGCACATCGACGCGCGTGCTCATGCGCAGGCTGAGTGGCTGGCCGCCGCTGAAGTTCTTCACCACATGGTTGTAGACGGCCTTGAACAGGTCCAGATGGCCGTCGTCGGCCAGCACCGGAGCCGCGGCATAGCAGGCGTGCTCATGCAGGTCGGCCGAGGCAAACTCCACTTGGCCGTTTTCGAGCGGCTCCAGCGAGGCGTAGGCGTAGTAGTCGATGGTGGCGTTGAGAATCGCGCCGCCAAACTCGTCGCAATAGGGAGAAACATCGGTGCCGCCGCCGGCCAAACCCAGCCGCAGCGGCGCTCGGGATCGTATCAGCATACCGTCCTGCTCGTGTGACCTTCTTATTGTTGCACTTGTCGTATGGCGGCGGGCAAGCATGGTTTTCCGGAATCTGCGGTTGCGCCGCGCGGCGGGCGAGTACGCTTGCCAGTTCAGGGGTCGGTTCCGACATAAATCTGCGTAAATCCTGGCGCATACGTTCCCGACATTGCTGGAAAATGCACGCCACCAAAAATCACGCATACGTTCCCGACATCGACAAAAACCGACCTGCCCTCTACGCATACGTTCCTTACGGCAAGAGCCGCTGAATTTGCGAAAACAACGCATACGTTCCCGACGCAGGCAAACCACTTCAGCGCATACGATCCCGACACCCCGAGGAGAGAAATTTTCGTGCCTGGCGCATACGTACCCGACATTTTGTTGCCGCAGCCCTCCTGCTCCGAGCGCATACGTTCCTTACGCTGACGAAGCAAATTTCACGCATACGTTCCCGACACTTGGCGACGGGTTTCACAGCAAAACAGCGCATACGTTCCCGACACCAGACCGATTGAATGGGCTTAGGAGCAATTCAGGCTCGTCCGGAGGTGGATACAGGCAGAAAACAGGCTGTGGCAGGGGTGCTAGGAGTAGGGAACAGCGCGCATACGTTCCCGACGGCTAAGTCGTGCAAAATCTGTGGATTTCATAGGTTTTCCACGCATACGTTCTTGACCCGTGAAAGGGGATTTCCACAGGATTAGCGCATACGTTGGCGACATTTACGGCCTTTTTGCGCATACGTCCATTACGTTTTTGCTTTTATCTTATTGATTTTATTTACTTTATTTAACTCCTTGTAATTAAAAAACTTATAAATCCCCCAAACTTGTAGCAGCCAGCCAGCATCAGTGGAAATCTACCAAAAAGAATAAAGGAGCGTCCTACGGACGACCCAGCGAGCTAACGCTCGCAAACGGTGGGAGGGCGTTGAGCGCCCCTCCCACACCCTCCCGGCCAAGAAAAAACCGAACCTAATGAAAGCGGAGCTGAGTTGCGACTCTTTACAGAAGTACCTCTATATCGAGCTGAGAGCCCCACTGTAGAGACTTTAACGCTTTCGACAAGAAAAGCCCTGCCGGGAAACCTCCTGGAGGCTCTACGAGGGCTTAGAATATTTGGAGGTTTTCCCTTCGTGCTAGATATAGGCATTGAAAAGAACTTGGTGTTTCACGGAAGAAATGACCGCTTATTCTGTTTTGATGAGATCAAAATTGGGCAAATCCTTTGTTGTGCACCATATCGGCAATAGCTCTTGATTCTCACCTTTTCAGAAGAACCAAAAAGATCCCCCGATTGCGGCGGGGGATCTTTGGAAACTCAGTGAGGATGTCACGTTCGGCATCCGTCCTCGGGTATACCGCAAGGGGAGAACGGCTTTTGGGGGGAGCGAGGCTACGCGGAACCTCGCTCTCTGTTGTAGCTAGAAGCTGCAGGTCGGAACGCTGCCGCTCAGGGTGAAGGTGCTTGTGGTGATGCCGGTGCCGGTCGGCTTCCAACTGTTGACGTTGTCCAGATAGACCTTAGCGTATTCGCTGGAGCTGTTCTGGGTGTTCGAGTCCAGGCTGATGTTGGCCACGTAGGCGGTGATCGGATAGCTGGCGCTGTAGCCTTCAATCAGCGAGTAGGCGCCCGAAAGCGAGCTGGTCGACTTGACGCCGTTGATGACAATGTCGCTGAAGACCGGCGTACCGGTGTTGCCGGTGCAAGTGCCGTAGTTGGTGTTGAGCACGATCAGATGCTTGGCCTTGGTGATGCAGATGTTCTCGTAAGTGACCTTCTTGACCGCTCCGCCGCAATCGTAGTCGGTCTTGATGTTGATAGCGTTGGCGTCGGTCGACGAAGCGCCGGTTATCTGGTCGTAGCCGTAGACATAATCGTTCGAGAACAGCACGTTGGTGACGCCGTACATGGTCTGGCTGCCGATCGACAACCCGTGCGTGCCATAGACCTTGGTGCCCGTGACGGTGATGTTCGATGCCGCCGACTTGTTGGTTTTCACCGCGATGCCGTCGTCGCCGGCGTTGATGACGCTGTCGATGACCGAGGCGTTGCTGATGCTGTCGATATCGATGCCGTCGGCATTGGCGCGGCCGGCCGGTGTCAGAATCGTTACATCGTAAACGGTGGCGCCGGTGCCGCCCTCGATATAGAGATTCGGGTGCGCGGCCTGCTTCAGCGTCACGTCGTAGATGATGAAGTTGGTGGCGCTGGAGGTTTGGACCAGACGCGGCGTGCCGCTGATGATGTCGCCGCGGCCGTCAATGGTGCCGGGGCCGCCGATGAACGAGTCGGTGCCCTTGACGAGAATCAGCTCGCTGGCGCTTGAATAACTGCTGTCGCCATAGAGCGTGACGCCGGAATCGATGACCAGACCTTCGCCGCTGACCGTCAGCAGGCCGCTATAGAAAGCGTCATACGACCCGGAGGCGGCCAGCACCACACTCTTGCCGGTGCCGGCGCAGGCCGTCAGCGCGCTCTGAATCAGCGAGGTATCGTCGGAGCTTGGCGGCGAGGTGCGCGAGGCCGTGGTGTACTGTGCGCTGAGGGTTTTGCAGACGGAGGGAAAACTGGGCTGGCTCACCGTGCGGGAATCGCCGGTGGCGAGCGTCTGTGCATGAGCCGAGGCGGCGAACAGGATCGTTGCCAAAACGGCGAGAGAGTACTGCTTGCAGTAGCATCGCATCATTTTTCTCCATATGTCGTTTTTCATTCGTGTGGTCTAACCACTTTGAGGTCAGAGACACACGGTTTCTCTAACCGCGCCTTCGGCAAGGAAGCGTATTCGCGGCGGAGGTAAAGAAGGCTTCTCTGTTTCATGAGCAGAGATCTATAGAGCAGACAGGGGAAAAAGCGAACAAACGTGTGTTCGGGAAGAAAAATTGGTGATTGAAATTGCTGTGTCAATCAGGAAGCAGATTCGCATCAATGCTCTTTTATTGACGCCAAAATACTTCTAAGTTCCCAGTGTGGTCTTACCACACCGGCATAAAAGTAACAAAGCATCAGAATTACTGTCAAAGCACGAAAGTCTCTATTTGCGATGACATAAAGTGCGCGCAATCTTTTGCGGCGCCGCAGAGTCGCGCGGAAGAAACTTTGGATGGTTTTCGGTTCGTGGTCGTAGGGGATTTATATCGTGCCTGTCGGCAAGAGTACCGGGACTCACACCGCAGAAGCCGCTGAAAAAGGTCCAAAAGGCCCATGAGCAGTCGCCGGAAACGGTTGACCTAGAGCATTTTCGGAATTGGTGTAGACCGAAAGCACAATGCTAAGTGGCTTTTTTCTCAAGAAAAAGCCATTTTGCACGCCGCTTAAAAAGTCTATATGTATTCCGAATGTATTCCGAAAATGCTCTAACGGTGTGTCTTCCTCCTCTAGAGCATTTCTCCAATACGTGTGCAGTGTTCAGCGACGTGCCGGGTGGCTTTTACTTCCACCCTGGCGACGAAGATCTGTTGCCAGGGGCCCGGTTTTCTTGAGGAAAAAGCCACTCGGCAGCCTGTCTTCGGCGTACAGCAATGGGAGAACGGCTCTAGGCCGCGCGGGCAAACTGCGATCAAGGCTGATTCGCCGCCAAGATATTTTCCTATCTTATTCAATTTAAAAGCAAATTAACCCTCTGTGTCTCCCACGGCAAGAGGCACCGGCAGCTAGATTTTCTCCCAGGTAAAAATCGAAATCTTCATCGTTTCTTTATCTCCCGTGCACGATGATTGAGTGCATTCACCACACTTGTAGATTCAATAACTCGGAACAGGGAATCCACCATTTGCACGAAATAGATTCTTGCGCTTGGCGCTATCGCAAGCAAGCAGGAACTTCAAAAGTCACTGGAGGGTAAATGCGACTATTCACGCGATACGCTGTACTACTATCAGCGTTGGCGCTGTTGACCAGTATTCGTTTGTATGCGCAAGCTACGGCAACGGGCACGATCCTCGGCGTTATTTCCGATCCGATGCACGCCGTCATCACCGAGGCTAAGGTTACGGCCATCCAAACCACAACAGGCATCTCCCGTACGGCAACGACCGGCAACTCGGGCGCTTATACGCTCGAGGGACTGGCACCGGGATACTATACGGTGAAAGTCGTTAAAAATGGATTTACGACCGGCAACAGCAAGCTGGAGTTGCTGGTCGGCCAATCGGCCACGGTCAACTTCACACTGAAGCCCGGCTCGGTCGATGAGGTGGTCGAGGTCACGGCCGAAAGCGTACTGCTGGACGTCAGCAAGACCAGCGTCAGCCAGAATATCACCCCGTCGGAGGTTGAAGAGATGCCTCTGATCGGCCGCGACGCCGCCAACCTGGCCTATCTGGCCCCGGGCGTCAAGATGGCCGACTCCTTCGATCCGACCAAGAACCGTTCGGCCGTGCTTTCGGTCAACGGCAACATCGGCCGCGAGGTCAACGTCACCATCAACGGCGTTGACAACAAGGACAACTCGGTCGGCGGCACGGTCATGCAGTTGCCGCTCGAAGGCGTGCAGGAGTTCATCATCAGCACGCAGCGTTTCTCGGCGGCCAACGGCCGTTCGGAGGGCGCGGCGATCAACATGATCACCAAGCAGGGCTCGAACCAGCTCCACGGTTCGGTCTTCAGCTACTTCCGCGAGCAGCAGTTCAACGCCAACCAGACCAGCCCCGACGGCACCAAGAACAACCCGCCCTATAGCCGCCAGTTCTTCGGCGGATCGGCCGGCGGCCCCATTGTCAAAAACAAGTTCTTCGGCTTCTTTGCCTATGAACGTCAGCGCGAGGATACGAGCATCTCCGAGTCGGGCGCTGCCTACACCCAGTTGGCCGCCCTGCAGAGTGCCGGTCTGTTCGGTACCGTGGCCTCTTCGAGTGTGCCCACGCCGTTCTGGGAGAACCGCTACAACGGCCGTCTCGACTACAAGATCAACGACAAGCACACCGTTTATCTAAGCATCTCGCAGCAGAGCAACAACAGCGTCAACGACCAGGAAGATTCGCTTGGCGACCTGAGCGTGGGCAACTACACGCAGAACCACATGAACATCGCCAACCTGACGCTGAACTCGGTTCTGTCGGATACCCTGCTGAACACCCTCACCTTTGGCGCGCAGTATTGGAACAACCTGATTACGACCGACAACAACGCGGCTCCGTTGATCACCTTCGCCAGCAGCGAGTGGGTCGGCCAAAGCGCCAACGTCTCACAGCAGTCCTTCCAGCGCAAGTGGCAGTTCAAGGACGACGTCACCAAGACGATCAACAAACACACCCTGAACTTCGGCGTCGATTACATCTGGGAGCCCACCCTGGGCGGCTTCTTCAAGGCCAACTCCACGCTCGAAATCGATTACGGCTACGACCCGACAACGATTCTGGCCATGCCGAACGGCTTCAGCACCACGGGCCTCGTCACCGGCATGTCGATCTCCAATGGCGACCCGGCCACCAACGTCCCCAACGGCACCAAGCAGATCGGCCTCTACTTCCAGGACGACTGGAAGGCCACCAAGCGTCTGTCGGTGAACCTCGGCCTGCGCTGGGATAAGGACGTGAACCTGATCGGCGGCAGTTCGCTGGTCAACAGCCGTACCTTCCTTGAACTCGAGGGCATGGACAGCAGCTACGGCCACATGCCGCACGACGACAACAAGGACTTCAGCCCCCGCGTGGGCTTCACCTATGACCTGACCGGCGCCGGCAAGCACGTGATCCGCGGTGGCTACGGCCTCTATTACGGCAACGTCTTCCAGAACATTCCGCTCTGGATGGAGCAGCAGGCCAACAAAACCGTCTATCAGCAGGCTGTTTCGCTGTCCAACCCGACCGACATCGTTCCGGGCCTGAACATTGCACTCAGTGATTTTGCTTACTCGACGGCGAATGTGGCCACGGTCACCGCGGGTGTTTCGGCCGCGACCGGCAATCTGTCGAGTGGCGCAACGGGCCGCACCATGGACCCGCACTACCGCAACCCCTACTCGGAGGAGTTCAACATCGGCTACCAGTGGGCGCTTGCGCCGACCTGGGTCTTCGAGGCTGAATATACTCACACCCTTGGTCTGCACTCGAATGTCGACGTCAACATCAACTACGAGGATCCTTCTACCAGTGTCCGCGTGATGAACTCGGCCTTCACCACCTACGCCAACGCCAACTGCCCCAGCGGCTACTGCGTGCTGGGCCGCACCATGAACAACGAGGCCATTGGTCGTACCCGCTACGACGGCATGAACTTGAGCCTTCGTCACCAACTGGACCGCCACTTCAGCCTGACAGCCAACTACACGCTCTCGCGCGCGGTCGGCTACGGCATCAATTCAGGCGGCAACCCGAACAACGGTTCCAGCTATCACAACTACCCGCATGACCCACGCCACCCGCTGGCATCGTGGGACTTCGGTCCGACGCCCTACGACGAACTGCATCACATCACCGTCAGCGGCATCGTCAAGCTGCCTTTTGGCCTGGAAGCCGCGCCGATTCTGCAGTTCGGCTCCGGTCGTCCGTACGACATGAACTCCGGCGTCGATGTACTGGGCCTCGGCTCGGGCTACTCTACCCCGGTGATCGTGCCCAACTCCGACCCGACCAACTACACCTACTTCGCCAGCTACTTTGAAGACGATGCCAACTCGGACGATCCGGGCCTGACCGCCCGCACCTGCCTCGATGCCGGCAACTGCCACATCGTCTCCTATGACAAGCTGCGCGGCGACAACTACTTCGAGTTGGACGCCCGCGTCAGCAAGAACCTGAAGTTCCGCGGCAAGAATCTGCAGCTCAGCTTCCAGGGTTTCAACCTGACCGACCGCGCCAACTACGGCAACAACTTCACCTACAAAATCACCTCGTCGAACTTCGGCCAGGCTTCCGGCTTCCAGAACCCGACGAGCAATTCGACGGCCAAGGCCTTCGTCGGCGAGTTCGGCGGACGATTTACCTTCTAACTCTCTCCAGCGAGACCAAGCACAAGCGGCCTGCCGAGTAACTCGGCAGGCCGCTTGCTGTTCCCCCCGGCAAATGCACAATTTTAGTTCAGCAAAATATTTAGCCATCGTCATACTCGCGATTTTCGAGTTTGTGTTACTAGAGCGAAACCAGAGTCACTGTGTCCTGTCGAGAGTTGTGTAAGGTCGCCACTCCCTGATGGTCGCGTCGACTTGAATACCCTGCTTTCGGGATACATCAACTCTGGTTTCGCTGTAGAGCATTTCTCCAATACACGTGCAGTGTTGAGTTGCGTGCAAGGTGGTTTTTCTTTAAGGAAAAAGCCACTCGGCATCCTGCTTTCGCTCTGCAGCAATTGGAGAAATGCTATAGGGCCTGGGTAGCACTTACGAAAAATAAGCCACAGACCTGCGCGGAAGCAGATGGCTGTGGCTTATTTTCGGGGCACACATTCAGCACGGAAGAACTCTGGCAACTTGTTGCAATGCCTTCAGAGGGCCGTGAGTTCGTCGACCCAGTATCCTTCACGATTGTAGTGCCCGTACAATCCTGTTTCGTAATCCCGTGTGAGCAAAGACTCATCGGTGTATTCGGGCGCGGCCCTGATTGTCTCACGAGACAGGCCGACTGCAACTTCCCTCTCTACCCAACTCACGCTCTCAATCCACTTCGGGGAAATCAGAACCTTTTTCCCAGGCCACCAATTTTTTGTTGCCACGACAAGGTAGCGAATTGCCCAGGTCTTGTCATCGAGGATGAAGTCATCGACATGGCCAATCTCCCCGTCAAGCGCGCTGAGATGGTAGTCTGTCACGCTTTGCGTGCTGCGAAGATTGAGGTCCCATTCCTTCGCTTTCGAGGCGGGGACTTCCCATTTGTTGCAATCCAGTTCAATGTACGGATAGTTTCCCCATACGTATGGACCGTCCCAATAGTCAGGAAATCCATAGTATCCGTTGAAGGACTCCTCATCCTGGCGCGAAACAGGTTCGTGCGTGTCGATGGACGGACTATCTTCGATCTGCTTCCTGGTCAATAGGACGGACACCTCTTTTTCCGTATTATTGACGCCGTTCAGGGAGTATGGCGAGAGCAGAACCAATCTTCCGGTAAGCCAGTTCCCCGTGTTTGCGACGAGGTATCGAACTGTCCAATATCGGTCGTCGAAGTAAAACTCGCTGACCGATCCGATGTCCCCATCAAGACTCTTGAGTGAGAAACCTTTCAGTGCCTTTGCTTTGATTAGCATCACACCTCCTCCGTGTTTACTCTTGCATTAAGTTGTTGACGGCAGCCTGCGCATGCTGCGTCGCGAAAGAGCAGGTTCTACAAAGTTGGAGCCACCACAGTCGCAGCGCCGTCTGGCCGCTTCTCAGACAAGTACTGCCTGGTCATAAACCGCGTAGTGACTCTGTTCTGTGTCGGCGATAATGTCCCTGGCTTTTCCCACCTCTTGTGGCGTTCCGTGGACAACCAAAACATATTTGTCTGTCTTCAAGGCGACATCGTACTTGATCACGCTGTCCTTGGGGATGCCGATACTGATCAGGCCCGCCCCCACTGCGCTCACGCCTCCAACGACAACTGCACCTTCGAGACCAGCTACAACCGAAGCTACGATGGGACCAGCGGCAAGAATCGGTCCGAGCCCCGGTATGAAAAACAGGCCAGCCCCGAACAGCAACCCCCAGAAGCCACCCCAGAACGCTCCTACCTCGCCCCAATGCATCATGCGGTCGCCAGCGGTGTAATAGCCAACGACGTGTTCGTCTGTGTGTGTATCTCGACCTACAACCGACAGGCTCTTCATATCGACGCCTGCCTCCTGAAGTTCCTTGACAGCCTTCTCCGCCTGCTCGTGAGTGTCATAGATTGCTGCCACAGAGTTTTTCGGTTCCATGTCGATCTCCTTTTTCTGATTGACTTGACTTATGTTTGCGCGGTTGCTTGCCAGCACTCAGGCCACTACGGCCTTGAGCGCCTTGCTCTTCGAGGCGATGCAATCCAGTAGCTCGTTCCATGATTTGGCAAACGAAGCGATTCCTTCTTCGAGCAACTGAGTGGCGACGGCATTCGTATCAATGCCAGCTATTGCAAATGCGGTAAGAATTTTGTCGTTATTCACGGGCAGGGATTCGCCGAATTTCTGATAAGCGGCAAGTGCCTTCAAGGTTGCCTCCGGCAGCGTGTTAATGGTGGAGGGTAGGGCGAGGGCCTGAACGTAAAGAATCTTCGAGGCCGTGGGGTCCTTGGTTCCCGTGCTGGCCCAAAGAAGGCGCTGCGGGCGGGCGCCAGCATTTTGCAGGAGCTGCCACCGCGGCGAATTCAACAGCGCGCGATACATCTCATAGGCCTTTCTGGCGATGGCGATTCCAAGCTGGTTGCGCAGGGGTTCGGGAACCTTTTGCGCAACAGCTACGTCCCAACGGCTGACGAAGAGGGACGCCACGGAGCCGACATTGGGATTGAGTCCGGCGGCAATGCGCCGCTCAATGCCACGCATGTAAGCTTCGGCAGCGGCAACGTATTGCTCGCCCGAAAACAGAAGAGTGACATTGACAGGCACACCCAGGAAGATAGCTTCCTCAATGGCGGAAAGGCCTTCGCTGGTACCGGGAATCTTGATGAAGAGGTTGGGCCGTGCCGCAAGGTTGTGGAGAGACCCGGCAGCAGCAAGGGTACCAGCCGTGTTGCGGGCCAGCAGGGGAGACACCTCAAGAGAGACCCAGCCATCCACGCCATCGGTTCGGTCGTAGACGGGACGGAAGAGATCGGCCGCCTGCCTCAGGTCTTCGATGGCCAACGCGAAGAACAGTTCCTCGCCAGTCTTGCCCTCCTTCAATATCCGGCGAATGACATCATCGTAATCGTTACTGTTCTTGATGGCGTGATCGAAGATGGTTGGATTCGAAGTAAGCCCGGTGACGGAAAGCTCTTGAATATAACTCAGGAGCGTACCGCTGGCGAGCAGATGGTGTGTGATGTTATCGAGCCATAGACTCTGGCCAATCTCGTGAAGTTTCTGCGTCGTTCGATTCATATCACTTCTCCTTCCGTGCGTTTTTGATGCGCTTCCAAATGGCTCTCCAACGCTCGTACTTTCTCCACCCTTCGTTGGTGACGCTCCGCGCCGCTGAAGCGAGCTTTGAGAAATGTTTCAACCAACTCCCAGGCCAGTGCTGGCCCAATCACTTGACCGCCCAGCGAAAAAACATTCATGTCGTCGTCCTCAACTCCCTGGTGAGCAGAGAAGACGTCATGAATGAGCCCGGCACGTACACCGGCGACTTTGTTGGCGCAGATGGAAGCACCCACGCCACTGCCACAGAGAACGATTCCGCGATCCACTGTTCCGGCGGCTACGGCCCTGGCCAGGGGAATCACGTAATCCGGGTAATCGTCTCCGGGGCTTGATTGGAATGCCCCGAAGTCTACGACCTCATGGGCAGCACCGCGCAACAAACCCGCGATCTTCTCTTTCAGAGCGAAGCCTCCATGATCCGATGCGATGCCTACGCGCATGATGCCTTCTCCTTGAGCTGGTCGAGCACGTGATGAGCCTGCTTGCAGACGTTCTCCACAGTGAAGCCGTAGTGCTGCATCATGACCTTTCCTGGAGCCGAGGCGCCGAAGGTGTCGATTCCAATCACAGCGACCCGAGGACCAACAAAGGATTGCCATCCCACCGGAGAACCCGCCTCAATGACCAGCAGAGGCACACCCGTGGGCAGAATCTTTTCTCGGTAATCGTCGGATTGCGCCGCGAACAAATTTGTGCTCGGCATGCTCACGACTCTCGCAGGCAGGTTTTCTTCCGCGAGCCGCTCACGAGCTTCCAGCGCCAGATGCACCTCCGATCCCGTGGCAATGAGAATGATGTCAGGGCGTTTCGTCACCGGAGAATCAGCAAGAACATAACCGCCGAGCGGAACTCCAGCAGGGATGGATGGATAGGATTTCAGATCAAGCACGGGCAGGCCCTGTCGAGTGAGCACCAATGCAACAGGACCGCGCTTTCTGCCTATCGCCACACGCCAGGCGGCCACTGTTTCGTTGGCATCCGCAGGGCGAAGGACAGTCATTCCTGGAATGGATCGCAGGCCGACTAATTGCTCGACAGGTTGATGCGTTGGGCCGTCCTCGCCCATGCCAATGCTGTCGTGAGTAAAGATATAAATCACCGGCAATGCATTCATGGCCGCAAGGCGCATAGGCGGCCGCATGTAGTCACAGAAGACGAAGAAAGTGCCACCGTAGGAAATCAGGCCACGATGCAAGGCCATTCCATTCAAGATGGCGCCCATCGCATTCTCGCGAATGCCGAAGTGCATGTTGCGCCCCGTCCAATCCTCCGGCTCAAAGCTGCCTGCTCCGTCGATGCTTGTATGCGTACTGGGACCAAGGTCTGCTGATCCTCCCATCATCTCCGGCAAACGAGAACCGAGCATCTCGATCACTTTCCCTGAAGCAACGCGGGTGGCCATCGGTCCATCCGCTGAAGTAAACGTCGGCAGACCCGCGTCCCAATCCGCAGCCAAACGTCTGTCGATCACTCGCTGGAACTCGGAGGCGAGGTCTGGATATTCTTGAGCAAAGGCTTTGAAACGCGACACCCATTCTGCCTGTGCTGCGCTTCCACGAGTTACTGCTCCTCGAAAGTGCTCCAACGCCTCATCGGGAATATAGAAGGAAGGTGAAACCGGCCATTCCAGCGCCTCTTTGGTGAGGCGCACCTCCTCCACGCCAAGAGCTTCTCCGTGGGCCGCTGCGGTGTCCTGCTTGTGTGGACTGCCAAAACCAATGTGCGTGCGGACGGCAATCAACGACGGGCGGTCTGTTTCCTCCCGCGCTTTCTTCAGTGCGAGCGCCACTGCTGCAACGTCGTTGCCCTGTTCCACGCTCTGCACATGCCAACCAAAGGCGGCGAATCGCGCCATACGATCTTCGGTAAATGTCAGATCTGTGCTGCCCTCGATGGTGATGTGATTGTCTGCGTAAAGAACGATGAGCTTGCCAAGGTGCTGGTGGCCCGCGATCGATCCAGACTCCGATGAGATGCCTTCTTCAAGATCACCATCGCTGACAAGGACGTACGTGAAATGATCCACGATCTTGTGCCGCGGCCGATTGAAACGCGCCGCCAATGCAACCTCTGCAATGGCCATGCCCACGCCGTTGGCAAGCCCCTGGCCCAAAGGACCCGTGGTCGCCTCGACGCCCGGAGTCTTGCCGTACTCCGGATGCCCAGGGGTGCGGCTACCCCACTGGCGAAACATCTTCAACTCATCGAGAGGAAGATCGAACCCTGTGACGTGAAGCAAGGCATAGAGCAGTGCGCATCCATGCCCCGCAGACAAGATGAAACGGTCGCGATCCGGCCAATAGGGATCGCGCGGGTTGAACTTGAGTGATCTGTCCCAGAGAGCATACGCCATGGCGGCCGACCCCATGGGCAGCCCAGGATGACCAGAGTTAGCCTTCTGCACCATGTCTACCGCCAGGAAGCGGAGCGTGTTAATGCATAGATTGTCCAATGCAGGCGAAGCAATCGTTGTTACGAGAGTTGCAGATGACGCCATGGCGTGCTGTACCTTTCCATGCTGAAATGAGTTGAGCATCAGTTGATAAGTCGAAACTCATGATTGAGTCAGAAGCCAAGCTATATCTTGATCCCTGCATAGCTGCACTCCGGGTGCTTGCATTGGCAGGGTGCCTTCGGGCTCTTCTTTGTGTCTGCACATGCGGCACAGCAATGCTTTTTGCCGCTCTCGGCCTGACAGTTGCAGTCTTGGTTTTCACACTTTTTCTCGGTCGTCATAAATACTCCTTTTGTCCGAACATGCCTTCGCTCTTTTGAAGGCTCTGTTCTTCAAAACATGATCCGCATTCTCATCCCGAGCAGCACAGTGGTATAGGCTTTGTCTGCATCGGTGGGATGGTTTGATATTTCGAGATCCGGCCCAAGCTCTACACTCTTCGTCAACCGAAGCCGGTAAAAAGTTTCCATGAGGCTCTCGTGATGTTTGGCGCCTGAACTTGGCTCAGAGTGAATAAGTGAAATGCCGAACATGTCTCCGCGTCTTCCAAAAGGCTTTACTTGGGCAAGGCCAAGCTCTTCCATTTGCTTGATCGAGGTCCCCGCCTTCGATGCAAAGCCAAATCTCCCGAATGGCGTCCAACCACTGCGCCATTCATGCTCAAAGCCAATTCCCCCGCCCACGCCACTGCCGAGAGTAGCCGTGTCGTCACGCCAGAAGTTCATGCGATAGTCTTTGAACTTTTTTCCAGGGGTACCTGAGAGCCAACCAACCTCCACCGATTCCATATATTTTCGGTCAACCAGTGTTTTGATATTTCCTTGTGGTGAGCCTTCCGTATCGACAACGAGTGCATGGTAGTAAAAATGCCGCGTTGCCTGGTATTCAACTGCCGCGCCACCGGCATAGGTTCCATCCGAGGCAAGCGTTAGATTGCCGTCGCTTCCCCCGTTCAAGAACTGGGTGCGCTCATCGTCGTTGAACATGCTCAGGCTGATGAACTCGTTCGGATGGATTTTTCCGATGTAGAGAGACAGCCTCTTGTTCAACAGATCCTGACGCCAGTAAAGAATGTTCACCATGATCGGCTCTTGCGCTCCCCCACCCTGCAGACAATTGAGAGTTAGTTCGGAACCGAGGCTTTGGCTGAGATTAAACTGCTGGCTGATACCGATGTTCGTCCCCGACCTCACCAGAAGACTGATGGTCCCGGCACTGCTTTTATGGTCATAGACCTTCCAGGCGGCTGTGAAATCGGCGCGGCCGCTGGTTTGATCGTGCCGTATGCTATCCGGCGTGGATGTCGCATATTGGCTCAGAAAGGTGTAGGTTTCGCTGATCTTGAGCCTGGCTGAAGCATTGATCCTGTCAGTTAGTCTTTCAAACGGATCAAAAAATATTCGAAACGGATCAGTTGTGAGAATTGGGTCCGCCGGTATTTTGGACAAGGCAACGGCATCGCGGTCGAGTTCCTGACGAAGATCGTCCGGAAGCTGCGCCAATCCTGCCTCCGCTGCGTGGGATCCGTCCTGCTGATTCTGCGGGACGGATACAGAATTGGCGGTTCTGTTCTGGCTGACAGCTGTGAGGCCAAATGCGACAAGAAACAACATCGGCAACACCCTCATTGCGATTCTCCCCAGGGTACGGATCGGTCGGTCTGGTATTTTACGTCGATGGCGAAGATGCCAGCCTGGGCGATGACCTACGCATTTGTTGGCTTGAGTTGCTTTCCTTCTGGATTTTTATGCCAGACGGCTTCGATCTCCTCGAGAGAGCGCCCCTTCGTTTCCGGGACAAGAAAATAGGAGAAGAGCCACGAACCAATCGCAAGCACGCCATAGAGCCAGAAGGTCCGGCTCGGGCCCAGTAGTTTCAACAGCGAGAGGAAAGTAAGCGAAACCGCAAAGTTGGCCAGCCAGTTTGTCCCGGCCGCGATTCCTGCTGCCAGACCGCGAATCTTAAGCGGATAAATCTCGGCAATGAGCAACCAGAAGATCGGCCCGAGACTGATGGCGAACGAAGCAATATAAAACATGAGAATGATCACGGCAAGTCCGGCTAACACTCCACCTTGCGCGTGCTGAAAGACATAGCCCAGCGCTCCGAGGCTAACGATCATTCCGGCTATGCCTGTCAGCAGCAAAGGCCGTCTTCCCACGCGGTCGATCAACCACATGGAAACCAGTGTCATAACTACATTCACGACGCCGATGCCCGACGTGGCCAGAATCGACCCTTGAATAGAGGAGATTCCCGCAGTGCGGATGATGTAAGGCGCGTAATAAATGATGGTGTTGATGCCGGTAACTTGCTGAAAGATCGCAAGACCGATACCAATCATCAGGGCTGGACGAACAGCGGGCAGGAGTAAGTCGGAGATGTGTCCGTGCAGTGCCGTTTCCTGCGATGACGCCTTGATCTCTTGAAATTCCTTTTCGATGTTTTCGGTGCCACGAATCTTGATTAATACGGTGCGGGCAAGATCGAAGTGGGCATGGCGTGCAAGGAAGCGAGGGGTTTCAGGCAAAAAGAGCATGCCCACGCCAAGCAGCGCGCCGGGAATCACAGCAAGGCCCAGCATCCACCTCCATGCAGCCGAAGGCGTGAATGCATAGTCTGCAAGATATGCAGCCAGGATTCCCACCGTAATTGCCAACTGGAAGAGCGATACCTGCCAGCCGCGCGCGTTGGCCGGAGAGATCTCGGAGATGTAGAGAGGGACAACAGAGCTTGCCAGGCCGATCCCCATCCCCACAACGACACGCCCAAGGATCAGTATCTGGATGGACCCCGCCGCGGCACATACTAGCGCCCCCGCAATGAAAACGACCGAAGTGATGAGCAACATCTTCCTGCGCCCAAATCGATCCGACAGGCTGCCCCCCGTGATGGCCAGAACAGCGGCACCAACCAGAACCGAGCTCACAGCAAGCTCCTGCTCGAAGATGGAAAGTCCAAAACTTCGTTTGATGAAAATGAGCGCACCGGAGATCACTCCGGTGTCGTATCCAAACAGCACGCCGCCGATTGCAGCAAAGATTGCGGCGATATAGACGTACCTCTGACTTGCGACTGTGGACTTGGCTGGGAGATGGACTGCCGCAGGTGCCACGGCGGTTGCATTCATTTTGAACCTCGCTTATGCATGTTGCGGTAATGTTTGATCAAAGCATTGGTTGAACTATCGTGCTTGAGATTCACTTCTTTGTGGGACTCAAGTTCGGGAACGATGCGCTGGGCCAGCACCTTTCCCAGTTCCACACCCCACTGGTCGAAGGAATCGATCTTCCAGATAACTCCCTGGGTAAAGACGCTGTGCTCGTAAAGTGCAACGAGCTTCCCCAGCGTCTCCGGAGTCAACTGCTCCAGCAGAATGGTATTGGACGGTCGATTGCCCTCGAAGGTGCGATGAGGAGCAAGCCACGGTGGTGTGCCGTCTGCTTCGACTTCCTGCGTGGTCTTGCCAAAAGCCAAAGCTTCCGCCTGCGCGAAGACATTGGCCAGAAGGATGTCGTGATGACGGCCGACTGGGTTTAGCGACCGAGCAAAGGCAATGAAGTCGCAGGAAATGAGTCTGGTTCCCTGGTGAATCAGTTGATAGAAGGAGTGCTGGCCATTTGTACCTGGCTCTCCCCAATAGATCGGCCCAGTCTGGTATTCGACTTCTGTTCCGTCCACTGTCACGTGCTTGCCGTTGCTCTCCATCGTCAATTGCTGTAGATAGGCAGGGAAACGCTTCAGGTATTGCTCATAAGGAAGAACTGCTACGCTTTGCGCACCGAGAAAGTTGTTATTGTAAATTGCCAAAAGCCCTAACAGAACAGGAAGATTCCGTTCGAAAGGTGTGTTGCGAAAATGAGCATCCATCTCATGGAAACCGGTCAGCAGTCTGCGGAAATTGTCGGGGCCAATCGCGATCATGGTGGAGAGCCCGATCGCCGAATCCATGGAATACCGTCCCCCGACCCAGTCCCAGAAGCCGAACATGTTGGCAGTATCGATGCCGAATTTTTCGACCTCTTCTGCGTTGGTAGAGACGGCAACAAAATGTTTTGCGACCGCGGCGGAGTGTTTGAGTGTTTCAAGTACCCAGGCACGCGCCGTGTGTGCATTGGTCATCGTCTCAAGAGTGGTGAAGGTCTTTGACGAGAGGATGAAGAGCGTCTCCTCTGCATCCAGATCGCGCGTCGCCTCCTCAATGTCCGTACCGTCCACGTTCGAAACAAACCGGAAAGTAAGATCGCGTTGGGAATAGTGACGCAGGGCTTCGTACGCCATGACCGGGCCAAGGTCGGATCCGCCGATACCGATGTTGATGACATTGCGGATTGGTTTTCCCGTGTAGCCCTTCCATGCTCCGCTACGTATGCTGTTGGCAAAGACGGCCATCTTGTCCAAAACACCATGCACCAACGGCACAACGTTCACTCCATCGACGAAAATCTCGTCCCCAAGGGGAGCGCGCAAGGCTACATGCAGAACTGCCCGCTTCTCGGTGACATTGATCTTCTCTCCGCGAAACATGGCGTCAATACGTGTGCGCAAGCCTGACTCTTCGGCAAGTTGCAAAAGCAGCTTCATGGTCTCGTCGGTAATGCG
>Ga0224528_1000984_pt1 | contig 20275 bp, 14 predicted proteins | sample CBST25metaG_2_FD_179888 | JGI IMG/M metagenome (GOLD analysis project Ga0224528, IMG submission 179888) | Peat soil microbial communities from Stordalen Mire, Sweden - C.B.S.T25 | ecosystem: Environmental > Terrestrial > Soil > Wetlands > Peat | place: Sweden: Norrbotten County, Stordalen Mire...
TCGCTTACAATTTGTAATTTTGTGCAAAAGTAAGCGATTGATATGTTCCGAGTAACTTATTTATTAATTACTAAGTATGTATCAATCAATTATAGCTATTGTTAATGTTTTTACCCGGACACCAGTGCTGTCAAACCGGCTCTGCATGTAATAGCAGGTTGCAATGGCGATCAACCCCACGGTGGTGTTGCGCCGGTCGCCCGCTTTTTGAAAGGCCGAATAAGCAAGCCTATAATAGAGAAGCGTGCTGTCCGGCTGCCTCCGCGCCTGGTACTCACGGGCTTTTTCGCCGAAAACAAGACCCTGCAACTTGTAGTTGCGGCTCCTGACGGCATACGACCGCGCTTTCAACAGAGCCATTGCCCGCTCTCCGGCATCGCCCCGGTTTTCTGCAACGCGGGAAAGAAAGAACCAGGCATATCCTGCACGTGAAAACTCTTTTTCGCCATGATAATAAGCAGTGGCGATGCGAATCAGGGAATCGGATTGCACTTTAATGTTGTTTTTGTCGAGTGCCCGGCTCATCAGCAGAGCATAGAGTGCTTGATTGGAAGAAGAGAGGCCTTTGGAGTCGGTAATGTGTTTGAGTAATGTCAACGCACTGTCGGGGTGCGTTTCCATCAGGCTGTCGGCACGGGTAAGCAGGGCATTGTCCTGCGGCGAAGGATGTCCGCAAGAAGCAATCAAAAGAAAGAAAACTGCAAGGCACAGGCACAGGCGCATGGTATTCAGAAAAATAAAAAGCAAAGATAGAAATTATTTCGATTTACCATTTATTCATTTACAATGTACTATTTGCCGCAATGTACCATCTTAGTCACATGAAATCGGCAAAGTCCCTCTACTTTGGAGAGGAATTTAGGGAGAGGTCAAAATTATAAACACAACATTATATTGTTCATATTACTTATAAGTTAAAAGAGGAATGATATTTAATCATCCCTCTTTTAACTTACCGATTGAATCAGCTTCTTTATTTCAATAGTTTGTTCGTGTCGGACACTATCGCGGTATTCCGAACTGATTGCGAAGTTCTAAATTGACTTGAAGAACATTGACCATCTTTTCTCCTGCTAATCCATTGAAAGGTGCAAATGAATTCTTACTCAGAATGTTTTCAATCTCTTGACGGATTTCAATAGGATTTCGCTTTAGATCGGCAGCCCATTTTGAAGAAACACGGTCGAGTTGATACATGGCATTCTGCATCGTGATATCCGGATCAAGACCAGAGGCGGATGTGGTAACCATGTCACCGGGAATATCTTGTAATTTATCATTTGGATGGTCTGTTCGCCACATATCAAAAAAGGTTGATTGGATATCCGAACCCACGCTGACAAGTTTAATCACCTTGTTAGTTTTACCATCGGCAAAGGTTTCAGACATTGGCGAAAGAAACTTTCCGGGATTGTCGTATGAGAAACTTTGAAAGAATATTACCGCAATATCTGACGGTGTTGGTTTTGGTATACTCGGATTATTCTTTATGAATTGTGCCACCATTTCTTTGTGTTTTTTAGCCCAATCGGCAACATAGGCCGTGTGCAGCGAATCTGTATTCACCCATGCCTGAGCATCGGAGTTGTGCATGGATGCCCATTGTGCAACTATATGCCGATTGCCTTGGTAAAAGTCATGTTGAAACCAATTTTCGATGTCAGGAGCAACAAATTGTCCGGATTTAGGCCCGCTATCGTATTTTACAATTGGACCAAGCGTACGGGCGACGCGATCACGTAAAGCATAGTTTGATGCAGCCAATGCTGATGAAGATGATGCCGAACCATCATAAGAAGCAGCTGACGGACGCGGTTGGAAATATGCATCCTTGGTGAAAGGCTGTGCTATGAGCAATGAACCGACGATCTTGCCATCCGGGCCTTTTATCATACTACCATTTGCTTGGAATGGAAAAAATACTTGTCCAATCAACAATAATATAAGTGGATAAAACACACAACACATAATAACCGCGAAAAACAGAAGCAAGAAGCTTTTTTTAATTATCTTACCCATTTTAAATCCTCCATTTTAATTAAATCTTAATTTACTAAATGTAAAGCTACCATGATCACATCAATCAATTTGATGCCGATGAACGGTAGAATAACGCCTCCGAGTCCCCAGTAGACGAGGTTCCTTTTAAGAAGACTATCCGCACTCATGATACGATACTTGACCCCTTTAAGAGCAACCGGAATCAACGCCGGGATTATCAGGGCATTAAAGATCACTGCCGACAAAATCGCGGATATCGGAGAATGCAGGTTCATAATATCAACGGCCTTTAGCCAAGGCAGGGTACCAGCAAAAAGTGCGGGAATGATTGCGAAATATTTTGCCACATCATTTGCTATTGAAAATGTGGTCAAAGCTCCACGGGTTATCAAAAGCTGTTTCCCGATATGAACCACTTCAAGCAATTTTGTGGGATCACTGTCGAGATCAACCATGTTGGCAGCTTCTTTTGCCGCTTGTGTTCCGGCATTCATCGCCAAAGCAACATCCGCTTGGGCAAGGGCAGGGGCATCGTTCGTACCGTCACCCATCATGGCAACTAATTTTCCTTCAGCTTGTTCTTTTCGAATAAAAGCCAGTTTTATTTCCGGTGTAGCTTGAGCAAGGAAGTCGTCTACTCCCGCGGCTGCAGCAATAGCAGCAGCCGTTACAGGATTGTCACCAGTGATCATGACCGTACGTAACCCCATTTTGTGCAACTGATCGAATCGCTCTTTCATGTTAGGCTTTAGTATATCTTCAAGTGAGATTACTCCGACTACATGAGAGTCCTCTGCCACGACAAGAGGAGTTGCACCTTTTGTTGCAATGCTATTGATTAACGAATCGATTTCAAGAGGAATCTTACCTTTATTATCCAGTACAAATTGAAACACTGCATCCGGTGCTCCTTTTCGTATCTGATGCCCGTTTGACAGATCGATGCCGCTCATTCTCGTTTGTGCTGTAAACGGTACGATTGCCGAATTTTCGGGTAAACTAATAGGATCTTTGCTTTGCTTTTCGTACAGTTGTACAATGCTTTTCCCTTCGGGCGTTTCATCAGCGATAGAGGAGAGTGCTGCAAGTCTGGCTAAATCTGTCTCATTGTATCTCTCGACAGGCAGGAATGTACTAGCATGTCTGTTCCCAAGGGTAATGGTTCCTGTTTTGTCGAGCAGCACAACATCTATATCACCCGCTAATTCGACTGCTTTGCCGCTTTTGGAGATGATATTTGCCTGTAACGCCCTGTCCATTCCGGCAATTCCTATTGCTGAAAGTAACGCTCCGATAGTTGTCGGAATAAGGCAAACCAGTAGTGCAATCAGAGTGGGCACATCCGTACCAAGACTCCTCAACGGCTCGGAAATTCCGAGATAACCCGCCATATATTGTTCCGCATTCCATGCCATTGGCCACAGAGGAATGACAACAATCAGGAAGATCAACGTAAATGCCGAGAGGAGAAGTGCCAGTGCGATCTCATTGGGACTTCGCTGCCTGCTTGCTCCTTCGACGAGAGCAATCATTCTGTCGAGAAATGATTCGCCTGCTCCGCTGGTAATCTCGACAACAATCTTATCAGATAGGACAACAGTTCCTCCTGTTACTCCTGATACGTCACTGTGCGCAGTACGAATCACAGGAGCCGATTCGCCCGTAATCGCCGACTCGTCAACCGATGCGATGCCTTCAATGATTTCACCGTCACCGGGAATCATTTGTCCGGCTTGTACCACGACACGGTCGCCGGGTTTAAGTTCCGTCGAGGAAACCTGTTCAGTCACTCCTTCCGCATTTAACCGATAGGCTATTGTGTCACGGCGTGCTTTCCTCAGCGAATTTGCTTGGGCTTTTCCGCGCGCCTCTGCAAGAGCAGTTGCGAAGTTCGCAAATAACACGGTGAGAAACAACCACGTGGTAAGTGCAATGAAATATGTAATCGGTATCTGACTTACGTGGTTGCCGAATATTGCCGCCAACATGTACAGAAGCGTTAATATCGCACCGACTTCCACTACGAACATTACGGGATTTTTCCATTGGATATCCGGCCGTAACATGACAAAAGATTGTTTTACAGCCTGGAACAGAGTTTCCTTTTCAAGCAGCGCTCTTTTTCTGGTACGAAGCGGAGACTTTGTTGATTTCGAAGAAAGTTTTTCAGCAACCTCTCCGGTATTCGGTTTTATATTTTGAACTTTATTCATAATTTACCTCCTTCATAATTTTTTAGCACAAATTATTGCTTCATTCATCCTCCAAACGGGATTGGTCCGAGATGCTCGGCAATTGGTCCAAGCACTGCTATCGGAAGAAAGAGCAATGCTCCGATGATGATAATCGTTCCCAGTAAGAGAAACGCGAAAGTAGGCGTGTCGGTTCGCAAAGTTCCAAGACTATATGGGCTTGTTTTCTTTCTTCCAAGGTAAGCAGCCATTGCAACCGGAGCGATTATCGGAAGAAAGCGACTGATCAACATTACGATTCCGGTGGCAATATCCCATGGCACTGCTTCGGGTGCCGGATTCGGATTGTTGTAAAAGCCATATGTAACGCCCAATCCGTCAAAGGCCGAACCGTTATTTGCCGATGCGGATGAAAACTGGTAAGCCATTTGTGTAAGTCCGTGCGGACCTGGATTGCTGACGGCTTTTGTTCCCCAATTCGTAGCAGCGAATATACCTGTCGGCATAAGAATCATAAGCGGATGGATCAATATTGCGATGGCCACCAACTTGACTTCACGAGCACCGATTTTCTTTCCTAAGTATTCCGGCGTTCGCCCGACCATCATACCGGCAATAAATATCCCGATTATTATATATAACAACATGTTAATCATGCCGACTCCTTTTCCACCAAAGATGCAGTTTAGCCACATACCCACCATCGGAGACAAAGCCGCAAGCGGATTTAAACTGTCGTGTTCGGAATTTACGGCGCCACATGTCACGTCTACCGTGGTTGCTGCATATGTTGCACCCGCTGAAGTTCCGAAGCGCATCTCTTTGCCTTCGAGGTTGCCCAAATGTTGGTCAACTGGTAAACCGGCGACGGAGGGTAATACTACTCGCATTCCACCTGGGGCCGTCGCGCTGGGAACTTGATATGTTCTGGCTATTGAATGACTTGTGAATGCCGGGTTTGGCGAGTAGGTATCGAATGCGATTGCCCATACGTAAGTGCCCGCCATCAGAAATATCATCACGGAAAAAATGACATAAGCATGGCGCATTTTCTTCAACATTCGCCCGAACATAAAAACAAGCGAAAACGGGAAGATCATCATTGCCAAGGTGTTGAAGAAATTCGAAAGCGCTGTCGGATTTTCGAACGGGTGTGCCGAATTCATTCCAAAGAACCCACCTCCGTTGGTGCCAAGCATCTTGATGGACTCAAGGGCAGCTACAGGTCCTACGGTTATATTCTGTTGGTTCGATTCGAGACCTGTAACGTGCAAAACGCTATTGAGAGTCATCGGACATCCCTGTGTTATGAAAATCAAACCGAAGACAAAAGCGGCAGGTATGAACATGTAAATCAATACGCGCCACATGTCGAGAAAGAAATTTCCCAGATGGTTATCACTTCTGAGGGCTCGTATGATTGCCGTCAGAGCGCATAAACCGATTGCAGCCGACATAAACATGTTGGAAATGCAGAAGAAAATTTGGCTGAAATTGGAAAGATGTTGGTCTCCTGAATAGTGCTGAAGATTCGTATTCGTCATAAAAGAAATCACACTATTGAAAATCGCACTCGGCGCTATCATCGGTCGATGTAACGGGTTTAGCGGCATCCATTCCTGAAGAGCCAAAACGATGAAGCCGAAGATGAACAGCACGGTATTGAAAATCAATAAAGACCCGACATACTGTTTCCAGTTCTGATGTCCGCTGTCCAAGCGTTTCTCAAACCATTCGAAAATTCGGAATGGTCGATATTCTCCATTCATGATCCAGGCCATGTAACGACTTAGTGGAAACGCTAAGAAAGTTGCTGTAATCAGGAGAAGAATTGGTAAAAACCAAATTTGCATAGTCATTTTTTTACTCCTTTTAGTTTAAATTGAATATTCCCTTTGATCTAATATCAGGTGATGTGTCATTTAAAATTTTTCAGGTCTTAAAAGAGCAACGACCAGATAAACGAAAAGGAACAATGCTACAATAGCTGTTAAATAAATCATTTTATTACCTCCTTATTTTTAAAATTAAATTTTATCACAGGCTTTCATGAACAGATAACACAATCCCATCAGGATGATACCCAGAAAAAACATTGCTGCTAACCAAATTAAAACGGTACTCATTGTTTTTGTTTTTTATGCATTAAAAATCATATTACAAGGTGATACCTGCTACAAAGAATGCTTTCTCTGCTTGAGGATTGACCCCTACAATACCATACACGGGAAGAGAGAATGTGCTCGAGACTTTAATCTCTTTGGATATTTTCACCCCGATGTTAATAACCGAAAAGCCATTATTCCCATAAGTCTGGCTGGAAACTAATGAACTTCCTAAAAAGGCCTTAACGTTAGAGGCAACCGGATAACCCATTTCAACATAAGTCGAATAAGCATTATTTGTACTATTTATTTTTTTATCTGCACCATAAAACATGGTATTCAACGATATGCTCAATGGAAATGCAGTTGTACCTCCGTAAGCTAACGTCCCTTCAAAAATATGGCCTGTTCCATTCCCTTTATAGTTGAAATAGTTTGCATAACCGGTAGTGGTTAATGTATTATTGTTACTGTTACTGTTATTCCAGTTGTAATCCGTAACTGTTACAGAAAAAGCGCTTGATAATGCAAGGGTAGCATTCAAATCGACTTCTTTAACCTCTCCGGAAAACGCATAAGAACCCCATGCTCCAACACTGAAAGCACCCAAAGTATAAGTCGCCGTCGGTTGAATATTAGGTGAACCACCTTTAGAACTTTCCTGTGCTACACCACGCCAAACATAAGAGCTTACAAGGTCTGCGCTTACACTGAAGTTGCTTCCTTTGGAATCTTGTGCTGATGCAGATACTGCTACTGCTCCCAATGCTGCGCCTAAAAGACATTTTGCAATTGTTTTGTACGTAACTTTCATCCGAAAATAATTTTAAATTGTGAACGGATAAAATTCGCATGTGAATTTTCATCCTTGTTTGCGTTTAACGAACATGCTCGTTTCATGACTTAATGTTCTAAATTTTTGATGCAAATATCGAAACTAAAGAATAAAGGAAATATCATATCATGCACCAATCACATAAATAATTAATAAGTATTTTATAAATATTTTATAGGTATATTCTTATGTTCTGTAAATAACCACAATTCAGTGATTAGCACTCAAAACAGCTCCTTTTTTTAAGTCTTACAACACCAAACCGCCCATTGCACTTGTATGTATAAGTATTTAAAAAAAAACCGCTTACAAATATTTGTATGCGGCTGATTAATATGTTATTAATGTAGTGTTTGAACCCACTTCCCCCTGATTAATCCCGAGTATATGACTCTAACCGGCTTGTTTCGGCTCTCCTTCTCAATCCGATTATCAAGACAGCATGGTAGAACCATTTGAGGGAGGTGATGGACGTTATTCAGGCATCAACTGCTTGCTGACAACTGATTAAAAAGGATATCCTATAGCAATATTCAACACCAGGTTATTGCTTCTCCATTCAGGGCTTGCAAAATCGATCTGATTGATCACCCAGCGGTGATTATTTTCCAACCAGGGTTTCCGTAATGGCATGGCTAAATCGAACCGCAACACAAAAAACGAAACATCAAATCTCAATCCTGCTCCTGCTCCTACGGCCATTTCATTCATAAAAGTTCCAAATGCAAATGGCGTTCCAATGTTTTCGGGATTTGATTTTTGCAACCAGACATTTCCGGCATCTACAAACAAAGCCCCTTTTATAAAGCGATATATTCCAAAGCGATATTCTCCATTTATTTCCAATTTTATATCGCCACCCAATTGCATAAAACCATTATTATTCACAGTCTGTTGATAGGTGCCTGGCCCAAGTGAATTAATTTGAAAAGCCCTGATACTATTAGGTCCACCACTGAAAAACTGCTCGCTATAAGGCAAAGTGGATGAATTTCCATAAGAATAAGCATCCCCCGCAAAAAACCGAAACGCCAGTTTATTATCATTTGTAAAATTGTAATAGGCACGCCCATCTACACTCAATTTTGCGAATTGGGAATAGATAGAGCCAACAATCTTTGAAGGATTATCCGGCGATGGCTTATGACCTGCAATCAATTCCGCCAATGAAAGAAGATTTCCTGCCGTTTCCGCTGTGAAATGGAAATAATATTGCAGCTTTTTCCCTTGAATAACCTGTTCGTTATAGGTAAACGAATAATTTCCGCCGACAATAAATTGTTCTTCATAGCTTTTTTTCAAAAAAGGATTGGCATCCAACAATGCTATAAATGCCGGCGATTGGTTCCCAAGAGAAGTGTAATTTACGCTTATAGGGGTTAATTCATTTTCTGTAAGGAGGTTTTCTTTCCACTTAAATCCATATCCAAACTGAAAAGTATTCATATCAAAGTAGTTGATTCTTTGCAAAAAATTGTACGAAAGGGTGAAGCTGGTACTTGGAATATAAATACTGTTTGATGGCTTTATCTCAAAAGGAGCTATAAATCGGGGAAAGGTCAATTCAACCTGTGGGTTGAGGGAATAAGAGAATGAATGATTATTTTGCCCCAATTGTGCTTCGAATGATCCGGCCATTGTCAGATTTAAAAGTTCAGCGCCTTTAAATGTGTTTCTGTTCAACATGCTCAGATTTAAGCGAGGCCCGGTATAATTGTTTGATTTAGAAACCAAATCAAGTTCAGTCTGAAAGGTATGATTCGTCATAGGCGTCATTAAAATGGTGGCATCCAAATAACCACGGGCAGCCGTATCGCTTTTGGTAAAGTTCACTTGTACGAATTTGAAAGTGCCCATTGACATCAATCGATTCAACGTAATCGTATAATTTGCTCTCGAATAGATTTCATTTTTATGCAGATAAACCGATCTCAAAATTACTTTTGGGTGGATATTCATTTCTGATTTATTTCCCAAAAACAGTGCGTTTTGATACATAATAGTGTCTTTGCTACTATCACGAACTCCATTTCTCAACGAATAATTTTGATCGATAATCACATTATGAATGCGGTAAACGATCAATGCACTGACAGGAATACTGTCTTTCAACGTAAGTTTCAATGAAATGGTGTGATTTTCGACGGATGTATCGGCTTTAAAAAGTAAATAATCGGGATTGAAATAAAAATAGCCTTTGTTTTTTAATAAAGCATCAATACGTATCCGTTCCGCTTCTAGTTTGTCAAGGCTATAATCTTCGCCTTTTTTTATCAGTGAATTCTTTTTATCGAAAACGATCAAATGACTTAAACTATCATCTGCAATGTCATAAGCAATATCTTTCACCGTGTAAGGTTTATCCACGTAGCTGCTGTAAATAACCCTGGCTCTACGCTTCTTTTCAACTATTTTGAACTCCGTATAACTGTTGAAATATCCCATATTGAATAATTTTGCATCAATCACCGCAGCAGTAGCTGCCGGATTGACACTACTCATCAATACCGGTGCTTCACCTGTTTTTTTAAGCCATTTTTTAAATTTGCTTTTGGGATTTTCTCCGGCAGCCATGTATAGCCACAATTGAGGTTGCAATCCTAAATAACTTTTATTTGGAAGAGGACGAACAGAAGCCTGAGCAGCAGTTTTAATCGTTCCTTTGTCAACTTTATCAGTTGAAACAATCTTTATTTCGGCACCGGTATAAAGCGTATCGCCAGCGAAAAGATGCTTTGTAACGTTACATGCTGCCAAAAGCAGAACGATAAGGAGTAGTAAATATTTAGTTGAATTCATAATTCACAATTAATAGTGACACAAAGTCACTAAGAATCAAACTTTCACTAAGTAGAGATGATCACGAAACACGACATTATATGGTTCATATTACTTAGCTGTTTGCTTTTTCGGTTTTATAAAAAAATCTTTCCATTTATTGAAATCGCGTACGTAAACAGCTCCAACTCCGGTTTCAATTAATTGGCCATCAATAGGATCTTCGTACAGATTATGTCTGAACCCTTTTAAAAGATAACGACCATCTTTGGTCAATTTGTATTCTATTGTAATATCACTTGTCACGTTACTTGCCGAATTTTGTTTTGCAGCTTCCCCTTCTACATCCACAGAGCCACCAAGTTGTACAGTTAACTGGTCATTGAAAAGTTGCTTCTTCAACCCTATTTCCACTTGGGTTCTTCCTTGTGCCTGTGCTGTTTGATAATCATTATACGATTGAATATCAAAGTTCAATCCTACTCCCGGAATTAATTTTGAACTCAACTGATTTAATTGTGTTGATAAAAAATTAGCAACCGTTGAACGAATCAAGGTGGAAGTCTGACCTGTTTCAGTTTGCAACGGGTTGTCCTGAAGAAATCTTCCCAAAACCAATAAAGCTAAGACTTGTTTATTTAATGATGACGGATCTTCATTCAGCATGTTCAGTTTTTGATTGACAGCTCCATCTAAAATTCCTTTATCTCCGGGTAATAATTGTATTTCAAAGCTAATTTCCGGTTTTAAAATAGCCCCTCGCAAGTGCATTAGTAACAGAAATGGATAGGTTTGTTTATATCCGCTTTGATCTGCTGTACTTAATCCCGCCATTTGATTCGCCAACAGATCATAGGGTGCAGCACGAACCGAATAACTGGCATTGATAGCTATTTGAGCATCCATCGGATCGCCATTCCAGGTAATTGTACTTCCGGCAATAATGTTGAATTTCCGTTTTATGACAGATTCAAGCGACATCTGATAGCTTCCATTATTCAAATTGTACGTTCCTGTCAGACTCATTTTACCACTACGATCCATTGTAAAACTTAATGCGGCATCTCCTCTGACTACCAATGAATCAGTGGAAGTCGGATCCAGCAATAAACGTAATGTTGCTTCTTTATCAATTTGAATAAAGGATGAAAGAACAAAGCCTGAAAAACGTGATTTTTCAATCACTTTTTTATCTGTCTTGTATAATATCGAATTGAGATTCTGCTTTGAATTAAATTCAACAACCCCTTCTCCTTTGTCGGCAGTAAGCTTGTCTTCGGGAGCCGCGAACGTAAAGTTTGACCCTTTTTTTATTTGTAATCTTGCATTTACTATTGGCAATGACATAGGCCCTTTTACATCAATTTTACTGTCAATAATCATCCGTCCGTAAAACTCTTTGTTCTCTTTAGCCGTAGTATTGAAAAGCAAAAAATCGTTTGTATTGATTTGCAACCCGAAATTAAAATGGGAGAATTGTTTCATTTTAACTACGCCGTCAATAACAGCTTTGTGTTGATTGGCATCCAACAAAGTAAATGCATTAAAATAGATTCCATCCGTTTTTAACTGAACGGTTTCATGTTTTAATTCATACCGGTTATTGAAATAAGCAGGATTCAAGAAGGCATTATTGAATGTAAGTTCCCCCGTTATTTCAGGTGCATTGGTCATTCCGGACAGTAAAATGTTTCCATTTACTGTTCCGGAGGCATCTGTGATTTGTCCCATCGAAAAAACCTGAACAGTTTTCATCGAAAGCGATTGAATATTCGTTTTAATATTCAATGAATGAATGCCACCATTCGGTATAAAATAACCGGTTGCTGTCAGGTTGTTATTGGCTCCCGATAATGTTGCATTTATATTAAACCGCTCTGTTGTAGGATTTCCGGCTTTCAAAGTTAAATTTCCAATAGGCACATTGTAAACAAACAAGTTGGTTATTGTTGCATCGGCAATGATTCCATACGAGTTATTGATTCTTTTCAACAAGACATTTCCATCCACACTTCCTTTCACTAAGCTGCTGTCTTTTTCTACAATTCCGGAAATATCTTCCAGTTTAAAATTTTTAATGGCAATATTCAAATCATCATTAAACGTATCATGTACTGAAGCTATATTCAATTGGCTTTGAGCATTATTCAAGAAAAGATGATGAATCAAAAATCCTTGTTTTCCAAATTCAACATAATTATCGGTGGCAATATTCCAGCGGTTATTCATCAGATAAAACGCTTTGGGATCAATCGTAAGTTTGTAGTTGGTTTTATCTTTCACAATCTGAGTCTGAATGACCAGCTTTTTATTTTTGTTGGCATCAATCGATGATAAATTGGCCATTATTTTATTGTCAGCCAGTTTACCTTCAAACAACACGTTGGAAAAATTGATTTGCGCGTTAGAAATGCCGGAACTTGAAATACTGTAATTCAATGCCGTAGAATCTGCGTTCACGTTCATCGAAAGATCATTGATTTCGGTAGCGCCATAGACAATCTTTTTCATATTGGCATGTAGTTTCAATTCGTTTTTCCGGCTATCAAAACTACCGGTAATCATACCAGGTTCAAATTCTTTCAATTGAGGCAAAAGCACTTCCGACCAAACAGGATGATTATGAAGTTGTATCTCAAAATTAAAATTTGAAGGTTCGCTTGGGTTCTTTTGTGGTTTGGTATCCGTAAATGGGAAATACGAATCGATAAATTGAGTCAGTATGGTTGGGAGTGAAGTCGGTGAAAGAGTACCGTTGTACTTTAAATCGATAAGAGCACTGCTAAAATTAAATTCACTCTTATTCGGTTCGTTTATCGAGGCAACTAACACAGAATCGAGCACCTGTCTCTTGTCGTTGTGCACAAGTATCAAATTCATAATTCGGGCAGTTCCATTTAATTTGTCAACCGTCCCTCCTTTTAAATCGACTGTTGCATTCATTCCTATTCGCAGATCATCTTTGCTGAAATGCAGTTTTTGAAGATCGGCTCCCTGAACATTCAACTGAAATTTATATTGTTCCTGATTGGGGGTCATATTCACAAGGCCATTAAAATTCATCACAGCATTTTTGTCATTCAAATTTATTTTCCCTGTAAATTTCCGCCCCCTGACAGCTCCATCGACCAATAAATTGTGATACACATAGTTGTTCAGGTAAATCTGTGAGACATCCACTTTTACCTGCGCCTTCATTGTTTTTATATCCGATCCCTGTCCATTAACCTGAGCTGTCATTGATACAGGGCCATACATGGTTTTGTTTTTCAGCAAACTTCCCATATCGAAATCAACAAGTTGCATGTTACCGCTAAAATGATTCAGCGAATCGATTGTTGCCACAAGATTAGCGTTGCCATAACTGCTGCTCATGCCCAGTGTTGTTTCAAATGACGTTATTTTTCCCTTAAAATGAATCAGCAACGTGATCTCCTCCGGCAAATTTATACTTGATGGAATAGCTGAACCGGCCATCATTTCTAAATCTTGTTTGTCCGAAACAAGTTTCATATTGGGGAAAACAAAATAAGCAGTCTGAACATTGGGCAACCCGACTATCGTAAAATCCGTTTCCAAAACCGTTTTTTCACCAGTATGTATTATCAGATTCTTTCCTTTCAGGTTATTTACACGCCCGTTTACCTGACCGGAAATGGTGGTGATATTCGTCTTATTTTTGAAGAATGCCTGCGAACTAAGTTGCGGATTAAAATAAAGTATATCAGAGTTTTTGAAACCGGCTTTTTTCAATTTGATATTCAATATCACAAGTGGCAACGAGTTTTTCAACGATTGCAAGGAAGCATATCGAATAGTCACATCACCGTCTATATATGAATTCGGAGTGTTGGCTTTCAGCTTTTTAGCAGTAATTGAATGATTATCCATGCTAAAATCCATTTCAAATCCGGTTATAGCAAAGTTGTTTTGATCGATGGCGCTGAATTTATTAACCGAAACTTTTGTCAGATTGGTTGAGTAGTATAAATCTTTGGCTGCAAGTGTAACATGCTTATAAGTAAGGTTTGAAGCATCAAAAGCAATTGTAGTTTTCGGTTTGTTTCCGACCTGGTATGCAAGCGTATTATTTTCCAGGCCGATTTGATGAATGGTAATTTTCCAATCATTTGGCGAAGCTGAAACAGGCGTGGAAACTGTTGACCCAGAGAGAGTAGCAGCGCTTGAAAGGTAGCGAATTTCACTTTCAGCCAAAGTAATTTTGTCGAATGTTACCAGATCATGTTGCAAATCGACCGAACCGGTTTTCAATTCAAACTGCTTTATGAATGCAAATACAGATTGCTTTTGAATGGCATCGCCAAAAGTTACGGTCGAATTTTTAATCTGAATCTTTTTGGCAGAAATTATTGGCAATGCGCTATTCGATTTTTTATTTGTTTGCTTTCCTGATTCACTTATCTGCACGTTGGCTTTTAATTTCTCAACCAACAAATTGTTAATCTCAAATATGGAATTCGGAAGATCGATCTTATCCATCTTCAAATTTAACTTTCCGAGCGTTGCAGACACTTTCATTCCTCCATATTCATCATCATAACGAAGACGAATATTATTCAAACTCACCTTGTCAATCGTAATTTTCCATTTTGAAGGCGCTTTTGCTTTCGTTGTCGTATCGGCAAAGGCGGTTATCAGAAAATTATAATTGAACAATGAATCTGTTTTTGTGCTATACACGTTCAAATTCATGTCTTTAACGGCAAATGAATTTACATTTATCTTATTGAATAGTAAATCGAAGAGCGCAATGTTTACACTTACTTTACCCGCATAAACCAACGTGTCTTTTTTCAAATCTTCCAGATAAAGACCTTCGATAACAACCGATTTAGGAAAGGAGATACTGACATTTCTGATTTCAATCCGTGTATGTGTTTTGTTGCTAACAAAGCTGGTAGCCGTATGCACAATCTTGTTTTGTACAGCCGGAATTTGAATAATGCCTGCAATCATCAGAAATAAAAGCACAAAAATAGCGACCACCCATAAGATAGCTTTGAAAGTTTTCTTTAAAATGGGTAGCGCTTTATTCATTTTAAATGCTGATTATCACCATCAACCAAATAAGATAAGAAGTCGGTTGATCGTGATTATTTTTTATTTGGAACAAAGATAAGGAGGTTATAGAAGATCGGTGTTACACAAATTTGAGAATAACTTACATGATTCTCACTTTTTGGAAGGAGAAACTGGTTATTGCATAGAATTTGTAATCAAACGTGGTGGGGAAAGAAAGATGGAATGAACCGCCGTGGTTCTAACTGCCTGAACCACGATTCTTTCAGATTAAATGATGCAGCAGATGGTATGTATTCACCTTCTATTTCTGCTACTTCTGTAGTCAGGATCGTATACGTTTTCTCCTATTTGGCGCAAGTTTGAGCGAAGTGGTAACTTGTGCCAAAAACCAATGTGGTTTGTAAGACAGTACCTTGCGCTAAAAAATGTTGCTGGGTATATGAATTCTGATGATGTCAATACAATCCATCTCTTCAAAAATAGTGAGCTAAGAACCAATCTTGTTAGTAAGCATATCTAAAGACTAAAGATCAGACTCTGTCTATTATAACATTCGCTTTATACTATTACCATATATCATGCTAAGTGAAAACTAATAAGGTTATTGCTCCGAAATCACCAAGTTGGATTGTTTGCTCCAGTCCTAAAAGATCATTTCTGCTCCCTTTGGGTACAGTGGCAATCCATTTTGATACCTGAGTTGCATTTTCTACATATTCCAAACCAGAGCTTTTGATAATGTCGATTTGCTCATGAATGAAATTATTAGTGTATTTGATTGGAGGAGGAAGCTTTGATAGTTGGAATTTTTCTATAAATTTTTTTGAACAAGATACATAATGATAGGATAAATTAGGTCTCCACTTAATAAAAGCACATGTCGCAATGTTAATATTTACATAGCGAATAATTGTGCTTTCGATGGATGTTACATAAATTGATTTTAACTGAAATATGCTATTTAACCCTATTTCTAAATTTGCTGCTCGCTTTAAGAAATGATTTTTAGGCATCAAAAGATTCGCTGCAAAAAGATTCGCTATATTTTCTCGTTCTCGACTATTAGAATCCTTTAAAAGAGATATACCACGTGCAAGTGTTGTTCTATGATCATCAATAAAATAGTGTCCTAATTCATGTGCAATAGTAAATCGTACACGTCCTTCTTCGCATTGTGTAAGTTGCTCATTATTCAAGACAATATAAAATTTATTTGAATAATGCACTAATTGACCTAAGAAGAGTTTCCCATAGTTGCCTTTGATAAATTGGATGTTTTCTTTTTTCACAATCCTGTTTAAGTTTACTTTTCCTCTATACAGGTTGCAACTGCCAATATCTTCGGCTAATTCGGCTATGTCTACGAGACTCTGATTCATTTGGAATTATTCTTGTTCCTTCTATTTTCTTGCTTTTTAATGTCATTTTTGATTTGTAGAATAACATTATCTGGTAAATCAGCAATTCCTTCTCTTGCAGCCATTGCAAAATTATCGGAGTTATTTGTTGTTATTAGAGATTGAAAATCTATATCTTTTTGACATATAAATAAAAATTGAGAGTTTTGTAATTCATCTGGAAGTGTGACTTCCGTCTTTCCATAAATACGTTCAAATTCTTCTACTTCTTCTACTGTTTCTGGGAATAAGAATCCGGTTGTTTTTAGGGTCTTTTCAATTAAGCTATTTTGCTCATGATCAGTATTAGTTCCGTACCCATGTTGTTTCTTCATAATTGTAATTTTAGTAGAGTTACAAACAATTTTTTTTAATCTTGTCTAAAGTCCTTTTTTTTATTTGCCTAATATTTGAGGAACTTGTATTATACATTGAACATAACTCGCGCATTGCATTATCACTTAAGTGTCTGGTTGAATCTATACATCCCTCACCTACATAAGTAAGCAAAATATGCCTTTGTTCTTCAGTTAATTCATTCATAGAAGCTTGCAATTTTGTTCGGAATTCATTAGGAATTTCCAAAGGAACGCCATCTTCAAAGTCAGTAGGCTTATCAGATATAGACGGTAAATCATCAATATATAACTGAAATTTTCTTATGGAGTATTCTTTTTTGAAACAATTTTTGGCAATTGTGCCTAACCATGCTTTTATAATTGCCTCATGCTTTTGGGTATTGGGTTCTTGGGATAAATCAAAAGATTTGAGTTTAGGATAAGCATTAATAAAAGTTTGCTGTGTAATGTCGATGGACATCTCTTCTGAATCGTGATAATTCTCACAAAGACGTAAAGCAATCTTATAAATATATGGCTTGTACTTATGATAAAATATTGAATAGTACTTCTGACTGACTCTTTCATCTTCCTCTTTAGTACCTTGAATGATTTGTAAATCAGAAAATTTGACTTGTGGTGATTTCGTACTGACTGCAAGTTCCATAAATATGACTTTTTATCAATAAAGCTCTAAGCGTGACAAAGGTAATATGTCACGCTTGAATATTTATCAAGTAAACGATAAAATTTTTTGTTTATGAAAACTAATGATGAAGTTTTAAAAAAAGAAGAAGTGAAAATCTCAGAGGTCAAATTTGACGCTATTGATGAAAATGGGAATGAGCATGTTGAAGTAGAAATTATAGTAATTGACATTGCTCTTTATTCACACGAAGGTAAACCTGTACCCCGTGGTCACCATTATAAGATAATGGTTGATCAGAAATCCTACATTGTGAAACAAGAAAGTCTGACAGGTAGAGAAATCTTGACTCTTGCTGGCAAAAACCCTCCAGAGAGGTATCAACTTAATCAACGTTTTAAAGAGGGAAAGGTTCAGCGAGTGAATTATGATCAGGAAGTTAATTTTACAGCTCCTGGTATCGAAAAATTCATGACAATACCATTAGATCAAACAGAAGGATAATGAGAAGAGAGTTCGTTTTACCAGAAAATGATGTTGATTTTCTCGACAATTCCGGTTATAAATGGGAGACGATAACCGATAAAGGAATGCAATGGGTAATCATTCATGATTACACTGTTGCTTCTGGGTATCATCAACAGACTGTAAATATAGCAATTAAAATTGACACTGGCTATCCGAGGGCACAACTCGATATGGCTTATTTTTTCCCTCCATTACAACGGTTAGATGGGAAATCCATTAATGCTACTTGTCCTCAGATTATTGATGGAATATCTTTTCAACGATGGTCAAGACATAGGACTCCACAAAACCCTTGGAGAGAAGATGTCGATGATCTTTCTACTCATGTGTCATTAATTTGTTTTTGGTTTGAACAGGAATTCATAAAAAAACCCAATGAAATTACAACTTAGGATATCAGGATTTCATTACGAAATGATGAAAAAGCATTTACTGCGAGAAGATGGACGAGAAGCTATCGCTGTTGCATTATGCGGAAGATATAGTAGCAGACAATCTGAAATGCTTTTAGTGCACGATGTTACATTGATACAGTCTGAACAGGATGAAGATAGTACAGACTTTATTCTTCATTGGAAAACAGCCCCTGTCCATAAATATTTTGAGCTCATAAGCAAGAGAAAAATGGGCTTGTTAAAAATACACAGTCATCCAGGGGGCTATGGTCAATTTTCTGCTATTGATGATATTTCAGATTATGATTTTTTTACGTCCGCTTTTGGTTGGGCTATTAATGACCAACCACATGCCAGTGCAGTTATGCTGCCTAATGGAGAAATTTTTGGTAGATTTTTTTTTAGCGATTTAAAACCCAATCCAATCGATAAAACAACTATTTCGGGAGATCAGATTCTCAACTTTGTCAAGTTAAATAATACAAGTCAAGTTGATTTTGCTTTGAGAACTATTCAGGCATTTGGAGATAAAACGTATCAATATCTCAGTGGTCTTTCTGTGGGTATTGTTGGATGTTCCGGTACAGGTAGTCCTGTAATTGAACAGTTAGTTCGTTTGGGAGTTGGTAAAGTTGTACTTGTTGATCCAGATGTTATTGAAACAAAGAACCTTAATAGGATTTTGAATACAACAAAGAAGGATGCCCAACTGAAAAAGCCAAAAGTGGTTGCTATTACAGAAGCAATCAATACAATTGGATTGGGAACGGCAGTTGAGAAGTATCAAACTAACCTATATGATGATGTTTATGCTCTTAAAGCCCTTATCGAATGTGATGTTATTTTTGGTTGTGTTGATAGCGTGGATGGTCGTTACTTGTTGAACCAATTATGTTCTTTTTATTTAATTCCATATTTTGATTTGGGAGTATCACTGGAGGCTGATGGTAAGGGAGGCATTAATAAAATTTGTGGTTCTGTTCATTATTTGCAACCTTGTAAGTCCTCTCTTATAACCAGAGGTGTTTATACTATTGAGGACTTGAAAGCTGCAAGCCAATTCAGAAAAAATCCAGAGGAATTTGGAACCCTTAGAAAAAGCGCATACATAAAAAACGTCAATGTTAATAGTCCAGCGGTTATAAGTGTCAATATGCAAATTGCAAGTCAAGCCGTAAACGAGTTTCTCAATAGAATTCATCCCTTCAGGGCAGAACATCCTTCATATTATGCATTAAGTACAATAGATATTACTGAAAATTACATAGTTAATTCAAGAGAAGATGACTTCTCAATAGACAATTATCTAACAAAACGAGCAGGAAAAGGAGATGTTAACCCATTTTTAGAAATGTCTGAATTATGCGAATGAATTTTATACCTAAGGTTTTAAGGAAGATAGCATGGGAAAAGCAATCAATATACAAAATTGAAGCCCTACCTGAACTACCAATTAAGATTGATGATAAAACTATTTATATTGTAGGGGAGCACAAACATCCATGGCTTTTAGCTTTTAATTGTCCTTGTGGGTGTAAATCGTTGATTCAATTAAATCTTCTTAAAGAAGCGGATCCATGTTGGCACTTTATGATTACAAATAAAAAGAAAATAAACATTTATCCTTCTGTTAGAAAGATAAATGGCTGTAAAAGCCATTTTGTTATAAGGAAAGGGAAAGTTGAGTGGTTCTACGCCAATATCAAAACTAAACTTCAAGAGGGCTTTTGTTAATATATACCATTCCAAAAGGACATTTAACCCACCCAAGATGGTCTTCCTGATCCTAGTAACATAATAAGTTAAGTACTATTGTTATTCAGTTGGTCTCTACAACGAAATCTTACATTGTACAAGGTAATAATAGATAATCATTGTATTATATGAATGAAAAAATAATATGATTATCGGGTTTTACACCTAAATTGATTTTTATAAGAGACAGAAGCTATCATGAGTCTGTCAAATAAGTTTTCGCCGAAGTATCTACGATTAAACTTATAACAAAATTCGTTGA
>Ga0224528_1000988_pt1 | contig 20237 bp, 21 predicted proteins | sample CBST25metaG_2_FD_179888 | JGI IMG/M metagenome (GOLD analysis project Ga0224528, IMG submission 179888) | Peat soil microbial communities from Stordalen Mire, Sweden - C.B.S.T25 | ecosystem: Environmental > Terrestrial > Soil > Wetlands > Peat | place: Sweden: Norrbotten County, Stordalen Mire...
GCCTTTGCCTCAACAGATAGATCACCCTCGGAAATGCTGACAGCGATCTTGGCTGCCTTTTTAAGGTTTTCGGTCATATTGTGCAGAGCGGTACCGAGCACATCCTTCTCAGAGATTGCCTTCGCATCGACTGACAGGTCGCCTTCGGAAATGCTGACTGCGATCTTGGCCGCCTTTTTGAGATTCTCGGTCATATTGAAAAGTGCGGTACCCAGTACGTCTTTCTCAGAAATGGCCTTTGCCTCAACAGATAGATCACCCTCGGAAATGCTGACAGCGATCTTGGCTGCCTTTTTAAGGTTTTCGGTCATATTGTGCAGAGCGGTACCGAGCACATCCTTCTCAGAGATTGCCTTCGCATTGACTGACAGGTCGCCTTCGGAAATGCTGACCGCGATTTTGGCGGCTTTTTTGAGATTCTCGGTCATATTGCACAGAGCGGTTCCCAGCATATCCTTCTCAGAAATGGCCTTTGCTTCAACCGACAGATCGCCCTCGGAAATGCTGATCGCGATTGAGGCAACTCTCTTCAGGTTTTCCGTCATGTTGCAGAGCGCTGTGCCTAATACGTCCTTCTCGGAGAGCGCCTTCACGTCGACTTTTAGATCACCTCCCGAAATACTGACCGCAACGCTCACCGCTTTCCGGAGGTTATGGGTCATGCTGTTCAACGCAGTCAACATCTGCCCAAGTTCGTCTCGAGAGGTTACAGCGACCTCGGCTGGAATCTCTCCAAGAGCCACTCGATCCACCACTTGAACAGCACACGCCAAGGGGCGCGTGATGCCACGAACAATGTAGACCGCAACGCTAAGCGCAATCACGACCGCAACGGCTAGGAAAACAATGATTCCTATACGCACCGCGCTAACCTGTGCCTGAGATTCGGCGGCTGCATTGTCTGCAACATCCTTGTTGTAGAGGATCAAGTTGTCCTCGGTTTGAATCACTTTCGCGAAGAGTCCGTCGCCCTTCGTCCTGATCATCTCCAAGGATTGTCTCGTCGCGTCGGGCGATCCTGCGCTGCTTATTCGGAGCACTTCACCCCTGTAGGCGTTGTAGGACTCACGGGCCGCTTTAACTTCCCCTAAAAGCGCACGTCCCTTTTCGGTTTTAACTAGCTTCTCGTACTCTGAAAGTAATCCCCTGTTTTTCTCAATGATCTCCTGGGTTTGCCGCTCGATGTCAGCTTTTTCTTCTTTATCATTAGAATTGACGTATTTCAGTAACAGCGCCATGCTCGCGCGGGAATTGTTCTCCACCTGACCGAGATAATAGACCTTGGGTAGCGCCCCAGATGCGACTCGATCGAGGCTCTGCTCGATGGACCCGACCTTGCTGATTGCGAATAACCCAATTGCCATCGCAATGAGAATCACAACACCAAACCCCGCACCGATCCGCGTCCCGATCTTCCAGTTGTTCATAAGCCTATTCCTCTTGTCCAATTCCTTAAGCGGAGTCCGCATGGACCCGGCGTCCAACTCGTTTCACTGTGCAAGCGCGATTGCGCGTCGGCTCACCCGAGCCGTCACTTCTCAACCACTCCAAAACTATTTCTGATGAGCTTCTCCTTGCCCTATCGGCGGAACTGTGACATTTCTTAAGATCCTGAATTGGAGTCAGAAGAGCTCGATCTGAACTCCAAGTCTTTCCGTTCTGTGCTGGGAATTCAGTTACTCAAATGGACACTGATAGAATCTGGCGAATGAAGATGGGACGTCCCAACCTTGTAGATGTCTTGAAGCAAGCAGCACTTCTCTCGAATCTCTCAGAGTCTGAACTGGAGCTACTGTCAGCACGCACTGTGAGAAAAGTGTTTAGCCGGGGTGAGCTACTGTTTTCAGAAGGCGAGCCGTGCAAGGGAATACATATCATCGCCGTTGGGAAGGTCCGAATCTTCAAGACGTCGGTGACCGGGCGGGAGCAGATCCTATCCGTCGATGGCCCCGGAAATTCAATTGCCGAGCTTCCGGTCTTCGACGGCGGTCCCTATCCGGCGTCCTCCATAGCCTCGGAGGACACTGAAGTTGCGTTCATTTCACGTCATGACTTTCAGGCATACTGCATGGAGCATCCGGAAGTTGCGCTGAAAGTACTTGCCTTAGTCGGGGCCAGGCTCCGAAACCTCGTCGGTATCATTGAAGAGCTGTCGTTCACCACAATACGCCAAAGGCTTGTAGCTCTGTTGGTGCGCCTAGCTCAAGGAGAAGGGAAACAAACGACGCGCGGCGTCGAGTTTCTTCTTCCTGCGAGCCATCAGGAATTAGCCAATCAGCTTGGTACCGTGCGGGAACTGGTCTCGCGCAACCTGACACGATTGCAAGCGGAAGGGTTGCTGGAGGTGGATGCACGACAAATTGTGGTGAAGGACTTAAGAGGGTTATCTGCGTTGCTGGAGACTTCTGCCTAGCATGCTGGTGCTGTGCGCAGAAAGGCTGCAGCAATTTGTGAACTGGAGGTTAGTATCTGCATACGAAATAAACCTACTGCGTGCTTTCTGAGCTGAGCTGTTCAACGGTGCTCATTCCTCTGTCAGTCCGCTTGAATTTGCGTATCCTCGCAAATCGGACTCAGGAGATCTGCCGGGTTATCTTGGGTTGAGCCATCCTTTGGTGAGGAGAAAACGCTCTCGATAGCCTTCTCTAAGTCTGGGCCGGAGATCGGCTTTGAGACGTATCCGTTCATTCCCGCATCAAGACAACGCTCTCGGTCGCCTGTCATTGCGTGAGCCGTCATGGCGATGATTGGTATGCGATGACTGCACAGCTTCTCACCCTCTCGGATCTTCCCCGTTGCGGTAAATCCATCCATTTCTGGCATCTGAACATCCATCAAAATGAGATCGAAGCTCTCTTGGGACAACCGCGAGAGGGCCTCTTTGCCATCCCCGACGACGACAACGAAGTGTCCCATCTTCTCTAACATGCGGGTAGCAACGACTTGATTTACGCGGTTATCCTCAGCCAACAGGATGCAGAGGCTTGGAACAGCGGCAGCTTTCGTCTCGATAGGAAGCGTTATCGGCTCCGCGGTTCCGGCCAACTCTTTCATCTGCACAGTGAAATGGAATTGGCTCCCACTCCCCACCTCGCTGTCGACCCAGATTGTTCCGCCCATCATCGATACAAGACGTTCACAGATGGTCAGGCCCAAACCGGTTCCGCCATAATTGCGTGTAGTTGAGGCATCGGCCTGTGTGAAGGGAGAGAAAATCGCTTCCTGTTTGTCCAGAGGGATACCGATTCCGGTGTCGGCCACTGTGAAGTGCAAATTCGCCGAACTATTTTCTCTTTCCATCTCGACTCGCACGCTTACTTTTCCGACTGCTGTGAACTTAATGGCGTTGTTCACCAGATTGAGAATCACTTGGCGAAGCCGTGTAGAGTCTCCATGGAACATCTGCGATACGTTGGGCGCTATGTCACACAGAAGCTCAATGTCTTTTTCGTCCGCGCGAAAACCTAGTGGTCTCAAAAGCTCCTTGAGGCAATTTCGCAAATTGAAATCGACCGCTTCTAACTCCATCTTTCCAGCTTCAATCTTGGAAAAATCGAGGATGCCGCTGATCACTGCCAGTAGGGACTCGCCCGACGACTTGATTGTTTCCAGATATTCCCGCTGCTCGACATCGAGCTGAGTTTCGAGTGTGAGATCAGTCATGCCAATCAGGCCGTTCAGCGGCGTGCGAATTTCGTGACTCATATTGGCAAGAAACTCGCTCTTGGCACGGTTGGCGAGCTCGGCGGACTCCCGCGCTTTAATCAGCTCTGCCTCATAACGCTTACTTTCCGTAATCTCCTGCGCAATTCCGACTACACGAATCAATCGGTCATCTTGAAACACAGGGAAAGCTCTGTCCCTGATCCATTTCTCTCCTCCGTCCGATGTCTGTATTCGGAATTCCGCTTCAGCAGCTTTCCCTTCTAGTTCCGGTGCAAACATTGAAATGGCTTGCTCCAGATCATCCGGGTGCACGGACTCCACCCAGGACATAGGATTCTGAAGGAAACTCTCGCAGGTCCTCTCCCAAACCAGTTCGTAGGCAGGGCTGATATATGGCTTCTCATCAGGCAGTTGGGGCGTGACCCAAATCACTCCACGAGTGTTCATCTCCAAGTGGAGGAACTTTTCCTCGCTGTGCACCATGGCTTGTTCGGTCTGCTTGCGCTCTAACTCTGCTTCTTCCCTTTTCTTTCTGTCGGATACATCCTGGAACACAACTACGGCGCCATATGGCTGTCCATCTCGAAAGATTGGCGTGCTTGTATAGGCGACTGGAAAACTGGTGCCGTCTTTTCTCCAGAAGACCTCACTATCGCACTGGTGAACCACCCCGTCGCGGAAAGTCGCGTAAATGGGGCAGCTTTCCCTCGGATAAATGGAGCCATCTGCGTGAGAATGGTGCATCAGCAGATGCTGAGATCTACCAGACATCTCGTCGATCGTCCATCCTATCATCGCCTCAGCCGCAGGATTCGCGAAGGTGGTTACGCCATTCAAATCGAGTCCATAGATACCTTCACCAGCAGCCCCAAGTATCAATCGGTAAATCGCATTCTCTTTCTTGATGGCTTCCAACTGGGAGAGGAGCTCAGCTTCTGACGACCCGTTGTATTCCATACAAGCTCTGCCCGCAAATCCGCTCCAGAAGCTATCGTCCTCGGCTTTGATGGGCTGCGAAGGAAGGCAACGGTCGGGGCATCCTGTGAGTGGCGCAGGTAGCCACTTGGCAAGCATGTCGCCTAACAGTTCCAGATCCAGCGGCTTTGAGAGGTAATCACTCATCCCCACGGTCAAACACCGCTTGCGGTCCTCCAACGTCGCACTTGCCGTAGCCGCAATGATAGGAATGTCAGGATGTACAGCACGGATCAGGTGCGTCGCTTCGTAGCCGTCCATGACTGGCATCTCGCAGTCCATAAGCACAAGGTCGTATTGCCCATCATCCCGCAAAGCTTTGACGGCTTCGGCTCCGTTTATCACAGCGTCAGCTTGGTACCCTAACTTTTTCATCTGTGCGAGAGCAACGAGACGATTCGTAGCGTTGTCTTCTGCAATGAGAATTCGCGCATCAAGTCGCGTGTTTACGGTTCTCGGCTTACCGCTCAATGTCGGTGTCACTGGAGCCAGCAACGTCATCTCAGGCGCCAATTCGAATACTACGTTGAACCAAAAGGTTGAGCCTTTGCCTTCCTGGCTCTCGATGCCAATCGTTCCGCCCATCATCTCGACTAATTGCTGGGAGATCGCCAAGCCGAGGCCAGTGCCGCCGTAACTTCGCGTTGTGGAATCATCCGCTTGCGTAAACCGCGTGAACAGCTTAGCAATCTGCTCTGGACGAATCCCAATTCCAGTATCGGTAACAGCGAAACGAATTGTTGCGGTGCTTTCGCCAAGACTTTCGAGTGCAGCACACAGAGCTACCTTGCCGTGCGAGGTAAATTTGATTGCGTTGGCCGCCAAATTGGTCAGTATCTGCCGCAGGCGGTAGGCATCGCCGAGCAGGAGTTGCGGAACCTCTGGCGAGACAGACGAGCTTAGTTCCAATCCCTTCGCACCCGCAGCAACACGCATAGGCGCGACTGCATTCTCAAGAGTGTTTCTTAGATCGAAACTCAGGCGCTCAAGGACGACCTTTCCAGCCTCAATCTTAGAAATATCCAGGATGTTGTCTATCAGCGAAAGCAGAAAGCGTCCACTGGTTTGAGCTACATCTGCAAAGCTGCGTTGTTCTAGCGTGAGGTTGGTTTCTAGAAGCAACTGAATCATGCCAATGACGCCGTTCATCGGGGTTCGTATTTCGTGGCTCATATTGGCCAGGAAGCGAGTCTTCGCGAGATTGGCGGCATCGGCATCAAGCCGAGATTGTTCAAGGTCAAGTGTTCGCCTGCGCAGGTTTTCCGTCATGATCTGCATCGCGTTGGCTAGTTCTCCAACCTCGTCTTCTCTAGCGCGCAAGTTTTCGGACAAGCTGGTGCTCCGTAAGTCACCGCCAGCAATCTCCTTTGCCCGTGCCGTTACCTCAACGATTGGGCGTACCAGTAGCTTGGTGATGAGCAGCCATTGAATCAACAGGACAAGCGATGACGCAATGAGACATAGATACAAGACCATACGTTGAGATCTTGCGACCGCACTTTTTTCTGCCTGCCGTTGTCGCTCAATCTCGACATTAATCGCTGTTACGATCTCATCAATGAGATCCGTAGGTTGTCGATCTTGCCCACGGACCATGCGGTCAGCTGTTTTTGGGTCGGTGCCGTGAGTTGAGCTGAATAACTCCAATGCGACCGCATACTTCCCCGACATCTCGTCATGGCTGACGAGAAACTGGTTTAGCTTAGCCTTAGCGGCGGGCTCTTGCACCCGCTCCCCAAGTTGTTTGGCTTGTTCTCTTACCAGCCGTTGTTCCGTTTGAAAAGCGTCGCGATATTTCAGGAAGTCGGATGCGTTAGATCCTCGCAAGAGCAGGTCTTTCCATTCCTGCACTTGTTTCTTGAAATTGACCTGAAGCACTCTTGCTGCGTCAGCTTGGCGTGTCTCTCCATCCAGAATCATGTCATATTCATTTGCGAGTCTATTTGTCGCAAACGCGGAATATGACACCAAGCTAGCGCCGGCCCCCAGCGCGAGAATAACGATGGCATATAGCTTCACAAAGACTGAAACACGCTCGAACATATCACTCCTCTGAATGACTCCCTTGACGCGAGCTACTCTCGTATTGTCATCGACGAAGAAAGCAGGAGTGCCCGAGATGTTTTCGTAATTTACCCTGGACAGTCTTTAGAAGGCGCATAGCCTCGAAAAACGCAGCAAAGTACAGATTCAACATCGGCTCGGGTGAGACAAAACATGACGAGCTTTCGGGCTATTCTTCGGTTGGGTGAGAAGATCGGATGGCAGACGTACCGGAGGGCTTACTCAAGTCTGTTGCGCAGGATGGGTGTTGACATTAAGGTACAGCAGGAGTCGATGAAACACACGATTAGCCGTACGAGTATGAACGTTTACGCCGATTCATACTTTGGAGGATATGCGTCCAACCAACTCGATGATGGTTAGAGAAGTGCTCAGGGTGCAACAGCGCACCCTTGGGTATTCCGTAAGTGGCGTAGATTCAACAGATACATGGTGAGCGCGCTGGGACTCGAACCCAGGACCCACGCCTTAAAAGGGCGTTGCTCTACCAACTGAGCTACGCGCCCACACAAATCTAGCGTACCACAAAATTCGCGATTCCGGGCCTTAGGAAAATGATCCTTGCGTATTACGTTTTTCTCTTAAACAGCATGGCCGCTAATAGGGCCACCACGGCCGTCAGCAACCACTCGATTCTCCAAGTCTGCACCGCCTGCCACTCGGAGACAGTCGAGGCGTTGTAGACGAGGCTCGTTATAACCGCTGCCAGCATGAAGATCGCAGCAGCCAAAATAAATACAAGCGAAAGCCTCGACAACCCGAACTGCGTACGAACGGCTTCCAGATCCAGCCATTCCATTGCTAGCTTGCTCTTTTCCGTCCGCAAATCTGGCTCCCGTCCCAGTCCGCAGAGATGGCAAAATCGCGCGCCCGCAGCGTAAGGGGTGCCGCATATTTGACAGAAAGCTTCATCTGACGCATGAAAGCCGCGTGGTTGATTACCAATCGATTGCGAAGGACGCCAGTATTCCTGTGAGAGTTCTTCCGTGAAATCAGCCATTTGCCCCATCTCCGTCGCTATCTGCTGGTGCAAGTAGTGGGCCAAACGTATTCACGGCAATAGACGGGCATGGCGCGGAGCCCTCGCCATGCCGAATAAGTAGAATTTACCCGCCCGTGCAGAAGTGAGCTTTCGCTGACTTAGCTTCTGTCGGGCATTGAAACGACATTCCGACCGCGTTCTGGCTTTGCCCAAACAGATAGCAAGAGCAACTCTGCGTGCGTAAACTCCAGAACTGCCGGGCGAGGATGCTCCGGGTTGAATACGTGCTGGTCTAAAATTTCGTGGAGAGCCTCAATAGAAATGCACAGTGTGTGCGCGGCATCGGCTTCGCTGTAATACTGCTTCATCGGTTTTTTCAGATTCAACATGTGTTGTCGGCGTCCTTGCGCTTCTGGGGACACTCCTTTGTACCGCGCAAAGACATCTCTGGATATGAGGTGAATTCCTCAATCCTGACCCTTCCAGCTACTTACCTTTTAAGGGAGTCCCTAGCCGCTCGCTACTCTCGTTGAGCGAGTAGCGTCGGCAGATCGGCCACGGAGGCCAGCATTGCGTCCTGTGGCTCGCCAATCAGGCGTTCTCGCCTGTATTGACCGCTCAGCACGCCCACATTCAAAGCCACTCCAGCGTTTTCAGCCGATTGCAAGTCGAGGGGGGTATCTCCAACGTTCACAACTTCGTGGACCGAGCGGCATCGGCAGCGCTCCATAGCCCTAAAAATCAGATAAGGTGCAGGACGGCCCACCTCTACTTCGTCACTCGAAACAGTGGCAGCGAACCAGTCCTGCCAGCCAAGCCTCCGCACCACCATTTCCAGTGTGGGCTCGCCAAAGCCGGTAGTCAGAGCCAACTGCATTCCGCGTTTACGTAACGACTCGAAGACCTCTTCGGCACCCGCAATAGGCGCAAGTTGCTCTTCATAGCGCCCATTCACAAGCCGTACGAAGTCAGCATAAACCGCCTCAACTGCTGGCTCATTGAGCGGTTCATTGCGCTTGCGCCATCCAAAAAAGCGAATTACCTCGCGCTTTGCGGCGCCCTTGAACTCAGTGAGTTCCTCACTGCCAACGCCAATGCCATGTGCTGCCAGTGCGTCCACAAATGACGACACCACTTCACCGTGATCCTCGATCACGGTGCCCGCCAAGTCAAAAATCGCTAGCTTGAGTTCTTGCATGAGAAAGAAGGAGTGCGCGACGGAGGACACGCACTCCCTTGAGCTTACCGCAAACAGTTAGGCAATGTCGCGAAGCTCCAAAACCTTCTGCGTTACATACGGGAATAGGAGAGCAATAGCGATCCACAGGGAGCAAATTCCCAAGGGAAACTGAGAATGTCCGTACGGGAATTGCCCATATAACTTATCGAACCACCATCCCGGCGTTTGCAGTCCAAAGTGTGCCCGCAACACGGTGACAGTTACTCCGTACCAGAAAATGACTGCCAAGGAACAGACCGTGCCCGCAGGTGCACTACGCAGCCTCACTCCGCTACACAGAGATATACCGAACAGCAACATGTTGATCGGGAGCCACATCAGTAAGGTCTGAAACAGCGCGCCATCTCCTATCGAGTGGGTCACTGCCAGGCGGAACGCAAGCCAGGTGACCAGCGGCACCAACGATATTGCTTCCAGAATTAGCATTCCACTCAGCCAGTTCATCCACAGCAGGGAACGTCGACTTCGAGGCCGCGTAAATAGCAGTTCGGAGGTCTTGCCATCGTATTCCCGTCCAATTCCTCCGCCGGCGCCAGCGCAGATAGCAGCGAGCAAGCCAGCCAAGACAAGCCACCCGCAATGAATTGACTTCATCTCCTCTATCGCCGCAGTTTGCATCTCCTGTTTATGGAAGCGTCCAAGCCCAGGCTCCAGCAGCACTGTTCTCCCCTCGCCATTGTTAACTAGCTGCGGTTGTGAGACCACGGCATAGTCCACATAGCAGATGCTTCCGAATGTCATCACAAAAAGTATGAGAGCAACTCTCCTGTATTCAAGCCAGCACTTCCATAGGTACATTTCCGGCCTCCTTTCGTACCAGCGCCAGAAACACCTCGCGCAGGCTTATAGGTTTTGTCTCCAGCACGATTGCTCCCTGTTGCTCCAGCTTGGCGGCAAAGCCAGCTCCTTCGCGCGATAACACGTAGTGACAGAAATCCTTATCTCGCCTTACGGAAACAACATCGGTTCCGCCCTCTGGCAGTCCGTTGCCGCTTGCTATCACCATTCGAAAATGTTCACGAATGTCATCAAGGCGCGCTTCGAGCAGCATCTTGCCCTTATCAATGATGCCTACCCACTCGGCAATCTGCTCCACTTCAGACAGATCATGCGAGGAGAAGAAAACGGTACGCCCCTCGCTCACATGGTCCTCCACCAGTGTGCGCAAAATCTCATCCAGATAGACAGGGTCCAGACCGGAGGTAGGTTCGTCAAGTACGAGCAACTCCGCTCCCTGCGCCAGCGCCAGCAGCAGAGAAACTTTTGTCCGATTTCCCTTGGAGAGTGTCTTGATCTTGCGCTCCATTGGAATATCCAACATTTCTGAGTACCGCTTCGCCGCCTCATCCGACCAAGTCTTATAGAACCCGCCATTGAATCGCACCAACTCCGCCGGGGTTCTGCCTTCATAAAGCGGTTTGTTTTCGCCGACGTAAGCCGTACGTTCTAGAATCGCGAGATTTTCAGGATGCACCGTCTCGCCAAGCACTTTCGCCGAGCCACCGGTCGCACGCGCCAGTCCGAGCAAAATCTTGAGAGTTGTGCTCTTGCCCGCGCCGTTTCGCCCCAGAAATCCGTAAACGGAGCCCGCAGGCGCTTTCAGAGTCAGACCATCGAGTGCGTTCACCTCGCCATATCGTTTGGCGAGCGCCTCGGTTTCAATTGCAAACTCGTTCATGCCTTCTCCCCCAAACCTGCAAACTCTTGCTTCAGCATCTCCAGGCACTCGCGCTCCGTGAAACGCAACTGCACGCATTCCACCGCGAGCTGGCGAACCAGCGGGCGCAATCGCCTGATCTTTTCGCTTTTCAGAATTCCCGGCTCAACATCTGCAATATAAGTTCCGCCGCCTGGTACGGCTCTGGTGATGCCCTCGCGTTCCAGTTCCTGGTAAGCGCGGGCAATCGTGTTTGGATTGATCCGGAGATCGGCAGCCAGCTTTCGAACCGAGGGCAGGGAATCGCCCACGCGCGCCGCTCCGGAAGCCACTGCGTTCCTCACCTGCCCCACAATCTGCTGGTAAATGGGAACACCCGAAGACCCATTAACGTGTAGCAGCATGAGTGTACTAATACGCTAGTACAGATTAAAGCGTCAAGAAAATATTGCCAAGAAAGTTGAGAGACTTTGTTACAGCCGCGTAAAAGGGTTTCCCGTCCAGATGCGAACCGCCGCCACTCGTTGTAACATCAATCTGTAAGGGAGCGCATGATGGAGCAATTCGACGTACTCATCATTGGTGCCGGTCCGACCGGCCTTGCCTGTGCCATTGAGGCGCGGAGAGTGGGGTATTCCGCCGTAGCAGTGGACAAAGGCTGTCTGGTCAACTCGCTTTATAACTACCCGACCAACATGACTTTTTTCACCACGCCGGAGCTGCTGGAGATCGGCGACATTCCATTCGTCAGTGCACAGCAGAAGCCTTCCCGGCAAGAGGCTCTGGAGTACTACCGCAAAGTTGCTGAGTTCTATAACCTCGACGTACGCCAGTACCACACCGTGACCCGCACCGAGGGCACCGATGGAGCATTCCTGGTACATTGCACGGACATGCTCTCACGTCCCACAGAGTTTCTAGCGCGCAAGTTGGTCGTAGCGACCGGCTACTACGATCTCCCAAACCAAATGGGTGTTTCCGGCGAAGAACTGCCAAAGGTCACGCATTATTATCGTGAACCGCACCCCTTCTACAACTCGGATGTCGTGGTCGTTGGTGCGAAGAATTCCGCAGCGATCGCGGCTTTGGAACTCTGGCGTCATGGAGCACGTGTGACCCTCGTGCATCGAGGTGCAGCCATCTCTCCCAACGTCAAGTACTGGATCAAGCCCGACATCGAGAACCGAATCAAGAACCAGGAAATCGCCGCATATTTCAATACTTCCATACGCGAGATCACCCCTGACACCATCCTGCTCGAAACTCCGCAGGGGGAAGTCCGATTGAAGAATGATTTTGTGCTTGCGATGACCGGATACCACCCCGACTTCAGCTTCCTCCGTGCGTTGGGAGTAGAACTATCCCAGCAAGCCTCATCGAAGCCATTCGTGGACACCCACACGCTGGAGTGCAATGTGCCGGGGATCTATCTGGCGGGCGTAATTATCGCAGGAATGAACACAAACGAGATTTTCATTGAGAACGGACGCTTCCACGGGAAGCAAATTGCCGACGATCTGCGTCGCAAACTCGGCAAGCCAACTACTGAGCCGTTCGTTCCGGAGAATGCAAGGAAAGCTGCCTCAGAAGTAGTCCCTCCCACGCATCTCAGAAACGCCGAATAACCTCAATGTACAAACGGGGCGTTCCCCAAGCTCGCGCTTGCCTGGGCAACGTCCCGTTAACCTGAAGGACTTGCTAAGGTTACTGCAGTTCCACGGCAGTGCCCGTCTGCTGCGTCAGCAAGCGAGCGACCAGTGGAAGTAGCGGTTCTCCGCTTTGACTTAGTACGAAGTCCGTATAAGCCTCGTCCCAATCGAGCTTAAAGCTCGTCGAGAGCGCCGAAATCCAAATCTGCCTGGCCGACGAATTCGGTGAGATAACAAAAGTCCCCGGCGGTTCGTCAAACGTCAGATGTAGCGCCCCGCCGCGTTCTTCCACGTCAAAGCCAATTGCTTCTTCCACATCGTAGAGAGCGCGAGTTAACCGCTCCATACCTTTTTCTGCGTGTTGTTGAAAGGTCTTTTCGTCCATATCCGTGATCATACGACAGACTCCTCAATTCAGCTCTTGCATCCGCGCGAACTTCCTTCAACGTTCGTCCCTTCCTCATAGTCATTCCACGTTTCGATCATCAAAAAGGGAAGTGGGCGGCTTGAGTCATAGTAGCGGTGGAACATCTGCAACGACTCTTCCAGTGTGCGTCCGCAACGGGGAGCCATGTGTCGATTCCTGCTCCACGAGGCGCGTGTGTCGTCGAAGCCCGGCCAAGCCCCGCCGATCGCGAGTTTCTGAGGGTAGTTGTGGGTCATGGTCGTATAGAAGTACTCCAGATACTCCTGCCCCCAGTTGCTCCCATCGCGCTGCCATCCTGTCTTGCCCGGCTGTACCCACGCGTAAAACCCGTCAAACGCCCCGGCCCATTTTTCCGAAGGATCTTTATAAATCAACAACGGCCGCTCGTCCCACGAATTCACAACCTGTCTGACCCGATTCCAGTCTGTGCCGCCGCCCTTTGGGAAAATGAAAATCACAGGCTGTCCGTTGTAGCGCAGGTAGGCGGAATTCGATTCTGCGGAGGATCGCGCAATATAACGCTCATAGGCATAATTCAGATCCGCCAATACGTTGTCCGTGGCCCTGCCAGGGTCACTGTCATTCTCGTCATACATCAAGGCCACCTTGAACTCGCCCTGATCGCCTGCTGCGACCTGCTGCAGCAACTTGTAGGCATTGTCTTCAAAGGTGTGCTCTTTGCCATACCAGTTCACTACAAAGCCAGCGATACCAAGCTGCTTGGCTTCACCAATCTGACGCTCCAGCACGGTCCTATCCTGCGACGAATATCCGACGTTAATGTGCCCCTTCTCTCCAAACCAAGGCTGGTAAGCCGCCAGCATCACCGGTTGGCTGCTTGCTGAACTGGTGTTCTGCGAGCGGAGTGAGTGCTTATAATCTGCATGGGTGCACCCAGTTGACAGGCACAGTAGGACGGCTAAGCCGCTTGCGAATAGGAAATCTTTGAAGCGTTTATCGAGCATTTTCACCGGCCTATGCTTTTGAGCTACATGAATTAGATGTATCCACGACCAGCAGTGTTGGTTTAATGTTTTCTGGCCTGAGAACCTACGCAGAATGATCTTGCTAAAAGCTAGTTAGTTTTTCGGGTCGGGCGGATTTGCAACTTTCGGAAAAGCCGTCTGCTTTATAATTGCGTATGGCTCAGAGCTGAGCTAAGTTTCTGCATCTAAGAGGGTACATGACGGAGACAAAGGCAAAACCTCGCGTGCTGGTGGTGGACGATGAGCATGTCATCGCTGACACGCTCGCCATCATCCTGAACCAGGCAGGCTTCGAAGCGTCCGCAGTTTATACCGGAAATGAAGCCGTCGATAACGCCCGGATTTCGAAGCCCGACCTTATCATTAGCGACGTCATCATGCCGGACATGAATGGCATTGAGGCAGCAATTCTGATCCGCGCATTCCTTCCCAGCTGCAAGATTCTTCTCTTCTCCGGCCAGGCTGCTACTGCGGATCTTCTGGAGAACGCTCGTGCGCGTGGACATGAGTTTGAGATTCTTGCCAAACCGGTCCATCCGCAGGATTTGCTAGCCAAGTTGCGGAGCTAGCCCATTCGAAATTACTGCAAAACAAGCCCCACGATAATCGTAGGGCTTGTTTTTTCGCAGTTTTCCGGAAGCTACATCTCCCGTCGGCCTTCTAAAGCTCTCTGCAGAGTTACTTCATCCGCGTATTCGATATCGCTTCCTGCGGGAATTCCCGTCGCAATCCGAGTTACGTGTACCCCAGACGATTTCAACTGGCGTGCCAGAAACACAGCCGTGGCTTCCCCCTCCACAGTTGGATTCGTCGCGATAATAACTTCGTCGACAGAGCCGCTTTCCGCCCTGGTTATCAAGTTTGCGATTCGTAGGTGCTCCGGCCCAACGCCATGTATCGGCGACAGCGTTCCGTGCAGCACGTGATAGGTCCCGTTGAACGATCGTCCCTTTTCAACCGCAGCGATGTTGGTAGGCTCTTCCACCACACAAATCACGCGCTGGTTGCGGGTTGTGCTGGAGCAGTAAACGCAAGGGTCAACGTCCGTGATGTTGTTGCAGATCGAGCACAGACGCAACGCCGCCTTAATCTCGCGAATTGCTTCCGCCAACTGTTCCGCATCCTCATCAGACCCGCGCAGTATATGGAATGCATAGCGCTGTGCGCTCTTACTGCCGACGCCCGGCAGCTTCTTCAATTCGTCAATCAGTCGAGCCATAGGCTCGGCAAACTTGGACATGACTTGCTTCCAACTCCACGATCCATCACAGCGTTGCCGTCGGGCAACCCATAGCCTTATCGGCGTGCGCTCTTACAGCAGTCCCGGAGGCAGCCCCATGCCGCCCAGCAATCCACCAAGTTGCGATTGCATAGCCGCATCCACCTTACGAACAGCTTCATTCACTGCAGCTCTCACCAAGTCCTGCAGCATCTCCAGATCGCCCGCAGCGTCTTTTTCGATCTTCACCGAGATCATCTGTTTCTCGCCGTTCATGCGCACCGTTACTGCGCCCCCTCCGGCGGAAGCCTCGACCTGTGTCTCGCGCATCTTCTGCTGCATCTGGTGCTGCATTTCCTGTGCGCGCGTCATCATTTCCTGCATCTGTTTCGGGTCCATTGTTCTCACCTTTCGGAGCGATCCATCACGATGCGAATCTCTGCTCCAAACTTTTCCATCATACGTTTCACCACCGGTTCGTCGGCGGCTTTTGTTTTGATGTTTTCCGACCCCGCTCCGCTCGTGCTGTTCGATTGCCGTGGCTTTGCTTCTGCCGTAGTCGTCGCTCCGCCTACCAGCCTAACTTTGACGGGGTGCCCCGCAACGCCGCTGGCAGCCTGATTTGAGAGTTTCTCTTGATCTCGGGTATAACTCAGTTCGATCATCCCTGACGACATCGAGACTTGAACCGAAACCTGGTTACCTTCGCCCGCCCAGTGACCCTCTTCCAAAGCCTGAACCAGCATCTGCGAGCCGCCCTTTTCCATCGCTTGCAACACGGCTTCGCGGATCGCGTCAATATTGAGAGCTGTACCTGGACTTTCCAGTACGGGTGCAACTGCCAACGCGCTGCCGTTGTCAAAAGGTGCGTTACTCGAAGTTTGAACCGCAGGCACAGCGTGAGGCCCCATCGCCGGTGCGGAGCCAAATACTCCCACCACAGGCTGACCGACCTGCCCCATCGGTACATTAACCGGTGCCGGAATCGAAGAGGTCCCCGGTCCGGAAGACATGTCTTCGCGTTCCCTGCGAGCCTTATCGGCTTCCAGTGGTGAGGGTTTCGAAGCAGGTTTACCAAACGGCGAACTTCCTCCTCCACCAAATGGCGGAACGCCTGGCGGTCTGGGAGTAAAAGCCGGAGGAGGCACTGGCCGCGCCGGAGCAGCCGTCGCAGGCGCCATTGGAAGCGTAGCAGTCGGAGCCGCCACGCGAGACGTACCAGCCGGACCGACAGTAGCAACGGTCGATGCTTCCGCCAAACTCACGCTACTTAGCAACTGTTCCAGCGGAAGTAACCGCTGCGCGTGTACTAACTTCAGCAGTCCAAGTTCAAGGTGAAACCGCTGTTCTTGTTTGTAACTCACGTCGCCATGAGTGCGCAGCATGATCTGTAGAAAGCGTGTTAGCTCTTCTTCCCCGAACTGGGCTGCGACATTCGCCACGCGCTTCTTTTCATCCGAACTTATCTGCAGAATAGGACTCTCCGTCCCAGCTACCTTCGCGACCAGTGCGTTCCGCAAGAAGCGAACCGTTTGCCTTGCGAAATGGGTCGCGCTCTGCCCTTCTACCATCAACTTGTCCACAATCCGCAGCACTTCGTCGCTGGAGTTTTCATGTACCGCGTTCATCACGCGCTCCAGCACCTCGGTCGAAACATTCCCAACCAGGCCGCGTACTACGTCAGCCGTCAGCACGTCTCCACAACAGGAGATCGCCTGATCCATAATGCTAAGCGCGTCGCGCATCGAGCCATCGCCAGCTTCGGCCAGCAAAGCCAGCGCGTCTTCGTCAACCGTCAGGTTCTCCGTCTTGCTGATCTCTCGCAGATGGTTGACGATTTCTTCAAAGCGCACCGCATGAAAGCTGAAATGTTGGCAGCGTGAGCGAATCGTCTGCGGAATGTCCTCAGGTTGCGTGGTCGCCATCATAAACACAACCCACGGGGGCGGCTCTTCCAGAGTCTTAAGCAGCGCATTAAACGCGGCGTCGGTCACTTGGTGAGCTTCGTCGAGAATGAATATCCGATAGCGGTCGCGTGCCGGTTCCGCCGTCGCCGTAGCAATCAACCCGCGTACTTCTTCGATACCGCGATTTGTGGCCGCATCGATTTCTATTACGTCCATCGCGCCCACCGAACCATCGCGAATCTCTCGGCAGGAGTCGCACACGCCGCAGGGTTCCGCAACCGGGCGGTCGCTGGACTGGCAATTCAGTGCCATTGCCAGAATGCGGGCGATCGTGGTCTTACCTATGCCGCGATGTCCGCTGAAAATGTAGCCGTGGGCAATGCGTTTTTGCTCCAACGCATTCTTCAGAGTACGAACGACGTGATCCTGTCCGATCACATCGGCGAACTTTTGTGGGCGGTATTTTCGCGCTAGAACGGTATAGCTCATGGGAGAATCTGATTATAACCGCCCTGCCCCTTCCTGAGCGCGGTGGTCCAATCTAGTTCGACCTTAGGAGGCTGAATGGAGACGCTCCGCTCACGGATCGTGTATCAAAACCGGTGGATGACCGTGCGGGAAGATGATATCCGCCGTGCCGACGGTTCCGACGGAATCTATGGCGTGGTAGTGAAGTCCGATGGCTCCATGATCATCCCCATCGAGAGTGGTCGAGTCCACATGGTTCAGCAGTATAGATACACCGTCGGCTCTCGCTTCTGGGAGTTTCCCCAAGGCAGTTGGGAGCAGGTCACCGATTGCACCCCCGAAGACGTTGCTCGTGGCGAGTTGCGCGAGGAGACCGGCCTGCAAGCGGCAAAACTCGAGTATCTTGGACCCATGCATATCGCTTACGGTTTCCTAACTCAGGCAATGCATGTCTTTGCTGCCACCGGGCTCACCCAACTTGACGCACAGCCTGAACAGGAAGAGCAGGGTATCGTTCACGGAATCTTTGCATGGAGTGAGTTTCATCAGATGGTGCGAGCCGGCCTTGTTGGAGATGCTCAAACGCTTGCTGCGCTCTCGTTACTCCGTCTTAAACGACCCGACTTAGCGGGTTAGTCTTGCGACTGTACTTCTACTTATAAGAACCCTCGTACTTATCGTCTAAGTGCCATTTGGGATCATGTGTTCTTTTTGAATTGGATAACGTAACTCGGAGAACTTATTTCTTGTTACACTGTCAGAATGGCAAACCAAGCAATCAATGCAGCAGTAACCCAGTTGAAGCAGGAACATATTCGGCTTTGTAAAGAATTGGCACGCGTCGATGAAGCTCTTTCGGTCTTAGGTAACTTGGACGGCGAAGGCGCTTCGGTCCCCGCAAAGAATGGCAGAAAAGCCAAGGTCGTGGAATCATCAGAGGAGCCCAAACGTAAGATTTCGGCCGCTGCGCGCAAGAAGATGTCTGAAGCCGCACGCGCACGCTGGGCTGCTCGCAAAAAAGAAGCAAAGTAAGCATCCCTCCATCTTGGACCCGCACATTTCTCTCGCCCCTGCATCACTAGACCAGAGGAATGTGCGGTTCTATGTCTGAAGGAATGTCATTGTTGTCTAAGTAAGGGGGCGCGGCAAAATCGTTACTTGAACCCAGCCACCCACATGCACATAGCCGCCCACACAAAGCAGCTTAGAGTGAAAGGCACTCCGAACAACGTTTCAAAGGTGATCCAGACTTTGTAAGAAAAGCTGTCTTCAACTTCTGTTTTGCGGCTCCAGCTATCAAAGAAGTAGAAGCTCAAAGAAATGGCGAACACAAAGGTGGAAAGGCCAACGGCCACCACAGTGAACCGAAGTGGGAACGAAAGCGGGAGGACTCGATAGCCTGTGTGCGGCAACACAATGGCAGCTAGGGCGTACATCGCAAAACAGATGCCGAAAACGACTAAATGGTGATGGCGAATTAGCATCCAAAGCCTGCGACGCATAGTCAACTTCCTCCGCGTTTTAGAGGATACCAGCAGATACTTGTTGCCCACAGCCTGTTTAGCTCAGTATCGGCAAACCAGATCGTGAGTGCCTTAGCGATTTTCTGATAGGTATTTGCTGGTACAAGCTAAGATGTTGGACAGCCATGCAAACTCTCGATCTCAACACTTCGTACACGCCTCCCAATCACGTGTGCCACCTATGTGGAAGAGACCTGTCTAGGGGCCTGAATGGCGGGCGGGGACACTCCTTCAGGGTGCTGGGCCGGCCGGTAGCTACGTGCAGTTGCGGCCAGCAGTACGCTACAGGTTCACGTGAATGGCGCGATTTGACCAAATTCGAAAGACGAAGCCTGCTGATTACAAGCGTTGGGTTTGGTAGTGTGACGGTGATTGTTCTCGCGGTCTTTTTCGTCCTCGTTTCCTCAGCAGTGGAGCGGCGCAACCCGTTCTTGTCTGCTTTGGCTATCGCGGCAGCAGTGCCTGCAATAGTATCCTTGGGGTTCTTTATTGTCGCCCTGCTTCAGAGCTTGGAGATAGTTGCTTCAGTGGCTAGAACGACTGTTGCGCGGCTCTAGAATCCATAGCGCGCGCGAGAGTCGAGCATGAAAAGCTGCAACCTATCTATAGCCGATAATCACTACGAAAATCGGGAGAAGGTCATTTACTTCCTGGTAACAAGTGCTTAGGCGAAAACGCACTAGCCCCGAGCTATTCTCGGCGCGAAGCTCGCCCAACAATTCACAGCAAACCCATACGACTATCCCTTCACCGCACGCACACTTTTCGCGACTTTCTTACGCGATTTCTCCTTAGCCACCCGCTTGCGCTTCCTCAGTTCCTTTGGCGAATACATTGTCCCACGGCATTTCTCCGCGCCGCACGTGCACGGAGCATCACCCTCACCGTCATAGAGGAAGTAGTCGTAAACCAACTCCTCCCCCGGTTCAATGTCGCGAATCGCGCGAATCCAGACGTGCTCGTCCTCATCCTCTTCGGTCTCGCAGTTCGGAGCGCACGAATGGTTGATGTACATAGCCATTCCGTAGCCATCGACCACATAAGTGCCATCTCCCACCCCAAACAGATAGGTATAAGGCCGCTCGTTATAAAGCTGGTCGGCATCGTCATGCTTCATGCGGGTACCCGTGTACTCCACAACAATTGTCCCTTTAGGGATGCGTTCCAACGTGAAGACACCGGCGGCATGGATAGAGGAAGAGCGAACGATCAGGCGCATGATGTGTGATTGTAAATGCTTCTGCTCTCAGGAAAAAGCATCTTTGCCGTCGCTCCCGCTTTCGGATTGGACATGCGTACCATTTATCAAACGAAACAGCCCCGCAGTTTCATCTCTGCGGGGCTGTTCAGACTGCTGACAAAGTCCTCGATTTTTCGAGGGCTTTGTTGTATTCAGAGTTCATGCTGAAAAAGGCAGAGGTTTCGCAGGAGGAGATGGAGTTTGTGACGATCGGGTCGCTGGTTCCCGACGACC
>Ga0224528_1000993_pt1 | contig 20086 bp, 18 predicted proteins | sample CBST25metaG_2_FD_179888 | JGI IMG/M metagenome (GOLD analysis project Ga0224528, IMG submission 179888) | Peat soil microbial communities from Stordalen Mire, Sweden - C.B.S.T25 | ecosystem: Environmental > Terrestrial > Soil > Wetlands > Peat | place: Sweden: Norrbotten County, Stordalen Mire...
CCCCCCCGCCCTGCTGGCGCGCATAAGCCGCCGCCTGGTCCGGGTCGATCTGGTCGGAGTAGAAGCCCACCTGGTCATAGACCTTGCGCTTCTTCTCATCGCTCAACACATCGTTGGCCTCGGAGATTTCCTTGAACTTCTCCTCGGCGCGCTTGTCGCCAGGGTTCACGTCGGGGTGGTAGCGGCGGGCCGCCTTGCGGAAAGCTTTTCTGATCTCTTCAGGCGTGGCTGTCTTCTTCACGCCGAGGGTGCCGTAATAATCCTTGTTCTGGGTCGTGGCCATAGTCTGTTTGAACTCGTTTCCTGTTTATTCGCTACGATTTGCTGCTATCTTCTGGCGCCAAACTCTCATTTTCAAAAAAGGCGCAAACCCTGGTGGAACTCCGTCAAGCTACCACGCGCTGGTCCTCATTTTCGACTGCGGAGCAGGAGGGGCGCGGGCGAATCATCGCATGAATGGCGGCCTCCTCGGCATCGGCTGCCGACTCCAAATCGTAATCCATCTGCAAACGCATCCAGAACTCTGGCGACATGTTGAAGTAGCGCGCCAGTCGGAGCGCCGTGTCGGCCGTAATTCCGCGACGTTCCCGAACGATCTCGGAGATTCTGGTGACGGGTACGCGCAACTCCATCGCCAGTGCGTTCGAAGAAAGCCCCAGCGGCTTCATGAACTCCTCGCGCAGCATCTCGCCGGGATGAAGCGCGGGCATCCGCGCGCCTTCTGCCAACTCCCCGTCCTCAAGCTCCAGCTTAGTGGTAGTCGACGATTTGAACTGCGTAGGCATCTCCATCCCTCCACTCAAAACAAATTCTCCACTGCCGATTGATCCGCAAGCTCCATTGGCCCTCGCGATCCCCTTGCAACAGCTCCAGACGATTGGCGGGCGGTTCAAACAGCTCTTCGACCCGCGAAACCCCATGAATCTGGCGCAATTTGCGCAGCGCCACCCGCTCGAAGGCCGCATACCGGCGGCTGTGACGGCGGTTGAACACCTGTTCGGTCTCCCTGTCGGCAAACGAGCGAATCATGCTTAACGCTTATCGTAACACGGAAAGCGTTAAGGGCGCTCCCACGCCTTCCTGCGTCCCAGCCTCCGCGCCAACACCAGTGTAGTCAGGCCCGCGCGCCGACCGCTGTGCACTCCAGCACTCTGCTTGCCGGAATCGGCTCAAGATCTTCAGCAAAGGCTCATGCACCCGTCGCTGGCCGATCATCTATCCTGAAACTACACATGCTCGTCTGGATCGACTCCCCAATCCGCGCCTTGCTCTGCGACGTGCCCCGATGAAGCCCCGCGTCTCGGACCTGACCGCCATCTTCTTTGCCATCTTCGGCTTCACCTGCTGGGTGCTGGGCGACAGTTGCATCAAGTGGATCGGCCAATACGGCATCCCGCCCCAAGAGGTCGTCGCCTTCATGGGCTGCTTCATGGCGCTTACCCTCGCCCTGCAAGCCGCCGCGCGCCGCCGCCTGAGCAATCTGCGCCCTCGCTCGGTGATTCGCCAACTGCTGCGCGCCCTGCTCGACATGGCAAACAACCTCTGCGTGGTGATCGCCCTTCGCCATCTCTCGCTCACCATGTTTTACATTTTGATTTTCTGCTCGCCGATGGTCATCTCCGTGCTCTCGGCTGCATTTCTGGGCGAGCGCATCACGCGAAAAAAAGCTCTGGCTCTGCTCACCGGTTTTGCTGGCGTGGTTGTGGCGGTTGACCCCTTCGGCCACACCCAGCAGATCGACCTGATCGGACTGCTCAGTTGCCTGGTCTGCGTCGCCTGCTTTTCGGTCAACATGGTCTGGTCGCGTGTACTCACGCGCACCGAGCCGCCCGAGAGCCTCGCTTTCTGCTCGGGCGTGGTCACGGCCATCGCCGGCCTCACGCTGACCAGCTTCCATCCCCACCCGCTTACGCTGACGCTCTGGCTGGCGCTGGGCCTGATGGGAGTTTTCTGCGCGGCCGGCACACTCAGCTTTTATTTTGCGGTCAAGCACACCTCGGCCGGCAATGTTTCCCAGTTCCACTACACCCAGTTGATTACCGGCGCATTGGTCTCTTACCTTGTATGGCACGAAAAGCCGGGTGTGCATCTGCTGGCCGGCGGAGCGCTGATCATCGGCTCAGGCCTGCTGATCGCCGTGGCCGCGCGCGACGCCCAATTGGCCTTGCGCTCCGAGGCCATCTGCAAAAACTGATTTTTGCGTACTTGGAATGCGCGGAGGCTTTTCACCCGCCGCGCATGAAGCAGTAGCGCCGGTCTCCTGGCCGACTGTAGTGTGGACCTCCCGGTCCACGCATGTTTCTCTTTAGTTCCCCACTGGTGTTTCCGACCCACGGAACATGAAACTGGCATTCACTTCGATGCTGGGTGCCCCACCCTCGCCACGTTCTTGTTTTTGTGGCTAGGGTGGGATCACATGCACATTACACGGACTCTTTGTTTTGTTCAACTTGCATTTTTGTCTCTTGTTAGGGAAAACACAAGAGAAAAGCCTGGTTTTTATGGAAACTCTACGCGGTCAAACGCTCCAGTTGGTCGGGTTGGGTGATGGTCAGGCTGGCGCCCTTGATGGTGATCCACTCGTCGCGGCGAAACTGATTGAGCAGCCGGGTGACGGTCTCGCGCGAGGTGCCGGCCATGTTGGCGATCTCTTCGTGCGTCAGGGCCATGGTAAAGCGGATTTCCTGCTTATCACTGCTGGTCGAGCGGCCCCAGTCAAGCAACAGGCGGGCCAGGCGGCCCGCCGCCGAGCCAGAAAGCGCCAGACGCTTGGCATCGTGAAAGACGGTCAGATATTCGCCCGAGAGAGATTGCGCGGCGTGCATCGAGGCGATGCCGTGGCGGCCCAGGAAGTCCACAAACTCCTGCTTGCGGACGGTCTTCACCTGGCAGGGCTCGATGGCTTCGGCTGTAACCTCATGGGGAACGTTGGCCAGCACGGCGCTTAGGCCCATCACATCGCCGGGGCCGGCGATCTTTAGAATCATGGTTTTGCCGTCGCGCGAGGTGGAAGAGATTTTTACTTGGCCAAAACAGATGACAAATACGTTGCGCGCCGGGTCGCCTTCGGAAAACAGCTTGGCGCCGCGCGCGTGACTCATCATGATGCCGATCGCGTCGTAATCGGCGAGAGCCTCGGGCGTTAGATTACAGAACATGCGCAAATGGCGATGCTCGCAATTCAAACAGTCTTCCGGGGGGCGATGGGAGTGGAATGATGCCATGGGTTAGCCGCTGTGCAAACTGAAGTATAGCGCACTTGGGCGGGGTTCACGGCATGGATTTTGCCGCATTCTCCCTTACCGCCCGAAATCTTTCGAGCGAGGGGAGGTCGGGCGGCGAAAAATCAGGTTGAACTCGACTGGATGCTCCTAAATGCCCTTCTGGGCGGCTGCGGTTTTTTGGCGGGTCTTCAAAACGCGATGCAGGCAGCAAAAGCTGTAGGCGCGTGAGACCTCGCGGGCCAGTTCCTCAAGCAACTGCATGCGCAGGCGCGGATAGATTGAGAAAGCTCGTTGCAGGGCTTCCATGGGCAGCAGCAACGCCGATCCGGCACTTTGCGCGGCCAGCGAGTAGGTGTGGTGGCCATCGCCCAGCACCGCGGCCAGTTCGACCAAGTCGCCGGTGCGCGCCGGTCCCAGAGTCAGGCGGCTGTGCAGGCGCTCGGCCTTGCGCAAAAACTCCCCAGAAACAATCACATACAGCCCCCGGCAAAGCGCCGACTGGCGAAAAACGCTCTCCCCCTCCTCAAAATCAAGGCTCTGCGCCGAACCGTTCAGCAGAGTTCCCGTCTCCGAAGGGCAGGCCAGCAATTCCGACAGGGGATGAGCCTGCGCGGCGTTCCTTCGCTCTCCGATGGTCTCCAGTCGCATGCTCTCCTCTCCCCAGCTCAATGCCAAGCTTCCGTTTGGCGACGCCTCGCACTCGCCTTCCTACTGCGCCCTGACTGCTTTTCTGACTACAGGATTTCGAGTCTGCGCCCCCCCGCCAAGCCGCGGCAGTGACCTTATTCACCCCGCGCTGTGACTTGTATCACAGTCTCGTAACCGAAACCACGGCACGGCGTCCCAACCCTCCCATGCCCATCAAAATTGTGTACAGTTGTTAGGCAAATGCGATAGCCTTTCCATGCCATGAAAAACCCAACCAACTTCATTAAACAATCGATTTATTCGTTTCGCGCAGGGCTGATCGCAATGCTCCTGGGCGGAGTTCTGGCGGCCGGGGCGCAGGCTCCCGCGACCGACTCACCCGGCCTCGAGGCCAAAGCCCAGGCCATGGTGGCCAAGCTGACGCTCGAGCAAAAGATCGAGTTGATCGGCGGCGTTGACGAGATGTTTACCCATCCAGCCCCGGCTATCGGCCTGCCCCGGCTCAAGATGTCCGATGCCTCGGTCGGCGTGCGCACCTGGGGGCCGACCACCGCCTATGCCGGCGGCGTGGCCCTGGCCGCCACCTGGGATCGCGCCTTTGCCCGCCAGTTGGGCGAGGCTCTGGGCAAGGACGCGCGCGCCCGCGGCGTCAACTTTTTGCTCGGCCCCGGCGTCAACATCGCCCGCTCGGCCATCAGCGGCCGCAACTTTGAGTATCTCTCCGAAGATCCGCTGCTCAACGCGCAGCTCGTCGTTCCCTTCATTGAAGGGGTGCAGTCGGAGGGCGTCGTCGCCACCGTCAAGCACTATGCGTTGAACAACCAGGAGTACAACCGGCACAATGTCGACGTGCAAGTGGACGAGCGCACCATGCGCGAACTCTACCTGCCCGCCTTCGAGGCCGCCGTCACCCAGGGCCACGTGGACGCGGTGATGAACTCCTATAACCTGATCAACGGCTTCCACGCCACCCAGAACGAATTCCTGAACCTCAAAGTGCTCAAGGGCGAGTGGGGCTTTCAGGGTGTGCTGATGTCTGATTGGGAAGCAACCTATGACGGCGTTGCGGCGGCCAACAACGGCCTGGATATGGAGATGCCCGCCCCCCGCTTCATGAACGCCACGACCCTGCTGGCTGCGGTGAAGGCGGGCACGGTCAAGGAATCTACTCTCGATGACAAGGTGCTGCGCCTGGTTCGACTCGCACTGCGTTACGGCTTCCTCGACCGGCCCCAGTTCGATCCGGCCGACTCAACCTATTCTGTTGCCAATCGCGCCGTGGCCCTGCAGGGCGCGCGCGAGAGCCTGACCCTGCTGAAGAACGAGGGGCACGCGCTGCCCCTGGAGGCGGCCAAGGTCAAGACCATCGCCATCCTCGGCCCCAGCGCCTGGCCAGCGGTCTCTGGCGGCGGAGGCTCTTCGGAGGCGCAGGCCTTCGAGCCAGTCTCGATCCTCACCGGCATCGCCAACCTGCTCGGCCCCAACGTTCACGTTCTCTATGCGCGCGGATTGCCCGAGATCAACGACGTCCTCAGCAACTCGCACTGGGAGAGCGTAAGCGTAGCCACCTATGCCAGCAAGGACTTCACCGGCAAGGCGGAAATCGCCACCCAGCCGAAGCTGGCCGGCTACAAGCAGGAGGGTTGGGCGCCAGAAGACAAAAAGCCGCGCAGCATCCGCTACACGGCCACCATCAAACCGGCCAAAACAGGCAAATATTTGATTCTGGCCGCGGCCTCGGGGCAAGACATCTTCAAGGTCTCAGTGGACGGCGCGCCTGTGCTGAACCAGATCCAGGTGGAAGGCCAGGCGCCGCTTGCCGCCACGGTCGAGCTGACCGCGGGCAAAAGTGTAACCGTGGTCACCGACTACCTGCCCTACGCCGCCGGCACCCGCTTCGGGCTGGGTATCGCCTTCGAACCCGATCTGATCTCAGACGAAGCCAAAAAATTTGCCTCGATTGCCGATGTTGCCGTGGTAGCCGTTGGCTTTAGCGATGCCTCGGAGAGCGAGGGGGTAGATCGCACCTTTACCCTGCCCTGGGGCCAGGACGCGCTGATCGAGGCTGTCTCCGCGGCCAACCCCCACACCATTGTTACCCTTACTGGCGGCGGCGCGGTCGATACCCGGCGCTGGCTGAGCAAGGTTCCCGCGCTGCTCCATGCCTACTATCCCGGCCAGGAGGGCGGCACGGCGGTTGCCGAGGTTCTCTTTGGCCAGCACAACCCCGAGGGCAAGCTGCCCGTCAGCTTTGACCGCGATTGGGCAGAGAGCCCCTCGGCGGCTTTCTATTACCCCATCACGGGCGCCGACACCAAGTTGCACGTTCTCGAAAACGGCAAGCCGCCAGTCGATTACGTGATTCCCCACGTCAAGTACGATGACAAGCTGATGGTTGGCTACCGCTATTGGACCACCACCGGCAAGCATCCCCTCTATCCCTTCGGCTACGGCCTCAGCTATACCAGCTTCAGCTTTACCAAGCTGGCCTCGCCGGCGGCGGCGGCGGTGGGCTCAACCGTTGCGGTCAGCTTTGACGTGACCAACACCGGCAAGCTGGCCGGTGCGGAAGTGGCCCAGCTTTACCTCTCTGACCCCTCGGCCAAGGCTGACCGGCCAGAGCGCGAGCTGAAGGGCTTCGAAAAGGTTCGTCTGGCTCCCGGAGAAACCCGGCGCGTTACCCTCAGCCTCGACCCCCGCGCCTTCAGCTACTGGGATCAGGCTGCCCACAAATGGACCATCGATCCAGGCAAGTTTGTGGTGCGGGTGGGCAACTCCAGCGAAAACACCCCGCTGACGGCTGAAATTACCTTGAAGTAAGGCTGAAGTATTGGCACAAAAAAGAGGTCCCGATTGTGGGGCCTCTTTTTTGTTTGGGAAGGGAAGCAACGGCACGGAATGATGCCAGCCAATCAGCCTCAGGGCGTCTGCCGGACGCGCTCGAGCCGGGCGGCGTCATAACCCTTGGCCGCCAGGCGGCTGGTGATCTGCGCATAAAGGCTCTCATCGATCTGCGGCGTGCGGCTCAGAATCCACAGATACTTGCGGCTGGGCTCGCCCACCACCGCGTACTCGTACTGCGCGCCGAGGTCGATGATCCAGTACTTGCCAAAGAAGGGCCAGAAAAAGGTGACATCGAGCTTCGCGCCGCTCTGCCGGTCGGCGACCCGAGCCCAGCCGCTGGCCTGCATCAGCTTGCCCTCGCTGGTGGTGCAGGCATTGACCACGCTGATCTTGCCATCGGGTCGCGAGGCATAGGTAGCCGTGATATTGCGGTCGCACTTCTTCTCGAAGCGGTTGGGATATTTCGCAATCTCGTACCAGCGTCCGGTGTAGCGGTTCAGATCAACTCTGGAAACCGTATCGAGCGGAGCGCCGGCCGCCGCCGCCTTGTGCGCCACCACCAGCGAGACCACCAGCACCAGACCAAAACAAAGCAAGATTCGCGGCATCATGGCTGAAAGCGCCTCCTTGTTCCAGGATAAAACCGTTATTCCGGCGCACTACACTTTACTGCATCAGATGCCGCGCATGAACGCCCATCGAACTGGCGACCAGTCGTTCCACTCCGCTGCTCGGCTTGTTGACGGTGACAATCTTGCCCGTGGGCTCTTCGCGCACCAGCGTCGTCGAGCCGCCGCCGTCCAGGTTGAGCGCGTTATAAGCACCCAGGGCCAGCAGGATCGCGGCCGACTCGGTGTTGGTGGTGCCAAAGCTGTAGCCGGGTTTGCGGCCATCAATCACCACCAGAAATAGATAACGCCCGTCGCGCGACAGGCCAACCACGGTGCGGGGATTGCCATAGGCAGCCTTGTTCAAATCGTTCTCGCCGCCGTGGTTGACGCCGTTTTTCACAATGATTGCCGAACCGCTCACCGCCGTATAAATCTTCGATAGATCGGTCTGGGGCGTCACCGTTTCGATCGTCGCTTGATTGTCTTGGGTGATCAGCAGGGCTTCGTTGTACTGGCCGGTGAGCCAGAGCGGCGAAATCACCTGCCCCTCGGAGATCGAGAGGCTGACAATCTTCTCCTCGACCGGATCAACGCTGCAGCAGGGATCAAAAAATCCGGAGTTGATCGCCAACTGCAAATGATTCTTCTCGGCAAACTGCTGGGGCGTCTCCGAAAGGCTGTCTTTGGAGCCCGTGTGCGGCGAGGCCAAAAAACTGATTCCCGGCGCATGTAGATCGATGCGCATGGCATAGGCCACGCTGGCATGTTTTCCGTCGATGTGCGCCGTTGCCTGCTCCACGCCAACGTAAACCGGCGTCCACGGTGTGACCTTGACCGCGCCCTGCGCGCTGATGGCCGCAACGAAAAGAAGGAAGAGTGGAAAAAATGATTTGAGCTTCATGATCTCTCGAATGGGCGGAACCCGATCGACAGCTTAACTCTTATCCGTCCCATTCAGTTGAACGAGTCCCTCGGGCAGAGCCATTTCGATGCGCTTGCCGGGCAGGTCGATCTTGCGCAGGTAGCTTTTGGCGAAGGGAATCAGAACCTCGCCCGCCGCGCCGCGCACCACCAGCAGGGCCACCGGCCCGGCGCTTCGGTCCACGTCCTCGATCTCGCCCACGGCAATCGGCTCCGCACCGCCCACATCCAGCAGAACGCAGCCGATCAGGTCGGCGATGTAGACCTCATCCTCGCCGAGCGGAGCGCGCTCGGCCTGGGGAATGGCTACAATCAGACCGTTGAGAGTTTCGGCATCCGAGATGGAGTCAACGCCGGCAAAGTGCAGCACCATGCCGCCCTTGTGGGGCCAATGGGCCAGCAGGTCCACCTCGCGAGCGGGCGCGCCAACTGCGGGCTCAGCTTCTTTCACTAGCCAGAGACGCCGCCGGTCGGCAAATTTTTCAGGGAAATCCGTGAGAATTTCGGCGTAACACTCACCCTTGCGTCCTTGCGGGTGGCGAATGCGCGCCAGCCATGCCCATTCAGTGGGGTTCATCGAGGCCTCCGGGGGGAATAAGGCGCAGGGGCCGCAAGAACCAAAACTAGCCTTCGTCGTCTTCTTCCAGGATGTCGAGCGTATAGCGATGGTGCAGCTTCATGCTGACAGCGCCCAGAATGGTGCGCACCGATCGGGCGGTGCGCCCCTGTTTGCCGATGACCTTGCCAACATCCTGCGGGGCAACCCGCAATTTGAGAACCGTATTCTCATCGCGGTCAACAGCCGCGACTTCCACGGCTGCCGGCTCATCCACCAAGGCTCGCGCAATCTCGCGAACCAACGCTTCTACAGCGACCATATCGTGCTCAGTCATACGGAGCCCCTGACCAGATGCGTCAAAAAACAGCGACGTAGATCGATGCGCCGAATATTATCAGCAAACACTGAACCGCGCCAGCTAGGGTGAGCAAATCGGCTCAACAAAACCGCCCGCAGGTTCAGGGGGAGAGAGAAAAAACTAGGCAGCGGCGGGTTCCGCAACCACTTCTGGCGCCGGATTCTTGGCCACCAGCTTGGCCAGAATCGGGGTGAGCTGCGCGCCGACGCTGCGCCAATAGGCGATGCGATCCTGCTTCAACTCGACCGTGGCCGGGTTGGTGCGCGGGTTATAGGTGCCGACGACCTCAATCGAACGGCCATTGCGGGCGCGGTCCTTTTCAATGACCACAATCCGGTAATAGGGCTGCTTGCGGGCGCCAAAACGCGCCAAACGAATCATCACCACGGCGATACGGTTCCTTTCGAAATCCAATGCTCTGTTGCAGCCTGGGGGGGAGTTTTCTGGCCGGTTGCCGCAGCCTTGCGCGACCCACCGATCCATCCATCGGCCTGGCCAAGATGCCTGGCCTCTCACCCCACAAACCGGCTTCTAGCCCGTGGGGACTCCGAACCTCGCAAAACACAACAACTAAGTATCGCCGATAGTGGGCACTTGAAGCAAATCGAAAGCCTGGTTTTGCTCGCCAGCCAGTTTCGAGCTTGGGCTTCAATTTACTTCCGGCTGTAACATAGAGCCAGATCGTGGCAACTTCTGGATTGATCTGCTCTCAAAAATCAAGGAACGGCTTTCAAAGCCGCATCTCTTCTACGGAGCACACAGGGCATGATCCGCGCGTATGATAAGTCGCTCTCCACCCGCCTGGGCCGGACGATGGAAACGCTCGTCTTTGGCCACGCCGGCTTGCCCGTGCTGGTTTTTCCCACCTCCGGCGGGCGCTTCTTCGAGTTTGAGGATCAGGGCATGGTGGCCGCTCTCGCCGGTCAGATCGAAGCCGGCCAGTTGCAGCTTTTCTGCGTCGATTCGGTGGACCTGGAGAGCTGGTATAACCGCTCCGTCGCGCCTCGCCAGCGCATCCATCGCCACCTGCAATACGAGCAATACATCCTCGACGAGGTCGTGCCCCTCATCCGGCGCAAAAATCCCCACCCCGGCCTCACCGCCCTTGGTTGCAGCCTGGGCGGCTATCACGCCGTCAATATTGCCCTGCGCCATCCCTGTATCTTCACCAGCGCGCTCTCGTTCTGCGGCGCTTTTGATCTGACCGGCTTTCTCGGCGGCTATTACGATCAGGAGTGCTACTTCAACCTGCCCACGCACTATCTGCCCGGCCTGCGCGACTCCCGCTATCTCGACCTCTATCGCCGCAACCGTTACCTGCTGGCCAGCGGATGGGACGACCACTGCCTGGCGCAGAACCAGCAACTCGACCGGATCATGAGCGCGGCGGGCATTGTCCACCAGTTTCATGTCTGGCAGGCGAATAATTCCCACGATTGGCCCACTTGGCAGCGCATGGCGCATGAGTATCTGTCTTGACCGGCACATTTGCCCCACCCCGTACCTTTGGCACATTCAGTGGTTACCAACAGGGGGGTGGCTAGCCCCCTGTTTGTGGGATTCCCGCTTGCCGGGTGATCGCATAATCTGACAAACGAGGCAGCACTTCAAAGTTGTCAGGGTGCTGCCTTAACCTTTGCGGCGTCGAGCCCGCTTGCTAGGCTAACAGTTGTAGCCATGCAGCCTCACGCAAAGCACAATCTTTCCCAAAGGAGCAACAGCTTGATTCGACGAATGAACCTCGCGGGCGCGCTGCTGCTTCTGGCTTTAACAGGCCGCCTTGCAGCCCAGAACGCAACTCCACCGGCTGCCGAGCCCGTGCCGCAAGCGCGGGAATCCGCTCCAGCAGCCCCTGAGCAAGCTGCCGATCAGGCCCCGGGGCAGGTTTCCGACCCCGTCCTCAAGCCCAATCCGCTAGCGGCCTTGCGCGACTTCGAGCCTGCCGCCGACGAAGCCTATCGGCTGGGCAAGGGCGACGAAATTACCGTGGATTTTGCCGGCCGCCCTGAGATGCAGGCCAAGCTGGTGGTCGGCCCCGATGGCCGCATCACCCTGCCCCTGGCCGGCGACCTGACGCTCAGTGGACTCACCCGCCCCGAGGCCGCCAAGGCCATTGATTCCGCTCTGGCCGCCTACTATAGCAACCTTTCCGCCCAGGTCACGGTCACCAAATACACCGCCAACCACGTGCTGTTGCTGGGCGCGGTCGAGCACCCCGGCATGATTGCCTTTGACGGCACTCCAACCCTCATCGAGGCCCTCACCCGTGGCGGCATGACCATGGACAAGGACAGAAACGTCGCCGTTCCCGAGCAGTGCGCCATTTATCGCGGCCAGAATCAGGTGGTCTGGGTGCAACTGAAAAAAATGCTCGAGTCTGGCAACGCCCTGGCCGATCTGCGCTTGCGCCGCGACGACGTCATCTACGTGCCCGATTTGTCCACCCGCTTTGTCTCCGTGCTGGGCGAGGTTTCCCGTCCCGGCGCCGTGACCCTCACCAGCGCCACCACTTTGGTCAGCGTGATCGCCGCGGCTGGCGGCCCCACTGAAAAGGCCGGCGGCAATCCCCGCATCCAGATCATTGATCCGGCCAGCGGAAACTTCCGCAACTTCTTTTTCAACGACCTCATCAATCCCGCCAAATCAACCGAGGCTACTCTCAAGCCGGGCGAGATTATCTACGTTCCCAAGAGCGGCTTCTATCGCGCCTCCTATGTTCTGGAGCGGCTCAGCCCGCTGGTTTCACTGGCCTCGATGGGCCTTTGGGCGGTGGTGCAATGAGCCAATTGTTTGGGCAGCCATTTCCCATGGCGTCGCTTCGTTCTGGCGATAGCGGCGTCGCGCCGTCTACGGATGCGCCCCCCCTTGCCGATGCCCCGGAAACCCCCTTTCGCCTCGACCTGCGCCGCAGCCTGCAACTGCACTGGAAGCTGGCCCTGCTCATCTTTATCCTCGGGCTGGCCATTGCGGCCGCCTATTTTGTGGTTAGCGAACGCACCTATGATGCCCAGAGCCTCATCAACCTCGAACCCCCGGCGGCCAAGGTGCTGGACCAGACCGCAACCTCCCGCTGGCCCGACAGCGCCGCTTACCAGTCTTACGTAGAACAGCAGATTTTGAATGCCACGCGCAACGATGTGCTGGCCAGCGCTCTCAAGCGCATGGGCCCTGGCGTCTGGCAGAAACAGGGCGAAAGCGAGCAGGCAGCCATTGATCGCCTGCGTCTGGCCATTGAAGTGGCGCGCCTGGGAACCAGCTATCAGTTCGCCATTACCGCACACGCCCCCAGCGCCGAGCTGGCCGCTAAAATAGCCAATGCCGTGGCCGTCAGCTACCTCGACCGCGCCTCCCATGAACAGAAATCCTTTGATGCGCAGCGCCTCAGCATTCTGGCCGAGGAGCGCGACCGCATTCGCACCGAGCTGGACACGGATCGCACCGAGCAGGAAGCGCTCAACAAGCAACTGGGCGTGGCCGCGGTTGGCGCCACTCCCGACCACTTCGATGAGGACATCAGCCACCTTCGCGAGGAGCTGATCAAGGCCCGCACCGCCCACGACGAGGCTGAGGCCCACCTCACCGCCATGGGCGCCAGCCAGGACTCTTCCAGCGCCGCCATGGACGCCGAGGCCGACGCCCTGATCGCCACCGACATGGGCCTGGGGGCCATGAAAACCTCTCTCAACCAGCGCCGCGCCACGCTGGTCTCGCAGATGGCCAACCTCACCCCCAATCATCCCCAGTACAAGCAAGACACCCAGGAACTGGCCCAGATCGATAGCTCCATCAACAATATGCAGCGGGATTTGCGCGCCAAGGCCGCGCAGCGGCTGCGTAACGACCTCGAGCGGACATCCGGCGTTGAGGCCCGCCTCAATGGCCAGCTCGGTCAAATGGCCGCCGCCGCCGGCAACGTCACCTTCAGAATGCAGCGCGCCAACGACCTGGCCGCCGACATCCTCCGCCTCCAGGCCCGCTTCGCCCAGGTCGATGGACAATGGCGCAACCTCTCACTCGACGATAGCGCCCCGGCCGACGCCCTTCTCAGCGCCGTCGCCGTCGCGCCCCTTCGTCATGCCAAGTCCAAGCGTCTGGCCAATACAATCACCATCGCTCTGGCCGGACTCCTGCTTGGCCTGCTGGCCGCCGTCGGCAAGCACAAGCTCGACCCCAAGCTCTACATCGCCTCTGATTTTGAGCAGGTTCTGGGCTTTCCACCCCTCGCCGTCGTGCCCGATTTTTATCAAGTCAGCGATGGCGTGGCCGAAGAGCATCTGCTCCGCCTTTCCACTGAAATCGAGTATGCCCATCAACAGGGCAGCCTCAAAAACTGCATCTTCACCGGCGTGGGAGCAGGCGCTGGCGTCACCACCATCGCCACCCGGGTTCGCTCCATGCTCGACACCATGGGCATGGGCACGGTCCTCGTCGACGCCTCGGGCACACCGTCGCCGGCCGAGCCGCACGAGGCTGACCACCGCGAGGCTTCCTCCAGCCAGTTGGTCGCCCTGCGCGCCAGCCGCTCCACCGCCCTGCGTCAGCAGTTGGCCGAAGAGGCTGAGGCCGGCGATGAAAGCCTCGTCCTCACCGACACCGCGCCTCTGTCCGTTTCTGCCGAAACCGCTTATCTGGCGCGCTTTGTCGATGCCGCCATCGTGGTTGTCGAGTCGGGCGTCACCACCCGCGCCCAGCTTCGCGACGTGGCCAATACCCTCGAACGGCTCGACGTTCGCGCCGTCGGCTATGTGTTGAATCGCGTGGGCATGGCCAAGGCCGATCCCGCCTTCCGCCAATCCGTCCAGGCTATTGAGAATCACCTTCACACGCAGAGCCTCTCCATTGCCCGGGGAACGGAAAGAAGTCAGCCCGAAATCCACTCCACCGCTCCCGCCGAGCTGGCCACTCCGCCTGCCGACACCGCCGCTGCCGAGCCCAAGGCCGAGGCCCCCATTCAACTTCCCGCGCCCGCCGCCGAGCCGCCCGCGCGTTCGCGCTCAGCCGTGCAACCTGCCCCTGTACCGCCAGCAGTCGAGCCAGAAAAATCTTTTGAAGCGGCCAGCATCCCCTCCCTTGCCCATATCCCGGCGGTCGCGCCTCAAACTGCCCCCGTTGAACCGCAAGCGATTACGCCGCAAACTCTTCAGCAAGCGCCAGCCGCTCCGCAAGTTGCCGAGCAGAAAGCTGTTCCCCCCCTGCCCACACTTGTCGACCAATCCGTCGCCAAGCAGCCTGTCGCCGAGCAGCCAGACGAGCAACTGCCGCGCCCCGCCGTTCCTGTCCCGCCTGTCGCCGCCGCGCCGAAGGCCGCCACGGACCAGCCGGTTGCCAAGCCGGTCCCCGCGCGCCCGCGGACAGCCGTCTCCAGCACCTTCGTTCCCGTGGCGCCAGCACAATCTCCAGCACAATCCTGGGAGCGCGTCGCCAGCCAAACTGGTGAGTTTGTTCCCAGCCGCGCCAGCGACTTCCAGCCCGCGCCCATCGCCGAAGCGCCCCGGCCAGAGCCGGAAGACCTTGCCCAGAACGGCGCCACGCGCCTCAGCGGCCTGCGCAATCTGCTCTTCTCCCTGGGTCTGAAAAACCTCAACCAAGCTCACGAGGACAAGGCCCGGCAAGCTGAGTCCAATGCCTGGCAGCCGGAAGATGCGCCGCGGCCCGCGCCCTTTGAAATGCCTGAGCCCCCACACATCAAAGAGCCGCCCCTCGCGTCCATTCGCGAGCCTCGCGTTCCCGCTCCGCCGCCTGCCTACGTTCCCCTGAGCGAGCCGGTGGCCGTTGCGCCCAACCGGGTCACCGCGACTCCTGAATTCCTGCCTCCCAAGCCGCCCGAGAGAGAATCCTCCGCGAAGTCGGCGCACGACAGGCACCGCGAGCGCCGCGATACCGTCGACGATGTGCAGATTCTGCCCTCGTGGCGCGGCCAATACAAGTTCAAACGGTGATTTCTCAAGATTTCTTGAGCATCTTGACGCGCATTGCGCGTTAGGGCTTGAATGAACGGGCTGAGTCAACACTCGCCCCGGAGGGGCGACGGAAAATAGCCCAGGACAACCCTGAGCATCGCGAAGGGGCAGTCCCGGGAAAGAGGCCAAATCAGTCTCCAGCCCCGTAGGGGCGTGGAGAAACCCGATCATTGTAGGGGCGTTCCTTATTGATCCGGCCCGATGAGGTGAGACTTACCTATTCCACCCACAAAAACAAGGGCGTGGCGAGGGTGGGGCACCCGCAAGCGGCTCAATCGTTCGGCCATATCAACATGGACAAAAAACTACCGCGGCCGCTGCAACTCGAGCCGGTCGCGGGTGCGCACCCAGGTGCTGCCCGCCATGCGTCCCAGCGCGTCCAGCCCGGCCGGGTCCACGCGAAAGTTTTCCACCAAATCCTGCCGCACATGAAAGCGCACCACTTCGCCCAGCACAATCACCCCGCTTGCCGGCGCGTGGCCCGTGTAGATCACCTGCAGCAGCTTGCACTCCATCTGGGCCGGCGATTCAGCCACCCGCGGCGGTTTCACCACTTCGCTGGCCACCGCCGTTAGCCCCGCCAACTGGAATTCATCCACCTCTGGCGCCACGTCGGCCGCCGCCTCATTGGCCGCCCCGGCCAGCGCTTCGCTGACCACGTTGATCACGAACTCCCCGGTCTCTTCCACGTTGCGCAGCGAGTCCTTGCGCTGATCGTGGCTGGGGCTGCCCTCCAGCGGAGTGCGCAGCGCCGGGCAAAACAGCACCGTGGGCGGATTTGACCCCACCCCCGAATAAAAGCTGAAGGGCGCCAGGTTGGCCACGCCCTTGCGGTCAATGGTCGAAACCAGCGCCACCGGGCGAGGTACAATGATGCCGGTCATCAACTTGTAAATCTGCCGCGTCTCGCAATCGGCCGGGTTTACGCTGAGCATCGAAGGTGTGGGGTCATTTTTCGTGTCCATACTGATAGCCTACGGCATTTTTCCGCCTCCTGAGCCCTTCGCTTGCGCAATCCCGGCGCGGTTGCCGCGATTTTCTGCCCTCGAAGTCCCGGCTCTTCCGTTAAAATTCGTCGAACCGTAACATTTCATGATGCACAATCAATGAAGGGAGAATACTGTCGTGCCGCGTATCCATTTTCAGTTGCAACTCGCCGAACTCAAGGACCAGCTTTTGGCCATGGCCGCCCTCTCGCAGCAGGCCGTCGAGTCCGCGGTTGATGCCTATCTCCAGCGCGACAAAGGGCTCTGCAAATACGTCAAGCGCAATGAGGCCGCCATCGATACCGCCCAGCGCGAAATGGACGAGATGGCCTATGAACTGCTCGCCAAGGAACAGCCCATGGCCGTCGATCTGCGCTTCATCCTGGCCGTCATCAAGATCAACGGCGACCTCGAACGCATCGGCGATCAGTCCATGGGCATCGTGCGCCGCACCAGAGAGGCGCTGAAGCGCGAGACAATCGAGCTGCCTGTCGATTTTGCCGCCATGGGCGAGTTCGCCAGCCGCATGATCCGCTCCGCCATTCAGGCCCTGCTCGACGGTGACGCTCAACTGGCAGACTCGGTGCGCGAAATGGACGACGAGATCGACCGCATGAACCACCGCGCCCACGACGACCTCCTCCAGCTCATTCAAGACAAGCCCCAGTTCACCCAGCAGGCGATGAACGGCATCCTGGTCTCGAAGAGCCTCGAGCGCATCGCCGACCACGCCTCCAACATCGCCACCGACGTCATCTTCTGGATTCGCGGCGCCGATGTGCGCCATCAGTTGAGCTTGTCGATCGAGTGAGAAAACCCAGCCCGTGTAGCGCCGGCCTCCTGGCCGGCTGTAGCGTGGACCTCCCGGTCCACGCCCTTTCCATCTGCCGGGTGCCGGGTGCCCCAGGTGCCTCGCTTTTGGGCACCTGGGATTAGGGCGCCCTGGATTAGGGCACCTGGGAAAGTACGCTCCGATCCTAGCTTATATACTGTGATGTGACCGCGGCGTGGTTCGATCTCGTGCTTATCCAAAGAGGCCACGGAAGTAAAGTCAGGGGGCCGTCATGCTGCTTCATGAAGATCGTTTGTTTCCCGCCGAGCCTGCTACGCGAAAAATTGCCCGGGCGCTCTATGCGCAAGTGAGGTCATTGCCCATCCTCAGCCCGCACGGCCACACCCAGGCCGCCTGGTTTGCCGCCAACCAGCCTTTTCCCGACCCCGCCACGCTGCTCGTCCAGCCCGACCACTATATCTACCGCATGCTCTATAGCCAGGGCATCTCGCTTGAAGATCTCGAGATTGGGCAGCCTCGGATCAACAACCCGCGCCAGGTCTGGAGCATCTTTGCCAGCAATTATTACCTCTTTCGCGGAACCCCGACGCGCATGTGGCTGGACTTTGTTTTCCAGAATCTCTTTGGATTGCAAGAGCGGCTCACGGCCAAGACGGCCGATCTCTACTTCGACACCATCTCTGAAAAGCTGCTGACTCCGGCCTTTTTGCCGCGCGCTCTCTACGAGAAATTCAATATCGAGGTGCTCGCAACCACCGACTCGCCGCTGGATTCGCTCGACGCGATCAAGGCCATCCGCCAATCGGGCTGGGAGGCGCGCATTTTGCCCACATTCCGCCCCGACGCCGTGGTTGATCCTGAGTTTCCTGGCTTTGCCGCGAACATTGTCCGCCTGGGCGAGCAGACCGGCGAAGACACCGCGACGTGGGCCGGCTATCTGAGCGCCTTGCGTACTGCCCGGGCGCGCTTTCGCACCCTCGGCTGCACGGCGACCGACCATGGGCACCCCACCGCGCAAACCGCCGACCTGCCCGCTTCGGCCGCCGCGGAATTGTTCCGCCAGGTGCTGGCTGGCTCTGCCGATGCCGCGCAACAGGAACTCTTCCGCGCCCAGATGCTGACGGAAATGGCGCGCATGAGCCTGGAAGACGGCCTGGTCCTGCAGATTCATCCCGGCAGCCTGCGCAACCACAACCGCCTGCTCCAGCAGCGTTATGGCCGCGACGTGGGCGCGGATATTCCCCGTCCCACAAATTACGCCGAAGCGCTGCGCCCTCTGCTTGACCGCTTTGGCAATGAGCGCGCGTTGACTATCATCCTGTTCACCCTCGACGAGTCCACCTATAGCCGGGAACTGGCGCCGCTCGCTGGCCACTACCCGTGTTTGCGCCTGGGGCCCTCCTGGTGGTTCCACGACAGTCCCGAGGGCATGCGCCGCTTCCGCGAGCAGGTTACCGAGACGGCCGGCTTTTACAATACAGTTGGCTTCAACGACGACACCCGCGCCTTCCTTTCCATTCCCGCCCGCCACGATCTGGCCCGCCGCATGGATTGCGCCTTTCTGGCCAAGCTGATCGTCGAGCATCGCCTGGACGAAGACGAAGCATTTGAAGTGGCGCATGAACTGGCCTATGGTCTGGCCAAGAAGGCCTATCACCTGTAAGGAACAGCATGAGCCTCTATTGCGCCACCGGAAGCCCCGAAACCGACCTGTCGCCGTGGCAGTTGGAAGAGCTGCTTACCCAGAGTCTGGCCCAGCTCGGCAGCCGCAGCAAGGTGCTCGCGATCCCTCCCGATCAAAGCCGCGAACACTCCCGCGCCGGTGCGCTCACGGCCTGCGCCTGGCGGTACTATGGCGACCGCCTCCAAGCGATTCTTCCCGCCCTGGGCACCCACACGGCCATGCGCCCGGACCAGATCCGCCACATGTTCGGCGACTTGCCCCAGAACCTCTTCCGCGTTCACAACTGGCGAACCGATGTGGATACGGTGGGCGAGGTGCCCGCCGAGTTCATCCACCAGCAATCCGAGGGCAAGTTGAGCTATCCCTGGCCAGCGCAGGTCAACCGGCTGCTTACCCAGGGCGGCTTCGACCTGATCCTTTCCATCGGTCAGGTTGTGCCCCATGAAGTCATCGGCATGGCCAACTACAACAAGAACATTCTGGTGGGCGCTGGCGGCCATCTGGGCATCAGCCGCAGCCATTACCTCGGCGCCGTCTATGGCATGGAGCGGATCATGGGCCGCGCCATCAATCCCGTGCGCAATCTGCTCAATTACGCATCGGACCACTTTCTCGGCCACTTGCCCATTGTGTACGTGCTCACCGTGGTCGCCAGCAAGCCCGAGGGCGGGCTGGCCGTGCGCGGCCTGTTTATCGGCGACGATGTCGAGTGTTTTCTTCGCGCCTCCGAACTGAGCCTCAAGGTGAACTTTCAACTCCTTGACCAGCCCATTGCCAAGGCTGTCGTCTACCTTGACCCGCAAGAGTTTCACAGCACCTGGATCGGCAACAAGGCCATCTATCGCACCCGCATGGCCCTGGCCGACAACGCCGAATTGATCATCCTGGCCCCCGGAGTGAGAGAGTTTGGCGAAGACAAAACCATCGACAGCCTGATTCGCAAGTACGGTTACCACGGAACCATGGCCACCCTCCAAGCCGTCCAAAACCATGCCGATCTGGCCAACGATCTGAGCGCCGCCGCGCATCTTATCCATGGCTCCTCCGAGGGCCGCTTCAAAATCACCTGGTGCCCCGGCCAGCTTCGCAAGGACGAAGTCGAGGGCGTAGGCTTCAACTACGGCGATCTGGACGAACTTCAGGCTCGCTATCACCCGCGCCAACTCACCCCCGGCTTCAATCAGGTCGATGGCGAAGAAATCTTCTTCATCCCCAACCCCGGTTTAGGGCTCTGGGCACACCGCGGCCGCTTTGATTGATCCAGCTCTAATTGATCTGGCCCAGAGGCAAGACAACGCTGTGCCCCATTCATTCCGCGTTTTTTGCGGAATGAGTGGGAAACCTCAATGCTTTCGTCAAGGGCCGGATCAATGCTCAATTCAGCCCTTGCGCACAAATCCGGCGCGAGGGGCAGCGAGCAATTGCCCCCACCGCAGGTGGCGAGTGGGAAAACGACAAAGCCGGCGCGAGCGAACAGCGAGCAGATGGCCCCACCGCA
>Ga0224528_1000996_pt1 | contig 20059 bp, 15 predicted proteins | sample CBST25metaG_2_FD_179888 | JGI IMG/M metagenome (GOLD analysis project Ga0224528, IMG submission 179888) | Peat soil microbial communities from Stordalen Mire, Sweden - C.B.S.T25 | ecosystem: Environmental > Terrestrial > Soil > Wetlands > Peat | place: Sweden: Norrbotten County, Stordalen Mire...
GTCGACAACCCCTCGTGGATGCAGGTTCACGATCTTGCCAGTGAAAGCGCCAACCAGACGCTTCCCGTCACCGTGCAGCGGGGCACAAGCACTCTGGCGTTGGCCTTACCCCTGCCCGCCGAAGCTGGCGGCAAAAAGACCGATTTGGACCACGCTGGCCTCACCATTCAGTTGACGCAAAGTCCCATCCAGGTCGAGGCCGTCACCCCCAACTCTCCGGCAGAAAAAGCCGGCCTGCGCGACGGCGACCAGATTCTCTCCGTCGACGGCCACCGCTTTCACGCCGTCGATCCCGCGCTGCTCGCCTATCTGAAAGCCGGACGCGGCAAGCCGGTCTCGCTGCTGATTCGCCGCAACGGCCAAACCATCCCTCCGCTGGTGGCCTATCCCGCGCAGCAGGGTGCGGACTGGCGGCTCGGCTTCCTCTCTTCCGCTGAAGGCGCCGATTTCCCCACCCACATCGAGCCCATGGGCTTCGCCAAGGCCGTCGTCGAGTCAAAGGACTTCTGCGTCGACAATTCCACCCTCATCGTCCAGGTTCTCGGCCGCCTCTTCACCCGCCAGGTTTCCGTCTCGCAGCTAGCCGGACCCGTCGGCATCGCCCGCATGGCCGGTCAAGCCGCTGAAATGAAAGGATGGGCCCCCAAATTCGGGCTCGCTGCTTCCATCAGCCTCAACCTCGGCATCATCAACCTGCTGCCCTTCCCCATCCTCGATGGAGGCATGATTCTGCTTCTCCTCATCGAGAGCACCATCCGCCGCGACATCAGCATGGTGATCAAGGAGCGCATCTTCCAGGTCGCCTTTGTCATTCTCATGGCTTTCGCCGCCTTCATCATCTTCAACGACATCACCAAGCTGCCCATCTTTAGCCACCTGAACCCCTAACCGCCTGCGGTAGGGCCAACTGCTCGCCACCTGCGGTGGGGCCAGCGGCTCGCTACTCGCTCGCACAAGGTTTGTGCCGGGTGCCCCACCCTAGCCACGTCTTTGTTTTTGTGGCTAGGGTGGGAGTGGAATACAGATCGAATCGCGGGTGCCCCATCCATTCCGCGTTTTGTGCGGAATGGGTGGGATCGCAGGACATTCCGTCGCCCGCGCCGCAGGGACGATAGCATCTCCGTAGCCCGCGCCGGAGGCGCTAGGTTTATTAGCCCCGCGCTTCAGCGCGGGGTAAGCGTATCCCACCATGACAGAGCCGGAGTCCCGCAGGGACGGCGCTCATTCCCCAAAACCATGCAAAACGCCTCTCCCTCCTCCCCCAAAAACGTCCAAAAATCATCCAATTTTTGTCTTGTATTCGCTCACCACAGATGACTTTTTTCCGACAAAACCCTAAGAAAACCAAAAATATGTGGAAAACTTCGCGTTCCACGTGGAAAACTTGGCGCCTAATTCGTGCAAAATCGAAGAGAGGGAGAAGATCCATGCCCATCACCACCGAAGTCCGTGTCCGTTATGCGGAAACCGATCAAATGGGCATCGTCTACTATGCCAACTACCTGGTCTGGTTTGAAATTGGCCGCGTCGAAGTGCTCCGCGCCCTGGGCCTCTCGTATCGCCAGCTCGAAGCCGAGCACCAGTGCATTCTGCCTGTCGCCGAGGCCCGCTGCCGCTATCGCTCCCCCGCCCGCTACGACGACCGCATCCTCATCGAAGCCCGCCCCGCCCTGCTGCGCGGCTCGGTGATCAAATTCTCCTACCGCATCTTCCGCAACGCCGACGATCCAGCCCAGCGCGAACTTTTAGCCGAGGGCGAAACCACCCACATGGTCTGCGACGGCCAGCTCAACCGCAAGCACCTCCCCGCCGAATTCGCCGCCGCCCTCAAAGCCATGATGGCCGAGTGTTAGTCGGGCCACTGTGGGGGAAAAAACAGCAGTGCGCAAATTGAGTGTAAGATTTTCTGCATGAGCTTTTCATGGCCTGATCCGATTAGTTTTTTCGCGGATGTGATCACGCTTGTTGGCATCCCCACTCTAGCCTATTCGACATGGAGCCTTTACAAACAGGCCAAGAAGGCCAGAGAGCCGCAGACTGTAAGCCACGGATGTCTCGAGTTCGCATATGCGGATATAAAGTGTGGAATCAATCTTGTTCCGTTGGAGACGGTCACAGCCATTCCCAGAATTGGCGACCACGTCTATCTCCCCGGCGAAACACGCAATTTCAAAAACCTCGGTGGGGGTTATTACGAAGTCATCAGCGTTGATTTTACATACCTGGAAGCTCCCGATGAGGTAGACCAACCATGTCCTGCTCTTCCTTCTAAAATCATTGTCAAAGTTCGCAGCTTGAAATAGGCGAGGGATAGGGTCTGGTTCTCGCGCGCCGCCACAAAATCCGGCAACATTGCCGTGTGCTATTGAACTTAAAGTAAACCAGAGCGGCTCAGCCCTTTTTCTTGCTCGCCGGCTTCTTTTTCGGCGCGGGCAGCTCCGCGGCAGTCACTTGCAGCAGACGGATCAACCACGCCCGCTCTTCCCACTGGTCGCCCGAAATCAGAAAACAGGGTTTCGCCCCCGGATAGGGGCTGGCCTCGACAGGAACCCCGATCAGCTCCCGGCCCGCCACGCTCGGCTTCACAAAAAGCTGGCCGTCGCATACCAGGCCCACCATCTTGTCGCCCAAAAAGATGCCATACTCGCCAAACATCTTCTTGGCGGTTACTTCTTCAGCCGCCTCGATCTGTTCCAGAAGAAAATCAATCGTGCTTTGCCGGGTAGCCATGGAGTCCTCTGCAATCGAAAATTGCGCCGCTACTTCTCCCGCACCACCACAAAATTTGGCAGCCACTGCAGGGCACGCTTGAACTTCGAGTCGGACAGCGCCTCCAGCGCCTCGCGGCTCTGCGCTGCGTAGCGGCTGGCAGCCTTCATGGCGTACTCAATCGAGCCATTGCGCCGCAGAATCTGCTGAATCTCGTCGCGCGTCACCCGCTCAAAGCCTCGGTCATCCAGCACCCGCTGAATCGCCTGCCGGTCGGCGGCCGTGCCATGATCCATCGAGTGAATCACCGCCAGCGTCGCCTTGCCCTCGCGCAGATCGCTGGCCACCGGCTTGCCCAGAACCTTTTCGCTGGCCGTCAGGTCCAGCACATCGTCCACAATCTGGAAGGCCAAGCCGATCGCCCGGCCATATTCGGCCAGATTTGTCTCGACAGCCTCTTCCGCGCCCGCCAGCACCGCGCCCAAACGCATCGAGATCGAAAACAGGCAGGCCGTTTTGCGATAGATCAGGTCGTAGTACTCGGCCTCGCTGATGGCCTTGCCCAACTTCTGAATCTGCAGCAACTCGCCCTCGACCATCCGCTGCGTCAGCCCGATCAGCAGCTCCAGAACCCGCAGGTTGCTCTCGTTCAGCGCCACCTTGAAGGCCTGCATATACAGCCAGTCGCCGGCCAACACACACTTTTCGTTGCCCCAGGTGGTGTTGGCGCTGGGCCGTCCCCGCCGCGTGTCGGCCCCGTCAATAATGTCGTCGTGAACCAGCGTCGCGGTGTGCACCATCTCCACCACCGCGCCCAGGCTGATGGCCCCCGCGCCGGTGTAGCCCAGCGCGTGCGCCGCCAGCAGCAACAGCGTTGGCCTGATCCGCTTGCCCCCGCCCGCCCGCAAATACTCGGCTATTTCGGTAATGGTGGTTACGCCGGAGGCGGCATCGCGGCCCAACTCCTGCTCGATCGCCGCCAAGTCCTCCCGCAGCAGATCGAATACCTCTTTCGCCGTCGCTATCGCCAATATGCTCAAAGCTCTCCGGTTCTCGTTGCTACAAATCCGCTTCGATCCGCCTCATCACCGGGCGAACTGCCACAATGAACTAGCGCTTCTCGGTTGAAGGGTACGAGCTTCAGCCCGTACATGAACAATACAACAAACGTGGGGCTGAACAGGTTGCGGAAAAACTCGAAATCAGGTCCGCTCTGTAACAGGGCACGACTTCAGTCGTGCCGAAGGCCGATCAGGAGAAGAGCGGGCTTTAGCCCCTGCGGTATTTTCTTCTGCTACTTGCATTCCCGCAGCGGCTAAAGCCGAAACTCGTTTGGGTCTCGTTCGACACGACTAAAGTCGTGCCCTGTTACAAACCTTGCCGCAACAGAGTTTGTTCGCAAATGTAAAGCCCATACCCTTCAATATCCAGTCCCCCGACCGGCCGATGCCCGTCAGACCAAACCACTCAATTCGTCCGGTAGTTGGTGAACTGCAACTCCACGCCCAGTTCCTTGCCACGCAGCAAAGCAATAATCGACTGCAACTCGTCCCGGTCCTTGCTCGAAATCCTCACCGTGTCGCCCTGAATGCTGGCCTGCGCCTTCTTTTTCGAGTCCTTGACCAGACGCACGATCTCCTTGGCCTTCTCGATCGGGATGCCCTGCTGCAGCTTGATCTTCTGGCGCACACTCTGCCCCGCCGCAGGCTCAATCTTCTCATAGGTCAGGTTCTTCAGCGAGACGCCCCGCTTGACCAGCTTTTGACCGAGAATCTCGCGCACAGCCTCCAGCTTGTACTCGCCCGCGGACGCCAGTTGAATCTCCTTCTCGTCCTCGACCAGAGAAATCTCCGAGTGCGAGTCCTTCAGGTCAAAGCGCTGGTGAATCTCCTTCAGCGCCTGATCAATCGCGTTGCGGACCTCTTGAATCTCCACCTTGCTGACAATATCAAACGAATTTTCCTGAGCCATATTCTTCTTCCTGCCCTCGAACTCTTGCGCGAAGAGCTAAATCCAGCGCGAGGGCGAACGCTTCCCTGCACAATGCCAAGCGCTGACGTACGCAGCACCCTTTATCAGTTTCCCACGTCCGGCTGGAGGTGAAACAGCCTGTGGAAGTTTTTCGTCGTTGCCGCGTCGATTTCTTCCTCCTCAACGCCCAATAATCCCGCCAAAACCGAGGACGTGTGCCGCACCCAGGCCGGCTCGTTGCGCTTGCCGCGATGGGGAACGGGCGCCAGCCAGGGCGCATCGGTCTCCACCAGCAGCCCGTCCAGCGGCAGCCGCGCCGCCACTTCGCGCAATCCATCCGCCTTGGCAAAGGTCAGGTTGCCCGCAAACGAGCACAAAAAACCCATCTCCAGCGACCGCGCCGCCTGCTCGTAGTTGCCGCTGAAGCAGTGCATTACCCCGCCCAGCCCGGTCGGCCGCCAGTGCTCTTCCAAAGCCTCAAACAGATGATCCCAGGCGTCGTTCATTCCATCTCTGGGCCGGCAATGAATCAAAATAGGCTTCCGGCGCGCGGCGGCGATCTCAAGCTGATGGATCAGGCGTTCACGCTGCATCGTGTGCGGTGCGCCCTCGTGGAAGTAATCCAGCCCGATCTCGCCGCAGGCAATCACCTCCGGCTCGGCCAGCAAACTGTCCAGCTTGGCCAGCACCGCCGCGTCAATCTCTGGCGTGTTGTGCGGATAGACGCCCGCGCTGGCATAGAGCCGCGGAATCCCCGGCATTCCGTTGAAGCGCCGGCAAACCTTCAGAGCGCCGTCCATGCCCATCGCCTGCTCGCCAATGCCAATGGCCAGAATCGTGCCCACACCGGCGTCGAAGGCGCGGCGCAGCATCGGCTCGCGCTCGCCATCATAGCGCTCGCTGTCCAGGTGAGCATGTGAATCAATCAGCATAGGAGCCTCGTGGATTGCCACTCAGTAGAATCAAAATCTATCTTTATCAGTGTAAAGGGATATCCGGCGGGGACAACACCAGCAGGCCAAGATGCTCTTCGAATCCATCGAAGTCGCTATCCTTGTGCAGCAATCGGTGCCCGTGCTCGATGCAAAACGTAGCGATGATGCAGTCAATGGTGCTGCGAATCGTGACGCCCTTGCGCCGCAGCGCCCGGTAGTTTTCCGCCGATTGCAGCGCCAGACGTGTGCTGCCCGTTTCAAAAACCGGGAATTTCAGCAGCCTCTCGCGGGTTTTTCTGGCATCCTGATGGTCGCGAAATCCCTGCAAAATCTCGCAGAGAATCAGGCTCGAAATTCCAATATCCTCATACCCAAGCGCGCATTCCAGCCATAACGTCTGAGGATTGGCTTTGTCATTCAAGTAATCAATCCAGACCGAAGTATCGACAATGACCATTGGCCGTAACCTTCCTTACGACACTTTTTCGGCCTGGAAAATCCACTCGGAGATCGTTGGCTCACTCGATTCCGCCTTCTCCGCATCTTCCTGCCAGTTCAGAAAACGGCCCCGGCGCATCTCGTCCAGATTCCCTTCCCATTTCACCTTGCCGCGCAACTCCCGCATCCCTGCCTGCGCCTTGAGCCGAACAAGCAACTGAAGCCCTTGCTCAACCACCGCCTTCTTGGTAGTCGCTTCACTAGCCGCCATCGCCTGCTTCATCAACTCGTCGTCGATCTCGATGTTGGTCCGCATCCCCACACCTCCCGATGTGTAAGTATCGCATGATTTATGTGTACAAACAACGACCGGCTGCATGAAGATCAAATTCATGCAGCCGGTCATATGCAAAAAAATCACTTCAGTCGCGAACCCAGCGGAACTTCTTCGAGGAAGCCGGCCAGCACCGGCGCGCCGCCCTCGAGCGACGCCGCCAGCAGCATTCCGTTTGAGACCAGCCCACGCATCTTGCGCGGCGCCAGGTTGGCCACAATCACGATCTTGCGCCCCACCAGCTTTTCCGGCTCGTAGTATTGCGCGATGCCCGCCAGAATCTGCCGCTTTTCGTAGCCCAGGTCCACTTCCAGCCGCAGCAGCTTGTCGGCCTTGGGAATCCGCTCGGCCACCAGAATCTGCGCCACCCGCAAATCGACCTTGACGAAATCGTCAATCGAAATAAACTGCTTCTCCTCGACCACCACCTGCGGTGCGGCGGTCGTTTCAGAAGTGGGAGCAACCGCAGCCGAAGCCACCGTCTCATAGGCTTTGGCGACTTCCCCGGCATCCGCGCCAACCGAATCGACCGGTGCATTATCCCAGGATTTTTGCTTTTCAGATTCGCTCACGATCCCCCCTTTTTCCTCAGCCTTTACCTCGGCAGCAGCCGCAGCCGTCCCGGCGGAGCCGGAGTTGGCCGCACCGCAGGTGCTGGCGGCTTCAATCACTGTTTTGCTGTTCTGCTCTTCAATATTTTGCATACGTTCAATGGCGTCCTTTTCCGCCCTGGGAAACAGCGGCGCGGGCTCGGCAAACTTCGTTCCGGCCCGCAATCCGCCCCATGATAGGTTGGTCAAAAATGCACCGCGCGCGGCCTCGGCAATCTCTCCCTGCCCCAGTTGCCGCCAAACTTTGGCCGCCGACTCTGGCAAAATCGGATACACCAGCGCGGTAATGATGCGAATCGCCTCGGCAGCCGTCGCCAACACGCGGGCTTGCAATGCCACGTGCTCCGCCTCCGACCGGTCCGCGGGCCGCTTCCAGGGCGCGTTGGCGGTCAGGTAGCCGTCGGTTTTACCGACTAGTTCCCAAACACCGAAGAGCGCAGCCGAGAATTGAAGTTCTTCAAATGCCTCATCAAAAAGGGTGATCGCAGTTTCAGCAGTTGCACGAAGCTCAATCTCAGGAAGATAGTCGTCCCGATTGTCTGTGGTTATCTGCACAGTTGTCGGCACAGTGCCGTCAAAAAACTTGTGCATCATGTTCACGACGCGGCTCACCAGGTTGCCGTAACCGTTGGCCAGGTCGCCGTTGTAGCGCTGCACCAGCGCTTCAAACGAAAAACTTCCATCCTGCCCGAAAGGAATCTCGCGCAATAAAAAGTACCGCAGCGCGTCCGCGCCCAGCACTTCGTGAACGGTCTCAGCGCGCACAATGTTGCCCTTGGACTTCGACATCTTGCCCTGGTCGAAGAGCAGCCAGCCATTGGCCCGCACCGAGCGCGGCAGCGGCAGCCCCGCGGCCATCAAAAACGCTGGCCAATAAACGCAGTGGAAGCGGCTGATCTCCTTGCCGATCAGGTGCATATCCGCCGGCCAGAATTTTTTGAATTTTTCCTGGTCTTTCGGATCGTCCGACCCGTACCCCAACGCCGTCATATAGTTGGCCAGAGCGTCCAGCCACACATAAATCACGTGCTTGGGGTCGCCCGGCACGGGAATGCCCCAACTGAAGCTGGTGCGGCTCACCGACAAGTCCTTCAGCCCGCCGCGCACAAACGAAATCACCTCGCGCCGCGTCGACTCCGGCCCCATGAACTCGGGATGCGCCTCGTAGAACTCCAGCAGCGGCCGCTCGAAGGCCGAGAGCTTGAAGAAATAATTCTCCTCGCTCACCGTCTCCGTCACCCGCCCGCAATCCGGGCAAACCGTCCCCACCGGCCCATCCACATACAGTTCGTCGCTCACGCAATACTGCCCCGTGTAGGCGCCCTTGTAGATGAAGCCCTTGTCGCGCAGCGTGGCAAAAAGCTTCTGCGTGCCGCGGATGTGGCGCTCCTCGGTAGTGCGGATGAAATCGTCGTAGCTCAGCCCGAGCTGGTTCCACAAGCCGCGAAACTCGCCGCTGATGGCCGTCGCGAACTCCTGCGGCGTTCGGCCCGCCAGCTCCGCCGAGCGCTCAATCTTCTGCCCGTGCTCGTCGGTGCCGGTCAAAAACCAGGTCTCAATGCCCAGCGCCCGCTTGCGCCGCGCAATGGCGTCGCAAACAATTGTCGAATAGGCGTGGCCCAGATGCGGCCGCGCATTCACGTAATAAATCGGCGTGGTCAGGTAATAACGCGTGGAACTCGATGCAGGATTTGTCATAGATAGGGTGCTTCCGCACTTGCACCTGTTTCATCCGGGGTGCAAGTTGCCGTTCCTCACCATTTTACGGCATCACCTGCGAAAACGCGCCAAGCTGCCAAACTGCATGGGCGCCCCAGGTCTCGATTTTGAGACCTGGGAAAGTACCTCTTTTCAACTCACGACGACTCTTCACCCGCGCCTTTTGCATGGCGAGGAGCAGCCGGAGACCGCCAGCCCCACCCCAGGTGGAGGATTGAGTCTGTGGTATATTGGTGGCAACTTAAAATGAATTCAGACTATCGCTTTTTTTTCGAGGACCAATGAAATCTCCCTTCGCTCTGCTATTGCTTTTAGCATTAACGCCAACCGGCTTTGCTGCGGACAAAACCGAGCAAAGACCCGTTGTGTGGGGTGCTATGACTCAAAACAAAGGGTGCGTTATTTTCGAGGAGAGTCATAAAACCAGTGGGATGTTTTGGGGTGTAGCCGTCACCACCAAAACAATCGGCAAACTCACCGTCATCGAATCCCAGAACTACAACCTGGGTCAAGATGTGATTTTAGAAACCCCGGAAAACATGGATGACCTGATGGAGCGCGCCCAAACGGATCAGATCAAGTTTGTCAAGATTCCCAAAAAATATACCCCTGAACTGCTCGAAAGGGCGCGCGCAGCCTGCAAATAAAATGGTCCCCGTCCCATCGGTCGGGCGCCCCACCCATCCCGCGTTCTTGGCGAAATGGGTGGGAAAGCACGAAGCAGGAGCGAGCGAAGAGCAAGCCGCTGGCCCCACCGCAGGTGGCAGGCGGCAGAAAATTCTATTCCATTCCCTCGGTAATCAAACCCTCAAAAAAGACTCATGAAGATTCCCTCAATGCCGATAATCCCAACGTGAGATTTTTTTGACTCTCCCAGGAGGATGGATGAAGAAAAATCAGCTCGTTGTTCGCGCCCATGGCCTTCGCTTTTCCGCCGTAATTCTGATGCAGGCTGCCGCGCTAGCCCTGGTGGCCATTCTGGCCTTGCCCGCACACGCCAGCGACCGCGCCGTCAAATCGCGCATTGCCCCAACCTATCCAGAGGTAGCCAAGCGCATGAAGATCGCGGGAGTCGTCAAGGTCGAGGCCAACGTCGATGCCGATGGCAAGGTTACCAACGTCAAAACCCTCACCGGCAATCGTATGCTCTCTACTGCCGCCGAGGAAGCCGTTCACCGGTGGAAGTTTGTTCCCGCCGCGACCCCCTCCACTGAAACCGTCGATGTCAACTTCTCGCTCGGCCAATAAGATCACCCCACGCCAATCAAAAAGGGCAGGATAACTTCCCTGCCTTTTTTGATTGATCCTGTCACCGCAGGGTGCCCCATCCATTTCGCGTTCTTTGCGAAATGGATGGGATACCTCGAACTTTGCGCGAGCGAAAAGTGAGCAGTTGGCCCCACCGCAGGTGGTTACTTTTCCGCCCCGTGGCATTTTTTGTACTTTTTGCCCGAGCCGCAGGGGCAGGGATCGTTGCGCCCCACTTTTTCGCCGGTGCGGCGCTGGTTAAGCTGGCTGGCCTCTCCGCCGCCGGCCAGGCTGGCCGCATCCAGCTCCCGCTGCTTTTTGCGATGAAACTCCTTCTCGATGGCGTCGATGGTGGTCGAAGCCTGCCGCGTCAAAATCTCCCTCGGCTCGGCGTCCGTGGTCAGCGGGCGCGCGCTGCTAGCCACGGGCGGCGCCGCCGGAACCACGCGATTGATCTTCGGCGCGGCATCCACCGGCTGTCCGTCGGGGCCCAGAATCTGCATCCGGAAGAGGAAGCGCACCGTGTCTTCCTGGAACTTCAGCATCATGGCCTCGAACATGTCGTAGGACTCGCGCTTATAGGCCACCAGCGGGTCTTGCTGCGCATACCCCCGCAGCCCGATGCCCTCTTTCAAGTGGTCCATCGCCAGCAGGTGATCTTTCCACAGGCCGTCGATGACGCTCAGCATCACCATCCGCTCGTGATAGCGCATCGTCGCCGTGGTGAGAATCCGCTCCTTGTTCTCGTAGTGCTCCCGCAGCTTTTCAAAGATCGCGTCGCCCAGTTCATGCCGCGCCAGTTCATGCGGCTTGATGCCGGCCTCTTCCAGCTTGAGCCCGAAGTGCTCCACCAGCTTGTCGCTCAGCCCTTTAATATTCCACTGGTCGGGATGGATCTTTTCGCTGGCAAACTCGTCCAGCAGGGTGCTGAGAATGCCGCCCACGTAATCGTCGAGAATCAGCTCGCGCTGATCCACGCCCTCCAGCAACTGCCGGCGTAGCCCATAAACCGCCTCGCGCTGCTTGTTCATCACGTCGTCGTACTCGATCAGATGCTTGCGCGATTCGAAGTTCTGCGCCTCGACGGCCTTTTGCGCACCCTCGATGCGATTCGAAATCATCTTCGACTCGATCGGAACGCCCTCTTCCATCCCCAGCCGCTCCAGCAGCGTTGAAACCCACTGCTTGGCGAAGATGCGCATCAGGTCGTCTTCCAGCGAAAGATAAAATCTCGATTCGCCAGGATCGCCCTGACGCCCCGCGCGCCCGCGCAACTGGTTGTCGATGCGCCGCGACTCGTGCCGCTCCGTGCCCAGAATGAAGAGCCCGCCCGCCTCGATTACCTGATCGTGCTCGGCGTGGGCGGCCTCGGCGTGAACCCTGTAGACCTCTTCCCACTCCGGCTCGGCGATTTCAAACTCCTGCCCTTGGTAGTAGAAGCGCAGAAAACCCGCCGGGGCCATCGGGTTGATCGCTCCCTCGGCCACGCTGATGGCGCGCGCGTGGCCTTTTTTCACCAACTCCTGCCGGGCCATGAACTCAGGATTGCCGCCTAGCAAAATATCCGTGCCACGCCCGGCCATGTTGGTCGAGATGGTCACCATGCCCAGACGGCCAGCCTGGGCGACGATTTCCGCCTCGCGCTCGTGGAACTTGGCGTTCAACACCACATGCCGCACACCCTTGCGCTGCAAGATCGCCGACAGCCGCTCCGACTTTTCAATCGACGTGGTGCCCACCAGCACCGGTTGCTTCTGCTCGTGCAGAATGGCGATGTCAGCGGCCACCGCGTTGTATTTTTCCTTCTCCGTCCGATAAACCACATCGGCATTCTCGAGCCGCAGCATCGGCTTATTGGTGGGAATGACGACGATTTCGAGCTTGTAGATCTTTTCAAACTCGGCCGCTTCGGTCTCGGCCGTGCCCGTCATGCCGCTCAGCTTTTGATAGAGGCGGAAGTAATTCTGAAAGGTGATCGTCGCCAGGGTCTGATCTTCCTTGCGGATGGTCACCCCCTCCTTGGCCTCGATCGACTGATGCAGGCCATCAGACCAGCGACGGCCCGGCATCAGGCGGCCAGTGAAGGTATCGACAATGATAACCTCGCCGTCCTTCACCACATAATCCACATCGCGCTTGTAAAGCGCGTGGGCCTTGATCGCCGTCTCGACGTAGTGCTTCAGCTCCCAGTTTTCGGCGTCGGCTATGTTGCCAATGCCCAGTTCCTTCTCGATCGTGATCCAGCCCTCGTCGGTCACCCCGATCGTGCGCTGCTTCTCGTCGACAATGTAATCGCCCGTCAGATATTTGGTCTCGCCCTCTTCGATCTCCTCGCCCTTCTCCAGGGCGGGAATAATCTTCCGGGCGCGCGCATACTTGTCCGTGGTCTGGTCCGTCGGGCCGCTGATGATCAGCGGGGTGCGGGCCTCGTCAATCAAAATGGAATCGACTTCGTCCACAATCGCGTAAAAGTGGCCCCGCTGCACACAATCTTTTATTTCGAATTTCATGTTGTCGCGCAGGTAGTCAAAGCCAAATTCATTATTCGTGCCATAGGTAATGTCCGCGGCGTAGGCGGCCCGGCGCTCGTTGTCGTCCAGGTCGTGAACGATCACGCCGACCGTCAGGCCGAGAAACTCATAGATCTTGCCCATCCACTCGGCGTCGCGCTTGGCCAGGTAGTCGTTGACCGTGACCACGTGAACCCCATGCCCCGCCAGCGCATTCAGATAGCAGGCCAGCGTGGCCACCAGGGTTTTGCCCTCGCCGGTCTTCATTTCGCTGATCTTGCCCTGATGCAGCACCATGCCGCCGATCAACTGCACGTCAAAGTGGCGCATCTGCACCGAGCGCCAGCCCGCCTCGCGCACCACCGCAAAGGCTTCGGGCAAGATCTCGTCCAGGGCCGCGCGCTCCACCGTCTTGCGCTCCTCGGCGTTTGTCACGCCTTCCAGACGGGCCGCGATCCGCTCCCGGAACTCGACCGTCTTGGCGCGCAGTTGTTCGTCGGTCAGCAGCTTCGTGTCCGCTTCCAACGCGTTGATCACTTCCACCACGGGCAGCAACCGCTTCACCAGCCGCTCGTTGGCCGTTCCAAAAATCTTCGTCAGGGCTTTATCAAAAAACACAGGAATCTCCGTTTATCAGTCTAAATGCTAAGAGCGGACCGATGTCTTCACAGCTTCCTCATGCCAGGGCAAACGCATCCTCTCCAGTTTTGAAAGGGCACGGATTTATCCGTGCCGCAAAAGAGAGGAATATGCCGGGCTTCACAGGCTGCGGAAAAACTCAAAATTTTAGGCCAATAAGGAAAAAACATCCCTCAGGGCCTAAAGGCCGCGTTGATTCTAGGCGGTTTACGGCACGACTAAAGTCGTGCCCTTTCAAAAAAACGCGCGATTCAGAGTTTTTCCGCAGTCTGTACAGCCCCTGAGGGAAGATTTGGGATAGAAAATACATCCCTCAGGGCCTAAAGGCCGCCAATTGAGGAGGCATTGGACGGCACGGATAAATCCGTGCTCTTTCAAAACCTGATTTCTTGCCTTTTCATTTGCATGATGCGTTTGCCCTGTTCCTCATGCAAAGCAAATTCACCCCACAGACAGCCCAGTGCCCCATCCATTCCGCGTTCTCTGCGGAATGGGTGGGAAAGCACGAACCCCGTGCGAGCGAAGAGCGAGCCGTTGGCCCCACCGCGGGTGGCCGATGGCGGGTGGGGATCGCGGCCACCTACAATGGATGCAGGGAGCATACCTTTCCGCCGATGGCCGACCAGAAAGTTACCAAGCCCGCTCAAACCGAAGCCGAAGTCTCTGGCAAAATCTACGACTCGAGGCTGATGCGCCGCCTCGGCCATTACCTGCGTCCCTACTGGGTGCAGACGGTCGTCTCCACTCTGGCCATCAGCCTCAAATCCATCTCCGACGTCTCCGGCCCCTACCTGGTCATGGTGGGCATCGACCGCTACCTGGCTCCCGGCGCGTCCAGCCAGCCTCCCAGCCTGCTGGCTCAGTGGCTCAGCCGGAGCAACCACTTCGCCCACTTGCTGCCCGACGACCCCGTGCAGGGCGTCACCCGCCTGGCGCTGTTTTACCTTTGCGCCCTGCTGTCCTCTTATCTATTTGAATTCATTCAGATTTACCTGATGCAGTGGACCGGCCAAAAGCTGATGTTCGACCTCCGCCGCGAGATCTTCCGTCACATGCAGCGCATGCACGTCGGCTTCTTTGACACCCATGCCGTCGGCCGCCTGGTCACCCGCATCACCTCCGACGTCGACGCCATCAACGACATGTTCACCGCCGGCGTACTCGCCATTGTGGACGACTTCTTCAACCTCTCGCTGATGGCCGTGCTGATGCTCACCATCAACTGGCGTCTGGCCCTGCTCTCCTTCAGTGTGCTGCCGCTGATTCTCGTCGTCACGCGCATCTTTCGCGACCACGTCCGCGAGAGTTTCCGCCGCGTCCGCACCGCCATTGGCCGCATCAACAGCTTTACCCAGGAACATGTCAGCGGCATGAGCGTGGTGCAACTGTTCAACCGTGAGCAGCGCGCCTTCGACGACTTCGAGAAGGTCAACCGCCAGCACATGATCGCGTTCAAGGACACCATCTTCGCCTACGCGCTCTTTTATCCGGCTGTCGATCTGCTCAGCGCCGTGGCCATCGCCCTGGTGGTTTGGCGCGGCGGCTTCGGCGTACTTTCCGGCACGGTGACGGCCGGCGTGGTCTACATTTTCATTCAATATTCCCTGCGCTTCTGGCGGCCGATTCAAGACATCAGCGACAAATACAACATCATTCAATCGGCCATGGCCGCCAGCGAGCGCATCTTTGTGCTGCTCGACACCGAGCCGGAGATTGTTTCGCCAGCCATCCCGCTAAGCGGCGACGCCAGCAACCGCATCGAGTTCCGCCACGTCTGGTTTACCTATCAGAAGCTCACCGACGAGCAGCAAGCCGCAGTGGATGCTTTGAAAGGGCACGACTTTAGTCGTGCCGTTGAATCGGCAGGTGAAAACACGGCTTTAGCCGCTGAGGGAATGCACATTGCGGAAGAAACATTCCCTCAGGGGCTAAAGCCCGGGGACTCAAGCGCCGAACTTACGGCACGACTGAAGTCGTGCCCTTCCAAAACTCCTGAATCCAATGCCGCCGATCTGTCCAAGATCCCTGGCATCGAATGGATTTTGAAGGATGTTTCGTTCATCGTCGAGCCCGGCCAAACCGTGGCCATCGTGGGCCACACCGGAGCGGGCAAAACCACCCTCACCAGCCTCATGATGCGCTTCTATGACGTGACCGCCGGGCAGATTCTCATCGACGGCGTCGACATCCGCCAGCAGCCTCTCACCGCCCTGCGCGAGCACTTTGCCGTCGTGCTGCAAGATCCATTCCTCTTCACCGGAACCATCGCCGAAAACATTCGCATGGGCAACGAGGCCATCACCGAGGCTGGCCTGCGTCAGGCCGCCCGCGACGTGAATGTGCTGGACTTTATCGAGAGCCTGCCCGCGCAATTCGACGAGCCAGTCCGGGAGCGTGGCAACTCCCTTTCCACCGGGCAAAAGCAACTGATCAACTTTGCCCGCGCCCTGGCCTTCAACCCCCGCATCCTCATCCTTGACGAAGCCACATCGAGCGTCGACACCGACACCGAGTTGCGCATTCGCGGCGCGCTGGACCGCATGGTCGAGGGCCGCACCAGCGTCCTCATCGCCCATCGCCTCAGCACCGTGCAGCGCGCCGACACCATCTTCGTCATGCACAAGGCCCAACTGCGCGAGCGCGGAACCCACCAGGAACTTCTGGCCCTCCACGGCCTCTACCACAAGCTCTATCAGTTGCAATACAAGGATCAAGAAGCAGGGAACAGGGATTAGGGATCAGGAAAACAGCCTCAACTGCGGGTGCCCCCGGTCCCCAAAAGCGAGGGACCGGGGGCACCCGCATGGGCGGCAATCAACAAGTCGCTCGAACCAATCATTTCGCCGCGTCGCTTGAGATGGGCGCGGCGCACCTTGCCCCATCCAATCCGCGCTCTTTGCGGAATGGGTGGGATACCACAAAGCAATCGACGCCTTACTTGGCGGCGGCTGGGGTCAGGATTTGGGCGGCGACGTTCCAGCCCTCGAGCTGGACCACTGGCGCAACCGGCGCATCGGCTGGCAACTGCGCGGTGAGGGTGCGCTTTTCGCCCGGCGTCAGCTCGATCCAGTTGTCGGACCAAATCACCGGAGCGATCAGCCCGCCGGTGGAAGTTCGCACCGCGCCATGTAGCTGGAACGCCAGAGCAGCGGAGCTGTTGTCGAGTTGGAGGCGGATTTCGCGCCCGTTGGCCGTGGTGGCGATCTCGGCCGTCGCCGCCACCTGCGCGGCGGGCAATGTGGCCAGCGCAGTCAGGTCTTCGTGGCGCGTGGCCGGGGTGTGCGTGTAGTCGGTGCTGGCAAAATCGAAGGTCGTCAAGGTGACGGGAACCCAATAGAAGTTGCGGCTCACAATACTTCCCTTGGCGTCGGTCAGCGTGAGATCGATCAACAAGATGCGGTCAGCGCCGCCATAAAGGCTCTCGGGAATGGCGATGAGGCGCTGGGCCGAGTCGATGCCGGCTTCGAGCGCGGTCTCGTAGCTGTAGAGTTCCTTCCACTGCAAGTTATGCACATGGATGCTGGCATGGAGGCCTTTGACCGGTTCATAGGTGCTGTTGACGACAACGACCGAGCGATCATCGTAGGCGTATTGAATGTGGACCGGCTCGCAGGCCTTTTTGGCGGCAAAATAGCCCGCGCCGGCATCCAGATAATAGTCGTAGAGATGCCAGATCATCGAGGGCCAGGCGTTGTTCAGCATCCACTGAATCACGCCGGTCGAGACGTATTTGTTTTTGCCGTAGGCTTCGAACATAGCGCGCTCGGAGTCGTACTCCTGGGTTTGGGCAATCCGCTCATACTGGGCAGCGGAGGTGGGCTTGGCGTAGACGGCGCTCATGGCGTCGTCGAAATCCCTGAGCGTGACAAAACCGCCGCCGCCGTTGTGGTAGCTCCAGTTAGCGGTGGGCGGCCAGGCCTCGGGATCGGGCAAGAACTTTTGCCGGCTGGCCAGCGAGGGAATCGCCGGGCCGGGGCTGGTTTCGGTATTGAAGCCGTAATTGCCGCCGTTGAGCCTGTCTACGTACCAATAACTTGGAGCCACATAGTCGTAGGGCCCGGTCATCTTGACACCGCTGGGCCCGGTGACGGAGGTGGGCGTTCCCGAGGCCGACGAAATCACCGGATTGGGCCAGTGGGTTTCTTCCTCGACCTTCAGATAGGCGCTCTCGACATCGGCCGGCGGCGGGTTGTCGCTGCCATTGAGCCACACCAGCAGGCTGGCGTGCTGGCGCAGCCTCAGCATCTGTGAGCGCAGCGAAGCCGTGGCGATGGTCAGGTCTTCAGGCGTCCAATCCTTCCACTGCTCCCAGTGGTCGCAGCAGCACCACCCCAACATGACCAGAATCCCCTGGCGGTCCGTAAGCTGGAAAAAGTCCTCCGTCTCCAGCTTGCCCTCGAGGCGAATGGTGTTGAGGTTCATGTCGCGCACCAGGCGAATCTGGTCGCGCAGGCGGTTGGCGTCAGTGCGCAGCAGCATGTCTTGCGACCAGCCCGCGCCGCGGATCAGGATCGGCTTGCCGTTGACGCGGAAGAGGCGCGCGCCGTTGACGGTGTATTCGGAGGAGATTTCGCGAATGCCGAATTCGATGGATTTTTCTTCCGTCGGCAGCCCGGCAGAGGCAAAGGCGACGGTGAGCTTCTCCAGGTGGGGTTCGCCCATCTGAAAGGGCCACCAGGGCTTGGGATTGCGCAGGCTGAGGGAGGGGTATTTTTCAGGCGAGAAGGCGACCGTACGGCTTTCGTGGGCGGCCAGCTCGACCGGCTGCTCGAAGCGTGCCCCGGCGGCCGTGCCCGTAACCACGCCCTTGACGGCGTGATCGGCGGCGTTGCGCAGCTCGGCATAGACGGTCAGGTCAGCCACGCTGAGCGAACTGTCGCGGAAGTGCGTGACGGCCAGCGGCGAATTGACGGTGACCGGGCCAGCGGCAACCAGCTCCACGCCGCCCCACAGGCCCATGCTCTTGTCGGGCGGGCAGGGGTTCCAGTCAACCCAGTTGATGCCCAGATCCTTTTCGGTGGGGGCAAAGGTCTCGACGGCTAGTACGTTGCTTTTGCCGGGCTTGAGGAACTCGGTCACATCCAGGTCATAGGTGCGATAGGCCCCGGCAATCTGCTTCGAGTCGGCGATTTTGTGGCCGTTGAGCCAGATCTCGGCACGATAGTTGATGCCGGCAAAGTGGAGCGAGAAGCGCTGATCGGCTTTGGCGGCGGGGGCAGTGAACTCCGTGCGATACCACCAGCCGCAGCGATAAGGGCTGTCCTGGGCCATGGGCAATTCGGAAAAGAGGTGGCCGATGGGGTAGTCCATGCCGGGAAGCTGACGCAGATTGGTGCCGAAGTAGGGGTCGGGAATCACGCCGGCTGCGGCTTGCGCGGCCACCACGGTGGCGGGAACTGCGGTTTTCAGCCAGCCCTCGGTGGCAAATCCCTCGCTGGCAATGGCCTCGCCCGTGGCTTGCAACTTGCAGGCCGACTGCAACTTCCAGCCCTCACGCAGGGGGGTGATGGACTCTGCCATGAGGGCCGCGGGCAGGGCCAGCAGCGCCAGGGCGCAACACGCAATTTTTTTACCGATGTTCATCCGCGATCCTTGCGGGATTCCTTTGCGAAAACCCGGAATTCAAACGATTCAATCAAGAAATATCTACTGTCATCCTTGGAGCTGTCAAGCAGAGTTTTTCACAGGCGTCCAACGGCGTTGCTGACCCACAAGGGATGAAGTAGTAGCGTCGGCCTCCTGGCCGGCTGTTGCGTGGACCTCCCGGTCCACGCTTGTTTCTCAGACTTGCGGCTGGGCCCAGTTTTCCAGCCGAAGCGACGCAACGCGGCCGAATTCGCGGATATTGTTGGTCACCAGCGTGAGCCCGAGCGAACGGGCGTGGGCGGCAATCAACAAGTCGTTCGAACCAATCATTTCGCCGCGCCGCTTGAGATCGGCGCGAATCAGGGCATAGTCCAGCGCCGCCGCAGCCGGGTAGTCCAGCGCCTGCACGTGACGCAGATAGGCATCGAGCGCCGCCTGATCCTGCGCGCGGCGCGGCGAGAGTTCAACCCCATACATCAATTCGGAACGGGTGATGGCGGAGATGCAGACGTCGCGGACCGCAACCGCCTGCAGACGACGCAAAACCGCCTCGACGGAACGCTTCATGATGTACGAGGAGATGTCCGTATGGGGACGAGAAAAAACAAGCGTGGACCTCCTGGTCCACGCTTGTTTTTTAGATCAATGACCTTCCGCATGGCGGACCCCACTAGCACTTGCGCAGATAGGTGCGCGAGAGGCGGTCGTGCCAACTGAGGTGATCCTCGTCGAAGAGCGCCCAGACGATGCCCAGACCAGCGGGAATCAGCGAGAGCAGCAACGCGCCCAGGCGGAAGTGCAACTGGGCGCGGCTGGGACGCTGGTCCTCAAAGGTGCAGAGCGAGAGGCGGGCATAGCACATGCCGGGCGTGGCCTCACCAAGCGTAAAGAACAGGACGTGATAGAGCAGGCCGATGGCCAGCAAGGCGGCAACGGCGTTGACCTCGAGAACGCGCAGCTCAGGCATGGTGTCGAGGTTGCGGAAGTAGGCCCAGGCCGCGCCCAAAAAGAAAGCGGTGACCAGGGCGCTATCGACGACGACGGCCATCAGGCGGCGGCTGAAGCTGGCCAACTCCATGACGGGCTGGGGAGCCACCGGATCGTCGGGCAGTTCTAGAGAGGATTGGGGGTCAAGCTCCATGCCAGACCAGCGGGGCGCAACATGATCGGCCTCTTGCCAGGCAGGCGCGGCGGGCGCGGAAGGGCTGGCAATCGTCGAGGGGTCAACCTCGAAGATGCTCAACTGGCGCTCGGCGGTTTCGGCAGCGGCGGCGTCCGCGTCAGCCAGACGGGGGCGACCCTTGCGGGTGGCCACCAACTCGCGGGGAAACTCGATGAGGTTGGCGTGGAGAGGCTGCA
>Ga0224528_1000998_pt1 | contig 20039 bp, 12 predicted proteins | sample CBST25metaG_2_FD_179888 | JGI IMG/M metagenome (GOLD analysis project Ga0224528, IMG submission 179888) | Peat soil microbial communities from Stordalen Mire, Sweden - C.B.S.T25 | ecosystem: Environmental > Terrestrial > Soil > Wetlands > Peat | place: Sweden: Norrbotten County, Stordalen Mire...
TAAACTTCGTCGATACTTTTTCACACATCATCGGACGCCATAATCTCAAGTTCGGCGTCGACTATCGTCGACTGGTCACATCGGAAGCACTTCCCTCGCTCTGGGAAGTTGGCTTCTACTATGACGGCCCTTCCGTGCTCGCCAATCATGCCAGCGGCATCAACGTCTACAAGCAGACGATCAACATGAAGGCCGTCTACCCCAACACTTCCCTCTTCGTTCAAGATGAATGGAAAGCCACCGACCGCTTCAGCCTCTCTGCGGGTCTGCGCTGGGAATTGAATCCTGCTCCGCACGACGCCAATGGCAACACGCCTTACACTGTGGACCAGATCACCGATCTGAGCACAGTCACCCTCGCGCCCAAGGGCACCGCGCTGTGGAAGACAACTTACAACAACTTCGCGCCGCGCCTTGGCGCTGCCTATCAGCTTCATCGCTCGTCTCAAACGGGTACCGTGTTGCGCGCCGGCGCTGGCCTCTTCTATGACACTGGAACGGCACTCGCCGCCGATGGCTACTACGGCGTGGGCACCACGGGTTTCAAGTCGTTCAATGGCGAGGCGTTTCCCGTAACTTCAGACCAGATCAAAGATGTGCCGAAGCCCAATGCCGATGCGCCTTACAATGTTGCGGTGTGGGGCTTTGATCCTCACCTCACATTGCCCTACACCATGGAGTGGAATGCGGCCCTGGAGCAGCAGTTGGGCGCGCAGCAGTCCCTCACCATCAACTATGTTGGCTCTGCGTCGCGTCGCATGCTGACGCAAAACTTCTATCGTCCAGATAGGCTCGACAATAATAACTTCAGCGCCGGCAACGGACTGTATCTCACCACCAACCGCGCCCGCTCCTCCTACAATGCGCTGCAAGCTCGCTTCCAACGCACTTTGGCCCAAGGATTCCAAGGGCTGCTCTCCTATACCTGGTCGCACTCCCTCGATGACGCCAGTTCCAACTTCACTGTCTATGAGTTGGAACGCGGGCCGTCGGACTTCGACATTCGCAATAACTTCCAGGCTGCGCTCTCTTATGAGATTCCCGGTGCGTGGCACAATCCGTGGATAACCTACGCCTTGCAGCATTGGGCGCTCGACAGCCGCATATCCACACGGTCCGCGTTGCCTATCGATATTTTGTCTGCAACCACAATCGATAGCGCTTCCGGCACGGGACAAACCTATCACCCCGACCTTGTTGCCAACCAGCCGCTCTATCTGCCCAACCCCAATGTCGCGACCGGCCGCCAGATCAACCCCGCGGCCTTTGTCGTAAAGCGGGATGCCGACGGGAACGTTATCGAAGGCAATGCCGGACGTAACTCCGCGCGAGGTTATGACGCTGTTCAGGCGGACATGACCCTGCGCCGCGACTTTCCTTTCACTGAACGGGTCGGTCTGCAGTTCCGCGCCGAAGCCTACAACCTCTTCAATCATCCTAGCTTCGGCTCCGTGTACAATTCGCTCGCCACGGGCACTCTCTTCGGACAAGCACGCAACACGCAGGATACGCAAATGGGCGGCCTAAGCTCCATCTATCAGGTCGGCGGCGCCCGCTCCGCGCAGTTCTCACTCAAGCTGCACTTCTAAAAAGGCAAAAGAACTGAGCATGGGTTTCCTTCACAATCCGCAGCTCCTTTGGTGGCGCAAGGCAATCTTCCAGATTCACCTCTGGGTTGGCATTGCCTTGTGCCTCTATTTGGTCGTCATCGGCATCACCGGCTCAATCCTTGTCTTTGAGAGTGAGATCGAGCACGCTGCCTATCCGCAACTCTGGCGCGCTCCTGCGCCTTCCGGCTCCGGTGTAAACCAGCAGGCTGACCTGGCAGACGTCGTCGCAACCGTGAGACGTACTTACCCGGGCCGTTTCATCACTGCCTCTTACGTCCCTGACAAGCCCGGCGATAACTTTGAGGTGTTCCTCTACCAAGCAGGACATTCCATCTATGTCTTTGTCGATCCATATTCTGCGCGCATTGTTGGCACGCTTGATCCTGACTCGTCTTGGCTCATCTGGATCATCAACCTGCATTTCCGACTGCTCGCAGGCCATACGGGACTTATTCTCAACAGTATTGGCGCAGCCGGTCTTCTGGTCTTGTGCCTCACCGGCCTTGTCGTTTGGTGGGTGGGACTCTCTCGCTGGATGCGTGGCCTCAAAGTCAATCTGCGCGCCGGCTGGAAGCGCGTCAACTTCGACTTGCACAGCGCCGTCGGTTTCTGGACTTTGGCCATTGTTTCCATGTGGGCCTTCACTGGTGTCTACTTTGTCTGGCCTCATCCCATCGAATCCGTCGTGAACCATTTCTCTCCCATTGCGTCCGCACGGCCACCCGTGTTTGCCGTTCCTCACCACGGCAACAATGCGCCATGGGCAGACTTGACATCGATGATTCATCAATCCCAACTCAGTTCGCCCAGCGCCATCTTTGCAGGAGCCTTCTTTCCGCGCAATTCATCAGGAGCACTGACACTGCTGATGGCGCGCAGTGATCCGCGCAACTTCAGCCACATGGATTACGTGTATTTCGATCCCGTCACCGGCCAGCAACTCGCGATTTGGCATCGCGGATTCAACTCGACGTGGGGTGCAAGCTTCATCTTCTGGCTCAGTCCGCTCCATTTCGGCATGGACTGGGGACTACTCATCAAGATTCTCTGGGCTATTTTGGGTTGTAGCCTGTCGCTACTCTCCATCACGGGCGTACTTATGTATTGGAACCGCTCGCTGAGCAAAAAGTGGAATACCTTTCGCAATCGCGCGATCGTTCGATGACATTTCGCGGATGAATCCGAAGCACACGCGCCCGTCGGTGGCGACATCAGTTGCTCGGGCGCAGAAAACCAGAAGATTTTGACTGCGATGTATTCCGGAGAACCTGTTTCCCTGCTACAACCGTCCGTACATATTCACTCCCCCATAGCTGAGTGAATCCCACCTGTCCTCGTGCTCTCAAACCCTCGGTGTGACGATGCCGTGGAAATGCTGTTTTTCGCGTCTGAAATGTCAGAGTGCAACTTCAGTCGTGCCGTATGCGACATCGAATGAATGCCGTCTTCAGGCCCTGCGGCACACTCGTTGGCATCTTGATATTCATGCCGGGCTTTGCGTGGCCTCAGTGGCAAAACCAGAATTGATGTATCTCGAGAGCAGCGCACCAAGTCGACGCGACCATCAGGAAGCGGCGGCCTCAGATTCACTGAGCAGGACACTGGGATACTGGTTCTGCCTTGGCCAAGGTGGCAGGAGATGCCACCGAGACGCAGGACAACAAGACCCGCCCGACAGTAGATGTCAGCGGGGTCATATCTATCGGCGTGAGAATCTGCAGATGCTCAAGATGGAGGGTAGAGCGCCCCCACACGAGCCAATCGACGAGCACGCCCCCCGCACAAGCAGGACAAATGACTGCGAGGGGAAGCAGATAGCCGCGAACGACGAGCGATTGAGCGATGCTCTTGTTGGGTCTGCTGGAGCCACGGTAGCCGGGAACCTGGGGAACTGCCAGCACCAACAATTGAGTTTCAGGATGTTGGCGCGCGTAGTGAATCAGTTCATTGGTGACCTGCATGGGGGTGGTGATGCCCGCATCGGGAAATGGTTTGCGCCCGAACGTGCGCGGAAAATAGAAATTCAAAATGGAGCTGGAAAAATCGGCGCAATTCCAGAAGAGAAGGCTGTAGTGAGAATGATTGGGGCCACTGTTCATTTTCGCAATGAGTGCATCGTCCTGCTCTTCGGTGGTCGTAAACCGAAGCGCATACATCCGGCGCTCATAGGCCACACCCACCAATTGATTCCATCCTCGCTGGAACGTGCTGCCCTCCGGCAGGTCCTTGCCCAGGCTGAGCAGATGAGCCTCGTGATATTGTTCGCGCAGCCGAGTTGCCGTTTTCCGGTCCACGCGAACTGGAACCGCGGCCGGATCCTCGACTGAATAGAGATATGGGATCAGCGGTATGGCCACCCAGTCGTAGCCGGCGATTCCTTGATAACGGGTAAAGACCGAGCCCGGCTCCCCCGCCGCGCACCGGCGCAATCTGATGGGAGTTTCGGCGCAGATACGCGCAAAATAGATGGCGTCGTGGCCGGTGGGGTTCAGGGCGCCGAAGAAACTGTATGGCTCTTCCATAAGCAGGGCCGCCTGCGCGTGGCTGCGTGCGCAGGATGAAAGCAACGCGGCGAATAAGGCGAGGGAGAGGCCGGCATGTCGCATTGCAGGCATCAATGGAGTGGACCTCCTCTTACCAGTTGCTTGCCTCCGATTGTCAGCTTCCCGCGTAGGCAGAGCGAGGCGAATATGAGCCCAAAGGATAGCCCCGCTCCGGCCGATGAATGTGCATATTCTATGAATGCTATTGTTCATTTTCTGGTCAATTCACTACACAATCGACGATTCTCCTGACTCTATACCGAAATAGGAAGGTCCGTACCTCGATCTGGAATCCGCTTCATCCGAATCCACATGCTTCCGGCGACAGCCTTGCTGTTCTAGGAACTTGTTGAAATTGGTCGCATCGTAGCGGATTCTCTCGTGGTTCGAGACTCTCCCCGGCTAAATTCTGTTTGAAACGTGGCTCAGGCCAGTGTTTATAGGGCTTTTCGGGTCTCCGGGAAACTTCCCGGAGGCCCGCAACCGCGTTTAGGCACCCTGCTCCCTGAGAGTTGCCGGTGGTTGAGCCATCAATCTCGGCAACCGGATCAGGTTGTGCGCGGCGCAACTGAAGACGAACAGCCAGTCCACTTTCTCAAGACCGCGTAACTTGACCTGGCGCAGCGGACCGGTTTGCTTCAGCCAGCCGAATCCCCTTCTCCACCAGCCATCGCCGGCTCAGGCTGACGGCATAGCCGGGCTGCCGTGTGGTCCTGCGGTCCAAGTTGCTGCGGCGGCCGTTGTCGTTCTTCGAAACATGCGGCGTCACTTTCAACTCCCGCACCGTGCGGACGAAATCCTCGCTGTCGTAAGCCTTGTCGGCGCCCACGGTGATGCGCCGCGAGTGGCCCTTCTGCTTTTGCTCAAGCATCAGCAGCGCGGCATCCCGCTCGGCATATCCATCGGCGTGGGTCACCATCGCGGCGGCAATCAGGCCGTTGCGATTCTCCACCAGCGCGTGGCCCAGATAGCTCAACGTCGATTCCTTGCCGTAACTCTTCTTGTACAGCCGCGCATCGGCATCGGTGGTTGATTCATGCGTCTCGTTCGAACGGCTCTGGCCGCGGAAGTCCGTGCCGTCACCGTCATCGGAGCCGTCCTTGGAGCGGAAACTCTTCTGCGAAGCCCACGCCTGGATCAGTGTGCCATCGACAGTAAAGTGCTCGTCAGACATGAATCGCCTGGCCTGCTTGTTCACTTCCGCGAAGAATTGCTGCGCCACATCGGAGATCAGCAAGCGGTCGCGGTTCTTCGAGAAGACCGCATGATTCCACACCGCGTCGTCCATGCCCAGACCAACAAACCAGCGGAACAGCAAGTTGTAGTCGATCTGCTCAACCAGCAGACGCTCTGAGCGCACCGAGTAAAAGACCTGCAACAAAAGCGCACGCACAATGTACTCGGGCGCAATCGAGGGCCGTCCCGAATCGGCATACAGCGCATCGAGCTCCGGGCTCAAAGTCCGCAACACCGCATCCATCAACTTGCGGACTGCATGCAATGGATGATCCTGACGAACACGTTGCTCCAACGAAACATAGCTGAGCATCCCATCCTGAATCCGCTCGTCGCCTCGCATGTCTGTTAGACGAATAGCACCATCTCAAAGGATGCGGAACAGTACCTATTTCAACAAGTTCCTAGACCGCTATGCTGATGCGGCTGCCAGCGACAGACGGTCAGTGGCGCTTGCACCGCAAGACCAGAGCTATCTGAACACACTGGCTCTTAGCCTGATCCAATCCGGCGAATCGGATGCAGCGAGGAAGACGCTGGACCAGGCTGTCGCGATGAAGATCGACGATAACTTCATTCGGGTGCGGTATCTCGAGCTGGCCTATCTGCTGCATGACGAATCGTTGTTGCGCGCACAGAGGCAATGGTCAGACGCGCACCCGAGGACTGCGATTGTATTGGCGACAGAAGCAGAAGCTGCGATCGCCGAAGGGCGATTTGCAGACGCCCGAAGACTCCTCGCGAAATGCAGCCAGCTCTATCGCGAGCAAGGGCTTGAGGGTGCGGCGGATCAGTACACCAAGGCTCTGGCCGTCGAGATGATGGAGGCGGGGGATGCGAGCGAGGGTAAGAACCTATTCTCGGAGAGTCCAGCGAACCTCGAAGAAGGTGAAGAAGTTGTAGGGCTCGCGTATTCCGGAGACATCTCCGCGACTCAGTCCGCCATCCGCGCGATGCAGACGAAATACCCTAATGGAACGATGTGGCACCTGTACTGGGGACCGCTGACGCAGGCGGTGATTGCCATGCGAGAAAACAAGGCCAAAGAGGCGGCGGCAGTGCTCGAGACGGCACGTCCGGTGGAAAACCGCGAGCTTGTGGCTCCCTGGTTGCGTGGCAACTCCTATCCTGCATCTGGTCAACCCGCCCTTGCCGAGACGGACTATCGCAGCGTGGTCACGCATCCTGAGAGGGATCCAACTTCACTGTGCATTTCGCTCTCTTGGCTGGGGCTTGGTCAGGCCCTCGCCGCCCAAGGCAAGAGCGCAGCGGCCATCGACGCATATCAGCACTTCTTTACCCTGTGGGCGCATGCCGATCCCGACGCCAAATTCCTCCAACAGGCCAGGCGCGAGTTTGCCACTCTGCAAATGGCCGCACCAGCCAAATTGACATCACCGAGGAAGGCGCTGCATTCCCACAGCCCGCGATGCGAAATATGCGAACGTCTTTGAGATAGGGCGGTGGCAGAGTTTAGTGCCGCTCACGACCCATTAGGTCTGGTTTTCATTCGGTGGACCATAGAGTTCGGGATACCGGGTTGCGCACCACACGAAGGGAGGCTGCGCCCAATTCAACGCATATCCATGATTGGCTCCACTTGGCCATGCGGTTTCAATATGTAATCCAGGTGGCGCGGGGATTGAAGCAGCAACAGATTCCGCTCCCGGCGAAATTGTGGTTGACGAGCAGGGATGATCGAGCGAAGTGGTGCATGTGGAATGGCAAGGCGGCGAAACATTTTCGCCATCTGCATTCGGTGCAAGCTTGGCTAGCACCCACACGAACGAGCGATCCTCACGCGTTCGCAGGCCTGAGCAGTGGGCTATGCGACTTGGTGATGTATTTGAACGCCAACCGAGATTCACTGCCGGATTACGGCAAGCGCTTCCGAGCCGATCAGCCGATTGTCACAGGATGGGCCGAATCCACCATCAACGACAATCACTGCGAAATGAATGGTAAAGAAGCAGAAGATGCGCTGGAACCGGTCTACCGTTTAGCCCTTTCTTACCCTGCCAGTGCATGTACTGAATGCCTCCCTGGAACAAGTCTTCAGCTCCTGCCATGCGGGTTTCCGGTTGCTTGTTGTGGCCTGACCACCCCACAGTTGTCTGTGTTCTCGTCCGCGAGCGTGGGGCAACATGCATACTGCAACTTTTCCAGTTCTTCGCAGCGACGGCTCTGCGTGTTGAGCGGTATGAGTCCGCCGGGCAGTTTGCACAAGTTACTCATGTCTACGCAACCTCGCATTGCACAGCCTGGAACGCAGCTTCGAGAGCTTCGAGCCCTTCATTCATTTGCTCATCGGTGGCGACCAGCGGAACGAGAAGACGAATCACATTACTGTAAGTCCCCGCCGTAGCCAGCAACAGCCCGCGCTCCAACGCATGCTGCGTTAGCTGCTTGGCAAGTTCGGGCGCAGGCTGCTTATCTTTTGGGTCGAGGACCAGTTCGATTGCCTGCATTCCGCCCATGCCGCGGACGTCGCCTATGCACGGAAAGTAGCGCTGCCATTGCTTCGCGCGCTCCCGGAAGATTTGCCCAATCCGTTCCGACCGCGCCAGGAGAGTTTCATCGGCAAACAGGCTTAAGGTTGCGAGCGCGGCGGCGCAGGAGACCGGGTTTCCGCCGAACGTTCCTCCCAATGCACCAGGGCCGGGTTGATCCATGATCTCCGCGCGCCCAGTGCAGGCAGCCAACGGCAGTCCCGCGGCGATGCTCTTGGCGCTCAGCAGAATATCCGGAGCGACGTTGAAGTGCTCGCAGGCAAACATGCGTCCCGTGCGGCCGAATCCAGTCTGCACCTCATCGGCAATGAGGACGATGCCGTACTTGTCGCAGATGGATCGCAGTCCCACCACAAACTCCACGGGCGGCACAATGAAGCCGCCTTCCCCCTGAATTGGCTCAAACAAAATGGCCGCAACCTGGTCGGCAGCGATGCGATGACGAAAAGTATCTTCGATGGCCTCGAGACTCGTCTCTGCCGCATTCGCGCACCGATAGGGATTTGCAAACGGCACGCGATAGACGTCTTGTGAAAAAGGGCCGAAACCGTATTTGTAAGGTTTCTCCTTCGCGGTGACGGACATTGCCATGTAAGTGCGCCCGTGATAGGCGTCGTCGAAGCAGAGTACCGCCGGACGTCCGGTGTAGGAGCGAGCGATCTTGATGCCGTTCTCAACAGCTTCCGCTCCCGAGTTCACAAAGAACGTGCGCTTCTCACAATCTCCCGGTGTCAGACGGTTCATCTGCTCGGCAAGCGCAACATAGACTTCGTAGGGGGCCACCATGAAGCACGTATGCAGAAAAGCTTCAGCCTGCGTGCGAACCGCGTCGACAACCGCGGGTTGCGTGTGCCCGACGTTCATGCAGCCAATGCCGCCGCAGAAATCGAGGAAGGCGTTGCCATCGACATCTGTGATGGTGGCTCCGGACGCCCTGTTCACAAAGATAGGCGTAAGCTGCGGCACCCCGCGCGGAACCGCTGCTCGACGGCGTGTGGCAAGCTGAAGCGACTTCGGTCCTGGGATATCCGTGGCAAGTGAGATGTATTTCATCGCTCCTCTGTGGGTACCTCTGGGGTGCATCCTGCCCGCGCAAGAGTTCTGGGCACGTCGGATGCGGCTACGGATTGGCGGAAGTTTATCATGAAAGCTTGCGTAATTCGCTTTCTCCAGAAGGCCTCCTCACTGCAAAGCTCTAGACAATTGTGCGCTTTTGGACGCGCTCCAGTCCTTTACGCGATCAAAAGGTAATGCGGCCGCTCAACTCGAGACTGCGCGGGCCTGCGCCCTCTGCGGTTTGAAGACCGGTGATTGCACCGAAAACGCCGGTCGCGTCTACCTGCATGTTGGGCGGTTCGTAGTTGCGATGGTTGAAGATGTTGGCTGTCTCTACGCCAAGGCGAAACGTGCCTTGTTCACGAATTGCGAAACTCTTAACCAGCGACACGGAGAAGTTATCTGTGCCCGGGCCGACCACACTGCCCACCGAAGCTGTCCCGAAGTACCCGCGGTCTTCGGCTGGTGTGCCAAAGACGTTTAGGTTGAACCATTGCGACACGGTTCGATGTTGCGCATAGAGCGCCTGGTGGGGCACAAGATCGGCGCGGGTGACTCCGACCGTGGTTAGGACGTTTGTACCGGCAGGATCGTTGCTGGCCTCATAGGGAGTGAGGAATGGTCCGCTCTGGAAGATGGTGACGCCGCCCAGTTGCCATCCTCCCGCGAGCGTGTTCCACTTCGAGTCGTGGCTCAACCAATGCTTGCCGGGGCCGAAGGGCAATTCATAAAGATATGTGACCAGGAAGCGATGCCTGCGATCGTAGGCCACATTGCCATAGTCCAGGCCGGGATGAAAGCGGTCGGTGAGAAAGTTGCCTCCCGACGAAGCGAAGGCACTGGGAGTGGCGCCGCCCGCATTGGAAAGATCGCGCGTATAAGTGTAGCTGGCATCAAAAGTGAGGCTCTTGGCGTTGTGCCGCGACATCTCAACCGTGCCGCTGTTGTAGTTGCTCTCGGCGGCATTCGCCACGCTTTGGATGACGCTCCAGCAAGGGAAAGGGCGATGGTCGGCAACGAGGCTTCCATCGTCGGTGATACAAGCATTCGCGCTGGGATCAACAGGTGTGGCTGTATCGGTGCTGTAATAGCCGATGGTGTTGGCAGGCACCTGATTCAGATCCTCCATTGTTTCCAGATCCTTGCCGTGGCTGCCGGTATAGGACAACCTCATGCCGACTCCGTGGCCCCAATCCTGTTCGAGTGTCAGATTCCACTGCTGCACCGACGGGTCCTTGTAGTGGATCGGGAAAGCATAATAAAAACCTGCCGTTCCGGTGGCGCTATTCGGCGTCTGCGGCGGAGTGTCGATCGGTGACTGGGGAAACGGCTTGGCGAAGGAAAGTTGCGGAGTTGTTGTGTTTGGAACGAAGTCCTGGTTAAACACGCCCACATAGCTGGCATGAACAGCCCATCCTGAGACCAGCGAGAATCCGAGCGGCGTCTCAAGAAAGCGACCCCAGCCGCCGCGGACCACTGTTTTATCGTTGCCGTACGGCCTCCAGGCAAAGCCCAATCGCGGTCCCCAGTCGGTCTTTACGGTGTAGCGCAGCGTCTCCGGAATGCCGGCCTGCTTGGCGGTAAGTGTCGGCGTGGGCGCGATGGCATTTTCGAAATCCGACGACTCGAAGGACTCGGCCTCGGCGTTGGGAACCACCACTGCGCCATTGACCGTTTGCCCGTTGATCGTGGCGGTGTAGTCGGGAAGGAAGAATGCTGTGTTGTAGTGGGTTTCTTTCAGGGGCGGATGCAGCTCGTAGCGCAATCCAAGATTCAGCGTGAGGTTCGGCGTAATCTTCCAGGCATCCTGGCCAAAGAAAGCGTAGGAGTAGCCAAGGCCATCCATGGTCGGCTTGTTCACCGTGCCCACTTCCGTATAGTCGGGATAACCCAGCAGAAAAGATGTGAACGTATCGCCAATGGCTGTGCCGACAGGAGAGGAGCCATCGAAGACGTACCAGCCATCGCGGTAATTGCCGAATACGTTGTCGTCGTGATCGGTGAGGCGCTTGAAATCCGCGCCAAACTTAAACGTGTGACCGCGGTGCATCCAGGTCACATTGTCGAGCAACTGGATGATCTGGCCTCGCTGGTAGGTCGGATTGCCGCCGCCTGTGGCCATGAGTCCATTGATGAGCACCTGAGGAGCTTCTGACCACGTTGTGTCCGGCTGCGGAACAGCCGTCAGGCCCGTCTGCGTCAGCAATTGAGTAGTACTGTAGCTCTGGGTTGTTGAAGTGTGTTGCGCGTTGAAGCCGCCGCGAAATTCGTTAAGCAGCGCGGACGTGAAGATGTAGTTATGCGCAAAAGTCAGCCCTTCATCGATCTCCGGCGTGTTGTAAGCGCCTTGCATTGGACTCCCGGCCGTCTGACAGAAAACGAAGGTGCAGGATGTGTCGGGCGCGCTCGTGACCTGCCGGTTTTTGTAAGAGAATCGAGCGAAGAGAGATTGCTTTTGAGAGATGGTCTGGTCAAGCCGGAAGTCGCCCTGATTTGTCGAGATAGGGGAGCGGAAGTTGACCTGGTAGTTGTTGGCGAAGGACGCCGGATCGCCAGTGTTCGGTGCGGGCAGCAGGTAGTTCAGCACGTTGGAGGAAATGGTGCTGACTGGTACTGGTTTGTTGTAGCTGGCGCTGTTCTGGTCGGTTGAAGTCAGCACACTGCCATCGGGATTGTAGACGGTGTATCCATCGGGGCATTGCGTCTTGGGATCGGGTTCGCAATACGTTTGTGTAAGGTAATCTCCGATGTTGCCGCTGCGCATGTCAATGGAGGGCACGCTGTTGACGAGGGGAGTTTCACGCGGCAGACGCAACCCTTCAAAGCTGGCGAAAAAGAACGTCCGATCTTTGCCTCGGTAGAGGTGCGGAAGTGTAAGGGGACCACCCAGGGTTCCGCCGAAGTCGTTCATGATGATCTTCGGCTTGGAGGACGCAAAAGGGTTGCCTGCGTTGAAGATCGTGTTCTCGTGGTTCTCAAAGACGCCGCCGTGATACTTGTTGTTGCCTGCCTTGGAGACAGTGGTGATGTCGGCTACGCCGCTGAACTCGGCATTGTTGTTCGATTCGCTCACGCGAATCTCTTCGATCGAGTTGAAGGACGGGAACATCTCATTCACCGGACCTGAATATTCCACGCCCACGCTGGAGATGCCATCCACTGTTACGCTCAGCAGAGCCGGTGTTGCGCCCATCACCACCAGGTTCCCGCTGTCGTCGGTCTGTACGCCTGCTTCAGTGGTCAGCGTGTCGATGGGACTGGTCGAACCGGTGGAGCGGGAATAAATCGCCACCGGAAGCTCGACCAGATCGTTTCCCGTTTGGGTGACGGCAAGGTTCGAAACATCGGTTGTGATCACGTTCTGGACCTGCTCGACCACTTCGACGGTTTGGGACTCCGCACCCGGCTGCAGAGTGGCATCCACGCGCCTTGTCTCACGAGCAGTCAGCCCAAACTCTGACACGGAATTGGTTTGAAAGCCCGCAGCAGCAATGGTTAGGGAGTAGCTTCCGACATCGACATTGTTGAATGTGTAATTTCCTGTTGCATCGGAAACCTGTGTGCGCTTGGCTGTGGTACCGAGGTTGGTGAGCGTAATCTGTGCGCCTGGCACCACCGCGCCGGTCACATCGCGCACGGTGCCGAGAATCGAACCAAAGGTGGATTGAGCGCGCAACGAGCATGAAGCCAGTGCAGACAGACAACAAACGAGGAGAAGTCGGACGGCGAAGGAGTGAAGACAAACAGGGGAAGAAAGAACACGCATGAGAACACCTCAATCGATGGGGAATTCACAGAAAGATCGGCGTGCGGCCGTCTCTTTCGGGTGTGTTGATCCTGCTGCTCCCCCGCGCAACGAGGTTCGCTGCGCGGAGGAACACATGACTGCCTGCTTTGAGCCCGCTTACGGAGGTTTGTGCTTTCGTGCGCGTTCGCACGGACGATGTTGCTACGGCACGAGAGGCAGATCCATCGCCGGATTCCTGGGCAGGAACTGATAGGGCGCCAACGTAAATGTGTGCCACATGATCGGCATCTGCGGCCAGTCTTCGGGACGCGGCACGTGATGGAAGCCAACCGTGTACCAGGCCACAATGTCCGTGTTCATGATGTTACGGTTCTTCCTTGTCCACGCAGGCAAACTGTCTTCTCCCTTGCTCTCCATGACGTAAACGCCTGATGCATAGCGTTCCTCGGGATCGTAAGGGGTTACCCACAGGTTGTGTTCAGAAAAGCCAGCGCGGATCTGAGGCCACTCGGTCGAGGGCAGCAGGCTTATGCCTGTTTGCCCCGGCATGATCTCAAAGCTGGTTGGTTGGCCCAGGGAGTTCTTTACGTTCTCATTCACGAGGCGCCACATGGCGGGGTGCTCGATAGAAATATTCAGCTTGGCATCGCTTTCGGTCTTCGCCATCTCCGGCTGCATGGCCCAGATCCAGTGACGCCCCAGCGAAGCATCGGGCAGTTTATACGGAACCAGTTTGTCGATCATCAGCGTGTTGTTGGGGCCGTCGACGTCCAGGTCCAGCCGATAGCTGAAGAAGTGATCGTGATCGACCGCATCGATGCCGGGCGCAACCAACTGGCCGAACTGTACTGCATGACCCGCGGGGTCTTTGCCTGCCAGTCCCGCTGACAGCGGACCATCCGCTCGTTGGTCCGTCACGGCCTTCACTTCCAGAATGCCCGTGGCGCCCACACCGACCACAATTGAGTCGTCTTGCTCAAAGCGCCAGTCAAAGAGGTAGTCGTAATTGCCCACGGTAGCGATGGTGCGAAACACCAGTTCCCGCGAAGGCCGACCGGCAACAGCATAGGTATCCTCGTCCCAGTGGCGCCACGACGGATCGCCTGTCACGCGCTCAAAAATGCAAGCGAGTTGCGGTCGGATGTAAGGCGTTCCGTTTTCGCGGAAGAAGGTTCCGCTCAAAAAAGTTGCATACGATGGACAATCCACGCCCGGTTGCAGCGGCTTGATGATGCCGCCCGATCCGGTGTTGGTGAAATACTCGCCGGCATCGAGAAAGACGTGAGAGTTCCAGGTTTCCTCGGGGTCCTGATAGGGCACGTACATTTCAGACATCGATCCTTCGTACATCACCGAGCGCGTCTTTCCCGCGTCGTTGAGTGTCACCAGATTCACCACAGGTCCTAGGCGCGGATCGAGGCGGAAACGGAAATGCCAGTTCTGCCAGCTTACTTCGCCGTCCTTCAGCGTGAAGCTGGAACCGTCGGGCTGAGCGATCAGAAACGGCTTGGTGCCGGGCAGCGCCGGACCGCCGTCCGAGTCATAGATACTGGTCGTGGGCGGCATGGGCACCGTGCCATAGTCGGAGAAGCGCACGATCTTTTTGTCGTTCATGTCCACAACAAAGAAGATACCGGGGATCTCGCGATCCCAGCTATACTTTGCATCCGCGGAGTAAGTGCAGCCGCCCCACCCAATGCGCCGTCCCTCGGTCTGCTCCGGCAGCCCCACATATCCGGCGGGTGTCACGTAACAGCTGACCAGGCGAAGATCGGTAATGCCGCGCTTCTTCAGCGCTTCCTCCACACGCTTGTCTTTCTTCAGATCGTCATCGAATCCGTGCATCTCTCCTTCGCTGACGGGAGCTTGCAGGCCCTTCAACTCGGTGTAAGACGCGAGAGAGCCAGCGGTGATATCTACGATTGCAGCATACGACTTTCCCTTGGTCAGCAGCACCACATCGGCCTTGCGCTGAATAGGGTCGCCGGGCTTCCAGGCCAGCACATCCGACTTCACGGGTTCGCGCAACAGCACGCTGGCAAACACGGTTTTCTCTTCGATTTTGCCCGCATCGCGCAGCGTGTTGTACACCTTCCAATACTCTTCGGGCGTCAGCGCATCGAGCGGGTGATGTACGGCAGGAGGCAAAGCAAATGCCGGAACAAACAGAAGACACAACGTAACTGTGACAACCGCGCTGCGGAACGACACGTAGGACCTCCATGGGCTCAACCCGAGAGTGTAGGGAGCTTTGATCGAGGAAACCGTCCTCGAAGAAAAATGGAAAGCCAAAAGGCGAGAGCAGGGAAAGCAATGAACCTGGAATCTTTGCGAAACTCAGAGATTCATGTCGAGACTGTGGAGATGCAGTCGCTCTACGGTGAAGGCGAGTGTCAAACGGTCGTTCACCGTGTCCGCAAGATCGCCCTGCCGGGGATCGTTTCTACATTTATCCAATAGCTTCGAGCGAAAGTCAAGCAAATCGTCGCAGGGCACGCCCTGTTTTTGCATTCGGATGCGATTGAAAGAGCCATTCCGACGCGAGTTAGGGATATCTCTCCCCAGCTTCCAGGTAGTTGCTGGCGACTTCTGCGCCGTGGCGCGCAATTGGTCTTGATCGGAAGCACCTGAATCACAAAGTTATATTGATACGCAGGAAACTTCCGGATCTTTAAAGAAACATTTGAGAAACAGGGGCCGAAGTGATATTTAATGAAGACGCATCTGGCGGTGATCGCTTGCCGGCTCGGATGCAGCTATGGGGGCCCCATTCGGCCGGCTGAGGAGGGAGTATGGGCGGTATGCAATCCCCGGAAGGTATCTATCGGCTTTTCATCGACGGGGAGTGGGTAGGCAGCAAGAGCGGAGCGAGCTTCGCCGTCGTTGATCCTTCGACAGAGGAAACAATGGCTCAAGTTGCCGAGGCCGGCTCGGCAGAAGTCGACCTTGCGGTGCGAGCGGCACGCCGGGCGTTTGACAGCGGCCCCTGGGCAACTTCCACACCCAACAGCAGGGCCCAGGTCCTGTTCAAACTTGCAGCCATCGTGCGCGCGCAGCTTGCCTCGTTGGCCGAGGTGGAGGCAATTAATACCGGCAAGCCGATCGTGGAGGCCGAAGGCGACATCGACGCAGTGGCCGAGGTCTTTGAGTACTACGCCGGCTTGGCGACAAAGACTCCGGGCATGGTGAATCCGGTTTCGGCGAACGCACTGAGTCTCTCGCTGAAGGAGCCGATCGGCGTGGCGGGGTTGATTGTGCCGTGGAATTATCCGCTGCTGATGGCGGCGTGGAAGCTGGCGCCAGCGCTTGCCGCCGGTTGCACCTGCGTACTGAAGCCTGCTGAGCAGACACCGCTGACCGCCCTGATGCTGGCCCAGTCGTTTGAAGAGGCCGGCATACCCCCTGGGGTGGTGAACATCGTCAACGGCTTTGGCGAAACTTGCGGTGCGCCGATCGTTGAGCACCCGCTGGTGGACAAGATCGCGTTCACCGGCAGCACCGATGTTGGCAAAAGTATTGTCAAGCGCGCGGCGGACACTCTCAAGCGGGTAACGTTGGAGCTTGGTGGCAAGTCTCCCAACATCTTTTTCGCTGATGCGGATTGGGAGGCATCCGTGGATGGAGCGCTGTTCGGCGTCTTCATCAACCAGGGCGAGGTGTGCTCGGCTGGGAGCCGCATCCTGGTGGAGCAGAAAATCTACAAAGACTTTGTCGAGGCCATCGCTGCGAAAGCAAAAACCATACGGCTCGGCCCTCCCATGGATCGCGAGAGCAAGATGGGTCCGGTAGTGAGCAAGGAGCAATTCGAGCGCGTCACGCGCTATCTTGAAATCGGCAAGACCGAAGCGAAAGTTGCCGCAGGCGGCAGCAGTTCAAAGGCTTTCGCGAAGGGCTATTATGTCGAGCCGACCATCTTTTACGACGTGGATAACAGTGCCCGCATCGCGCGCGAGGAAATCTTCGGTCCAGTCGCCGCGGTGATTCCATTCGACGCCGAAGCCGATGCCATTCGGATTGCAAACGATTCGCCCTACGGCCTGGCTGCGGCCGTCTGGTCGCGCGATATCTACAAAGCATTTCGCGTGGTGAAGAAACTGCGAGCAGGCATCGTCTGGGTAAATCATATGCAGCCGACGTGTGTTGAGGCTCCGTGGGGCGGGTACAAGCAATCAGGCGCGGGACGCGAACTGGGGCCGTGGGGCATCGAGGAGTATCTCGAAACCAAGCAGGTCCATATCAATCTGAGCGAGAAGCCGATCGGCTGGTACTGAGTTGGGAGTGGGCCGCGAGCGGTTCCAAGCCAAGGAAAGGGGTAACCGATGAAACCCTGGGTTGTGTACTCCGCGTTGACGCTGTTGTGCTGGGGAGTGTGGGGAGTCTTCAGCAAGCTTGCATCGAACTACGCGCGACCCCGACAGACGCTGCTGTTTCAGGCCGTGGGCGTCATGGTCTTCGCCGTGATGGTGTTAGCAATCGAGCGATTCCAGATTGAGCGGTCGCCTATGGGATTTGGATGGTCGGTCGCCGCAGGGTTTACCACTTTTGCAGGGTTTCTCGCATTTTTTGCCGCGGTCGACAAGGGAAAAGTCTCCACCGTCATTGCCTTGTCATCGCTCTATCCGGTGGTGACCATTGTCCTCAGCGTTCTTCTGCTGCATGAAAAGATAACTCCGCGCGAAGGTTTGGGAATCGTGCTCGCACTGGCTGCCGGATGGGTTCTGGCGGGATAGAGATTGTTCGCGAAGTGATTCACTTTCGGATCGGCGGGATCATGGCAAGACCTTACGAAGACCTGAGCTTCTGGCTCGAAGATGCGGGGGAGGAACTCACTCCGCGGCCGGCGCTGCAGCGCTCGTGCGATGTCGATGTCGCCATTCTGGGCGCCGGATACAGTGGCCTTTGGACAGCCTATTATCTGCTGCGCGCAAATCCTGGGTTACGGGTCGCGGTCGTTGAACGCGAAATAGCGGGCTATGGCGCTTCGGGCAGAAATGGAGGCTGGTGTTCGCCGAGGTTCCCGCTGTCTGCCGGGGTGATGACTGCGCGTTATGGTGTGGACACGGCGCGTGCGGTGCTGCTGGCGCTCGAGTCGGCAGCACAAGAGATGCGCGGCGTGTGCGAGCAGGAATCGATCGACGCGTGCTTTCGTCCTGCCGGTACTCTCACCATCGCGCGTGGTGCTCATCAGTTGCCCGCGCTCAAGGCTTCATTGGCGGCGTACGAGCGGCTGGGGCTGGCAGACCGCTACCAATCGCTGACTCCGGCGGAAGTTGCCGAGCGGGTTCGGATCACCGATGTTTACGGCGGTATCTATACACCCGATGGCGCCAGCCTGCACCCGGCGCGCTTGGTGCGCGGCCTGGCGCGTGCCGTAGAAGCGCACGGAGGCGTGATCTACGAGCAAACCAACGTCACCAAGTTTCAGGGCGCCCCGCGGCCCAGGCTGGTTACAGACGCAGGCGAAGTGCGTGCGAACAAGGCAATTGTTCTAGCGGGCGAGGCATACCTGACGCGCCTCCATGGTCTCCATCTCGCTCTGCTGCCGGTCTATTCCCTGATCTGCCTTACCGAGCCTCTGACCGCTGCGCAATGGAGCACGATTGGCTGGCAGCACGGCGAGAACATCTCGTCGATGCGCAACACGGTGGTCTACCTGACCCGCACGCCGGACGGGCGCGTTCTCTTCGGCAGCCGCGGAGCGCCCTATTCATTTGGATCGCACATCTCAGACGAGCAAGACCGACACGCCGCGACGATTGAACTGATACAGAGTTCGGTTATCGAGTGGTTTCCATCGCTGGCCGGGATACGCTTCACGCATGCTTGGGGAGGACCCGTGGGAATGCCTATGGACTGGACGCCCGCCGTGCGATTCGATCCCGGTACTCGCATCGGATTCGCCGCTGGTTATACAGGGATGGGCGTCGTCCTCAGCAACCTTGCGGGGCAACTTCTGGCGGGTATGATTGCCGGACGAACCACCGGCCTTGAGAGTCTGCCCTTCGTCCAGCGCCACTCGCATGACTGGATACCAGAACCGCTTCGCTGGCTGGTGGTGCGCTATGTGCAGGGCTCTCTTCAACGAATCGACAACGCTGCTGAGGCGGGCCGAACTCTACCAGTTGACGCCGCGATCGCAAACTTCCTTGGCCGTCATTGACGATTTCGCACATTGAATCGTGCTGATTGCTGTCACGCTGTATGCAATGTTTTCAGGGCCCGTTGAATGGAAGGCAAACTACGCCGCCCCATTCTGCTCAAGGTTGAACCTCGCGGCGATCTTGTCGCGCTACAGTTAAACTGAGACCGTGGAAACCTGGGGGCTATGCAGCAATACTGAGGGGTTTTACCTGGTGGCAAGTGTATCGATCGAGTCTGCCATTGATTGCGGCGGCTTTGACGTCGCCGGATGTGAACGTCACTCCACCTGATGAGAACTGCGAGCCGACCGCGTAGGATCCGCTGGCGTTAATGCTCTTCTTTACCTCGGTTTTAAGGTGCCGGATGTATTCGGGAATGCAAGACAACAGAGGTGGAAGACCCAAAGAATCCCGTCAAAGAAGAACAGGTGCGAACGCAGCGTTCCTTCTTTGACGGGATTTTTTGTGCGGATCTACTTGACAGCGGCCTTGGACCCGGCCTGCTCGGCCAAGGTGGCGGCCTTGTCTGTGGCTTCCCAGGTGAATTCCGGCTCGGTGCGGCCAAAGTGGCCGTACGCCGCGGTCTTCTGGTAGATGGGCCGGCGCAGATTCAGGCTTTCAATGATGCCCTTGGGCGTGAGCGAAAAGTTCTTGCGCACCAACTCAGTCAGCTTGGCTTCACCTACCTTGCCGGTGCCGAACGTTTCGATACGCACGCTGACCGGCTCGGCCACGCCAATGGCGTAGGCAAGCTGGACTTCGGCGCGATCAGCCAGACCCGCGGCCACGATGTTCTTGGCGATATAACGGGCCATGTATGCTGCCGAGCGATCCACCTTCGTCGGATCCTTGCCGCTGAATGCGCCGCCGCCGTGGCGGCCCGCACCACCGTAGGTATCCACGATGATCTTGCGGCCGGTCAGTCCGGTGTCGCCCATGGGCCCGCCGATGACGAAGCGTCCGGTGGGGTTGATGTGGTACTTGGTGTGCTCGTCGAGCCACTCCGCCGGGAGCACGGCCTGGATCACGTACTTAAGGATGTCGGCGTGCAGATCCTCGTTGGAGACGCTCTCGGCGTGCTGGCTGCTGATGACCACGGCGTCGATGCGCGAGGGCTTGCCGTTTTCGTCGTATTCCACCGTCACCTGGCTCTTGCCGTCAGGGCGCAGGTAGGGCAGCTTGCCGGACTTGCGCAC
>Ga0224528_1001000_pt1 | contig 20030 bp, 17 predicted proteins | sample CBST25metaG_2_FD_179888 | JGI IMG/M metagenome (GOLD analysis project Ga0224528, IMG submission 179888) | Peat soil microbial communities from Stordalen Mire, Sweden - C.B.S.T25 | ecosystem: Environmental > Terrestrial > Soil > Wetlands > Peat | place: Sweden: Norrbotten County, Stordalen Mire...
GTGTAGGGGGCGGGGTGCTGACTGGTGTGGAAGTGGCGCACCGAAAGCTCGCCCAGCAGGCCCGTGGCAAGCATCTGGAAGCCGGCCAGGATGAGGATGCCGGCGATGACGAAGAGCGGGCCGTGCTGGTCCATGATGCTCTGGTGGGGGTTGAGAATCTTCATGCCCAGCAGAAGGGCCGAGATGAAGCTGCCACCCAGGATGCCCAGTGCGCCAAAGAGGCCGAAAAAGTGCAGGGGGCGGCCCATGTACTTGATGAGAAAGCGAATCGTCAACAGGTCAAAGAAGACGCGGAAGGTGCGGCCGATGCCGTAGTGGCTTTTGCCGCGCTCGCGATTGACGTTTTTGATGGGGATTTCGCAGATGGTTGCGCCATACCAGGCGGCCAGGGCGGGAATGAAGCGGTGCATCTCGCCGTAGAGGGGGATGTTGACGATAACTTCGCGGCGGTAAGCCTTGAAGGTGGTGCCGAAGTCGTGAATGTTGACGCCACTGAGCTTGGCCATCAGCCAGTTGGCGCAGCGCGAGGGGATACGGCGCATGATGAAGTTGTCGATGCGCTCCTTGCGCCAGCCGCTGACGACGTCATAGCCCTCGTCGAGTTTGGCCAGGAAGTTGGGAATCTCGGCGGGATCGTGCTGGAGGTCGCCATCCATGGCAAGGATGAACTCGCCCGAGGCGTGATCGAAGCCAGCCGCCAGGGCCGGGGTCTGGCCGAAGTTGCGGCGCAGCTTGATAACCAGCACACGGCTATCGACGGCGGCTATCTCTTCCATCAGCTTGTAGGTGCGGTCGCTGGAACCATCGTCGACGAATACCAGCTCGAAACTATCGCCCACCTGCTCCATGACCTGCTTGAGGCGTGCGTATAAGACGGTGACGTTCTCTTCTTCGTTGTGAAAAGGAACGACGATTGAATACTTGGGCATGATACCAGTATAGACGCGAGACAGATGGAAGCGGGCAACAAGTTGAGGCGGGGCGGAAGGTGGGATATGGTGCGCGCTTGGCGCTTTCGCTTTTTGTTCTCCTATAACCGATCCAGGCGATTCTGCATAGGGGATAGGTATTTATCGGCACCAAAGCGGTAAACACTAGATGTTGTGGTCATAAAATTTTTCTTATCTATTAGTAAGCCTTGCCCGCACCAAAGTACCCAAACAGCCCGTTCCACTTATTTTGGGGTTGGTTCATTCATCATTCTGCGCTATCATCGTGTCTAAAGTGGAGTAAAGGGGAACGATGTGGAGCGATTCCTCTTTGTTTCAAGAAAAGATTACTCCAATCTTCGGCACCACGGCGGTAAATCCACTTCCCAGCGCAAAGAGGAATCAGGCTGGGCAACGAAAATGGGCGGATTCTGGCGCAGGCCAGCAGCTCGAGGCAAACCATGGCGACGTTTCGTGGCAATCATCCGGCGAAGGTGGACGAGAAGGGGCGGCTCAAGCTGCCCGCAGCCTTCAAGCAGTTGATGGACACGGATGGGGTGAAGGAGTTTTACATCACCAGCACGGACGGCAAGCGGGCGGAGATTTGGCCGCTGCCGGAGTGGGAAAAGGTGGAAGAGCGGCTGAGTGGCGCCAGCGCGCTGGACGAAGCCGTCGAGGAGTACACCAACCTGGTGAACTACTACGGCCAGCAGGTGGAGATTGACGGGCAGGGTCGCGTGGTGTTGCCGCAGATATTGCGGACCAAGGCGAGCCTGGACGGTGATGTGACGGTCATCGGGATGCGGAGTTTTTTGGCGGTGCATAACCGCGAGAACTTTGAGCGGGCCTTGCCGCCCGATGGGCTGAAGGATGAGCACCGCAAGACCGTAGCCGCGATCTTGAGCGGACACGAATGAGCACGGAGACCCCCCAGGGGGAACGCATGACGAGGGGCAAGCAACGCCATGTGCCGGTTCTTTTGAAAGAAGCGATTGAACTGCTGCGGGTGCGGACGGGGGCGACGGTGGTGGATTGCACACTGGGCCTGGCCGGGCACTCGGCGGAGATAGCGCGACTGCTGGGCGCGGAGGGTCATCTGATTGGCTTTGACCGCGATCCGGCGGCGCTGGAGCTGGGTCGAGCGAAGCTGGCCGAAGTGAGTGCGGAGTTAGGCGCGCAGGCGCCGCGAGTTACCTTGATCGGCGCGGCCTTCAGTTCGATTGCGGAGCATGTGAAGCCGGGTTCGGTGGATGCGGTGCTGGCGGATTTTGGCGTCAGCAGCCTGCAACTGGATGAGGCGGAACGAGGGTTTAGTTTTATGGCGGATGGGCCGCTGGATATGCGCATGGACACGCGCTCTGGCCTGACCGCCGCACAGGTGGTAAATGAGGAAAACGAGCGCGAGCTTGCCAACCTCATTTACGAGTACGGAGAGGAAAGGAGGTCGCGGAGAATCGCCAGAGCCATTGTGCGCGGGCGGCCGCTGAGGACGACGGGGGAATTGGCCCGGATTGTTTCAGCAGCCGCTCCGCCAATGAAAACGGACAAGATTCATCCGGCGACCAGGACTTTTCAAGCTCTTCGTATCTTCGTAAACCGTGAATTGGACGAGATCAAGGATTTGCTGGAGGCCGCGCCACTGTTGCTCAAACCCTCTGGACGTCTGGCCGTCATCAGTTTTCACTCATTGGAAGACCGGATTGTGAAAGACAGTTTGCGCGAGGGAGCGCACCAGGGAATCTGGGAGATTTTAACCAAAAAGCCGGTGATTGCCGGCGAGGAAGAAACGGCGAGGAACCCGCGATCAAGAAGCGCGAAGCTGAGAGCGGGGGAGAAGACAGTGGACAGTGGACAGCGCGAGAAAGCGCAGAGAACAGCTTCACTGGATTTTGGACGGAAATAGCTTTCGACTTTCTTGGGCGAAAACGACAGTTGAGAATAAGCCATCACTGTCCACTATTCACTGCCCACTGTTCACTGGGAGGAGGACGCCATGGCGGCATGTGCAACGACGTATTACGAAGACGGCCGCGATTTGGATGCGCGCATCAGGGCGCGCAATGCCGAGCTGATGGCGCAGCAGCCGCGGCGGCGTCGGGGCGCGCGTACGCCAGAGTTCTTTTTTCCGCGCAGCTATGACAACAGCAGGTTGGTGAAGGCTCCCGATCCGGCGCGGATGCGGGAGATGCGGCTGTTTTCAGGGGCGCTCGCGATTTTGTTTTTGCTGGTGATGGTTTATGGGCTGCAACACTTCAGCGCCATCGAGAGTGGCTACCGGGTGGAGTCGGAGAAGCAGGTTCGCGACCAGTTGCGCGAGGAGAACCGGCAGTTGAAATTGGCCGAAGCGCAACTGACGCAGCCAGACCGCATCGACGCGGAGGCGCGCAAGCTGGGGCTGACCGAGCCGCAGCCGGGCCAGGTGATTCATCCCATGACGCCCATGCCAACGGCGGACGGTTCCGCGCCGGCGCTGGCGCAGGCCAGCGCGCCAGCGGCTCCGGCCGGGCAGTAAGACTGGATCTTTGGGTATGTGTTCTGCGTTTTGAATTCACAAGGTATCTAACAAGAAACAAAAATGCAAGTTGAACAAAACAAAGAGTCCGTGTAATGTGCATGTGATCCCACCCTAGCCACAAAAACAAGAACGTGGCGAGGGTGGGGCACCCAGTTTCATGCGCAGCGGGTCGGCGAAGCCGGTGGGGGACTAAAGAGAAACAAGCGTGGACCGGGAGGTCCACGATCCAGCCGGCCAGGAGGCCGGCGCTACAGTTTCATGCGTGACGGGTCGGGAATACCGGTGGCAGCGCTAGAATCTGTTTGTAACCGTCGCGGAGCGATTTTCTGATGCCGTCCCCATCCCGAGTCAATCGCAACCGCAACCTGGCGACGCGCTCGATGCCGCTGAAGCGGTCGCGATTTTGGCTGGTCTGCCTCTTCTTTTTCGTTTGGGTCTTGATCATTGGCCTGCGGCTTTTCTGGCTGCAGGTGGTGCGCCACGACGAATTCGTCGAGCGGGCGCAGAGGCAGCAGCAGCGCACCTTTGAGGTGGCTCCACGGCGGGGTGTGCTGTATGACCGCAACCTGCACGAACTGGCGATGACGGTGCAGGTGGACTCGATTTATGCGGTGCCCACCGAAATTGACGACAAGCCGACGGCCGCGCACCTGCTGGCGGCAATTGTCCACACCGACCCCGACGACAACCAGAGCACTGAAGAGCAGATCGCCACGCGACTGGCCAAAAACAACGGCTTTGCGTGGGTGGCGCGGAGGGTGACCGCGGAAACCGCCGACCGGGTGCGCGAGCTGATCAAATCTGGCGCGGTGAAGGGCGTCTACTTCCAAAAGGAGTTTCAGCGGTTTTATCCCGACAACCAGATCGCCGCGCAGGTGCTGGGCTATGTGGGGCTGGACGACAGCGGGTTGGGGGGCCTGGAGCAGAAGTTCGAGCCGCTGCTGCATGGGGTTCCGGGGCGAATGTACACGGCGCTGGACGCGCGGCGCAAGGTGCTGGGATCAAGCGAGCACGAGCCGGAACCGGGGCGCAACCTGGTGCTGACCATCGACGAGAATATTCAGTTTCTTGCGGAGCGGGCGCTGGACCACGCCATGGCGCAGACCCAGGCGGCCAATGGAACGGTGGTGGTGCAGGACGTGCATACGGGGCAGATTTTGGCGCTGGCCATTCGGCCCACCTTCAATCCAAATCAGTTCAGGCGCACCACGCCCGAGTTGCTGCGCGACCACGCGGTGAGCGATGTTTATGAGCCGGGCTCGACCTTCAAGCTGATTGCCTATTCGGCCGCGATCGATCAGCGCTTGACCACGCCGGATGACATTGTCGATTGCCAGGGCGGATCGATCACCATGCCCGGCGGGCGGGTGATTCACGACGACAAGGGCGAGCACTTTGGCCGCATCACGGTGCATGAGGCGCTGGAGCACTCAAGCGACGTGGGCGCCATCAAGATGGCGCTGAAGGTGGGGCCGGAGCGCTTTTACCAATACATTCGCGACTTTGGCTTTGGGGCGCGCAGCGGCATGGAGTTGCCGGGCGAGACGCGCGGGCTGCTGCAGCCGGTGGCCAAGTGGAGCCCCTCGTCGATTGGCTCGATCGCCATTGGCCAGGAGGTCGCCGTAACGCCGCTGCAACTGGTCTCGATGGTTTCGACCATCGCCAACGGAGGGGTGTACCTGCCGCCGCATGTGCTGATGCCGGGGCAGGCTGACCCTGCACAGAAAACGCCAGCCGCACCGCAGGTGCCGCAGCCTTTCAAGCCGGGCGGCGACATTCCCAAACCCCTGCCCCCGGGCGCGCATCGCGTGATTTCGACGCTGACCGCAGCCCAGATGCGCAGGATGATGGAGGGGGTGGTGAACTTTGGCACCGGCAGGCAGGCGCAACTGAACGGCTACTCGTCGGGCGGCAAAACGGGCACGGCGCAGAAGATCGATCCGGCGACGCACAGGTACTCCAAGTCGATGCACGTGGCCTCGTTTGCCGGCATCGCGCCGATCAACAACCCGGTGATTGCGGTGGCCGTGGTGATGGACAACCCCAAGGGCGCTTACTATGGCGCCAGCGTTTCCGCGCCGGTCTTTACCGAGGTGGCGCAGCAGGTGCTGGAGTATCTGGGGGTGGCGCACGATATTCCCATGCGCACCGGACGCGCCGCTGCCCGGGCCAATGCCCGCTTGGCCGAGGACGACGCACACGAGAATAGCAGTGACCCCGGCGCGCTATATGCGGCGGTCAACGATCTGCCCACGGACGATCCGCTGCGCGCAGCTCCGCAACCGGCTGCGGTGAACCACGCGGCTGTAGCAGCGGCCAATCGGCCCTCGACGCCAGTTCCCGCCGCGCCGCCGCAACAACCCGCGCAGGCGGCAACCAAAACCGTTGTGGTCAACCAGGGCAAGGTCTTTCGTGTGCCGTCGCTGACAGGGCTGGCGATTCGCAAGGCGATTGAGCAGGCCGCATTGGCCGGGCTTGAGGTGCAAGTGTCTGGCAACGGGACGGTGAAACAGCAGGCTCCGGCGGCTGGAGCACTGGTTCCGGCGGGGACGAAGATTGTCGTCAAATGCGGGCGGTAAGCGGAGTGGATTAACACTATAAAGTCAAAACAGACAAAAACATCCATCAGGGATTAAACAGGCTGCGGAAAAGGACATTTTCGGGTAGGTACCTCAGCAAATCCCGCAGGGGCTAAAGCCCGCTCTTTAATTATCAGCGACTTGCGGCACGACTGAAGTCGTGCCCTGATACAGTGCCATGCGATTGAAATACTGATTTTGCACACTGTCTTAATGCTGCAGACGTTGAAGGCTGGCAATATTTTCCAACAACAATCGAATGTTCGGAGCGGGGACTTTCATCGCGTAGGCGGCAATTGTCAACTCCGAAACCGCGCTCATGCGCTCATAAGCTGGCCGACTCTGCCAGTACCGATATTCGTCGGCCTTCATTTCCTTGAGGCTGGCGTAGGTGCTGACCGTCTTATCCATACTCAGATTGTGAGACCCAATTTCTGTTCTGGCAAGTGATTGATTGGCCCGGACTGTCCCTGTTCCTGAAAAGCATAGTGATTTGCAGGAACAATCTCGCAAACCACCTGCACATTTCACCTGCATCTTCAGATAACAACTCTGTATGAATCCATCTACAATGGAAGCCGTGATGAATTGGACAGAACTAATTGCAGAAGTAGCGGCAGTGGGCGTGGGCGGGGACTCGGAAGAGCCCATAACGGGCGTTGAATACGACTCGCGCAAGGTGAAGCAGGGCTCGGTCTTCGTGGCCATGAAGGGCGGCTCGACCGACGGCAACCGCTACGTGGAAAAAGCCCTTGCGGCTGGCGCTCTGGGTGTGATTACCGACTCCGCGCCCACCTTTGACCACCTGCTGGTTTTTGAAGCGGGTTTGCCGGTGCTGGAAGTGGAACACGGTCGGCGGGCGCTGGCGCAAGCCTCAGCCGCCTTCTTTGGCCACCCGGAGCGGCGGCTGGCGGCGATTGGCATTACCGGGACCAACGGCAAAACCACCACTGCCTTTTTGACCGAGGCGCTGCTGAACGCCGCCGCGCGCAAGACGGTGCTGGTGGGCACCATTGAGTATCATGTTGCGGGCGAGGTGAGGCCTTCGCTGCACACCACGCCCGAGTCGCGCGACCTGTTTGAGCTGATGGCCGAGGGTGTGGCCAAGGGCGCGACGGAGTTGGTGACCGAAGTGTCGAGCCACGCGCTGGACCAGGGACGCGCGGCGGGCGTCAACTTTGACGTGGCGGTTTTTACCAACCTGACCCGCGATCATCTGGATTATCACAAGACGCTGGACAATTATTTTGCGGCCAAGAAGCTGCTCTTTGACGGAACCGCTTACCCGGCGCCGCGCGTAGCGGTGATCAACGCTCACGACCCGCGTTCGGGGGAGCTGATTGCGGCTGCCAGCAAGGCGGGAGCGGAGATTCGCACTTACGGCATTGGCGTCGGCGACTGGCAGGCGAAGAGCCATACGCTGACCCCAGGCGGCGCGGTGCTGGAATTAGAGACACCGGCGGGCGCGGCCCAGGTGACCTCTAAGCTGGCCGGCGAGGTAAACATTCTGAACCTGCTGTCAGCTTTGACGGCGGCTCATGCGCGGGGCGTTTCGTTCGAGAGCCTGGTGGCGGCGATTCCCACGTTGCAGCCGGTTCCGGGGCGCTTTCAGTCGGTGGATGCGGGCCAACCCTTCACGGTGATTGTGGACTACGCGCACACCGACGACGCGCTGCGCAATTTGACGGCACTGGCGCGGCAGATGACGGCGCAATCGGGCGGGCGGGTGATTACGGTGTTTGGCTGCGGCGGCGACCGCGACCGCACCAAGCGGCCCAAGATGGGCTTGGCGGCGGGCGAAGGCAGCGATTTTGTGGTCGCCACCAGCGACAATCCGCGCAGCGAGGAGCCTGGAGCGATATTGGCGGAGGTTGAGCCCGGTTTGAAGTCGAGCAACGTCCAATACGTTATCGAAGCCGACCGTGCAGCCGCCATCCGCTTGGCGCTTGGTGCGGCCAAGGCCAAGGACGTGGTGCTGATCGCCGGCAAGGGCCACGAGAAAGAGCAGATTCTGGCCAGCGGCGTGATTCCCTTTGACGATACGCAGGTGGCGCTGGCGGCGCTCACGGAATTGGGATTTGGCGAGGCGAAATGAGACTTTCACTGGCGGAAGCGGCAATTGGAGCGGGAGCGGTGCTGGAGGCTCCGGCGAGCGTGGCGCAGGCTGGGGCGCTGGTGGCCGTGGGCTGCTCGATCGACTCGCGCACGGTGAGCACGGGCGAGCTGTTTTTTGCAGTGCGCGGCGAGCGCTTTGACGGACACGACTATGTGGCCGCGGCGGTTGAGCGTGGAGCCGTGGCGGCGGTGGTTTCGCGCCAGCGCGTGGCCAGTTTGCCCGACGCGGCTCTGGCGATTCCGCTGCTGATTACCGAAGACCCATTCATCGCGCTGCAAGCCCTGGCAGCGCATGTGCGCCGCCGGTGGGGCAAGCGGGTGGTGGCGGTGACCGGCTCGGCGGGGAAAACCACGACCAAAGAGGCGATTGCCGCGGCGCTCGGGGCCAAGTTCAAGGTGCTCAAGTCGCTGGGCAACTTGAACAACAATTTTGGCTTGCCGCTGCAACTGCTGCGGCTGGAGCCGGAGCACGAGATTGCGGTTGTCGAGATGGGCATGAACCACCCCGGCGAGATTGCCGCGCTGGCCCGCATTGCCTCGCCCGATTGGGGCGTGATTACCAACGTGGGCACGGCGCACATTGAGAATTTTGCCAACGGCCAAGCTGGGATTGCCCGCGCCAAGTTTGAATTGGTGGACGCTCTGCCCGCCAGCGGCGTGGTTTTTTTGAATTGCGACGATGCGTACGTTTCGCAATTTGGGCGCGACTTCAGGGGGCGAGCGGTGTATTTTGGCTCGGGGCCGTGCGCTGATCCGCAACTGATTGAAGTTCGGGAAGACTTGGCGGGGTTGCACCTGAAGCTGCGCTCTGGCCAGCGCGAGACCGCGTTGACGCTGCAACTGCTGGGCGGGCACAACGCCTCGAATGTGCTGGCGGGGTTGGCCGTGGCCCTGGAAGCAGGCGTCGAGCTGGACGCGGCCGTCGCCGCCCTGCAATCGCTCATAGCTGGCGACAAGCGCGGCGAAGTGCTGGAAGTGGCCGGAGCAACCCTGCTCAACGATTGCTACAACTCAAACCCCGAGGCGCTGCGCTCGATGATTCGCACCCTGGCCGCGCGACCGGCCGAGGGACGGCGGATTCTGGTGGCTGGCGAAATGCTGGAGATGGGCGAGCAGGGCCCGACGCTGCACACCGCCTGCGGACACGCCGCCGTTGAGGCCGGTCTGGATCTGGTGATCGGTGTGCAAGGCAACGCCGCGCATCTGGCCGCCGCGGCCTGCGCCGGAGGCGTGGCCGCGCTGTTTTTACCCAGCGCCGAGGCGGCCGGACGATGGTTGCGCGCCCATCTGCAACCGGGCGACGTGGTGCTGGTAAAGGGCTCGCGCGGGGTGCATCTGGAGCGGGCAATCGAGGCGCTGGGCGAGGCGGCCGCTACCTTCTAGCCACGATTGCCGTCACACTAAAAGCCCAAGACCGAATCGCCGCGCGTCAAGACCGTGCGATTCCAGCAAAAGGCAGATCACTTCACTTCATGAAACCGGGGTGGAGAGGATAGTCTAGGAGAGGATCGTCTGCGAGGGAAGCCGATGTGGCTTCTAAGGCCGCGCAAAAGGGGTTCATATCCCGGGCGGCGGGGTAGAGATCGCAAGATTTTTGAGGAGAGTCCTACATTGAAGAGGAAGTTGTTGCTTTCGCTTTTGGCCGTGGTTCCGGCCCTGTTGATGCCCCTGGCGGCCGCTTGCCAGGACGTCCCCGACCATCCGGCCGCCGCCGAGCGGGTTGATGCTCCCGCGAAGTACGAGGTCTACGCCGGTTACGGCTACACCAGCCTCAACCAAGTCAACCAGTCGCGCCATGGCCTGCAGGGCGTGGACATTGCGGTGACCCGCGACTGGGGCAAATACTTTGGCCTGACCGCGGACGGCGCCGCTTACAAATATGCGCTGCAATGCTGCAACCCCGGGGTGGTCACCACCAAAGGCACCACGACGCTGTCAACCGATGGCAACCCCTCGGTGCAGTATGTTCTGGTTGGACCAGTGCTGCATGCCAATCTTTATGGCAAGGTGGATGGGTTCTTTCATGTGCTGCTGGGCGGCGCGCACACCGGCGGCGAGGATATGACGCCCAATATCTCGTTTGCGGGCGGCTACGGCGTGGGCTTGGACTACAGATTTAGTCGGCGTCTCGCCCTGCGCCTCTCAGGCGACGACATTATTTCGTCGTTCAACACCACTTACAACAACGTCGGCGCATCGCCGCATGAGCATGGCAACTCGCGCGCCTCGTTTGGCGTGGTCTACAAGTTCTAGGATGGTTCTGGGCAACGAGCAACGAGGCGAACGCTGTGCGTTCGCTTCGTTGCTGTTTACGGGCGGTTCTCAGCGTGGCAGGGCGTTTTTTTGCGCCGTCACATACTCGCGCAAGGCGGATTTTTTCTTTCGTGCCACTCGACATGAAAACTCCTTCGATTGGCTGCCGCGCCGTCACGCGGTAGAGTGGTGGAGTGACGGATAACCTCATTCTGATAACGCTGCTGGTGAAGCTGGGGGTGATTGCCTCGGTGGCCAGCGTGCTGGCGCGGGTGACGACCTTTCGCCGCCTCTTCTTTGCCGAGCACCGCAGCTCGCGGCAAACCCTGGCACTGTTGGCGTTCTTTCTGGTTCCGCTGACCCTGGGGGTGTGGGTGCGGATTCTGGTGCCCAACTTTTTGGCCGCCGATATCTCCTTTGAAACCGTGATTTTGCTGGGCCTGCTACTGGGACCGGGCTGGGCGATGCTGGGCGGTCTGGCGCTGGCTACGCCGGCCGTTTTTCACCACGAATATTTGGCGCTGCCCTTCAATGTCGCGCTGGGGCTGGCCGCTGGGCTGCTGGGCCGGTTTGTCGAGATGGACGAGATCTGGTCGTTCACGCCGTTTGTGGATCTGAGCCTTTACCGCTGGGTGCGGCGCAATCTGCGCCAGCCGCGCATTGACCGCCAGATTCTGCTGCTCTTTTTGATCGCCGCCATGGAGCTGCTGCGCGACTGGCTGGCGCATGCGTTTCCCCACCGGCTTTTTGCCCTGCTGGCCAGCAACCTTTGGCTGCAAGCACTGGTGGGCCTGGCCGCGCCGATCACGGTGGGCATTGCGCTGAAGGTGTGGAACGCGCTGCGCCTGGAAATGAAGCTGGAAGACCAGAAGCGTCTGCTGCTGGAGGCGCGGCTGGACGCCCTGCAACGGCAGATCAATCCGCATTTTCTTTTTAACACGCTGAACTCGATTGCCTCGCTGGTGCGGCTGAAACCGGAGCTGGCGCGCGAAATGACGGTGAAGCTGGCCAACATTCTCCGCGCCCTTCTGAAGGACCACGACAGCTACGTTCCGCTGAGCGAGGAGCTGAAGTTTACCGACGATTATCTGGACATTGAGGTGGTGCGCTTTGGCGACAAGCTGCGGGTGAAGAAGGAAATCGACCCGCGGACGCTGGAGATTCTGGTGCCCAGCATTCTGCTGCAACCGCTGATTGAAAACAGCATCAAGCACGGACTGGAGCCGCGTTTGAAGGGCGGCACGGTAACCCTGCGCAGCAAACTCGTGGGCGACCGGGTGCTGATCGAAGTGGCCGACGACGGGGTGGGCATTGACAACCAGCCCACCTCGACGCTGCGCCGCACCGGCGCTGGCATCGGCATGAAAAACGTGCAGGAACGGCTGGAAGTGCTGTATGGGCCGCTCGCGCGGTTCAGTGTTACCAGCAACCCTGGCCGGGGGACGCTGGTGTCGATCGAGATTCCGGCGGGACTGCCGGGATGAAGGTGTCAGCGTTGCGTCTCGCTTCGCAACACGAGCGTTGAGAGGTGTCGAAGTATCTGCATTCCACAGCCGCGCGCGGTATGCTCTAGGCATGGTGCGTTTCACGGTATTGGCGTCGGGGTCGAAGGGCAACTGCACGGTTGTCACGGGGGGCCGGACGCGGATTCTGGTGGATTGCGGGCTGAGCTGCCGGGAGCTTTTTCGGCGAATGCAGTTGGCGGGCGAAGAGCCGGAGACGCTGAACGCAATTCTGATTACCCACGAGCACTCCGACCACGTGAACGGCGTAGCGGTGACGGCACGCAAGCTGGGGATTCCGGTGTATTTTACCGAGGGCACGCACCAGGCCTGGGCGCGCTGGATTGCGCCGCGCAAGCAGATGACCTATGCGCAGTGGATGGAGCAGATGCGCCTGCAAGCCGCCGCGCGGGAAGCCGAGGCCGACGCTAACCACGAGAGCGAGGCGAACGAAGACGACTTGATCGGACCCTCAGATGGTGGCCAGCTATCCCACCCATTCCGCAAAGAACGCGGAATGGATGGGGCACCCGCTTGTCAGGATTCAGAGACCGGATCAGTTTTGGAGATTGCGGCGGCGGCCGAAAGTGCGGACGAGCCAGCCAAGAAAAAAGACCCGGCAGCGCTGCCCGCAGTGGAGTATTTCAAGGCCGGTGAGCCGTTCGATCTGGGCGACATTCGGGTGAATCCCTTCACCATTCCGCACGACGCGGCCGACCCGGTGGGCTTTGTCTTCGAGGCCGAGGGGGTGCGGATGGCCTTCGCCACTGACCTGGGCTATGTGCCGCCCAACGTGAAGGCTCAGTTGACGAATCTGGACCTGCTGTTGCTGGAGGCGAACCACGATCTGGAGATGCTGAGGGACGGGCCCTATCCCTGGGCGGTAAAACAGAGGGTGCTTTCGCGGGTGGGGCATCTATCGAACGAAGCGGCGGCGAGCTTCTTGGAGAAAGACTACGACGGGCACGCGGCTCACATCATTCTGGCGCATCTCTCTGAAAGCAATAATCTTCCCGAGCTGGCGCAGGTGGCGGCGGAGGGCGCGCTGAGCGCCCGGGCAAGCCTGCTGGCCAATCGCCTGCTGCTGGCCAGCCAGCATGATCCATTATCTTCTCTTTACTTTTAACGTCTATAAGTTAAAATGATAGTAACAAGTATCATTCTGCACCAAGTAGATGGGCAAGGGAGACGCCAGGGCATTTAGCCCTGGGAGAGGCAGAGCGAGCCGGGGACACCGGAAGATGGGAGTCCGAATGGCGGAGCAGCCGAAGATGGAATTTTTTGTGTCGCGTAAGCCGCGCATATTCATAGCGGTCGAACACATCCTTTGCAAAGTGAGTCTTTAAGCTTATGGCAAGAACCAAATGCACAGACAGAGTTGTAGGCGCCATCCTGGCAAACTGGCGCTACGATATTTCAGGAATCACACCGGAGATGCGCAAGGACTATGAGCAGCACTTTGCCGAATGTTCTCATTGCCGCAGCCGGCAGAACTTTCACCGTGGCTTGGACGTAACACTGGCCGTGCTAACCTCGCTGGCGGTTTTTTTCTTTCTTTTCGCGCTGGCGGTGTTGAAACACATCAAGCCGCTGGAGCACGTTGCCTTCAACGTCTTCGGGCTGGATATTTTTGACGTGAATCACATGCTGGTTTCGGCCGGCGTGGCGGGGCTTTGCTTCTCGGTGATCGCCTTGACGCTGGTGCTGACCACCACCCCGGCCTCGGCCTACCTGGGCGGCATTGCAGCCGAGCGTGCCCGGCTGATCGAAGAACGGCTGCCCGAGGCGATTCGCGCCTTCCGTTCGCGCTAACCGGGACTTCGGCCAAACCCACTTGCGGGCCTCCCCATGCGGGAGGCCCCTGTCTTTCTGCATCAAACAGGCGAGGCCGCTATGGCCTCGCCTGTTTTGTCTTGAACGCTGTAGCCTGCATTTCTCACAAGGCGCGTGAACGAGTTGCCTCCTGGCTGGAGCGTGGGTCTCCCGGCCCACGCCGGGCAGTTCGCTCTGTCACGCTCTGTACAAACTGTATTGGGGGAACGAGGCTCCTCTCTGGCGGCGAGGACTCCGCCAGTACAGCCGGCCAGGAGGCCGGCGCTACAGCCAGACGGTAGGGGTGACGAACCAGCCCCGTTCCCGCGCCTTGTTTTTGGCGCGGGAGGGCACGAAGCCGGAGCGAGCGGATAGCGAGCAGTTGGCCCCACCACAGGTGGCAGTTAGCCCCACCACAGGGGTTTACTTGCCCAGCGGGATGCGCATGTCGCGGCCGCTCATCTCCGCTGGCAGTCCCAGGTTGAGGTTGGCCATCAGCGTCGGCGAAATGTCGCGCAGCGAGCCGTCGGTGCGCAGACGGAAGTTTTTGGCCTCTTCGGCTACGTAGATGAAGGGCACCGGGTTGGTGGTGTGGGCAGTGTGGGGCTCGCCGGTGATGGGGTCCACCATGGTTTCGCAGTTGCCGTGGTCGGCGGTGATAATCCAGATGGCGTTGCGCTGCTTGACCGCCTCGTAAATGCGCGCAAGCTGGCGATCAACGGCCTCAACGGCCTGGATGGCGGCCGGCAAAACGCCGGTGTGGCCGACCATGTCGGGGTTGGCGAAGTTGGAGATGACCACATCGAAGCTGGTGTCGAGAATCGCCTTCTCGATCGAGTCGCCCACCTTGACCGAACTCATCTCGGGTAGCAGGTCGTAGGTGGCCACCTTGGGCGAGGGAGTCAGAATGCGCTCTTCGCCGGCGAAGGGCTTTTCCCGCCCGCCGTTGAAAAAGAAAGTCACGTGGGCAAACTTTTCCGTCTCGGCGGTGCGCAGATTGCGCAGGTTGGCGTCGGCCAGCATATTGCCCAGCAGATGCTGCATTGACTGCGGCGGGCTGACAATCGGCAGTTCAAACTTTTCGTCGTACCGCGTCATGCAGGTGTAAAGCAGGTTTTTGGGCAACTCGGAGCGCGGAATCGCCTGATCGAGAGCCTCCCAGCCGTCCAGATTGCGGCCGCCCTCGGCGTTGAGGCCGCTTTCGCGAGCCAGTACGCGGGTCACCTGGCGAGCGCGATCGGCGCGGAAGTTGAAGTTGATCACCGCGTCCTCGCTGCGGATGAGGCCCACGGGCTGATTCTTGTCATCAACAATGGTGACGGGGAGGACAAACTCGTCCTGTACGCCGGTGTTGTAGCTGTCGCGGATGGCGGTGACGGCGTCGGTCGCCGTGGAGCACTCGCCCTTGCCATGCACCATGGCGTCAAAGGCCTTGCGCTGCCGCTCCCAGCGCTTGTCGCGATCCATGGCGTAGTATCTACCGCTCACAGACGCGATCTTGCCCACACCGATCTCTCTCAACTTCTGCTCCAGCTTGGCGACGTAGTCGATGCCCGAGGTGGGCGGAGTGTCGCGGCCATCGAGATAAACGTGAATGAAAACGCGGGTCAGGCCAAACTCGGCCGCCGCCCGCACCAGCGCGTAAAGATGCTCCTCGTGGGAGTGAACGCCGCCGTCGCTGACCAGGCCAAGCAGATGCAGGGCGCGGCCGTTTTCGCGGGCGTAGGTGAAGGCGGCCACGACGCGCTCGTTGTCCTTGAGGGTGTTTTCGGCCACCATCACATCGATGCGGGTAATGTCCATCTGCACAACGCGCCCAGCTCCAATGTTGAGATGGCCGACTTCGCTGTTGCCCATTTGACCGGCAGGCAGGCCGACAAACTTCTCCGAGGCCTGAATCAAGGTATTGGGATACTCGCGCATCAGCCGGTCGTAAGTAGGCTTGCGGGCCAGCGCAATGGCGTTGTTGGCGGTTTCAGGACGATAGCCCCATCCATCAAGGATGGTCAGTACAACAGGACGCTTGGACACGGAATACACCTCATTTTTGGTCAAGTGACTCAACTTCAGAATAACCCGCCTGGCATTTCGCAGACTGTGACGACTGTCATCAACGCGCGGGAAACTCCTATCAGTCAGATTCCGGGCAGGGCGGGAAGATGCAGATATTCTAGTAAGTCCTTTATTCTAAGTATCATAAAAGCATTGATCCTGAGTGCGATGAACCACAGTCCACGGGAAGGGATGAAAATTAGAATTCTTTTGGCCAGTTGCGTGTGCCGTGAACGATGTGAAGAATCTGGATTACCGCCGCCGTCACCTGATAGACGACGAGATAAGGCAAACCAGGAAGCACAAGCTCACGTGTGCCAGAAATTCTTCCGGCACGGCCCCGCAGGGGAAAAAGATCGAGACAATTGGCAGCGTCAAAGATGACCTTGGCAACGGTACGCGCCGCGGCGGGATTGTCTCTTCGGATGTAGCGGGTAATTTCTTGAAGATCTTGCGCGGCGGGCGCTGTCCATCGTACTTGGATTGGATCGGGCATCGAGCGCTCTCAGGCTTGCAGTTCACGCTCCACGCCAGCCCAGACTTCAAAAGCAGGCACAAAATCGCCCCGCGCCGCCGCATCCCGCCCGGCCTGAACCGCGGAGTGAAAGTGGGCTTCTTCGGTCAGATATCGCTCGACGGCCTCTCGCGCCAACTCATCCGCCCCCCGGCCAGCCTGAGCTGCCATTTGGGAAAGTTGCATTTCCTGCTCGTCGCTGAGTTGAATCTGCATGGTTCGAGGTTAGAAGCAGTGGGAGTTGCTGTCAACGAGAATTGTCGTCCAGCCCGAGCGGAGATTCCAGAAAAGCAACGCAAAAAGGAGAAAGCCTCAGCTCCCTCCCTTTTGTGTCCGTCGCAAATCTGTTCGCTCATCCACGGCGAAGCCAGTTAGCCCCACCGCAGGTGGTTAGTCTTCGTAGTTGAGGCTTTCCACGCCTAGGTAGGTGGCGCCAGAACCGAGTTCTTCTTCGATGCGGAGCAACTGGTTGTACTTGGCGATGCGGTCGGTGCGGCTGACCGAGCCGGTCTTGATTTGGCCGACGCCGGTGGCGACGGCGAGATCGGCGATGAAAGTATCTTCGCTTTCGCCCGAACGGTGCGAGATAACCGAGGTGTAGCCGTAGCGGCGGCCCAGGTCAATCGCTTCCAGGGTTTCCGTGATGGTGCCGATCTGGTTGAGCTTGATGAGGATGGAGTTAGCCACGCCCTCTTCGATACCGCGCTGCAAGCGCTTGACGTTGGTAACGAAGAGATCGTCGCCGACAAGTTGAATGCGGCTGCCGAGCTTGTCGGTCAGGAACTTCCAGCCGGCCCAATCGTCCTCGGCCAAGCCATCTTCGAGAGAAACGATGGGGTACTGGCGGCTCCAGTTGTCCCAGAAGTGAACCATCTCTTCGCTGGTCAGCTCGCGCTTGTCGCTCTTTTTGAAGACGTAGCGCTGCTTTTCCTTGTCATAGAACTCGCTGGATGCGGGATCGAGAGCGATGGCGATCTGCTCGCCGGGCTTGTAGCCGGCCGCCTCGATGGCTTCAAGAATGACCTCGATGGCCTCGGTGTTGGACTTGAGCGAAGGCGCAAAGCCGCCCTCGTCGCCCACCGACGTGTTGTAACCCTTCTTTTTGAGCACACCCTTCAGGGTATGGAAGGTTTCGGCGGCCCAGCGCAGAGCTTCGCTGAAACGCTCGGCGCCGACCGGCATGATCATGAACTCCTGAAAGTCCACGTTGTTGTCGGCATGGGCTCCGCCGTTGAGTACGTTGAGCATGGGGGTGGGCAGAACGCTGGCGTTGACGCCGCCCAAATAGCGGTAGAGGGGAATTTCGAGGGTCTGGGCGACGGCGCGGGCGGCGGCCATGGAAACAGCCAAAATGGCATTGGCGCCCAGCTTGCCCTTGTTCGGTGTGCCGTCCAACTCGATCATCGTCTTGTCGATGAGGCGCTGGTTGGCCGCGTCCAGGCCTTCCAACTCGGGAGCGATGATGCTTTCCACGTTGGAGACGGCTTGGAGCACCCCCTTGCCCCCGAAGTAGCTCTTGTCGCCGTCGCGCAGCTCCACGGCCTCATGTTCGCCGGTCGAAGCGCCCGAGGGCACGATGGCGCGGCCTAAAGCGCCGCTTTCCAGGATTACATCCGCTTCCACGGTAGGATTGCCGCGCGAGTCAAGGACTTCGCGGGCGCGAATGGCAACAATCTCAGTCATATCGTTCCTCACAATGCGATGCTGTAGCCGGTCATTCAGTTGCGGACGTCGATCCACGGCAAGAGCTTCTCCCGCGGCGCTTTCAATGGTGTTGACGAACTCGTGCACGATCGAAATTTCCTCTCGGTCCAACGCGAAAACTTTGAAGTCCCGTGTGAATTCTAGCAAATCCCGCCTCCGCGCGCGGGATCACGGAGGTCACGGCGGGCAAAATCGGCGCCAGCATGGGAATCAAAGCATTTTCGGAATACACCGGAGCGGGTTGCCTATGTTGATTCGTGGCATACAAGACACCTGCCCAACTCTTTAGTATGCCACCAGCGGGCGCGACGCGCTACCCTTACGCTGGACGAGTGGGCGCAGGCATGAGTCAACGTAACGCCATTGCCCCGCGCAACTGTCTGCCCCGAATGGGGTTGAAATCAAAAGAGAGGTTTTTTGCGAGTGAAGGAGAAGGACGGAATGGAGACTCGGATGAACCGGACGATGCTGGTGTACGCCTTGTTTGTCGCCACGGCCGCCGCCATGGGCGCGCAGCAAGGGAGCCAATCCAATCCCTACGAGGGAACGGCGGCCCCGCCGTCTGACGACGTGGTGGTGAGTGAAGACGCGCCCGCGGCCAAGCCCGCGGCTGGCCAGCCGGTTGCGCCTCAGCCAACCGCGTCCCAGGCGCGGCCTACGGCCGTTGACCCCTCGGCCAACTTTCCCGCCCCCGGCGCCGATGACGGCATTGTGCAAACCGAAGAGAGTCCGGCAGCGCCACGGCCTGCCGCACCGGCCCAGCCAGCTTTGGCCGAACGCGCTTACGCCGCCGACCCTGACGGAGACATTGTGCACCCCCTCCCGCTGCGTCCTGGCGAACTGGCCGAGGGAACCACGATCCGTGTGCGCCTGCTGCACCGCCTCTCGACCGCCTCGGCGGAAAAAGGCGAATCCTTCCGCAGCCGCGTGGCTATGGACGTGCTCCAGAACGGTCAGGTGCTGATTCCGGCCGGAGCGGAGATTGACGGCCGGGTGGCCGAGGTTTCGAGCGGCCACATGGGCGGCCACGGCACCATGCGTCTGCGCCCGGAGACGGTAGTGCTGGGCGATGGCACCCGCTATCGACTCTATGCCGAGTTGACCGGAACCCCCGGCTCGCACACCAAGGTGGGCAGCGAGGGCTCGGTCCGGCCCGATTCGCGCATCAAGCGCGACAGCGTGGAGTATGGTGGCGCGGTGGGCGCGGGAGCCGTGACCGGAGCCATTGTGGCCGGCCCGGTGGGCGCGGTCACCGGCAGCCTGATCGGCGCGGGAGTGATTACCGCGCACCTGCTGACCAGCCATCCGCAAGCGGTTTTAGAGCCGGGCGCGGCCTTGCTGTTTATCCTGACCGAGCCGCTTAGCCTGGTTCCAGCCGGCCCCAGCGGGAACTGAAAAGCTGTTTTTTGAAAGGGCTGCCTCGACAGCAAAAACTTTATTTATCAGGCCCTCAAATAGTGTTGTGCGATCCCACCCATCCCGCACAAAACGCGGGGTGGATGGGGCGCGGTGATGAAAGTATTGAAGGGCCGGATCAATAGGCATAGCCATTGAGCGTCCCCCCTTCAGATAGCGCTTCAGCCGCAACACTCATTCATTGGTAACCACTGGTTACCAAGCCCCGCCCCGCCCAACACACACCACTGAAAACGTCTGCGCGCCGCTACTGGAGTAAGTGATGACTCCGGTTGATTGCGCGCTGGGAAGAGTCGAAAAGTACCACGTCCCGGCGTTTGAATACGGTGAGGCGGTGCAGATTGGCGCGGATGCGAATGCCGCGCTGAAACTGTGCGCTGTTGTCGTGGCGCCGGATGAGCTTGAAACAAGGCCAGCAGCCGTTTGCTTGACGGCGCCTGCCAGCGCGCTGGTAACAAAAGCATCCGTAGCCACTGCCGTACTGCTATCGCCTGGCGCTCGCGTAACGGCTGCCGTCCCAGACGGTAGTGATAAACCGCGGCCGCTCAATACCCAGGCCCGCGTCGATGGGTTGTAACTCAATCCGTCGCTTCCCCCGTTCCCAGCCACCGCCAGCACGTTATAGCCGCTCGTCCAGTT
>Ga0224528_1001005_pt1 | contig 20005 bp, 17 predicted proteins | sample CBST25metaG_2_FD_179888 | JGI IMG/M metagenome (GOLD analysis project Ga0224528, IMG submission 179888) | Peat soil microbial communities from Stordalen Mire, Sweden - C.B.S.T25 | ecosystem: Environmental > Terrestrial > Soil > Wetlands > Peat | place: Sweden: Norrbotten County, Stordalen Mire...
GAGGCCACCTGATTTGACGGCGGCGTGCTGGCGGCGGGCGGCGGAGTCGTTTTGGCAGTCGTCTTCTTGCGCTTTGGCGCAGGCTTGGGTGCGGGCGGCGGCGGTGTGACCGTCGGCGGCGGAGTGGGCGGAATATTCACCACCGGAGCGGGCAGATTTGCAGGCGCATTGTCGGGCTTGGGCAGGGGGGCGTCTTCAATCGGCGGCGCCAGCACCGGCTGTTGCGTTTGTGATTGAGGCGTCTTGTGGGCGCAGGCAGTCAGCAGCAAAGGCAGCAACCATGCGATGCTCTTTGCAGACAACTTCATCCCACTAACCCTTTCTTCTCTTCAATATTCATCGATTGAGGATACCTGCGCCCCCAATCCGTTGTCGCCAACGGAATTATCAGTCTGAACTCTGTGCCGCAGTCTAACCTTGATTGTACTTCGACTCCCCCATGATGCAACTGGAGTATTCGATAAGTCATAGCCAATCCGATACCGCTTCCCTCGCTTTTGGTCGTGAAATAGAGGTCGAAAATTTTCTCGCGAATTTCATCGGAAATTCCGGTGCCCTCGTCAGAGATGCGAATGATGGCGTTTTTCCGGTCGACTTCAATCGCGACGTCGAGGGTTCCGCCGTCAGGCATGGCCTGGGCTCCGTTTTGAATTACGTTCAGTGCGGCCTGCTTTAACAAGTCGGAGTCCACGTTCGCAATCAGCGGCTTGGGCGGCATGTGGCTCACCAGCCTGACATTGCGCGTCGAGAGTTCTTCGGTCGCGAGTGCCAGTACATCGCCGATCACCAGGCGCAAGTCTTGCTCCCGAAGTTGTAATTCCACCGGGCGCGAAAAATCAACAAGTGTTTGCACCACGCGATCGAGCCGGTGAATCTCCATATCGATCACTTCAAGATGGCGAACGGCGGAAGCGCTGGCGCTTCCAAGCTTGGTCTTGAGCAACTCGAGGTGAACGACAATAGCATTGATCGGATTTTTAACTTCGTGAGCCACGCCCGACGTGAGCCTGCCAATCGCTGCCATGCGACGCGATAGCTCAAGCTCTGACTCAATCTCTTCCATCGACTCCAAATCGCGCAGCGTGACGAGCGCACCTAATCCCTGGCGCGATGAATCGTCATGAATAAAATCGACCGACGCTTGGATACGTCGTCCATTTTCGGTGCGGATTTCAACCTTGTGGAGAGAGATGCGCCCTTCGAAGGCCTCGCGCAACGTACTGCCAAGTATCGTTGACTGGTCGAAGATCTCTCCCGCGTGTAGGCCCAGCATGCGATCGCGATCCACTTGCAGCAGGCGGCGGGCAGCCTCTGAAACCAGCACGGCGCGGCCATCCTTGGTAAAGAGCAGGATGCCGTCCTGCAGATTCCCGAGGATGTGATCGAGATTATCTTTCAATGCGGAGAAGACTTCCTCCACATTGCGCATACGCTGGCCAATCTGCTCGATCTTGGTGGAAACGCGAGCCGCCATGTCTTGTCGTGGCCGATCGCCGTCTTCAGTCATGTCAAGGTCGGCCGTCGTCCAGTAATCGAGCTGCATGCTGATCTCTTCAAGAGGTCGCAAGGCCAGGTTGCTCAAGAGCAGGGCGACTACCAGCGCGGTGCCCAGTGCGAAGCTCATCAGGGTGATGGCCTCGCCGATCCACGGAGCATAAACTGCGCGTAACAGGGTGGTTCGCACGCCCACATGCACGGTGGCAAATATCGCTCCGTTGCGCTCCAGCGGCACCATCACGTCAAAAACTTTAGGCGGGCCAAAGACATTGGACATGAGCTCAATGGGATTGGCGATGAGCAACTGGTGATAATCGGGGCGTACGGGAAGCGGCTTATCCTGGTTATCCGGATTGGTGCTTAACAACACGCGCGATTCGGTGTCGCCGATGTTGATGTCGTAGACCGTCAGAGAATAGCGGTTGATGGCGTCGACCACCGATTGCAGGGCCTTGCTGGTGTGCACAACTTCAGCCTGCAATTGGAGCAGTTGTTCAGGATGATTGGGATCGACTTTGCGGTCCTTCAGCCCGGCTTCGAGAGCATTCTGCAGGGCAAACCGCACCTCATTGGCGACCATGCGGTTGGTTTCATAGGACTGCTGCACGGCGGCGTGAAGCAACTGACCCACATAGACCAGCGACAGCAGCCCGGAGATCGAGAGCACCAGAGTGGTAATCGCCAGAACGAGTTTTGTTTTCAGCAGCATGGGTTCACGCTCTCGCTGCGTATGGGGAAAACTGCCGTTTTTCCCAACTTATGCGTTAGAGGGACTACCGGGGTTCCCCATCCTTCGCCGTTTCCTTGTCTCCCACCGGCGTTCCCGACCCCGAGCGATAAAGCTCTGGGTGCCCCAACCAACGAGCGTATTTTGCTCGATGGGTGGGAGACCACAAATGCCCGTTGTCGACCTTCGGGTTCTTGCTTCTTCCAGTCTTGTTTCTTGTCAAACGGACTGCTGTTCCCTCATCTGACCATATTCTTTGAGCTTATTGTGCAGCGTTTTCAGGCTGACGCCGAGAATTTCTGCGGCGCGGGTCTTGTTTTGGCCGGTGGCCTCAAGGGTGCGGACAATCAGCATGCGTTCGGCTTCATCCACCGTGGTGCCAACCCTTACCGGCACCACGCTCGAGTCGTCGGCCTGCGATGCGGGCGCATGCGATTTGCCGAACCCGGGAGGCAGATGACCGGCATCGAGCGGGGCGCCGTCAGGACAAAGAATGACCGCTCGTTCAATGGTGTTGCGCAACTCGCGGGCATTGCCGGGCCAGTGAAAAGCCATCATCCGATCGAGAATCGACGGAGCCACGCCGGAGACGCGACGGCCGTGTTTGGAGTTCATCTCGGTGAGCATGGCTTCGGCCATGGCAGGCAAGTCTTCGATATGGGTGCGCAACGGCGGCATGTGGATATGAAAGACGTTAAGGCGATACAAAAGATCGGTGCGGAGACTGCCCTGTGAGATAGCTTCATCGGGATTGCGGTTGGTGGCAGCCAGTACGCGGACGTCTACGTCGACTTCAGTGCGCGCACCGAGTCGGCGCAGCTTGCGCTCCTCGAGAACGCGCAGCAACTTGGCCTGGGTGCCGACGGGCATTTCTGCCAATTCGTCGAGCAGCAAAGTGCCGCCCGTGGCCAACTCAAAACAACCGATGCGCCGCTCGACGGCACCGGTGAAGGCGCCGCGTTCGTGGCCAAAAATCTCGCTTTCAATCAGGGTTTCCGGGATCGCCGCGCAGTTGACCGCGACAAAAGGTCTCGGCTTGCGGGGACTTAGGTCATGCAAGGTGCGGGCTACAAGCTCCTTGCCGGTTCCGCTCTCGCCGGTAATCAGAACGGAGACATTCGAGGGAGCAATCTGTTCGATCAACCCGAATATCTCCCTCATGGCCTTGGAGTTGCCGACCATGGCGCCGAGCACGCCGGTTTCGCGCAGGCGGCGACGCGCCACTTCAAGCTCGATGTTGGTTTCTCGCTGCCGGGTAGCGTTGCCGAGGATGGTGCGCAGGCGCGTGGCGTCGACCGGCTTGAGCAGGAAGTCGTAGGCACCTAATTTCATGGCGTCGACGGCGGTTTGGATGGACCCCTGCGCAGTTAGCAGCACCACGGCGATATTGGCGCTGAACGAAGCGCCTTCTTCAGCCAGTTTGGCGAGCAGTCCGATGCCATCAAGCCGCGGCATTTTCAGATCGGTAACCACGATCGCCGGATCCCAGGAAAGAATCTTCTCCCAGCCCTCGATTCCGTCGCGCGCGGTTTCGGTACGGTAACCCCAGCCGGAGATCAGTTCCGCCAATCCCATCAATGCATGGGGCTCATCTTCGACAATCAATACCTTTACAGCATTTTGCATAGTTAGCCGGCGCGGCAGTGGCCGCTTCTTCTATTCTCTCGTGCCGTAGCCATTTCACTGAAGATTTCATTTACCGGAGTTAAAAGAAACGGCCTAACCGGCCTTTTCCGTCAACTCCGACCAACGCGCATAAAGCCCATCGTTTTCATGCTGGGCGGCGTCTAGCTCGGCCAAGGCCTGCTGCAGCGCCGTGGCGTCGGTAGCGACTTCGGAGGCTTCGATATGGTCTCGTGCCGCGGCCAAACGCGCATCCGACTCCTCGACACGCAGTTCGATGGCAGCGAATTCGCGCGCTTCCAGGTAGGAAAGCTTCTTTTTTGCACCCGCACCCGACGTTGATCGGAGTTCAGAACCACTTGGTCTTTCGGTGGCTTCTGATTTGCGGGCGGCTGTTTCCTGATCCTCAAGCCATGATTCCCACTGGGAAAAATCGGCAAATTGGCCGATAGCCCCTTGCCCGTCGAGTCCCAAAACGATAGACGCGACGCGGTTTAGCAGGTATCGATCATGCGTGACCAACACCAGCGCCCCAGGAAAATCGAGCAGATTCTCTTCCAAAATCTCGAGCGTCGGAATATCCAGATCGTTGGTCGGCTCATCCAGCAGCAGCACGTCCGCTGGCTCGAGCATGAGCCGCGCAATCAGCACGCGGGCGCGCTCGCCGCCGCTCAGGTTCTTGACCGGTTGGTTGAGCTGCTCGCCGGTGAAGAGGAATCGGGCCGCCCAACTTGCCACGTGAACGGTGCGTCCCTGGTGGATGACCGCGTCGCCTTCGGGAGCCAGGGCGCGACGGAGAGTGAGGTTTTCGTCTAACTCACGCATTTGGCTGAAATAAACCAGGCGCAGTGACTCGGCGCGACGAATCGAGCCTTCAACCGGGTCGATTTCGCCACGCAAAAGGCGCAGCAGGGTGGTTTTGCCGCTGCCGTTGGGGCCGACGAGGCCCACTTTCATGCCTGCTGTCACGATGAAGTTTAGGTCGGTGAAGAGTCGTTTTTCGCCGATGTCGCAGGCCACGCCCTCGAATTCCACAAGCCGCTTGGTTTTGCGCTGGCTGGCGGCAAAGTCGATTCCGGCGGAACTGGTCGCGGTACGCGTATCCATGGCCTGAAGCTGGCCGATCATGGCGTTGGCGCTGTCGATGCGGGCCTTCGATTTCGTGGTGCGCGCCTTGGGACCACGGCGCAACCATTCAATTTCCGTGCGAACCTGGTTGCGTAAACTCTCTTGTTGGCGGCTCTGGGACTCCAAATATGCCTGTTTTTCTTCCAAAAAACGACTGAAATTGCCCTTTACACGGAACAAACCGTCGGCATAAACACGATTTAACTCGACAATCTGACTCGACGTAGATTCAAGAAAATAGCGGTCGTGGCTGACCGTTACAGCGGCGAAGGAAGACGAGGTCAGAAGACCCTCAAGCCATTCAATTCCAGCAAGATCGAGGTGGTTGGTGGGCTCGTCGAGCAGCATCACTTCAGGCTCGCTGACCAGGGCCTCGGCGATGGCCAGCCGCTTGCGCCATCCGCCCGAAAGCGATGCAGCTTCCGCGTCCAGATCGTCGAATCCGGTGCGCCCAGCAAGCTCACGGAGACGACCTTCGCGTTCAGATTCAATGACATGCACGGCAGCCATCGCTTGCTCGAGAACCTGGCGAATCGTCAGGCCTGGGGCGAAACGCGAGTCCTGGGGCACGTAGGCGGCACGGGCGCGCTTGCGGACGGCTAACTCGCCCGAATCCGGCTCGACTTGACCCGCGAGCACGGCCAGCAGCGTCGACTTACCCGCGCCGTTGGGGCCGATCAGGCCGATGCGATCGCCATCTTCAACGGTGAGAGATATATTGCGGAACAAGGGCGTCGCGCCAAACTGCTTGGTCACGGATTGTGCATTGAGAATCGGAGGCATCTCTTTCAGAGTACCGGTATCGGTGCGTCGACGCGAATCGGTGGGGCGCAGGGAAGATCGAATCCTTGAGGGTCCGAAGAAAAAGCGTTGGGATGAAACGGAATAGCGTCGCCCCGCACAATTCAGCATCGGGACACAAAATGCTTTTGCGACCCTTGTGGAGATTGCTATGCCTGTTTCGAGATTCGATGCCATTATCAATACCGGACTGAAAATTGCCTTGCTCTGTTCCTCGCCGTTACTGCTGATTTCCCAAGGTGCCGTAGCACCGTCGACCCTTGGGCCGGCTTTGTCGTCGCATGGCGATTGCCCTGCTGCGTCGACCGGAGCGGCGGAATTGTGCGCACCTCATCGCAACTCTGCCAGCAGCGCGTCACTGCAAGCGATCGGTTCAGTTGGTAACAAAGGAGTTACGGGCGGCAAGGAAAAACGTCATTCAATCGAAGGGCAGTCCGTTGGACGTGCGCGGGTGGCTCACCTTTAGACTGGAGTGATGCTGGACTACGAGATTTCCCCGACCGAAGCCGCTGCATTGCTGAAAGAAAACAAGGCGAAACTGATTGACGTTCGCGAGCCATGGGAGTTTGAAACCGCTCGAATCGATGGCGCGGTGCTGATGCCGATGGGCGACGTTCCTGCCCGGGCACACCAGGAACTCGATCCGGAAGAACGACTTGTGGTGCTGTGCCACCATGGCATGCGCTCCATGAATGTCGCGGTGTGGCTGCGAAACCAGGGATTTGAACAGGCTCAGTCGTTGCGTGGCGGAATCGATGCCTGGTCGGCTGAGATTGATCCCGCAATCAATCGCTATTAGCGGCCAAAGACGTAGCTTGCCTGAAACAGTCCATTGTCGATTCCGGGATTAATCTCCGCCGTATTGTGATTCGAAATATGGTGATATCGGTATTCAACGCGCAACGATCTGGAGTGGGAGCGGTACAGTTCGACGCCGACGCCGAAATCGAAGGTGAAGTTGAATGAACCGGAGTCAACTACGGGAATTGGCTGGGTGGAATACATATAGCCGCCGTGTCCGACGAGAAACGGCTGCTGTTTGCGTCGAGGCATGAAGTTCCACTGGAAACCGATCGGCGACATACCCTCCCCGACGACCCAGCGACGCCCGCAATTAGCGGTGTAGGTGTAGGACCCGCTGCCATCGGGAAACGTTCCGCTGCCCGACGATGGTTGGCATGCCGTGGACGTCGGAAAGCTGGTTGTGGAAGTTGTGGTCATCGGCGGGTTGGTAAATGTGACAGTCGAGGTCAGGTTTTCGACAGGATCGCTGTCGAGGGCGACGGGCAGCAATTCTCCGTCATATTGCCAGTTAACCATGCGGTCGATGAATAAACGGCGGCTGTAAGACACCCCAATTTGCAATAACTTACGGTTTTCAGCGAGGCCCAGCAAAATGTGGCTGGAATCGTCAGAATATGCAGCCAAAATGCCAAAGGAATTGGCGCGGGAGTAAAAAGGAATCTCAGGAGCGGCTTGAGCTGGAGAAAGTTGACAGATCGAAATAAAGAGCAAGGCAACCAGGGATAAATCGCAAGGAACGCGCCGCAAGCAGAACCATCGGGATTTTGGCAAAGCGAAGACCCTCTTTCCTTTAACCGTACTCGGCGGCACGCGAGCGCCTATACTTTGATGTTGGCTGCCATTCTAGTATTGCGGAGCTTATGCATGTCGTCACCTGCTGTTGAGTATGCTTACCGGGAGCATTCACGATTTCTCGAAGAATTAAAGTCCCTGTTGCGAATTCCTTCTGTTTCAACGCTTCCCGAGCATGCGGGCGATTGTCGCCGGGCTGCAGAGACGCTGGCTGCGGAACTCAAGCGGATCGGCATGGAAAATGTGCGGCTGATCGAGACGGCAGGCCACCCGCTGGTCTACGCAGACTGGCTGCACGCCGCCGGGAAGCCGACCGTTTTGACATATGGGCACTATGACGTGCAGCCTCCCGATCCGTTAGACGAGTGGCTGAGTCCGCCGTTTGAGCCAGAAGAGCGGGACGGAAATCTATATGCCCGCGGCGCTGTGGACGACAAGGGGCAAGTTTACATCCACGTCAAGGCTTTGGAATCGTTACTCGCAACGGCTGGCAGGTTGCCGATCAATGTTCGCGTGATTCTCGAAGGCGAAGAGGAGGTGGGCGGCGAGGGAATTGCGGAGTTTGTCGCCTCGAAACCTGCGGAACTAAAGGCGGATTTCGCTCTTGTTTCTGACACCGAGCTATTTGCGCCCGGATTGCCGACTCTTTGTGTGGGACTGCGCGGCATGATCTATACCGAGGTGGAGGTTCGTGGGGCGAAGACCGATCTGCACTCCGGCATGTACGGAGGTGTGGCGCCTAATCCCTTTGTTGCCATTGCGCAGATCATTACGGGGCTCAAGGACGAGGACGGCCATATCCTTATTCCCGGTTTCTACGATGACATTATTCCGCCGAGTGCTGAAGAACTGGCGACTTGGCGCACGCTGCCGTTCGATGAGGATCACTACCGAGTTGCAGAAGTAGGATCTCGTGAGCTTGTTGGCGAGCCGGGACTTAGCGTTCTCGAGCGTACTTGGGCGCGTCCGACGCTTGATGTGCACGGCATCCCTGGTGGCTTCACGGGTGCGGGAGCAAAGACGGTGATTCCTGCCAAGGCGCAGGCCAAGATCTCGATGCGCCTGGTGCCAGGCATGACGCCGGCCAAAGCCTTTGCACAATTCAAGAGCTTTGTCGAAAAAATCGCGCCCGCGGGGGTTGATGTCACGGTGCGGCTGATTCATTCCGGCGACCCTTGCCTGATCCCGGTCGACAACCCCTACATCCAGGCTGCAACACAAGCACTTCATGAGGTTTGGGGCAAGGACACGGTCTTCATTCGCTCCGGTGGTTCGATACCGATAGTGGGCGATTTTGCGCGCCATCTGAACCTGCCCAGCGTCATGATGGGGTTTGGCTTGCCGGACGACAATTTGCACGCTCCGAACGAGAAGTTCAACTTGAAGAACTTCAAATTGGGGATCGAATCGGTAATTCGTTTTCTGGAGGAAGCTGGTCGTTGATCGATCGGGGATGCGGGCAAGAAGGAGTTGCGGCTGGATTTGTGCTGGCCGGCGGGCGTTCGAGCCGGATGGGGAGCGAGAAAGCCCTGGTGGAATTCGATGGAAGACCGTTATTGGCCCATGCTCTTGCGATTCTGCGAGATGCGGGATTAGAGGCGGCAATCGCCGGAGCGCAAACGGACCTCTCGCAGTTTGCGCCGGTGGTTCCCGATGCGCAATCAGGGCTTGGTCCGCTCGCTGGAATCTGTGCTGCGCTGGCCTCGACATGGGCCGAGCATGGCGTCTTTTTATCGGTCGATCAGCCCAATGTTCCTTGTTGTCTGATCCGTTATCTTTTGCTGCATGCGAGGACCACGGGAAGGGCCATCACCCTTGCTTCGATCAATGGCTATCCCCAAACATTTCCAGCGGTTGTGCGTCGGGGTGCACTGCCGGTTCTCGAGCATGAGCTTCGTGAGGGACGGCGCGGCTGCTACTCAGCCTTTTCTGCGGCCGCAATAGAGGCTCAAGAGCTGGTAACGGTGCTGCCGGTCGAATCCTTGGTACAGGCGGGGCATCTCGATGATCCTAATGGGCTTCCGGCTGCTCGATGGTTTAGTAATTTGAATACCCCCGTTGACCTTGACCGGGCAATGGCTTATGGGTCCGCTCGAAGTCGCGTAATCTGAATTCAGCCTATGTCGGATTCCCCGTCCAATTACGATCCCACGCTGACGATGCCCGCGCCGGACACGGTTCCGGAGCCGGTAATTTCTTTTCGGAACGTCTCGATTTCGTTTAATGGCCGACCGGTTCTCGAGGATGTGAGTTTCTCGGTCGATCGTGGGCAAACCCTGTGTATTCTTGGCCGTAGCGGTGTGGGCAAATCCGTCTCCTTGCGTATGCTGATGGGATTTCTCACTCCGGATTCCGGCTCAATTCACGTCAATGGGCAGGAAATCGTCGGGCTCGGTGAGGACGGAATGCAGCAGATTCGAAAGCGAATCACGATGGTGTTCCAGAACGGCGCCCTCTTTGACTCGATGACGGTGCGCGAGAATGTGGCTTTTCCGTTGCGTGAGCGCGGCGGACTGGCGGAGGACCAGGTTCTACAGATTGTTGACCGATTGATCGGTCTGGTAGGTGCGGAGGACGTAGCAGATGCTCTTCCCGCGAGCCTCTCGACCGGGCGCAGGCGAGCTGTAGCGATCGCTCGCGCACTCGCAGCGCAGCCAGAGGTCGTGCTTTATGACGAACCGACAACGATGGTCGATCCCATCATTGCCCGTCGCCTCGGAGGCATCATTCAACGTTTAAAACACCAGTTAGGCTTTACAAGCATTGTAGTTACACACGATATGCGTTTTGCCGAACGATTGGCGGATCTGGTGCTGTTTCTTCATCAGGGGAGGGCTCAATTCTTTGGAACCTTGAAGGAGTTTATGGCGTCCGAGGATCCGAATATTTGTCAGTTTCTGGAGTTGGACGCGTACGCATTACCTTCAGCTTGAGGTGATCGAACCGTTAGTAACCTATCGGTAATCCATCTTGGTTACCATTTGCTTGCAATCATAGGATGAACGAGAGATGATGAAACAGAAGAAAACGCAGCGTTTTTCGAGTTGAGAGTTTCAATTTACATTGGGCGATAAATATCAAGTCTCTCAGGAAACACACTTTCAATATCAGATCTAGAATTCACAAATCGATTGAATATTAAATTCTTGAACCATTAGATAAGTGTCCACCGAGCAGGACACATTGCTCCAGAAAGTCTGCACTACTCTTAGCCCCAACTTTTGGGAATACAAAGGGCAAGGTTTGTGTGATCGGAGCGGAATAAACAAGTGATTTAGAACTTCCGCCAAGCATGCTCGAATTGCACTGCCAACAAAGACTGCGACGATTTCCCGCCATCGAGGCCACGACCCGATGTTTGTGTTCTGACGCGTTTCTTTCTATCGCAGGCGGCCAAGTCCGCCTACCGGCTATTTGTCGAGATTGGCGGACCGCGCATGGCGACATCGGAACTTTGGCAGCGAGTAGCGACCTCGATCTCGTCCCCTGAATCGGTGCCTGCAAAGAGTGCAACTTATGCCCGAGAACCGCGGGGTGCGGCAAGGTTTTGGATGGCCATGGACGGACTTACGGCGCTCGGCGCCGCATTTCTCGCCACCCTGTACTATTTGCGCGCAGGACCGCTGGATGGCGCGAGGGGGTTTTGGCATGGAACGTTGATCCATGACCGACCCCGGTGGATTTTGCTGGCGTTGTTATGCGGGTTTATTGGTTCGTTGGTAATGACCAGTCGACGGCTGAATCTCTATTCTCCCACGCGTCTCAGTGGCTTTCTTCATGAACAACGCCTGAGTGTGCAAGCGTGCTTTACATCAGGCCTGCTGCTCACGGGAACGCTCTATCTTGTTCGCGCCGAAGATATTCCGCGAAGCATTGTGTTGGTTTCGCTTAGCCTGGTGATGATTTCGCTGAGCCTGCGGCGGTTGGTTTACCGTGTCCTGATATACCGACAATTTGAACGCGGAGTCGGTACCCGCAACGTCCTTATTGTGGGCACCGGCCCGGAAGCGCACGCCCTCCGACATCATATCGAGAGTATTCGACATCTCGGCTACACGTTCAAAGGCTTCGTTGAACTCCCAGGGTCGGCATCGGGGCATACCGGTATGGGAAGCGACGTGGTGGGTTCGCTGGATACGATATTTCAGCACGCTCGCCAACATTTCGTTGACGAGATCTTCTTTACCACGCCCTGCGAGCGCAGCATTGTTCAGGACGTGCTGAAGAAGGCTCGTGTCAATGGCGTGGATCTTCGCGTGGTTCCGGATATGTTCGACAGTCTGGCATGGAGTAGTCCGATCGAATATATAGGTCAGTTTCCAACCATCCCTCTGCACTGCGGTGAAGTCCGCGAAGTGGAGCTGATTCTAAAGCGGATTTTCGACATTATATTTTCTACATTGGCGATCGTTTTCCTTTCACCACTCCTGGCAGCACTGGCGATTGCCATCAAACTGGATTCACCCGGTCCGGTGTTTTACTTGTCGGAGCGCATTGGCAAGAAGGGACGCGTGTTTCGTTGCACCAAGTTTCGCACCATGGTTCGAGACGCGGAAGTTCGTCGCGCCGCAATTATGCACATGAATGAGCGGGATGGGGTGCTATTCAAGATCAACGACGACCCACGCGTGACGGCCCTGGGGAGATTTTTACGCAAGTATTCGCTGGATGAGTTGCCTCAATTTTTTAATGTTCTGATCGGCGAAATGAGCGTTGTGGGTCCGCGACCACCGATCGCCAGCGAGGTCCGCGAATACAAACTTAGCCACCTTCGCCGACTAGATGTCATGCCGGGAATCACCGGCCTCTGGCAAGTTCAGGGGCGTCGTGATCCCTCATTTGATAGCTACATTTCGCTCGATGTGACCTATATCGATAACTGGAGCGTGTGGCTGGATTTCAAAATCATCGTTCGCACGATTGGCGTGGTGCTGGCGGGAACAGGCTCCTAGCGTATGCTTGGCGGCTTTCGATTCACGAGAACTTTGGGGTGTTTTGGGGCAGATTTGCGGGATTAAACTGGAGATGTGAGAATCGCGCTTGCCCAGATTAATCCTACGGTGGGGGACTTTACCGGAAACCTACGCAAGATCATTGATGTTAGTCGACGCGCCTCGGATCGGGGTGCCCGGCTGACTGTGTTTTCTGAACTGGCAATCTGCGGATATCCGCCCGCCGATTTTCTGGAGAAGAAGAGTTTTTTGGCTCGTTGTCGTAGCGCCATCGACGAACTTGCTGACGCCACGCGGGAGTTGTCTTCAGCCGTATTGGTGGGTGTGGCTTTGCCTGCCGAAGGGGATTCGGGTAAACCGGCGGTGAATGCGGCGGTTCTGCTCGATAAAGGGAATCTGCTACTGGAGCAGCACAAGCGCTTATTGCCATTTTATGACGTATTCGATGAGCAGCGTTATTTTTCGCCTTCGCGAGCGCAGCAAGTAGTCGAGTTGGATGGAGTACGGCTGGCGATTTCGATCTGCGAAGATGCCTGGAACGACAAGGGATTCTGGCCGCGACGGCTTTATTCCATCGATCCGATGGAAGAGCTGATGCGGCAAAACCCTGCACTGCACATCAATCTATCTTCGTCGCCGTTTTGGCACTCGAAGCGCGCGACCCGGCGCGAGATGCTGGCTGCGATCGCGCGGCGCGACCGCATTCCCGTGCTGTTGTGCAACCAGGTGGGCGGGAACGACAGCCTTATTTTCGATGGGTCGTCGCTGGCACTCGATGCAGAGGGCGAGTTGATCGCGCAGGCTGCGTCTTTTGAAGAGGACTTGATCATTGTCGACCCATTCGCAACAACGCCGCCGGCGGTTGCGACCGTTGATGACGATACCGAGGCTGCTTATCGGGCGCTTGTTCTCGGCACCCGTGATTATGTGCGCAAATGCGGATTTCGCAAAGCAATTGTAGGGCTCAGCGGAGGCATCGATTCCGCCTTGGTTGCTGCCATTGCGACCGAGGCGCTAGGTGCGGAAAACGTGATTGGCATTGGTATGCCCAGTCCTTACTCATCGCAGGGCTCGGTCGACGACAGCCGGCGACTGGCTGCAGATCTCGGCATTCGATTTGACGTGATCGGCATCAGCGGCTTGTTCGAAGAGTTTAACCAGGCGCTTGCACCGCTTTTCAATGGCTTGGCGCCCGACATCACAGAAGAGAATATTCAATCGCGCATTCGCGGCAACCTATTGATGGCGCTATCCAACAAGACCGGGGCGTTGGTGCTGACGACCGGAAACAAATCGGAGATGGCGGTCGGCTATTGCACGCTTTATGGGGACATGGTGGGAGCCCTGGCTGTCATAGGAGACTTGGTGAAGACGAGGGTTTATGCCGTTTGTCGCTGGCTTAACCGAGAGCGCGAGGTGATACCGACGTCGATTCTCGACAAGCCGCCCTCCGCCGAACTGCGCCCGGATCAGAAAGATACAGATTCGTTGCCCCCTTATGAAGTTCTCGATCCGATTCTAGAGGCCTATGTGGAGCGCTACGAGACTCCCGAGCATATCGCGTCTGCACATGGATTTCCGCTGGAACTCGTCCAACAGGTGGTGCGCCTGGTGGAGCGGTCGGAGTACAAGCGCCAGCAGGCGGCGCCGGTGCTGAAGGTTACGTCGAAGTCGTTTGGAATGGGCCGCAGGTTTCCCATCGCAGTTAAGGTCCAGGTATAAGAAGAAGCCGGGAGATTTTGGCGTTACCCCCTCAATCCTTCCGAGCTTATGCCTGTTTCCGGACTTCTGAAGACTTGATTAAAAGGAAAGCGCAGATTGGCGCGGGTCGCGCCGGAGAGAGATAATGGGGAGAATCGTTACAAGGAGAATCCGTTTGATCCGTAACCAAGCCCGTTTCGCCAGCGTAGCCGTGTTGGCTCTGCTTTCGTGCCCATTGTTTGAAGCTGCCGCCCAGCAGCAAGTACCCGCGGCACCCGCAGAGCAACCTGCCGCCCAGGCGCCAGCCGCGCCCGTCTTTCCTAAGCCGGATCCAAAGAACTTCACCGCATCCTCACCTTCCAAAGAAGTGATTGACAGCTTTCTCCAAGCGAGCTGGGGCTTCGACCCGAACCGGGTTTGGCAGACGCAGGCGATCTTGAAAACCCAGGTCGACGGGCTCAGCAAAGTAATCATCTATGTGGGCGACAAGACCGGCAAGCAGAAGCCGATGCCGTTCCTGTTTTTTGTGCTGCCGGACGGCAAGCACATTATTGCCGGCGACGATGTTTATCCCTTCGGCGAACATCCGTACACCGCGGCTCGCGCTCTGTTGCAGCAGGGTGCCACCGGACCGTATCGCGGCTCTGCGACAAAGGACCTGGAATTGGTTGAGTTTGCTGACTTCCAATGCCCCCACTGCAAAGATGCACAAGCCAACATGGATAAGCTGGTGACCGACTTCCCGAAGGCGCACATCGTCTTCCAGAATTATCCGCTGGAACGGATTCACCCGTCGTCGAAAACCGCTGCCAGCTATGCCGTGTGCGTTGCCAAGCAGGGGGGAAGTTCAGCCTTCTTCCAGTTTGCCGACGCGGTGTTTGGCAACCAAGACGGTCTGGCGACGCCCGACGGTACGACCATGACGCTGAACAGCGCAGTGACCAAGGCCGGGCTCGATCCGACCAAGATTTCAGCTTGCGCGGCAACCCCGGCCACCGACCAGGAAGTCGAAGCGTCAGTCAAGCTGGCACAAGATCTCAACATCAATCAGACGCCGACATTGATGGTGAACGGTCGCCAGGTGCCAATCGGCGGCGTGCCGTACGACACGATCAAGGAAATTGTTCTGTACCAGGAAAAGCTGGACGGAATCGCGCAATAATCACCACCGATTCGACGGGAAGTTACAGCCCCTCATGCTCACGCTGAAAATTTCGTGAGCATGAGGGGTTTTTCTTTTTTGAAGACAGCTCAGCGGGCTTGCGTGCCGCGATCGATATGCAGCAAGGGCGAGTGGCCGGCCATTTGCGGACTGCGGACGACACGAGGCGTGACTACAATCAGCAAAGTCGAACTGCTTCTTTGCCGGTCATTGTCGGTCAGCTCAGTGAGGCCGGGGATTTCGCTCAGACCCGGTACGCCGCTGATTGCGCGGCTTTCCTGCTTATCTACTTCGCTGGCCACGACTACTCCTTCGCCCTCGCGGAGCGTCACAACGCCGGAGTAGGCACGGTTGGCGAGCACGGGATTGCCATTCAGTGCCGAGCCAGCCAACGCCGTGATCTTCATGTCCATCGTGAGCGCGACATCGCCAGAGCGAAGGATGCGCGGCCTGGCCTTGAGGGTGAGGCCGAGGTCTTGATATTCCACCTGGGGAATATTGGTAGCTGAGCCGGCGAGCGACGAGACGGTGGACGCCAGGCTGCTGGAAAGCCCGGCGCCGGTTAGGCCAGGGATACTGACACTGCTGGCGCCGAGACTTGAAAAACTTGACGTCATGATGGGGTAGCGGGTGCCACTACGGAGCGTACCTTCTTCCCCGTCTTCGAGTCGCAACTGGTATTGGTCGAGTTCGCGGGAGTCGGAAGAATTCAGGTTCAGGTTGAGGGTTGCAGGTCCGGGTGACAGCGCCGACTGGGTCAAACCTCCGCCGAACAGCGCAACGCCGTTGGAAAACAGGGAACTGGAAACTTGGCCGGAAGCCAGCAAAATCCCGAGAATGGCGAGCGTATCGCCGGGTGAGGCCAGGCCAGAGGAGATGATCTGCTGGACAAGACTCTGATTGGCATTCAGAATGGACTGCTCTTCGGCATAGACGTTGAACGCAGTAACGGTCTGCGGTGGCTGTACGCCGGTGTTGTACGCGCTGGTGTGGGCAAGGTCAATGATTCGAACATCGAGCATGACCTGGCTCTTGCCGTCCATCAGATCATGGAACGTGGCGTTGAAGGCATCAAGCGTCATCTCGGGGGCACGTAGCGTCAAGGTGCCGGCTGAGGCATCGACCGACGTCTGCTGAATCTCGAAGACGTTTTTGGCGAGAGTGCCCATGTCGGTCATTTCCTGGGTGGAAAGACCGGAAAGATAGACGGTTTCAACCCCGGTGCGAACGAATTGCTGGCGATTTTCGCGGGTATCCCGGGCCACCAGCACACGGTGCGGATCTATCGGAACGAAGAACGAACCCGTGAGCGCACCGAGTGTGCGCATCGCATCTTTAAAACTGGCGTCGTCGACATCGAGCCGGGAGGTTGTCGCACGGACACTATCGTCGACAGTGGCCTCGACACCATAAGCCGTGAAGACCTGGCGGATCAGCTGACGCTGGCTCATCTTCAAGTGGAAACTATGAGTTCCGGTAACGGATGGAAGTGCTTCCGGTGAGCCAAGCCCGTCGGCTGTCTGTTCATACCAACCTGGCACTTGATCGCGCGCCGCGTCGTCGCCCAGTTCGCGCAAATGCTCGACTATCTGGGGATTGGTCGGGTCGAGCACCGTGGCGCGTGCCAGCGATGCGCGCGCGGCCGTGGCATCGCCCTGGGTGCGCTGCCGTGCCGCCGCCTGGATGAGTGCAGTGACGGCATGGCTGCGCGTAACCTGCGCCGATACTTGATATTGCGTATTGGCGGGGTCGAGAGCAGCGGCGCGCTGGTACTCCTGGAGCGCTTCTTCAAACTTCTCTTCTTGATAGAGCTTGGTGGCGGAAAGAAACAGCTTGACGGCGCGACGGCGGTCGCTTTCGCTGGCCTGCTTGGGGGCGGGAGGCGGAATCTTCGGAGTCGAGGGTGGCGGCGCGGTCTGTGTGGGAGCGGGGGGCGATGGCGGAGCCTGTTGAGCTTGCAGCGCTACGGTCGCGATGGTGACGAGGACCGCTGCCGAGCCTGTAAGACAAATGTGAGACATTGTTTTCACTGCCCCGTCCGCTTGTAAGACAGCAAGTCGGCCAACGACGAAGCGCAGGCCTCGGGTTGGAATTCCATCAATTCATCGTAGCTATATCTGCCGGTGGCAACGGCGATGACTGGCAGGGAGTTGGCGCGAGCAGCCTCAATGTCGCGCGGCGTATCGCCGACCACGCAGACGGTCGCATCGCTGCCAGCGATTTCCCGCGCCTTGGCGGCCGCATTGGCGATGAGCTCGGAGCGGATGGGGAAACGGTCGCTAAAACCTCCAAAGCGAAACCATTCGCTCAGTCCGGCGCGCTCGATCTTGATCCAACCGATCAATTCAAGGTTGCCAGTAGCCACGCCAAGCAAGGCTCCACGCTGGGCCAGATGGCGCAACGCGTCTTCAACGCCGGGCATACGCACCGGATCCATCTGAAGTTGCTGGTCTTTGACGACGGCGCACATGGCTTCAAGGATGGCTTCGGTGTTGGCGGCAATGATTTCGGCGGGAATGCCGGCGCGGGTGCAGGCTTCGCGCAGGATGCCGGTATCGGTGCTGCCCTGAAGCGCAATGCCGGTCAGACTGACCTCGAAACCGGTTACGCGCTGCACACTGTAAGCGAACGAATCCATGTGGATGCGATCGCGAGTGCGCAGCAAAGTGCCATCAATATCAAACAGATAGGCAGCCTGCTCGTCCCAGGCAAACCCCGGCGAGAGGTAAACGCGCGGCGTCTCAGTTGGTGTTGTGCTTGTCTGCATGATCTCCGGAAATGCGTTAGCCCTGGCGGAGTCCCAGGCCTTGGCGCACCGTGCTAAACACAGGACGCTCGGAGCGCGGTGGACGCTTGAGGCCGGCGCGAACTTCAGCCAGGCTTAGCCCCAGTTCGGCCATAGCACGGCTCAACGTGTTGCGGTGCATGCCCAGCTCTTCAGCCGCCTTACACTGGTTTCCCCGGTGTGCCACCAGCACTTCACGCAGGTATTGCCTCTTGAATTCCTGAACTGCATCCTCATAGCGAACACCGCTGGAATGCATTTGCGTTACCAGGCTTTCCAGTTCTCGTCTCACGTATTCCCCTTGCTCTTTCTAGCTTGTCACAAAATCTTCATACAGTCGCATCATTTGCGGCGGAATCAAACATGGCCCGGATGCATCCACGGCGGCGACTCGATTTCCCAACTTCTGAGGCCGCTGCGGACGCGCTCACCCAACTCGGAGGGGGTAAGATTGCTGCCCACGTGGCAGGCTCCGAAAAACATGCGCGGCAACTTGGCGTCGGCGATCCAATGAGCCTCGGGAAAGAAGGCCACGATGACCAGAATGCAGATCACCACCAACACGACGCCCTGGAAAAAGCCAAATACGGCGCCGGCGATTCCGTCGAGCCAGCCCAACCCCAGGAATTTGAATGCCTTGGCCAGCAAGTTGCCGATCATGTTGATCGCGATCATGACAAGAAGCGCAATCAGGACGAACGCAATGGTATCGGCGACCGCCGTGATCTTGAGGAACGGAAGAAAAACCGCCGCCAAGTGGCGATAGTTCCATGCGGCGACGACGAGGCCAAGGATCAGTCCGCCGAGAGAACATACGGAACGGAAAAATCCCTGCATCAGGCCGCCGAGTACCGCGATCACCATGATGATTAGCACAACCCAGTCAACTGGCGTCATTTTCCGCTCCGCAATGATTGCTCCGCATTGATTTCAGAGGACCAGATCCCGATCCGTAAGCCGGCGGAATGCCTCTAGATACTTGGCCAGCGTCCGTTCGACCACATCGTCGGGCAAACTTGGAGCCGGCGCCTGTTTATTCCAGTGAATCGCCTCAAGATAATCGCGTACAAACTGTTTGTCGAAGGAGGGCTGCGCGCCACCAGGCTTCCACGCCGCCGCATCCCAGAAACGCGACGAGTCGGGCGTCAAGACCTCATCCGCAAGGATAATGCCTTCGGGCGTTCTGCCAAACTCAAATTTTGTATCCGCTAAAATCAGGCCTTTGGACTCGGCATGGGCGGCAGCGCGCGCGTAAAGGGCAAGCGTCAGGCGACGCAGCTCGGCAGCGTCTGCGGCGCCAATGGCGGCCTCGGTGGCAGCGAAGGAGATGTTCTCATCGTGCTGGCCGTCCTGGCTCTTGGTAGCCGGCGTAAAGATCGGCTCGGGCAAACGGGAACCGTCCTTGAGCCCAGCGGGAAGGGGAATGCCGCATACCGTGCCGCTGGCTTGATATTCCTTCCAGCCGGAGCCGGCGAGATAGCCGCGGGCCACGCACTCGACAGCAAACATGGTCGCGCGCTTCACCAGCATGGAGCGGCCTTCGAGCTGATCGGCATAGGGCGCGAGCGAGGCAGGGAACTGGCGGACGTCGGTCGCGATCAAGTGATTGGCGACGATGGGGGAGAGCAAGTCGAACCAGAATAGCGAGATTTGGGTGAGAATCTTGCCTTTTCCGGGGATACCGCTACCCAAAACGTGATCAAAGGCAGAGATGCGATCGCTCGCGACGAGTAAAAGGGCATCGTCAACCGCGTAGAGATCGCGCACTTTGCCCCTGCCTAGGAGCGAAATTGGGCCCAGATTGGTAGTGAGCAGAGCAGTCAAGGGAGGGCCTTCCGTAGTGTTGAATTGAATCTCCGATTGTCGAACCGCGGGCTGTCTTTGTCAATCCGTGGCGGACAGGGGACCAGGGCAAACGCATTTCAAAACATCTCCAAGAGTCTGTACAAGAAGCGGTCATCCCATCCGGCGCGTTTGAATTTGCCGCGCAGGGAGCCTTTCGAGCCCTCTTTCTGCATGGCGTTGAGGACCAT
>Ga0224528_1001009_pt1 | contig 19947 bp, 10 predicted proteins | sample CBST25metaG_2_FD_179888 | JGI IMG/M metagenome (GOLD analysis project Ga0224528, IMG submission 179888) | Peat soil microbial communities from Stordalen Mire, Sweden - C.B.S.T25 | ecosystem: Environmental > Terrestrial > Soil > Wetlands > Peat | place: Sweden: Norrbotten County, Stordalen Mire...
ATAAACTGCGCGTGCGAACGCCTTCTGCCTGGTCAACTCGCGTGCCAGCCTCCAGCACGCTCAAATTGGCTTGAAGCGCTTTCTGAATCGCGTCCTGTAGCGTGAGCTTGTAGGGCCCCGGCTGCTGCGCCTCTGCGCGCGCACCTGAGACGAAACCCGGAATCAGGACTGCCAGCGAAAGAAGAACGGCGATGCGGAAATCAAGTTTCATATTTCCTACTCTTTGCCAGAGACCGCGATCGATCTCCAGAACTGCTGAAAACTGTCTTCCATCCAAACATTCAACGGCGGCTGCTCGTGTAGCGACCAGAGCAGGGCGGTACCCATGACCGTCTGCAGTACCTGCATCGCGACCTTCTCTTTCTTCACGCGACGATCGATCTCCCCGCGCTTCTGTCCTTCAGCCACGACCTTGGCGATCATCTTGCGGCCCTCTTGCATGTTGTGCGCGATCAAAGTGCGCACACCTTCACTGCCCAGAAATGACGAAACGAGGGCGCGTGCAAGATCTGGACTTCGACCCGGCTCCTCCGCGAGATGCAAAAACAGGCAATGCAAGACGGAGTGAATCGACTCCTCGCCCTCTGCCGCCAACGTCAGGGCTTCGGCTACTTTGCCCTGCTGAATCTCGGCCATTACGCCCAGGACGTGATCCTTGCTCTCGAAGTAATTGAAGAAGGTGCCTTTGCCCACATCCGCCGCTTCGGTGATGTCCTCGACCGTCACGGAAGTGAAACCACGCTCGGAGAAGAGTTGCAATGCGGACCGGAAGAGACGCAGGCGCGTTTCGGCGGCGCGGCGCTGGCGGCGGCCGGCAATCGGCGGATGCGCACGATTCGCGGCACGTGCGATAGAAACGGGTGAGGCGACGCGCATTTTCTGACTGCTGATCATAGTAGAACTATGCTCATTTCTGACTACTAGTCATTTATAGCGCCGAATAGTACTTTCGTCAACAATCGCTAAACTCAGGTATGACGGTTGCGGGTTGGCCGTCACTGCGTTGCGCGCGGTGCGACCGGATCTACATGATGGAGGGGGTTTGGGCAGGCGTTCAGATGAGGGACGGTAAACGTAAGCTCGCGAAGTATTTAGGAGGCCAGGAAACCTTGCAACATATTCCCAATGTTCTGAGAAGGGACGCAATAGGTTACATAATTCACGACAAACGCGCACGATCGCTCACATCAGGGGCAACGTGCACAATATCCGCCGTCAGCGCACCTCGAATCCATCGTGCCGGCGCCATTTCAGTTGCGACTCCATAATGTACGCGCCTCGTCCCCAGAGTCCGAGGCGCGGAACGGCTGTCATGGAGCGAATGCCTCAACCTCGATCAGGCGGAATGTGGCGGGAGCCGCGGGTCCTTGAAAGACAACCCGCATTGCTGTCGAATCAAGTGCGGGAAACGTGACTCGGTTCAGCCCCCCTGCAATCGGCTGCTGCGGCTCATGGCGCTGCCCCGGAATATCCCGCCAGCCGCCTCCCACCAGGTACTGCACGATATAGCTCACGGGAGGTTTATAGAGCGGATCGTCATCTAAAAAGTACAGGTTGACAGTCGCGAATTTGCGACTCTGTCCGAAGTCCACCGAGTACCAACTTGAGCTGCCCCGCTCCGTGGCTGCCGGTGACCATCCGTTCGGAGTTTCAGGCAAGAACCATAGACGCCCGTCGATGGCCTCGGCTGTCGCTTCAGGTGAAGTGCTTGTCGACGCCGCAGCGACGGGGAAGCCGCGCACACCTACATTTGCCGCGAGATCGATTGAATCGTTAGCAGCTATGGGAGCCTTCGCAGGGAACCGTCGCAAATCAACCAGCACCCGGCCAAGCGCCACCGGACCGGCTGCGCGTTTGCCATCCACATACACAGAGAGACCTTTGCCCAGATGATAGCGAGTACCGTCCAGATCGTAACTTACGTTCACTTCATGACCGTGATAAAGCAGGTCCTGCACTTCAAAGTAACGGACGACCCGCGCATCTGTCTGGTCGGCCGCTGGAAGTAATGGGTTGATCTCGAGCACGTTATCGGCCCGCGGACGAACACCGATTAGTCCGCTCAAGACAAGATCGATATAGGTGGAGTGATTATAGTGGTGCGAGCGTGCAAGGCCCACGATCGCGGCACCCGTGTCGGGGTTATAGTCCTCCTGAAGGTCAGGATGCCCGGGTGCAATGAAATGCTGATGGGTGTACTGCCGCAAGAGGCGGAGGTAGTCTGCGCGCGTGATGGCTGATTGCGTGTAGTCATTCAGCACATTGGCGAGGCCTGTCAATATCTGCGAAGTCTGAAAAGGCCACGAAGGGCCATTCCATTGACACTCTGGACGACCGGTAAACTTGTCGTAGCGATACTGAGTCAAGTAGCGCGGATACGTCGGCTCGACCGTGCGCAAACCGTATGCGCCGCCAAGTTCCGTTGAAGAGAGCGCATGGCGCCACGCCGCGGAGTAGTTCACGGACGCACCCTTCGGAGGAAGCTCGTAAAACCAGGGAACAAAGCCTTCGAGTTCCCGTCCGCGGACGAAGTCACCGGCCTTCACGTATCGCGTGGAACGCTGGTAACGATCGGTAAAGTGTTCGAACTCCGGGTTCCAAAGCTGCGTCAATACCGCGGAGCGAATGGCCTCAGCTCGCTCGGTATAGTCCATTGCTGTGTCCGGCTTGCCGGCCATATTTGCAATGGCCGCAATTGCCAGGGCGTTCGCATACTGATAGCTGTTGATCGTAGGACGAAAGGCATAACCCTTGGTAAATCCGTTCTCCTTTTCGTCGGTACTGGCGTGCTCGGTGAAACCGGCGCCAGATGCATCAATCGATGCGATGGTATATTCGGTCGCATCGGCGATAGGATCAATCCAATAGAGATTGCGATCTCGATCGAAATGGTCGTCCCACTGATTGAAGATGTATTGCATTGCGTCGAGATTTCGGATCGCCGGCGCTGGATCGCCAGTCACCAGAGTCGTACTCAGCGTCGCCGCGGCGATGGACTCGGAGAAATGGCGGTCGTTGCCTCCGCCGCGGTAGAGGTGATCTATTAAGGAGTCGACAATCGCGGGATTGCGCAACCAGCGCCCCTCGGACAGGTGAAATGATGAGGAGTCGTTCAGGTCTGAATCTGGCTGGCGCGCCCACGGCACATTATCAAGGAATTCCGTAACCGATGTTCCTTCTGGGCCGAGTTCGCGCACATGCGAGCGGTAGAGCTTCCACCGATAGTAATAAATCTGCTGGATTTCTGGATCGTCGATTTCGAGGAATGGGATGTTATGTACAAACCAGGGGGCGTCGGCGCCGAAATACTCGGCGGCCAGCTTCTCCCTGGGCAACTCTGAAGGAGATGAACGACCAACTTGCGCGTGAGACGCGGAGATGAAAAACCCGACCCAGAGCAAAAACACTGCACCTGCGATTTGTTTGGTTCCGATAAGCCGGATGGAGTGCCTCGATTGAGTAGGAATCACAGTTCTTCGAATCTCCCCGGCTTGGTTTTCTATCGTTCCTATTGATGAGCCAGCCGATTGATTGTGAAGTCGCAAAGCGGAACTTTACATCGCTTGGTTGGTCATAAATATATGCCAGCAGCGCTCGATGTAATTTGCAGATAACGAACTTCAGGGGCGTCTTGTGACGCCCCTGAAGTGTTTCGAACCCCAGGCTGAACTTACTGGACGTATGGCCAGCCGTCACTCGTGAAGGCAAGCCGGCTGATACCAAGCGTGGGCGTCCCGTTGTTGTTGCCGTCATAGTAGTGGTAGACCAATGTCGGCTGGGATAGAGTGCCGTTGGTCCCGGTATCGGTGAAGACGCTCTGCCCACCCGGCCCGACAATGTTATCGTGCGTGCTCAGCAGGATGGTTCCTCCATTGTTGGCGAGGTCCTGGCCACCGCGATCCAAGAACGGTCCGGTGGGATTGGTTGAGCGCCCCATGACGATGCGGTAAGTACTGGTCGCGCTACAGCAAGGGTTAATGGACGCGAAGTAGTAGTAATACTGCGTGCCGTTGACGACGTAGGGATAGATGAACGATCCCTCCTCGCCCCAATAACGGAAGCCGGCGCTGGTCATCTGCGTGTCAGTGGTTGAAGGAAGTCCTGTGGTCGGATCCAGTTGGATGATGTGCATGCCGTCGAGCCACGACCCGAAGACCAGCCACCAGTTTCCGCTGGCATCAATGTACGGAGCCGGGTCGATGGCGTTGTACTTGGTTGTGTTCACAAAGCCAAAACCGCTGATCGGCTTGGAGGTATTGCTCCAGGATTGAATCACCCAGCCTTTGTCGATCCACGGCCCTGAGGGACTGGTGCTGGTCGCGAGTCCGATGATCGCCTCGCCGCCCTGGCAGCTTGAATCCGAGCTGGCACAGGATGCGCCGGGGTCCGGCTCGACGGGAATTGCGTAGTACTGATAGTAGGTTCCGTTCGCGTACATCACATCCGGCGCCCAAACGTCCGTATTTCCGCCGCTATTATCCGATGGCGGTGTTTGCAGGCCCGTCCACGATGGAAAGTCGGGACCGATGTCGGCGCAGCGGCCGTTGTCGATAAGCCATGGGTCCGAGGACTGGGTGCTAGCACAGGCTCCCTGGGCACTTGTGCCGGTGGTGTAGGTGAAGGTCGAGAGATCGGTCGAATAGGCGATCGTCTGGTGCGTGCCATAAAGCCAGTAGACGTGGTTTTGATCCTGGATCATATTCGGATCGTGCACGTAGATACCCGTGCCCGTAACCGTCAGTGGCATCGAGTACGCTTTCGTGGTCGCCTGGGCCAGCGTCCACTCCTGGCATGTGCATCCGGTGCCAGTGGTAGCGCGCGCGCCCTGATCGATCGTGGCCGTCGAGGTAGTATTCGAGCTGTCGTCCTGCAGAAACAATCCGCTGTAATGATTCTTGATCAGGTAGTTGCCGTCGGTCAGTTTGTAGAAGACCCAGTCCTCATCGTCGGTGCCCGTGTCGCTGTAGAGCCCGGCCTGGGCCCCGGAGTTCATGGACGCGGAAGAGGGCATCCCGACATTCGACTCGGTGCTTGAAAGCCCCATCACCTGGTGCGTCAACATATTCTCGATGTTCATGCGGTCGTCCGCATAAACATTCGGCACCAGATGCCACATTGAATCGGTGGAACTGGTGTTGGTCTCCTGCACTACATTGGTTCCCACTGCCTGGTTTTGGCCGCTGACGCCCAGCACGAGACTGCTGGCGGCGTTCTTGATCTGGTACTGATAGCTGAAGAGCGCCGAGTCGTTCACATTGACAATGGTGCCCATGTCCGGCGTGGTCGGGGTCGTGCCGCCCCCGCCTGTGGAGCCGCCTGAACTGGAAGAACCGCCCCCCCCGCAGCCGGCCATCATGGCCATAGCGGACAGTGCAACGCCAAGCAAGGTCCGGCGCCACGGATTAATCGTTTGCTGCCAACAGTCTTTCATGGGTTATCTCCTCGTATCGTGAGGTGAGTTAATGGCGTCGTGCAGAGCGTTTGCGCTCCTTGCCGGCCACGTAAACGTATTCTAGACGATGGTGGTTCTCCTGCGGGGGCACCTACCGATAAAAGAAGGAGGCGTCGTGTAGACGCCCCCTTCCAGTGAAACCACCCAGGAGGAACTGTTTACCAGACAATCTTGGCGGACAGTTGAACATTCCTGGGAATGTTGCTCTGGCCGTCGTAGTATTTGTTGATTGTGCCGAAGTGGCTATCCCACGCATCCGACCAGTAGTCCACGCCCTGATATGACGGATGATTCATCACGTTATAGCCCTCGAACCTAACCTGCAGCTTCATCGTCTCCCAGACAGGGAAGGATTTGCTGACGCTCATATCGAGGTTCTGTCCATTGGGATTGCGGACGCCGTTGTCGCTGACATTCTGAACGACGGCAAAGGCCGGGCGAACGATGAAGTCGTACACGTGACCGGTCCCGGTGGTGTTTACAGCGCAGCCAGCGTAGTCGTTGCTCACTGTATCGCTCAGCGTGTAAGGAGCGTTGCCTGCGGAGAGCCCGCCTGCATCATTGACGGCAGGATTCGGATCGTACCAACCGACGCATTTGCTGGAACCGCGGAGAACACTCTGGGTTTCAGTGCGCTCATGCACACCATAGTGCTGCGTGTGCACAACTTCCAGCCCATCACCGGGGCCACCCCTGTCCATCGGAGCCGGCGTACCTGCTTCATAGGTATATATCGCGCCAATGACCCAGCCACCGATCGCAGAGTCAACGATGCGGTTGGAATTGCCCAGGAAGGTGCGCCCTCTGCCTACAGGAACGTGCCAGTCGGCATTGGCTGCCCAACGCCAGCGGCGATCGGTCCGGTCAAGATAGTGCTGCCGGACGCGATAGACCGTGTCGTTCAGCCAGCCATCGTTCATCTGCTTGGACCAGACGAAGTTTCCATGGAAGGTCAGGGCGTCGCGCCAGTGATGAGAGACCACGGCTTGCAGCGAATCGTACTCCGTGTTGCCGTCGTTCTGTTGTGTCTGGGTGATATCTCCAAACTCGGGATAGGGGCGCGTCATGACTGAACTGTCCAACTGGCCAGCCCAGTAGTAATTGTTCAGGTTGCCAGTGTTCGCGGGCGAAAATGCATCGATTCCTGCGAAAGGATTAGTCACGTAGTTAGGGTTCGTCGCCCTGGTGTCATGGACGCAGTTCTCATACCTCGCTGCAGTGGCCCCCATCTCCAGGTTGCAACTCGCCGCATATCCAGCGCTGATGTGGTTGATGTTATCCGAGGAGTCCATGTTTAGTCCGCGGTTGCCGACATAGCTTACATCCACCGAGGTGTGCTGACCGACTTGGCGTTCCACCCCGAACGAGTAGTTCAACACCGCCGGGACTTTGAAGTTAGGATTCACTGCGTTGAAGTTGTTTCCGAGAGAGCTCTCAAGCCCCCTGGAGGCGCCAGCGGGCTTGGCTACGACCGGGAAGGGATTGCTGATCAGATTGCCATCGACCGTCGTGCCATTTGTTGTGCTCGACACGTACGAGGTGTCGGCGGTAAAGCCCTGGCTATACCCCTGACCGGTAAATTGCGCATAGGTGCTTCCAATGCCGCCGCGGACAACGGTTTTGTTGTTCAGGGCATAGTTGAAGCCGACGCGGGGCTGAACAAGAAATCTGTTCGTGTTGTAGAGTGTGCGAGACTCGCCACTGACCCCGGCATAAGTCATGCCGCCCATCAACGAGATGCCGGCTGGCAGTTTGCCCGTCGCAACCACGATCGAGTTGACCGGATTCTCAGAGGTCGTGTCGAAGGCGCCCACGATCTTGTTGCCCGACTCTGTCGGCGCGCCCTGGATATCCCAGCGCAGGCCCAGATTGACGGTCAGCTTGGGTGTCAGCTTCCAGTCATCCTGGAAAAAGGGAGCCGCATAGGGATAGGTGAACAGTTGCCTGACACCGATGTGCATGGATCCACCGTCCATAACGCCCAGCATGAAGGTGGCGAGGCCGCTGCCTTGGCCGGCGATGCAACCCAGGCAGGAACCGTATTGCTGTGTGTACCAGTTTCCAGCGTTGAATTCGCCCGAAGCTGCGCCGCCATAGTAGCTGCTCGAGCGCTGCATGCGATAGTCGACGCCAACCTTGATGGTGTGCGCGCCATGGATGTACGTCCACATCGGCATTGCCGCAATGGTGTTGCTGATGGTCAGCTTGTTGCCGCCATTGTCCGCGTTGTTGCCGAACTCCGTGATGCCGCCGAATCCACCGATGCTAATCTGCGGAAAGACCTGCTCCGTGACATTCGAGTCCAGGCCGCTCAGACCGATCTTGGAAAGGTCGAAAGGCGATGGGCCCTGATTCTGGTTGTAAGCAAAGCGTTGGTACGACAGATGGAGATCGAAGAGCGAGTTGGCGCCGAACGCGTGCTGCCAGTCGGCGATAAAGAAGTGCGTCTGAAACACCAGCGGATCAACAGCGCGGCCAATGGGGCCGGGAAGTGAATCGAAGGTTTGGGCGTCGGCATTGTTCTGCCAGTTCTTCGTCCAGTTGAAGCGGATATAGGTTTTGTCTTTCTCGGTAAAGTTGCGATCCAAACGAATCGTTGCACTGTCGTATGGGAGAGTGGCGCCTTGCGACCATGCGTAATTGTCTTCGCCCCATTGCAAGTTGTTCGGGGTGGTGCGATTCGGTTTGGGAAGATAGCTGAGGATCTTCTGCGCCGTATTGTCAATTAAACCGGCTGTAAGCACGTTCCCCGTGAACTGCGTCCGCGGATCCCACCAATCGTACGGGGTGGTTATCGAGAACGGATTGTAGATATTGACTGGCAGATGGGCATTCGCAGCGCCCAAATAGTACGCGCCACCAAAATCGCCTGTATCCGCTACGGTCTGCGTCGTGGAGCCGGGGCTGAATTCGGGCACGCTGGCCACACCCGTTTGGGGGTCCTTTTCGTTGTATCTTTCCACCTGCAAAGCGAAGAAGGTCTTGTCGTGCCCGTTGTAGAGGTGCGGAATGGCCACCGGACCGTCGAGTTCGAGACCATATTGATTGCGATTGTCGCTGGCCTTGGCAAGGCTTTGTGAGTCGGCCACTTCGTTATTCGCGTCCAGCCAGTTGCGGCGAATGTTGTCGTAGACCTGGCCATGCAACTGGTTGCCGCCGTACTTGGTGACGATATCGAAGATGCCGCCGCCGGTGTGCCCATACTGCGCGTCGTAAGGGTTCTGGATGAACTTCATTTCCTGAACGCTGGCCGTAGGCGGCACTGTGCCGATGTCGCGAGCGCCAAAGGTGATGGAGTTGTTGGGCGAACCGTCCATCTGGAAATCGTTCGAATCTGAAAGACCACCGTTGACCGAGAACTGGTTCACCGACTGGTGATCGAAGGGACGAACCCAGGAGGCTCCCGAGACGTTCGTTCCCTGAAAGGTCACTGCAGGCGCGGAGTTGGCCAGCATGAGCGGGTTGCCGGAGTTGAATGGAGACTGCTCCAATTCATCCTGCGTGAAAGTCTCGCCTTTGCTCGCGTGGGTCACGTCGAGCTGCGCCTCATCGGCGTGCACGGTGACGCTTTCCTGGGTCGAGCCCGGCTTCAATGTCAGCTTTACCGTGGCCACTGCATCCAGGTGCAAGTTGACGGCGGTCTCGATTGCGGTGTCGAATCCTGCCGCAGTCGCTGACACGTCATAGAGGCCCGGGCGAAGTTGGGGGAATGTGAAGTCGCCGGTGGCGGTGGTAACCGTCGTGAGGTCCTGGTTGGTCAGTTCGTTATGTGCCTTGACTTGAGCCTTGGCAACCACTGCCCCGGTCTGGTCTGAGACACGCCCTGTAATGGCGGTTGAGGTCTGTCCGCTGGCCGCAAAGGGCAAAAGCATCACCAGCAGGAAAGACACAAGAAAGAGGTACTGCTTCGTACGATTCATACAGGCTCTCCAAAAATTGAGCGCAGGCAAGACGCAGAGGAACACGATTGCTCACACTCGCATTGTTGTTGCTTCCTTCTTCTTGAAACTGAGCGGCGCGTTCGAGTCGACGCTTTCCCGAAGCCGCTGCAATCCCTTGTTCGTCTTACAAACGCGATCAGGACATTCAAGTATCGTGATCGTTTTGTTGATTTTTGCTGCAGGTCAATTCAGGAGCGAATCTTGACCCGAGCAAAAACCGGACCATTCCCTGAGCTTGCCTACCAGCAAAATGCTGCGTGCCGGTAGCTCCTGTCTGCAAAGTGCAGCGGCATGACGATGCTCGGCGCCTTCCCGAACAGAAGCCGTTTCAGTTTTAGAGAACGTTTACCCTCAGAGGCGCACCTTCCCCCTCGGATATCGCCCGTTTCAAACTTTGCTCAGGACCGGTCGCCGAATTCGCATCCGGACGAGAACCAATCTCAAGACCGACTAATCCTATGGGGAGCGAATAAGCACTGTATATGATACAGATGTACGATAGTTCAAAAGCGCCCTGGAAGCGGTTCGCGCGGGCAAGGCCATTCGTAAGCTTGATGGGCGGCAAATTAATGATAAAGAATCGTTTTTGTAGACATTGCGGAGCGCAGCGTCTGTTGTCGGGAACGGGTTTGCGGTTAATCGCCGGTGTATCGATGCTGATGTTTGCCGGCTGCCACAGAACGCCGCCCACGGTGGCTGTGATTCCGCGAACCTGTGGGACCTTGCTTTGGGAAGCAGAACATACGGGTGTGGAGCGGGAGGCAACGGGCCGCGACGTATACGTTTACTGGAACGCCCCGATGCGCGAGGACGATATTGCCGGACAAATCGACATCTTGACGCGCGCGCTCGACCGGGGCGCCAAGGGCGTGATCATCTCGCCAGTAGAGGCTTTGCCCTTGCGCACACCCGTTTATCGAGCACTGCAACAGGGGACTCCCGTAGTTGTGATCGGAACGGACCTGGGATTGGCTCCGGGCAAGAACCTGGCCTACGTTCTGAACGATGAGCACCGGGGCGGCCAGCTTGCAGCACGCCGGGTTGGTGAACTCATGAAAGGGCGCGGAACCGTTGCCGTCGTAGGCATCAGCAACCAGTTGACCGGCACGGAAGAGCGTGCGCGCAGCCTCGAAACCACGCTGGCCGAGGAGTTCCCTCGAATTCATGTGGTGTTTCGCAGCCTGGCCCTGCCCACGGTGTCCCAGGAACAGGAAGTGGCGGAGAAACTGCTGGCGAAAACCTTGCATGTAGATGCGATTCTTGCACTGACCGAGAACTCCACGCGTGGCGCATACTATGCCCTCACGGAGTTCGACAAGATACCAGGCACCTATCTGATTGGTTTCGATCAGAACCTGATGGTGCCCATCCGCTCTGGGGGAATCGATTCCGTCATTATGCAGAACACCTATCAGATGGGCCGTGACGCGACGAAACTGATGGACGAGGAGATGCATGGCGGCGCCAGCCAAGGCTATGTCACAGTGCAGCCGCAACTGGTTTCGCGGGACAACATCGATTCGGCCCCGGTGAGGGAAATGCTGGACTTGAGTTGGTTCGCCCAATGAACCCACACACGATGCGCAAGCGTTCCAGAAGGTGGATGATCGGTACAGCGGCTGTAGCGGCAGTGCTGATAGCGGTTGTGGCGGCCGCGCCGTTCGCTTATCGAAGTTGGAGCGAGCGAGAACCGAATTTTCACGACACATTCAGTCGTACCTGGGACGATCAGCCTCACCGGGACGGGTGGCAGGCATTCGGCGGCACATGGCAAGTTGCGGATGGGGCCATGCAGAACATCGCCGACGATCGCGGAGCAAGGCTGATGAAGGGGTCCACGCGCTGGCACAATTACATTGTTGAAGCCGACATTCAATTGCTGGGCGAAGCTGGCGATGCCGGCCTTTTGGTGCGATCCTCGCAGGAGGAGGCGGGAGTGGATTCCTATCACGGCTACTTTGCCGGTCTTCGCGACATCGATGAAACTCTGATCATGGGACGAGCAGACTACGGCTGGCACGAGGAACAGACCATTCCAGTGCATTCCGGCGTGCATACCCGGAGTTGGTATCACTTGAAGTTCCTGGCCTACGAATGCAACTTCGCTGCCAGTGCGACGAACGAGGCGGGAGAAATCACCACAGCGAACATCCAGGATCCGGCGTGCCTCGCCCAAGGCAGATTCGGATTGCAATCCTACTCCACGGGGGCAATGTGGAAAAACCTGCAGGTGCGGCCGGCAACGCAAACAGACTTGCGTGCCATGCTCAGTGCCGGCAGTTCGAACGCACCGGGGCATCAGGGGGTCGCCGACCCATGGTCGGAGCGGCGCTTCATTGAGCCCATGCAGCGCGAACTGCGAGATCACAAGACCGATCCCAATGCCTTGCCCATCGCCAATCTGCGGCTGTGGGCGCACAATCTGCCTTCGCAAGTAACGGTTCATGGAGTGGTCACGCTGGTTGCGCCCATCCTTTTTGTGCAGGACTCGACCGGCGGCATCGCCATTCCAAACGCTCACGCCGACACGCCAGTCCAGATTGGCGACTCGGTCGAGGCCCGCGGCAATGCTGAGCAGCACGACTTCAGCTCCGTGCTGCAGGATGCGGATGTGCGGCTGCTCTGGTCGCACACCCCAGTGCCGCCGGTGTCTGTGACTGCCGCGCAGGCGGCGACGGGCGCATTCGACGCGCAATACATTGAAACCGAGGGCCAACTGGTTGAAGAGCAGCACAAGGGCGCGAAGTCTGTCGAGCTCAAACTCGCCGAGGGAAGCCAGGCATTTGTGGCCATTGCGGAAAGCCCGAGCCTCGCCGAAACTCTGAGTTCGCTGAAGACCGGAAGCCGTCTGCGCGTGCGCGGGATCTGCGTTACGGATCGCGCCTTCGCACGGAATGAGATTCCCTTCGCACTGCTGATGCGCTCTGTGGACGACGCCCAGATGATCGAGGCTCCGCCCTGGTGGAACACGCTGCACGTGATTGAATTGATCATTGGGTTGCTGGCTCTTTCATTCGGCCTGCAGGCGGCGTATACATCGGTCAAGCGATCACAGTTGCGCGCGGTCATCGAAGAACGAGAGCGCCTGGCACTGGAAATGCATGACACGCTGGCGCAAAGCTATGCCGGACTTGGTTTTCAGTTGGAAGCCCTATGCAGCGAGGTTGACCCCGGAAGTCTGATGCATTCGCAACTGGAATCGACTGTGAGCATGGTGCGCACAGGACACCTGGAAGCGCGACGCAATATTGCCGCTTTGCGTCCCGGTCCTCTGGAACAAATGGGCTTGGCCAAAGCTCTTGAGAATACCGCGCATAGCATCATCCAAGATGGGCCGATCGCCATCTCCCTGTCGGTCCGGGGCGAGCCGAAGGACATGCCGCTGCGCATTGGCGACACATTGTTTCGCATCGGCCAGGAGGCAATCGCCAATGCGGTACGTCACGGTCATCCTCGCACCATCAGCTTGAGACTGGTCTATGGAAAGCCCTCGGTGAAGCTCACGATCCGCGACGACGGCCAAGGCTTTTCAACCTTGAAGGAGTCCGCGGGATTCGGCATCCGCAACATGAAGCGACGCGCCGGAGGCATCGACGCAAACCTCCGCATCCACAGTTCCCCTGGGCATGGAACTTCTGTCCAGGTGCGTGCCGTGTTGCCGCAAAGCCCACTCGCAACTTGGTGGCGAGGGATCATCCGCACTGGAAAATGGAAGCGAGGCAGGTATGGAATATATCTATGAAAAGAATCCGGTTCGAATTTTGATTGTGGACGATCACCCCATTGTGCGCGCCGGCCTTGCCATGCTCCTCGGAAAGAGTACCGAGTTTCAGCTTGCCGGCAGCGTCGACGGAGCGGAAGAAGCCCTCGCGTTCCTGGAACGTCTCCCCGTCGACATCGTGCTCCTCGATCTGCGCATGCCAAAGACTTCCGGGCTGGCTGTACTGCCCACAATTCTGGCGCTCAGTCCCGCTCCGAAAGTGATCATCCTCTCCAGCTTTAACTACGATGAGGACATCTACCGGGCCGCGGAGGGGGGGGCGCACGGATACATCACGAAAGACTCCACCCGCGCCGAAATCCTCGAAGCCATTCGGACGGTTGCCAGCGGCCGGCTCCATTTTCCGGGAAGCATAGCCGCCCGCATCGCTGAACGCCAAGGCCGCACCGGGCTCAGCCCCCGTGAACTGTCGGTGCTGGAAATGCTCGCCAAAGGACTAACCAACAAAGAGATTGCCCGTGTGTTACTGATCAGCCAGTTCACTGTGCGCACCCATGTGCAGCACATCTTCGAGAAACTGGCCGCCAGCGACCGCACAGAAGCCGTCTCGATTGCCACGCAGCAGGGGATTCTCACGTTCAATTCTTAGCCATACGTGCCCAGGAGCGAAATTCAAAGCAGCAGATTTTATAGAATCCGGTGGGTCCGCCGAATCTACCGCTGGAATAACCGTCATTATTTCAGTTGTTTATCCCGCATATTATCTCGATAAATTCTCGAAACGCATTTGCATCTAGCCCCATATGGTGGAGCACCATTGGTCCTCCACCGCTCGCATTCTCACCTGCTGGTATGAATCCCGATCAAATTAGTCGCACTTGTGACCGCTGTCACGCCAGTTGGGGTTCAATTGGGTTTATGGTGAAAATGATTTTCAAGTTCACATTACGCGGCCGATGAAGGTCGCAGGGTCAGTTGCCCGGAAATTGGTTCTCCTGGCAATCAACACTGACCGAACGGAGTGAAAATGTTTTGCTGTTGGAATGGGTGGGGCCGCACGTGCCGTGGTGTACTGCTGGGCCTGGCGTTGGCATTGGCAGCAACAAATATGTTTGCGGGCGATGTGCTTCATTTCTCAGGCGTGGTGACAGATCCGACCGGGGCTGTCGTACCGCACGCGCAGGTGACCGTGGTGAATGAAGGCACTGACGCGCGGAAAAGTATCGTAAGCGACGCTGAAGGCTGGTTTGAATTGCTTTTACCGGCTGGAACCTACCATCTTTCCGTGGAGGCGCCCGGATTCCAGAACTACGTACACGATGGACTGGTACTAGGTCCGACTGCTTCCCTGCGGGTGGATGTTGCCTTGCAGTTGCCGTCCCAGCAGGAAAACGTACTGGTCACCACGGTCGAGGTGCAAGTGGACACCGCCAGCACCCAGGTAGGCGAAGGCATCTCCGAGGAACAAATGACCGCCGTCCCGCTGAACGGGCGCAGCTACACGGACTTGCTGGCCTTGCAGGCCGGAGTGATTCCCGCCAGTTCCGCACAGGCAAATGCGGTGGTCATGTCGGGAGCCACGAGCACGCCGCCTTCCGGCGATCTGAATCCGGGCGCCATGTCGGTGAGCGGACAACGGGAGACAGCCAACGGATTCATGGTGAACGGCAGTTCCGCAGAGGAAGACTTCAACAATGGCGCCAGCGTCATTCCCAACCTGGATTCGATTGCCGAGTTCCGCGTATTGACGAGCAATTTTGATGCGGAGTATGGAAACTTCAGCGGCGGCCAGGTGGTGGTCGTCACCAAGACCGGAACCAATCAACTGCACGGCAGTGCCTTTGAATTTGCCCGCAACACGAATCTCGATGCGACCAATTATCTGAGCCGCGACCGTGCCGCCTATGACCGCCATCAATATGGCGGAACCGTGGGCGGAGCCTTGGTGCACGACAAGCTCTTCTTCTTTGGCGACTACCAGGGGACTAACATGACGCAGGGCGTCGAGACCGGGCACATCGCAGTTCCTACCGCCAACGACCGTTCAGGGGATCTGAACGACCAGCTAAAACACCTGACGGGCAAGGTCAGTGGCGACTATCTGGCCTCGCTGCTAAGCCAGAAATTGGGACGCACAATTTATACTGGCGAAGCGTACTACTCTGCCGACTGCACGGACTCCAACCAGGCGTGCGTCTTTCCCGGCGCGGTCATTCCTTCAGCGGCCTGGTCGGCACCCGCCACGGCTTTGCTCAAATATATTCCGCAACCCAATTTTGACGCGAGCACCTTCTCTACATCCGGCCAGAATGAAACACTGGGCGACAATAAGGCCGCATTGCGAATGGACTGGACAACGCATCTCGGCAATCTCTCCGCGTACTACTTCCGTGACGGATACTCTCTCGACAATCCCTATCCCACGTCGCAAGGCGGCGCAAGCGTCCCCGGCTTCAATGCCATCTCGCGTGGACGAGCGCAGTTGCTGAACCTCGGTTGGACCAAGCCGTGGGGAGTCACCACGGTGAACGAATTCCACTTCAGCTATATGCGCGATGCAAACCTGATTGGCTCTCCAGTTGGCGGAGTGGGTCCCACGCTTGTCTCGCAGGGGTTTGATGAAAGCGAAAACGCCCAGGGCGTTGTCCTGGGCATTGTTCCCCTGAATCCTGGCATCGAAGGCGTGGAAAATGTCTCATTCAACGACTTCAGCTTCGGCGTGGACACCACCGGCGAACGGCAGGACAACAATACCTACCAGTGGACCGAGAATCTCTCCAAGGTTGCGGGCAAGCACACACTGAAGTTCGGCGTGAATCAACACCTGGACCAGGTGAATATCAACTCCAACTCCATCAACAATGGCGCGTTTGTTTTTCAGGGCTCGGAAACGGGCGTAGACTTTGCTGATTACTTGATCGGCGTAGCCAGCATCTACGAGCAGGGCGACGCCAGCGGGTTCTATCTTCGCAACAAATATCTCGGAATCTACGCACAGGATAGCTGGCAGGCGCGCTCGAACCTGACGCTGAATTATGGCGTGCGCTGGGATATGCTACCGCCGTGGCATGAGAAGTACAACCAGTTGCAGACCTTCGTCCTCGGCCAGCAGTCGGAAGTGTATCCAGGAGCCCCGCAGGGAATGGTGTTCCCGGGCGACCACGGCATCGCTTCGTCGCTGACGCCAACCAAGTGGGTCAATTTCTCTCCGCGTGTCGGGATTGCCTATTCTCCCAATTGGAGCGATGGCTGGTTGAACAAGGTCTTCGGAGGAGCCGGCAAGAGCAGCATTCATGCAGGGTACGGCATGTTTTACACGGCATTCGAAGGACTTTCGGCGGGCATCATGAGCGCCTGCGCTCCCTATGGATATGACTACGACAGCACGTCGGGCCGCCCGCTCTTTGACGAGCCGTTTGTTTCGGCCAGCACGGGCGATACCAATGGTCAGCCCTTTCCGTCGCCCATTCCCGCGTTTGGCGCGTCGACAAGTCACCCCAACTCCACTGTGGATTGGAGCAAGTACAAGCCGATTACCGGCGACCCGGCCTTCTACTATCGCAATACCTCGCCTTACACGGAGAGCTTCACGCTGTCGCTGGAACGCGAACTGCGCGCTGGAACCACTCTGAATGTCGGCTATGTCGGCGCTGAAGCACATCACCTGCTGGTACTCACGCCCGCCTCACCCGGCAATGCCGAGCGCTGTCTGAGCGTGATTGACAAAAGCCAAGTCGCGCCGGGAACCAGCACTTGCGGGCCCTTCGCCGAAGGCGGCCTGTTTACCAGGACGGATGGAACCCAGGTTGAAGCGCGGGGTCCTTTCGGGCCCGAGTTCGACGGCATCACCTACCAGAAGACAATTGGCGGCAGCGGCTACAACGCGATGGAGTTGACGCTGAAGCATCGCAGTCGCAATGTCGAATTGATGGCCGCGTACACCTACAGCAAATCCATCGACGACTCCTCTAGCTTGTCGGAGGAAGTGAACCCATTCGATTCGATGTTGAGCCGCGCTGTTTCCACCTTTGACGTGCGGCATAACTTCGTGTTGAGTTACAACCTGACCCTGCCGTTTTCTGAGTTGACCGGCCGAAGCAACCGTTGGACCCAGGATTGGGCGCTCTCCGGCATAACGCGCTTCAATTCCGGAATGCCGGTGACGCTCTTCAACAACGACGATACCTCGCTGATTGGTTCCATGCCCAACGGGATCAATAACAACGGCGTGGACACGCCCGATTACACGCCCGGGAATCTGCAGTTAAACCGCAACCCAAGAAAGAGTCAGTATGCGTTCAATACGGCGCTGCTTACGATTCCTGACTCCAGTAAGCCGGACGAATTAGGCCACATGGGAACTGCACGACGCCGCTTCTTCTACGGCCCGGGCTCGGACAACTTTGACACGGCCCTGGAAAAGAAATTGGGACTGGGCGAATCGCGTTCCCTGCTGCTGCGCCTTGAAGCCTTCAACGTCTTCAATCACGCCCAGTTCTTTGGGCCGAATGCGGTCAATGGCAATCCGGACAGCACGAACTTTGGCAAGATCATCAACGCCAATGCACCGCGCCAGCTACAGCTTGCCGCCAAGTTTTCGTTCTGAAAAACGAGTGAGATAAAACCGCTGCTCAGAGTGCGGAGGGATTCTCCTGCCGCTTCATTTGGCACGCGTGACAGACGCCATAAATCTGGAAGCTGTGGCTCGTGGTGGCATATTGGAACTGCTCGCCGATACTGCGCTCCACCGCTTCCACCTCCGGGGAGAAGAACTCCACGGAGTCTCCGCAAACAGTGCACAGCAGGTGGTGATGGTTGCGCCGATTGAGGCCGTGCTCGTAGCGGGCGATGCCGTCCCGGAATTCAATTTCGGCGGCCACTCCGCACTCGGTAAACAGCTTCAGAGCGCGGTAAACGGTGGTGTAGCCGATCGTCGGATCTTGTTTTTGGACCAGGTGGTGGAGTTCTTCGGTGGAAAGGTGGTCACGAGTGGCAAGGAAAGTACGCAAAATCACGTCCCGCTGCGAACTCTGTTTGAGTCCCAGCCGAACCAGGTGTTCACGGAGAATCCTCTTGGCATCGTCCACCATTTCTGCGGACTCACGAGCCTCTTCATCTACCCGCATTTTGGCCATGATTGCCCAACCACCCCTCAGTTCAATTTCGCCAAATCAGTTGCGGGAGAAGCTCTCCCTCTATCAATCTAAACCAGCAGTACCAACCTCAATCGAAGCAGGCTTTTAATCCGGGCGGCTCTCGTTGTATGATTGAACTCGGACCAAATCAGTCCTATTTTGAGCTTGACCGCCGACGCAGCGTTTTTTAGTCGGCATCGGGGAAGCATCCAGCAATTTCCACAGAAACAGCAGACCCCGCGGCAGACTTTTGGCGAAGCACCGCGGGGCCTGTAGATCGAAAACCGAGCGGTTGACGATTGCTATGAGCATATAGCAAACGGTCAACCACGCCCAAGAAAGGTACTTTGCATGGCTGGCCGTCTTAGACGTGAGTTCTTCATTTTTCCTCTTTTCGTGCTCCTGGTCCTTCTCTTCTCACTTCCCTCCAAAGCGCAAAACGCGCAACTTTCAGGCAGCGTTGCTGACTCGTCCAAGGCTGTCATTCCACACGCACAGGTCGAGATTGTCGACACGGCCACACAAGTGAAATGGGAAGCCAGAACCAATGAGGATGGCCGTTTCGTCGCGCCTTCCTTGCTTCCGGGCATCTACCGGATCACGATTACTGCGCCTGATTTTGAAGTTCAAGTGCTCGAAAACCTGCACCTCAATGTGGCCGGTAAAGTAGCTCTGGACTTTGTCCTTCAACCCGGTGCTGTGAGCCAGTCCGTGGTTGTGGATGGCGCCGGTATCGCGCTGAATACAACCGACGCCAGCGTGAGCACCGTGATTGACCGCCAGTTTGTCGAGAATCTGCCACTCAACGGCCGCAGCTTCCAATCGCTCATGACCATCTCGCCGGGTGTCTCGGTTGTGCCCTCGTCCGGCGTTGGCCAAAGCGGAGAAATCAGTGTGAATGGCCAGCGCACTGAGGCCAATTACTTCACAGTGGATGGTGTCAGCGCCAATACGGGAGCCAGCGTCTCTTCGTCCGGAGCTACCGGTGCAGGCTTTGCCGGAGCCACTCCGGGAGAAACCGCGCTCGGCACAACGCAGTCGCTGGTCTCCGTCGATGCGCTGCAGGAGTTTCGCGCCGTCACCAGCACCTATTCCGCCGAGTATGGTCGCACTCCGGGAGGCCAGTTTGCCATCAGCACACGCTCTGGAACCAATCGGTATCACGGAACCGCATTCGACTTCCTGCGCAACGACGTTCTGGACGCCAACAGCTGGTTCAACGGCTACAACAGCCCCGCGACGCCCCGGCAAGCGCTTCGGCAAAATGACTTTGGCGGCACGGTCGGCGGATTCCTCGACATTCCCCACGTTTATTCCGGGCGCGACAAAACTTTCTTCTTTTTCTCCTATGAAGGTCTTCGCCTGGTGAATCCGAGCGCCTCGGCACTCTATGAAGTTCCCAGCAACGAGCTTCGGGCAGCCGCGCACACCGAGCTTCAGCCGTTCTTGAAAGCCTTTCCCGTTTCCGACAAGGCAGACAACGGCAACGGACTCTCTTACTACACGGCAGGCTACAGCGCTCCCAGTTCTCTCGACGCCAGCAGCATTCGCATGGACCACAATTTCAACGATCGCCTGCGCATCTTCGGTCGCTACAGCGATTCCCCGTCGGACAGCACAGCGCGCCAACCAAGCGATTTGGCGCAGGTCAACGCGACCATTCGCAACGTCAAGACCGCAACCATCGGCGTGAGCGCA
>Ga0224528_1001010_pt1 | contig 19947 bp, 14 predicted proteins | sample CBST25metaG_2_FD_179888 | JGI IMG/M metagenome (GOLD analysis project Ga0224528, IMG submission 179888) | Peat soil microbial communities from Stordalen Mire, Sweden - C.B.S.T25 | ecosystem: Environmental > Terrestrial > Soil > Wetlands > Peat | place: Sweden: Norrbotten County, Stordalen Mire...
CGGTGCAGCGACTGCGGCCCAAGCTCATGACGGTGACCGCGGTGCTGGCCAGTCTGGCTCCCATCCTCTGGGCGTCCGGCATTGGCTCGGATGTCATGAAACCAATTGCCGCGCCGATTGTCGGAGGGATGATCACCTCGACGATTCATGTGCTCATTCTTGTTCCCGTTTTCTTCTTGATGGTGAAAGAGAGGACGCATCGGCTGCCATCTGCCAAAGATATGGCTCAGGAAAGTCGGACAGTAGGTTGAGCGCCGAGACAGTTTTGCACGGTCAAGACCGTCGTCGGCACCTCGGCGATCGCGCTGAAGCCATAGACATGAACGGCGCTGATCGCCACGCTGCTGGTCAAGATCCAGCACATGAAGTCGACCTTCGGGTGGCACTTGTCGAATTTTATATTTCTGCTGCGCCAGCAATTGCGCGATTAGCGCGACTTGTGCAAGTCGGTCAACGAACCCTTCCAGGCGTCGGAGACCCCACCCACTTCACAACTGGAGCTGGCCTTCTCTTGAATTGGACAGCAGAACTTCTCGACAAGGGCTACAGCACACAACTACAGAGCGGTATCGGAGTCGATTCTCGACAGCAGACAAATCAACGCAATTGGGGTTGGCGGCCTTATGACCAGTCAGATAAATGTCGCTCAAGGCTCTTCTCCCGTCTTGGGCAGCCGTGATTCTTACGTATCCTTGTCAGGCAATGGCGTTAGTCCGCCAGCAGAATCAAGCCGCATTACCTCGTTATCGAGCGCGGCGAGATTGGACGAGGGTGAAGCAGCATCGCTGCTCCGCACTCGCGATAAGCCTTCGATTCACACTCCGTCCGTGGGCCTGGACAGAAAGAGCGTAAACGATTTGTTTCCATTCTGTTTGTCCAATGCCTGAATTCGGATTGTACCCGGATTCCCGAATCGCTCATGAAGAGCGTGCATAACGCGCCGCCAGGGCCAAAGGAAGAATCATGTCGTAGCCGAGCGCGTAAAATCGCTGCTCAGCTCCGGGGCAAGCGTGAGGTCACTTCATCTCCTACATCCGTCTTAAGAGAGCAATTTAGTGACCACGCCGATTAACTTCGGTGGGTCAAACGGCTTGACGAGCCAACCGGTGGCGCCCGCTTCCCTACCTTTTTTCTTCATCTCCGGCAGGCCTTCAGTGGTGAGCATCAGGATTGGCGTGTACTTTGTCTGGGGAAGAGCTCGTGCATTGCCAATAAGCGTAATGCCGTCCATGATGGGCATGTTGAGGTCGGTGACAATCAGATCTACGGCGTGGGTTGCAAGTTTGTCCAACGCATCCTGGCCATTCACTGCTTCCACAACGTCGTAGCCAGCATCCCTGAGCGTGAACGACACCATCGTCCGTACCGTCGTGGAATCATCGACAATCAGAATCTTCTTTGCCACCTGTTTTCTCCTGTTTAGCTGTTTATTCGTACCGGTTAGCTTTCGATCCGTTAGTGACAGAAGCGCACAATTTCGCCCGCTATATGGCCAAGTGGCATGATTCGATGGACAGCAGAAAGCTTGACGGCCTCAGCGGGCATGCCATACACAATACACGTCGCTTCATCCTGCGCGATGTTGTAGGCCCCGGCTTCTTTCATCTCAAGCATCCCCCTGGCTCCGTCATCCCCCATGCCGGTCATAATCACTCCAACCGCATTCGAGCCCGCATAGCGGGCAGCCGACCGAAACAGGACATCCACGGATGGACGATGACGGCTGACCAATGGCCCGTCCTTCAAATCGACAAAGTAACGCGCACCGCTGCGATTAAGCAAAAGGTGATGATTTCCAGGGGCAATGAGGGCCTGGCCACGTAAAACCGACTCCCCATCCGCTGCCTCCTTCACAGTAATTCGGCAGAGGGAGTTGAGCCGCTCTGCGAATCGCGCCGTGAACACCTCCGGCATATGTTGCACGATCACGATGCCCGGTGCATCGAGCGGTAGTGCTTGCAGGAACACGGAAAGGGCCTCCGTTCCGCCCGTGGATGCACCCACCACCACGACCTTCTCGGTGGTCTGAATCATGGCGTGCGAAGTCGGCTTGGCCAAGACGGCATCAGCCGTCAGCTTCGGAGCCACCTCCGACCTCGCAGGCGGTCTGTTCTTCACCCGCGCGTGCGCGGCCGACTTCACAACATCGCAGATCCTGAGTCGTGACTCTTCAAAGAATTCCTTCGCGCCCAGTTTCGGTTTTGTGATGATGTCGACGGCTCCCTTCTGTAGAGCGGCTAAGGCCACGTCGGAGCCAAGGGCAGTGAGAGTGGAGCAAATGACGACCGGAATAGGATGCTGACTCATGATCTTCTCAAGAAATGTCAGCCCATCCATCCTCGGCATTTCGACATCCAGTGTCATCACGTCGGGACGTTCACTGCGTATCCGTTCAACCGCAACATACGGGTCTGAGGCGACGCCCATCACTTCAATCTCCGGGTCCGTCTCGAGGATCTCTTTCAACACCTGACGCACAAACGCGGAATCGTCAACAATCAGGACGCGAATTGGCTTACTGATGGTCATGGGACGGCGCTAACGCCTTTCTCCTGCCAGCGGCATGCGGAATACAGCCGTGGCCACCTGACGGGCCGGAATATTCATTCCAGTAGGCGACTCCGAATGCCCCAGAAACAGATATCCCCCTGGGTTGATATGACGGCAAATCTTGCAGAGTACCTTCTCTTGAGTCTTTCGGTCGAAGTAGATAAGTACATTGCGGCAAAAGGCGACGTCGAACTTGTCGTGAAGAGGATAGCTGTCGTCCATGAAGTTGAGCTGGTGAAAGCTGACCTTTCCTCTTAGCGCGGACGACATGCGCACCAAGCCGGAAGATCGTCCTTTACCGCTCATTAGGTATCGCTGACGAAGCGCGGCTGGTATGGGTTCCGTTAAGCCCTCTTCATACATCCCCCTTTCGGCGTGCCGTAAAACTTTTGTGGAGATGTCTGTGCCAAGGATTGCAAACGAGAAGCCGGCGTGTTGTACGCCATACTCGCATAGAATCATCGCCAGGGTGTAGGGTTCCTGGCCCGAGGAACAGCCGGCCGACCATACATTCAATCGCGACATCCTCGACCCGTCATCGGCTCGCAGTGTCGGGAGGGCCGTCTTGACAAGATAATCAAAATGCTCTGGCTCGCGAAAGAAGTCCGTTTTATTCGTAGTGATCGCGTTGATGATGTATTCGCGCTCCTCATCGCTCGGAGTCGAGAAGAAATAATCGCCATACTCATCAATAGAGCGGAGTTGCAGTTCGCGGGCGCGTCGCATCAGGCGGCCTTGGACCATCGTTATCTTCGAGTCCGGCATCTTAATGCCTAACTCGCTCGTGATGTAATCCGCGAATTGGTCAAAACTCCTTTGTGAGAGCGCCGGGCGCCCACCAACCGCCGCATTGCCGTCGGCAGGCATCCAGTTGTCTTGCATTGTATCGTTTCTCCACAACGATCATATTCTGGAGGATCATGATCGGGCTTGCGTGATGCTGCGTTCAGCGGTAATTGCAGGCTAGAGGCTCACCTGCCACGCGGATGGCCTCCAACCGAATTCATGGCCGTTCCTTGGCCCCTAATACACTACAGTTGAACAAAATCGCGGTCGTACTGGTCAGCCGCGACGTGGTCTGAACCAATCTGGATGTCAACTCCCCTGGCGCCAGGTTGCTTCGGCGCTTCAGCCTGCGCGAACCGTGTGCTGACCGGCCGTCTGGAGTGAACTCTCGTCTGCGCCTTCACCACTGGACGGCGAGTTTGCTCTGGAAGGCCCCCCAGCTTAAAGAAGGAGATGGCGTTCTGAAGAACCTCGGCTTGGCCGGAGAGCGCATCGGATCCGGTTGACATCTCCTCTGAGGCCGCAGCGTTTTGTTGAATGACCTGGTCCAACTGCTGCATTGCTTTGCCTATCTGCGTTGCGCCCGTTCCCTGCTCGGCACTCGCTGCCGCGATTTCACGGACCAATTCGGCCGTCTTGCGAATATCGGGCACCAGCTTGGAAAGCAGTTGTCCCGCGCCTTCTGCGCGCTTGACGCCGTCAGATGTAAGTCGGCCAATTTCACCGGCTGCAATCTGGCTACGCTCGGCGAGCTTTCTCACTTCCGATGCAACCACCGCAAACCCCTTGCCATGTTCTCCGGCACGAGCCGCTTCCACCGCCGCATTCAGCGCAAGCAGATCGGTCTTGCGTGAGATCTCGTCAATGATGCCTACCTTCTCCGCAATCTCCTTCATTGCCTGGACTGTCAGGTTTACCGCCTCGCCGCTCGACGTTGCATCTTCTGCGGCCTTGGTCGCTATCTTGTCGGTCTGTCTGGCGTTGTCCGAGTTCTGCTGGACGCTCGCGCCCATCTGTTCCATCGAAGACGTGCACTCTTCTGCCGATGCAGCCTGCTCAGTTGCACCTTGCGCCAACTGTTGCGAAGTCGCCGACATTTGCCCGCTGCCGCTGGTTACGCTGGCCGCTGCATCGGAGACTTCAAGCACGGTGCGCCGAAGATTCTCCAGCATGGAAGCGAGCGCATTGCCCAGGACATCCTTTCCTGAAAGAGGCTTAACTTCTACCGTGAGATCGCCCTCGGAGATGCTGACCGCGATCTGTGCCGCCTTGGTCAAGGTTTCAATGCATTGGTTCAAGCTGTTTTTGATTCCATTGAAGTCACCTTGGTAGTTTTCTGTGATCTGAGGGGGTATCTCGCCCTTGCCTATCTGGTCCAGGCGGCCGGCGGCGACCTCAAGCGGACTTGTCACTGCGTCCAGTGTGGCATTTATGCCGTCGATAACCTTGCGGTATTGACCCTTGTGACGAGAGGCATCGGCACGGGTCGAGAGCTGGCCTTTGACCGCCGCGTCGGACAGGGACTGCGAATCCTGAACCAGATTGCTGATCGCCTCCATCATCTGAATGAAACCTGGGATGAAGGTGTCATTCTCTGAGCGCCTGCCGACCTTCTTGAACTCGGCAAGTATCGTCTGGTAATCGCCATTGGACACATCGACGCAGGCCCGGTTGGCTGACTTCACGCGCGACTGTGCCGTGTTGGTTGCAGTCGCCACCTCTGCGAAGATTCCCCGATAAGAGCCCTTCACCGGGACCGTAAGATCGTTCGCGGCCATGCGCTGCAGAATCTGATTGGTTTCGACCAGACCACCGAGTCCGTCGATACACGCATTGAGATTGTTCTTGATGGCATTGAAATCGCCGTAATAAGTTGCTGCGATCTTCTCTGGAATCTCGCCCTTGCCAATGAGGTTCAGGCAGTTCGAAGCGACATTGAGCGGTCCCGCAACAGCGTCGAGTGTGGCGTTGATTCCCTCGATGACCTTGCGGTATTCGCCCTTGTGCCGGGAGGCATCGGCACGTGTCGAGAGTTCGCCTTTGACCGCCGCATCGGACAGGGACTGCGAATCGTGGACCAGGTTGCTAATGGACTCCATCATCTGAATGAAACCCGGAATGAATGTGTCATTCTCGGAGCGCCTGCCAACCTTCTTGAATTCACCCAGGATAGTTTGGTAATCGCCATTTGACACATCGACGCAAGCCCGGTTTGCCGACTTCACACGCAACTGTGCGGAGTTGGTTGCTTCCGCCACTTCTGCGAAGATCCCGTGATAGGAGCCCTTCACTGGCACCGTCAAGTCGTTCACAGCCATACGCTGCAAAATCTGGTTGGTCTCGACAAGGCCGCCGAGCCCATCAATACACGCGTTAAGGTTGCTCTTGATGGTATTGAATTCGCCGTAATAAGTTGCGACGAGCCTTTCTGGAATCTCGCCCTTGCCAATGAGGTTCAGGCAGTTTGAGGCGACGCCAAGCGGTCCCGCCACCGCATCAAGCGTGGCATTAATTCCCTCAATAACTTTGCGGTATTCGCCCTTATGCCGAGACGCATCGGCACGAGTCGACAGCTCGCCCTTGACCGCAGCGTCGGATAGGGACTGCGAATCGTGAACCAGATTGCTGATCGCCTCCATCATCTGAATGAAACCGGGAATGAAGGTGTCGTTCTCTGAGCGCCTGCCGACTTTCTTGAACTCGGCCAAGACAGCCTGGTAATCGCCGTTTGAAACATCGACGCAAGCACGGTTGGCAGACTTCACGCGAGACTGCGCCGTGTTGGTTGCTTCCGCTACTTCTGCGAAGATACCCTGATATGAACCTTTCACCGGAACGGTAAGATCGTTCGCAGCCATACGCTGCAGAATCTGGTTGGTCTCGACAAGGCCGCCGAGGCCATCGATGCACGCGTTGAGGTTGTTCTTGATGGTATTGAGGCCGCCCGCGAACTCATCCGTGATCTTTGTTGGAACTTCCCCTCTTCCGAGGCTCTCCGTAAGTGCAACCAACCTGAGAAGCGGATCGTTCAATGTGCGCGTGAGATATAGAGCCAGACCGACCGACGACGCAAGTGAGATTAGCCAGACGGCTGTTAATACATCTGCCATGAGACCGGCCGTAGGATTAGCTGCCGAGTGCATTCCGAAATAGCCCAGGAGGCCGACAACGAAAACCAATATGAAAATGACGCCAAAAGCCGCACGGATCCTGGCCACGATCGAATAACTCATTGCAATACCAATCCTTTCAGATTCTTACAAGCGAAAACCGAGACTTCCGGCCCCTTAGGCGTCTTCATTGCCCGGGTGTTGAATATCATGAGCATCTACTGTGCAAACTGGACGAACCAAGGAGAAGGAATCGTTCCCTGAGATTGGAACCTAGACGGCGACCAACTTTTCGAGCGCATCGACAGCCGCTGTCGATGCGGAGACGGCCAGGAACTCCTCGGAAGAAAAAACAGCGTTCACGTCGAGGATGATAATGAACTCGTCGCCGCGCCTGCCCATACCGAGGATGAAGTCCGTTTTCCAGCGCATTGCGATGCTCGGCGGTGGAGTGATGTTCTCTGCCGCCAGTTCGATTACCTCATGTACACTGTCCGCAAGCCCGCCGATTACAGCGGTTTCGCCGTCGATGAGCAGTTCCATGACGATGACACGCGTGCTCAGTGTTTCCTGGATGCTCTGTAGGCCAAAGCGCAAGCGAAGGTCGACTACCGGAATTGCCTGGCCTCGTACATTCACCACTCCACGCATGTAGGCAGGGGCAGTCGGAACCTTGGTGATTTGTGGGACTTCAAGAACCTCGCGAACCTGGGAGACTTTGAGTGCGAACAGTTCGTCTCCCAGTTTGAAGGTCATAAATTGGCAAGTTTCATCAGGCATAGCATTTCCTCTACTTTGAACTCTCTACTGTTAAACGAAATCGCAGTCGAACTGATCGGCGGCGATGTTGTCGGAATCAATCTGAATGTCAGATCTCTTTGCACTCAGTTGCTTCGGCGTGCTCGTCGATTTTATCCGGGCTCCGGCCAGACTTTGCGAACGGATCCTCGCCTGCGTCATTGGGCTGCATCCCTGCTCGTGGGGGGCGCCCAGCTTAAAGAAGGAGATGGCGCTTTTAAGATCCTCGGCCTGGCCGGAAAGTGCATCGGACCCGGTTGACATCTCCTCTGAGGCCGCAGCATTTTGTTGGATGACCTTGTCCAATTGCTGCATTGCCTTGCCTATCTGTGTCGCGCCGGTGCCCTGCTCTGCGCTGGCTGACGCGATTTCACGCACCAGTTGGGCGGTCTTGCGAATCTCGGGAACGAGTTGGGAAAGCAGTTGCCCTGCGCCTTCAGCGCGCTTGACACCGTCGGATGTAAGACGAGCAATCTCCCCCGCTGCAATCTGACTGCGCTCGGCCAGTTTCCTCACTTCCGACGCAACCACCGCAAACCCCTTGCCATGTTCTCCGGCACGAGCCGCTTCCACGGCTGCGTTGAGCGCAAGCAGGTCGGTCTTGCGTGAGATCTCATCGATGATGCCAACCTTTTCCGCAATTTCCTTCATTGCCTGGACTGTAAGGTCTACGGCATCGCCGCTCGATACCGCATCCTCGGCGGCTTGGGTGGCGATTTTCTCCGTCTGCCTGGCATTATCTGAATTCTGTTGAACACCTGCCCCCATTTGCTCCATCGAAGAGGTGCATTCTTCCGCCGACGCCGCTTGTTCAGTCGACCCCTGTGCAAGCTGTTGCGATGTTGACGACATCTGACCGCTACCGCTGGCGACGCTGGACGCTGCTTCCGCAACCTGGCGCACTGTGCGGCGCAGATTCGCGAGCATAAGCTTCTGTGCATTGCCGAGTACGTCTTCTTCTGACAGTACTTCGGCCTGGACCGTAAGATCGCCATCCGCAATACTGGTCGCCACCGCGGCTGCATTCTTCAGGTTCCCCGTCATGCTGTTCAAGGCCTTTAGCATTTGCCCCAGTTCGTCGTGCGAGCTGACTTCGACTGCTGCCGGAAGCTCTCCCATCGCAACTCGATTCACCACGCCGACTGCGCTGGCCAGAGGACGGGTAATGCTGCGAACAATGAATATGGCAATGGTGTTTCCAATCAAGATCGCAGCTCCAAGCGCGAGGAGAATACCACTGCGCGCAGAACTTACTGCTGCTTGTTGCTGGTCTGCGCTCTCGTCGGCAGACTTCTTGGCAAAGACGCCCCACCTGTCTTGCGCGTCGATGTAGTTGCGGAATAGCTCCTTGCCCTTGCCGCTCATGATGTCCTGCGCCTGCTTGTTGCCCTCTGCCGTCCCGAGATTGCTCAGCGTGAGTGCTTCATTTCTGACAACAATGAATGCAGCGCGAGCCGATATAGTCTGAGCATAGAGTTCCTTCTCCTTGTCATCGGTCAGTTGCTTTTCATAGTCGGCAAGCAGCTTGCTTGTCGATTGACTCGAAGCCTGCGTCTGCTTCCAGTACCCATCCTTTTCGGCCTTATCAGTCGTGTTCATGTGTTGCATGAGGAGAGCCATCCTCTCCTGTGCGCCACTTTGTACCCGCCCAACAAGATAGATCGCTGGCAGCGATTTCTGCGAAATGCTGTCGGAATTCTTCTGGATCGTGCCGACTTTGCTATAGGCGAACACACCCAATGCCACCGCAATCAGGATGACCACTCCAAACCCAGCGCCGATCCTCGTGCCGATCTTCCAGTTATTCATCTATTTATCTTCCCTCGGGCCAATTGGCCTTTTCAAATATCCATGCCCCGTCCCGGGACACACGATTTATCACCCTACAATCAAACGAACTTCACGAGTCAGCAACGTCTCGATTCGAAATACGCCCACTGCTTCGAGTAATCTACTGTTAAACGAAATCGCGGTCGAACTGGTCGGCGGCGACGTTGTCGGAATTAATCTGGATGTCAACACCCGTTGAGCTCAGTTGCTTGGGCTTGCCCACCGATGGGATGCGCACAGCAGCCGACCTTTGCGAACGATTTTTCGTTTGCAAAGGTGACACCGAGCGGCGGGTCTGCTCTTGTTCTCCACCTAACTTAAAGAAGGAGATTGCGCTCTGAAGGACCTCGGCCTGGCCGGAAAGTGCATCGGACCCGGTTGACATCTCCTCTGAAGCCGCAGCGTTTTGCTGGATCACCTGGTCCAGTTGCTCCATGGCTTTGCCTATCTGGTTCGCACCCGCGCCTTGCTCCGCGCTCGCTGCAGAGATTTCACGCACCAGTTCGGCGGTCTTGCGGATCTCCGGAACAAGTTGGGAGAGCTTTTGTCCAGCGCCTTCTGCGCGCCTTACACCGTCGGATGTTAGGCGGGCTATCTCGCCTGCAGCAATTTGACTGCGCTCGGCGAGTTTTCTCACCTCCGAGGCAACGACCGCAAACCCTTTGCCATGTTCTCCGGCACGGGCCGCTTCCACCGCCGCATTCAGCGCAAGCAGATCTGTCTTGCGTGAGATCTCGTCGATGATTCCGACCTTCTCCGCAATTTCTTTCATCGCCTGGACGGTGAGGTTAACCGCCTCGCCGCTCGATGCTGCATCTTCCGCGGCCTTGGAGGCTATCTTGTCGGTTTGCCTCGCGTTGTCTGAATTCTGCTGTACGCCCGCACCCATCTCCTCCATCGACGCACTGCATTCTTCAGCCGATGCCGCCTGCTCCGTCGCTCCTTGCGCAAGCTGCTGCGATGTCGCGGACATCTCCTCGCTCCCGCTGGCCACGTTGGCTGCCGCTTCTGCAACTTGATGCACTGTCCGCCGCAGATTGACTAACATAACCCTCTGGGCATTGCCCAGCACATCCTTCTCCGAGAGCGCGGTTGCCTCTACCGTTAGATCTCCCTCTGATATGCTGATCGCTACCTTTGCGGTTTTCTTCAAATTCGCGGTCATCAAGTTCAGAGCCGTTAGCATGTGGCCTAGCTCATCGCGGGACCTTATCTCAACCTGGTCGGGAAGTTCACCTTGTGAAACCTGATCGACCGTCTGAACTGCAAGTTCCAAGGGTCGAGTAATACTGCGCACAATGAACACTGCGATGGCAGCAGCAAGAATAAACATTCCAATCTCACAGATAATGATCCCTTGACGCGCTGCAATCGCTGCGGCTAAAGTATCGTTCCCGTTATTATTTGCAACTGCCTTGTTGGCCGCGATCAGTGCTTCGAGGGCTTTGATCAGATTATCGAAGAGTGGCCTGCACTGAGTGTCCAAGAGCTGCCTAGCCTGCATAATGGATTCCGGCGTTCCACGCCTGCTGATCGCAAGGACTTGGTCCATTGAAGCGCCGTATTCCTCGCGCGCTGCAACTATCTGCTGAAAGAGCTCATGCCCCTTTTCGGTGGTAATCAGCTTCTCGTAGTCTGCAAGCAGTCCGGAGTTCTTCTGACGGAGTGTCTGATACTCGACCTCGGTGCGTGTCTTTTGTGCCGGATCGGGAGAGTCTATATGCTGGGTGACCAGGTTCATCGAAACCTGAAGATTGCTACCAACCTCTCCGATGATGTATGTTTTGGGCAAGGCGCCAAATGTTACCGCATAGGCGTTCTTCTCGATTACGCCAAGTTTAATAATTGCGAAGACACCGAGAGATAGTGCTATGAGTATGACTATTCCGAAGCCTGCGCCGATTCTTGTGCCAATCTTCCAAGTATTCATGGGTATTTACTCTTTCGGGCCCTCAGGCCATTTCTGATGTTCAGCCTAGCGGGCTTTGCGATTTGCCAGCGTAACAATGGAGCCAATGTCCAGGATCAGAGCGACACCGCCGTCGCCCATGATCGTTGCTCCCGAGGCAACCGTGACCGTCCGGAAGAAGCGCCCGAGCGGTTGAAGAACTGTCTGGTGGGTGCCCAGGACGCGATCGACTACAAAGCCTACGCGGTGCTCTTCATGCTCTACAATGACGATCTTTTCAATCTGCGGAGCATTTCCCTCGATCTGAAAAAGAGCGCGCAGGTCGATATAGGGGATAAGTTCGCCGCGTACGGTGATTACGTTGCGTCCATTCTTCCCGGTGCGCTCAGTAGCTTGCAGTTCAACATTTTCGGTGACCGCCGACATCGGGAAGATCAACCTGGATTCCCCAAGTTGGACCAGCAAGCCCTCGATGATCGCCAGTGTGAGTGGGAGTTTGAGCGACATGGTGGTGCCCTTGCCTTCCTGGCTCGCGATCGTAATCGAGCCACGCAGCGAATCGATCTGCCGCTTGACGACGTCCATGCCAACGCCGCGCCCAGAGACATTTGTGATCTGTTCCGCTGTCGAGAAGCCCGGCAAAAGAAGCAGGTTCAGGGTCTCCTTGTCGCTCAGATTTGCATCGTTGGTGATGAGCTGCTTTTCTACCGCCTTCGCGCGGACCGCAGCGCGATTGATTCCATGCCCGTCATCCTGGATGCTGACGACGACGTTTGACCCGGTATGCACAGCTCGCATCCAGATTGTGCCGCGCCTGGCTTTGCCCTTTGCTAAACGCTCCTCTGCAGGCTCAATGCCATGATCGATACTGTTGCGCAGCATGTGCACAAGTGGCTCACCGAGCTGATCCAGGATGCTCTTGTCTAGTTCAGTCTCAGCGCCCTCTGTAACCAGGTCGATTTCCTTTCCGAGTTCCTGGGAAAGATCGTGTACCATTCGGCGAAAGCGGCTGAATAGCGTGCCGATCGGCAACATGCGGATACCCAGCACGTCGTCGCGTAGCTCCGCCACGAGTCTCTCAATCTCCTGCACCGGATTGGTGAGTTCGGACACACCGGTCTGGGTCATGATCTCGGTGATGCGGGATTGGTTCATTACAAGTTCGCCCACGAGGTTTACCAGGCGGTCCAGGCGCCCTGATGGCACGCGAACTGTCGACTCCTTTGCCAGCGCCGTGGCAGTTACCACCTCAGTCCGCTTCTTCGCCGCATCGTCTACTGTGACCGATGGAGCCGTAGTGATCTCCGCAGGAATGTGCGCTACGGGAATGCTTGTCGCCTCGGACTCTGTTTGCGTTGTGATTTCAAGTTCACTACCGTCTTCAACGAACATGAAGACCTCGCGAATCGCTTCTTCGCTTGCCGAGGTGTGCAGCGTGCCACTCCACCACAGGTAACACACCCCCTCTTCAATCTCCTCCAGCGGAGGCACGGCATCGGTGTGGGTTACGATCTCCAATTTGCCCAATGCGGAGAGCTCTCTCATCAGTGCAACAGGATTGCCACCAAGTTTGAACAGCCCGGAATCTGGGCGGAAGCGAATTGCCCAGCACTTTTGCTCGCTCTTGCTCGATCCCGGCAGTGACACCTTCGCTTGCGCCTCGATTGCCGTCGGCTGTGTCCCCTGTGCACCCTCGGCCGCAAATGCCAGCAATTGCTCAATCATCCGTTCGCTGGATCCGGCTGGCACTGGATCGCCGCCCTGTTCTGCCGCGATGAGAGCACTTACTTGATCACGACTGGCCAGCACCAGGTCTGCCAACTGTGGCGTTGCAGAAATCTCTCCTGAGCGAACCTGGTCGAGCAGCGTTTCGATATGGTGGGTGAATTCCGCCACCACAATAAAACCGCACATTCCGCTCGATCCCTTTAGAGTATGAAAAGCCCTGAAAATACGGTGAATCGTCTCGGTAGTTTCTCCATCACTCAGCTCCAATGCAGCTTCGTCAATCTCTGCCAGCAAATCCTGAGCTTCCTGAAGAAATGCATCTATCCAGGTGTTCTGTCCTGTCGCTTCGACCTTCGCCACGCTCTTGCCTCTTGAAGTTTTCATTTGTGATTGCTTGGGGTGCTTGTGAGATCGTGCAGCGAAAATCCCAGGATTGCGCTCGTTTCGACCATAGCTGCCGATGCCCCCGTGATCTGAATCATCTTGCCGCAGATGTCAGCGCTTTTCTTGAGCGCGCACAAGAGCTGCAGGCTTGCTGCATCGCAACTGTCAACCTCAGATAGTTCCAGGACCAGTGCAGGAGCCGCTGTGAGCTCCACGATCAGAGCCTCCCGCAGATTGTCTGCATCGCTGATGTGCAAGTCGCCTCGCAGATGCACAAGGCCGTCTTTGGTTCTAAACACTCCCATTTGGTTTACCCCGGATGGATGTCGGTCCCATATCTTATGTGCTGGCTACTTGCATGCTTCGGAACGGTACCGTCTAGTACGTCTTAGATATACCATGCGTGCGGCTGTGCCAAACATAAAGTTACCTGGCGCTTGCACCATCGTAATAGTAGAGATACCAAATATTGAGGTTTGCCTTGTCTCGATCATCCACATGGAGGGGCGGAATTGTAAGATACGAGCGCGTCGATATTCATGATCAGTTAGGCGTTTACGCGAGTAACACAACAGAGTGGATGTGAACTGCCATGGCCCGACTATGCATCGTCAGTGTGGCGATGTCGCAGGTGACCGCAATGCCGAATGCTCAACGCAGATTTCAGTCTGCGAAACAGTCACGCACGCTTACCGCCGCTATGTAACCTCGATCAGTGTCGACTCTGGCCACGAAGAATCTGACACTGGGGTCTTATGAGTAACGACACCATTGCATACGGCTTCTCTTCGCTCACAGCATTTCTTCCGGCCGCTATACCCCCGGAATCTATACCTCCGCAGATGCACGCTCATCAATAACTAATGGACCGTACTACGCAGTACTCTCTAAGGTTTATCACAAAACTAGCCCGTTACCTGCATACTTTGCGATTACGAAAGTATGCAGTCGTGGCCGCGAGGACTGTGTTGAACGAGGACTAGGCTTATTTCCCATTATCTGAGTCGTGCATCGAGAGGTGGCCCCCCGCCGCCACCGAAGGATTTACCGAACCAGATGTCAGGTGGGCAGCGCGGGCACAATGGCCGGCGCTGCGCAAAGGCAACTGTAGCTCCGGATCGCGCCAGAGGTGCGCGGCGCGGGGCGTCGCGCTGCGGGCCAGATCGTCGTAATGCGCTGAATCGGTGAATCGGCATCTCCCTCATTTGACAGTATCCTCCTGGAGCTATCTCGATGGAGGCGCACTGTTCTCCATCCAGAGGTCGACCGATCTTCTGTGATGCAAGCCAAGACAGGTCGACGGACTTGCTGGCCGCGCATCTGCGAATGCATGCGCGCTGGGCCAGGTTGAGCGTACCCGTCCCACAGGTCGTGGCTTATCAACCCGTCGATGGCCTTATCGAATGGCGGGTTGATCATGAAGCTGTAAAGCCTAAACCGTGAGCGCCGCAGGGTGCCCTCAAGGAGTCGGCACGACAATGGTCGTGATGGCCCCGTGACGCCCATGACAGCCGCCACTCATCAGTTAGTGCCGCCCGTTTGAAACTACAGTAATGTTCGGACTTTAACGCGGTACTGCACAGTACATCTTTCGGTGTAAGATCGTCAGGGCGATGATCACCTATCGGCGTTCATTACCATCGATCAAATGGGGCTTATTGCATGGAAAGACGAACTAAGTCGACCGTAGACTCCGCTCATTCCAGGGTGTCTGAAGGGCGATTCAACGAGCTGCTTAGTGTGGCTGCTGAAGTGTTTTGCGAATACGGATTGCATGCCGCCACAGTGAGTGAGATGGCGCGCCGCGCCAGCTCGTCGAAAGCAACGTTCTACAGCCGCTATCCCTCAAAGGAGAAGCTTTTCGTCGCTGTCATGCGCAGACGGGCGGAGAGCCTTACACAGGAATTCGCCTGTATTCTTCGGACAAACCAGGATGTAGAATCAGTCCTTCTGCAATTTGGCCATGAGCTGTTGTTACGCTCTCTTTCCGATGAGGCGATTCAGCTCCAGCGCATCATCCTGATGGAAGGGCATCGTTTTCCTGAGCTTAGCAAGGCGTTTTATGATGCTGGCCATGGAAGGATGATGGCACAGCTTGTCACTTACCTAAAGGAGAAGACGCGCGAGGGTACACTGGCTGTTCCGGACGCGCGCATCGCTGCTGAACAACTGCCTGATTCACTCGTCGGAGAGCTACTTCGGCGGGCGGTGTTAGGTATCGAAGGACTATCTGCGAGAGAGAAGAACCTAAGAGTCCGAGTAGCTGTTCAAGCGTTTCTTCGGGCTTATCGCGTACCCACCGAGCGGACTGCTGCGACCTCCTAAACAGAATCCAAGAACAGGCTCTGCAGCAGCCTTGTCAACACTTCGGATACCCGGCGCCGCAGAGAGCAGGGCATTGGCCTGCTCACGAAGCCGCCAGTTCCATGCCCGAACGTCCCCCTGCTTCGCCCACTTGCTTTTGCCGATGGCAGTTGAAGCTCATGACGTCTGTTGCGGAAGTGCCAAGTCGCATTCGGTCAGCAGTTCGTTATTGTTCGCAAGCTCGTGCCTTTCAGAGTCTGCTCTCTGAGCAATAACTAGAACAGAGTAATTTCGCCTTCAACGGACGCGTCAGCAAGGTGCGAATGCCAATAGAAATTCTCTGCATGGATAATACGTAGCAACAACGAGCCGTCGACTGTGCGGACGGTGGCTCGGCCTGAGTTGGTTGTAAAGTACACATGGACTGCCTGGTGCCCTCCCAGCCTTTGGGCTACAAGGGGGATCCTCTCGGTGGCAAGGAAGCTGCGCACAAACTCTGAATTGTCGAATCCAATTGTGGCACTTTTCAGTCCTGATGCAACATTAGCTCCGCCAAAAGCTTTGGCAACGAACCTTCGCCGATCGCCGCCCTGTTTCATCAATTCATTGATCAGCAGCTCCATCGCATTGACCCCGAATCGCGTGCTCTTGTCATCCAGGCCAGACCCCGGGAGGAGAATATGATTCATCCCTCCAACACTCTGAATCGGATCATACAAACAGACCGCAACGCAGGAGCCCAGTAATGTATGCATTACAACAGATCTCGTGCTTGTCGCGACATCGCCCGTCCATACCCGCACGTGACTCTTCAGCTGAGGGTGGACCCTGTTATGGATCGTTGTCTCCCCCACCGTTCCCGAGATGTTTCTGGTTCGGACCATCTTGGAGTATCACCGCTTCCTGTCGCGATGGAGTGCGCCGTTTGTCGTGTTCGTTATTCTGCATTCCGCAGGTGACACAATGTTTGATCCAAAGGCACGAGGATGTTTTGCAAATATGGAATGTGTTCCGAGTAGCGAAGAACGAGATAGCCGTTTGGCTTTGAAAGTGCCAGGGATCTTGACGGGTTTGGTGACTCATCGCGAGCACGATGTAGTCCTGGCGGCTTGACAGCCCATTATTCCCATACGCTCCCACTTTCACCAGAGAGTTGGTCGATTCCTGTACCCGGACAGTCGTAATTTCATCGGCCGAGAACACCCGATCGATGTCTAGAATCGTGATGAACTGATCATCGCGCTTCCGGCTTGATTCCTTTTGTTGTTTTCATCTCAAATCTCAAATCGTCCTTCGTCAACTGGACGAGATTGGTGGCAGCCGGTCTACCTCACCGGCCGTAATAGCCCTTCGTGCTCAGTACTGCGGACAAATGAGTGACCACCTCTACATAGCCGACCTGCTGGCCCTTGACGCAAATCACATTGGAGGTGTCACCGGAATGACGTGCTGCATCTGCCCTCGTTTCAAAGCGCCGATCCGTGGCCTCTTTGATCAGGATGATTGTGACAGGCACCGATAATCTAGGCCCAAAGTGAGAGGTTTCCTGGATTGGAAAGGTGAATGGCTCTCTATGAATGAAATACTCGAGCCGCATTAGGCCCCTACGAGGCTTATCGGACAAAATGGTGCTTTCGTTCAACCTTCATCGCTATCGAGATAGTCCGTTGCGAGAGCGCTCAAAGCTGAGTTGCAGTCATGTCTCTCCCCGCTCAATAGTCCCTTCCTCATGTTCGACACAACTGCGCGGAGCTGCTTTGGGTATCGGTATCATCCTCTAACTCTAGTCGTCCACGGCTTCGCCGCCGCTTTGCAGGTTGCGGTGAAAGGGGCAGCCCTGGCTTTGCTTCGAGACTCGTCAGTGGGGTGCTGAAGCTGGTTTCCGGCGCTGGAGCGCCTGCGGCCTGCGCCGAGAAAGTAGCCGCGCGCCGAGCCGCGCTCGGAACCGCAGCCTCCAGCATGCCGCCAGATGCCGGCATGCGTTTCGGTGGGCGTTGCGCGCCAGTATTGCCGACAGACAGGGAAACAGGATAACTTCCAGGTAGCCGTCAGCCTGTCGGTGGCCGCATGGGCAGCCAGATTTGCCCGTCGCCTACCGTTTATATCTGACGGGAATTTGGGCCAACGACAGCCAACTGAGGCGACAGGCCAAGATTCCAGCCAAGGGGATCGAATCCGTCCGCAGCGGCATAACCCGAACTTCGTCGCGACGCTACGAAACATCCTGGCGCGCGCTCAGCCAGGCAAGCTCTGCCAAAGCCTCTTCTGCGGCGTCTGTCGTTCATAACACAACAGTACCAGGAACGCAGGCTGCCGAGTGGTGACCCCGGGCTGATTCGAACAGCCGACAAGCAGTTTAGGAAACTGCTGCTCTATCCATCTGAGCTACGGGGCCACGTTGACCTGAGCACGCGTTTCGTACCCGTACGCCCATTCTACAACAACACTCGTAGGTCTCCAGCATGCTCATCCTCGGGTCGTCGAGGCCGGGACAACCTTCGGCGAGATTGTCGAACCTGAATAATTAGCACATGCAACGATGAGCGCTCGATAGTCAGCCGAAGGCACGTTATAAGGTATCCGACCCTTGAGGAGGCCCTGATGGTCGGCAATTCGTCCAATGACTTTGATTGAGAAACTTCTGGTCCCGTTCTCAGAGTGCCGACGACAGATGGCGTCTAGCTTGTTCAGAGTTGCCATGCGCCCTGGTCTTCCACCTTGAGGAAGGAGAGCCGTAAGAACGTCCTTCGGAAGAATATCGGAATTGGCCATCATCGAGCCAACCCTATGCGCGATGAATCGGGCAACGGCATTGCGTCACATAATCGGATTGATTTCTGGTCTCAGGACTATTTATGGACACGAGATATAAGAACATGCCGGGGTCACCATCCTCTCCGTTGGGTGCAAAATCAGACACGTCAACGACTCCGATGGGATACAGGTTTCGGAAAACTTGCATTTCCGGTTCCCGGCTGCTGCTAGAGCGGAACCAGAGTTGCTCTAGTCGACGCGACCATCGGGAAGCGTCGACTAGAGCATTCACTGAATGGGACTCTGATCCTGCTCTAAAATAGCTCTCCCTTCATTGAACGTACGGCCAGTCATCCGAGGTCCATCCAAGAATGTTGAGGCCCAAGGCGGGGTCGCCGTTGTTGTTTCCGTCGTAATAGTGATAGACGAGCACGTCGCCATCCGCGTCAGGAAACACGGTCTGGCCACCGGGGCCATTGATGTTCCCGTGGGCGCTCAGCAGGATGGTTCCCCCACCCGAAGTCAACGCGACGCCTCCACGATCCGTGTACGGGCCTGTGATCGAACTGGAGCGTCCAACGATGATGCGATAGGTACTGCTCGTGCCTTGGCAGCAAACGTCGATGGAGGCAAACAGATAGTAGTGGGAGCCGTGCCGATAGATGTACGACCCTTCGATGCCTGTGCCGGAAGCGTGATAGGCCAATTGAGTGCACGCCACGCCCGTGGGAATCCCTGATGCCGAGTCGACCGGAACGATCTGGATACCACTGGACCACGATCCGAAAGCGAGCCAGGCATTGCCCTCGGCATCGACGACCGACGCGGGGTCGATGGCGTTCGCTCCGGAGCAATTGGCGGAAGTATAGACCGGCGCGCCCGAATCAATGAAGGTTCCCGGTGCGCCGCTGGGGCTGGTGGCCAATCCGATGGCCGAGTTCGAGCTGCCGAAGGTCGATGCGGCGTAATAGAGCCAATAGGCGCCATTGTGGCTTGAAGCATCGGGCGCCCACAAATCGCCGCTCGATGCGGTATACGCGTTGGTCCAGGTAGGCAGCGAGGGCAGCGCAAAACCATCGTCGGAAAAATTCACGCGGTCGGTGGACGTGTGTGCGCGAAGCAGTCCATGCGTGGAGAACAGGTAATAGGTCGAGCCTGCCAGCAGCATGGAAGGATCGTGAATCCCGATCGACGCCGAGTCTGTCCCGGTGTACGAAACGCTGGTCGAAAGAGGCGCCGAATAGGGCGAAGTATTGGTCGAGGTCAGCGTCCACTCCTGGCATGTGCAGCCGGTACCCGTAGTGGCCCGCGCGCCCTGATCGATGGTGGCCGAAGAGGTGGTGTTCGATCCGGCGTCTTCCAAATAGAGGCCGCTATTCACGTTCAGGATGAGGTAGTTTCCATCCGTGAGCAGATAGAACTTCCACAGATGGTCGCTGGTGCCGTTGTCGGCCCACTGCACGGCCTGAGTTCCGGCTGTCTTCGCAGCGTTGCTGATGCCCATCACCTGGTGGGTCAGCAGGTTCTCCACGTTGAATTCTGTGCTGCCCATGGGCAGGAAGTGCCAAAGAGCATCCGTGGTTCCCGTATCAGCCTCTTGCGCCAGGTTGGCGCCTGCCGTTTGGCTCTGGCTTGCGATTCCCAGCACCAGCCCGCTCGCGACATTCTTGAGCTTGTATTGATAGCTGTCGCTCACGGCTGTAAGCGTGCCCATGTCCGGCGTTGTTGTGCTTCCGCCACCGCCGCTGGAACTCGTACCGCCTCCGCCGCAGCCGCTCAAAGCAACTCCCGCAA
>Ga0224528_1001014_pt1 | contig 19885 bp, 21 predicted proteins | sample CBST25metaG_2_FD_179888 | JGI IMG/M metagenome (GOLD analysis project Ga0224528, IMG submission 179888) | Peat soil microbial communities from Stordalen Mire, Sweden - C.B.S.T25 | ecosystem: Environmental > Terrestrial > Soil > Wetlands > Peat | place: Sweden: Norrbotten County, Stordalen Mire...
TCTGCACGGTGCCAATCAGGCGGGTGCCCTGCGGCATCAAGAGTTGCTGGTGATCGTGCGAGTAATAGTCGGTAGTCAGCATGACCAGAATCGGCCCGCTGAAGCCACCGTCAATGTGGTTGGTGACAACGCCCTCAAAGACAGTTCCCTCGAAGACCCGATAGAGCCGGCCCTGATACTGGTCGAACTGATACGGTCCCATCGGACCGGTCTTGGCCGTTGCTTTCGTCTGGGCGGTGGTGGGTTGGACGGACTCCGCGCCGCCTGCCACGTCAGTAGTAGCCTTACCCTGCGGCGTTTCCGCTGCTGGCGGAACCACAGCCGCGACGGCGGGAGTTCCGCTGGAATGCTCGAAGTCAATCGCAACCGTACCGCTGTTGATGGCGTCCTGTTTCTGCTTTTCCTGTGCCAGCGCCTTTTGTTTGATCTCGGCGTGGGCCTCGGAGACATTGGAGGTGTGTTGCGGAGCATTGGGGCTGCCACCGTACATTGTGTCCCGTTGCGCCGAGGTCATAGGCGCGGCGTTTGCGTACTCGGGACCGGGAGCGCCTTCGGCGGCCTGGAGCTGTTGCATGGCCGCAACCAACCGCTGCTGGCGCTGTCGCTCGTCGGCGTCGTGCTGGGCCTGCAACTGCTGTTGCGTCTCGAAGCTCGACACCTGCTGCGCATTGGGCGAAGTCGGGCGCATTTGCAAGCTGCTCGCCGGGGCCGCCTTCTTGTTGCCACGCAGCAGACTGGTTACATTGGCGATGCCGAGTATGGCAAGAATTGCCACAAGGGCAATCACCACGGGCATACCCTTACGCAGTGGCGGCTTTGCTTCCGGCTGCTCGGGAACGGTAACAGGAGGATTCCGATTCGTTTCCGTCATGGTTATTTCGTGCCTCCCACGCGATGGAATTCAACTTTCTGCTTACCGATGGCGAGATACCCGTGCTCTAACTGTTTGGGCACGGTGTAAAGCCCGTCGCTGAAATCGAAGTTGATGAGCGAGCCCTTTTTATCCTTCAACTCGTAGAGCGCCGGTGTTTCCTGGAATACACCGCGCAGGTAGGTGAACTTGTCGTCTCGCCAGATTTGCTGGAGCCCGAGTTCTTTGGCCTTCTTCTCGTCCCACACGTAATCGAAATGCAACGAACCTGGATACTCGCTGCGGTACTGCTCCGCCTTGGTCTGCTCGGCCTTGAGTTCCGCGGTCTGAGCGGCCTTCGCGGTAGCAGCTTCCTGTTTTGCCTTATCCAGTTCGGCAGCCGGAACGAATACGGGAAGCTGCGCCAGACGGTCTTTTGCAGCTTGGTCGCCGGGATTGATAAAAACCTTGGAGTCGAAGTGCGAATCGGGGTCATTCGATACCTCGCGCAACTGGAGCGTGTATTCGTTGCCGTGATCGGAGACGATGTGGATGTCGGTGGCGCCATTGGCCGTCTTGGGTTTCACGCTGATAAAGCGCGAGGCGACATGACCGCCGTCGAAGACCCAATCCACCGTGTCGCCAGCAAAGACGTTGGCGACCTTCTCTTCGGCGGGCAAGACAATCAATGTCGATTGGAGCAAGCCCGCACGCACCTGCGGCGGCGTCTCCGCTTCCGTGACCATAACCGTGCGCGGCGCGCTGGGCTGAAGCGGATGGGAGTCGGCGGCGTACAACTGACCGGAGGTCAGCATCAGGCCGAGGCCGATAGCGACAAGAAGAGGGGGTCTCATGACGTTCGTGTCCTTTCTGTGGTGAGTTTTGGTTATGCGGTCTCGCCCTGGGCAAAGCGTGCGATGCCCTCAGTGAGTCCGTACTTGGCGATCAGCTTCGAGCGGCGCACGCGGTCTTTCGGCTTAGTCGAAAAGATTGCGTAGCTGCGGCTATCGAGATTGAGCCGGACAATTTTCGTCAAGCCGTCGCGGCGCATATAGAGACCTTCGCGGTCTTGCAAGCTCTCGAAGAGAGCGAGCTGTTGCTCATTCATCTTGAAGAGTTCCGCATAGCGCTTGCGGTTGAACGTGGCGTCTTTCAGAAACAGAAACGACGTGCAGGAATTCACGATACTGTCGGCGTTCGCGCCCAGGTCCTCGGCGGACTGGCCGATCATGGTCACCCCACCGAGGTTCTTGCGCACGGTCTTGATCGAAGCGAGCGCGCCTTCGAGCAACTGCCGGTTCTTCATCGAAGAGAAAATCTCTTCGATCAAAATGTGCTTGGGAACGCCGAGATTGGCGGGGTTATAGAGAACGTCGTTGATCCGCCGGAGCAGCCACACCATCACGGGTTCGATCAGGTCGGCATACTGCTCGTTGTTGACTCCCTGGAAGTCGAAGCATTGCAGGCGCGACAGCGAGAGGCTGTCCTCCACGTTGTCGAAAACTGCGTGATAGACACCGTTGCCAACCCACTTGGACAGATACCTGCCCAATTTCTTGGGCAGGAAGAGATTCGACAGGCGGCGGTTTTCCGGGTCGAGCAAATACATGTCCCGCACCGCTTTGTGAATCACGTCGTCGTCTTCCGGCTCCAGCTCCGCGCCGCCGTTCGTCAAGAGCAGCTTGGCGAACGAATAGAGAAAGGTGATGTTGCTCTCGGTCGGCTCCAACGCGAAGGGATTCACGCGCGGCCCGTCTTTACCGATGCGGTCTACTCGCCCGCCATAGAGTTCGACTACGCTTTCGTAGCTGCCGCCGATGTCAAAGATGTAGGTAAACCCACCGTACTTTTGCTCGTGGGCGACGGCCAGGTTCCCATGAACCGACTTGCCCGCGCCCGGTGGCCCAATAATGAGCATGACGCGCACGCCGTCTACATACACATCTTGAAAGAACGGAGTCCGTGTGCGCGTCTCAAAGATGTTGAGATATTCGTCGTCGAGGTCTTCGGAATACGGATGGCCCAGATTGGGCGCGAAGATGGAAGAGAGCCGGGCGTGATGGTCCTCCGCAAGCCACATGGGGAAGACGTTGAACTTTTGATTACCGGGAAACAGCGCATAAAAGGCCGACAGGTTCCCAAGTGTCTCTTCCATCACCTGCGCCCGCGCATCGACGAAGACGCGATGCACGGCGGGCGCAAGACCGCGCAACTCGTCCACGCTGCGCGCGGCCATAAGGAAGCGGAGCGAGTATTCGCCCTGCGCTTTCTTGTCGAGCGAGCGGATCACTTCGCCCAAGTCATCGACCTGGGTATTAGCGGCTTTGGCCCCGGCGCCGGTTTCGAGCGACGCCGTGTCGCGCCCACTCATGACGCGCGTCAGCACGCCGACTTTGAAGAACGAGATGAATTTCTCCTGCGCGTCGATCTCATTGCGCGCCGCAGTGGTGGACTTCGGCCGCCATGTCGAGCACAGCACACTGTCGCAATCGAGCGTCATGAGCCCCGAGAACAGGCAGGGGCGAGACGCTTCAGGCGTTGTCTTCAGCGAAAACATCTGAACATATCTGCGACCAATCGTGAGATGGTCGCTGTGCCATGCCACCGGACTCTTTACGATTTGGCGGTCCACGCCGGCATCGGTGGACAGCCCGTCCCGTGTGGCCCACTCTTCGAGGTTGAACAGGTAGCTGAAGAACTGATAGACCGCATTCTTCTCAAGCAGCCGCAGTCCGAGTGAGCCGCCGAGATGGCCTTCAAGCAGCGTCGCCGTCTTTTCGAGGTCGGCGAGCATCCGCGAGGTGTCGGCGGCGTGTTCGATGGGTTTGCTGGCGAACGCAGTTGCTTTTGGTGGTTCCAGCGTGAGGCACCAATGCAGATCGATGCGGCGAAAGCCTGCCGTCTTTTCAAGGAAGGTTAGCCGGTCATTCACAAAAACCTGTGTGACCGGATTGGCGTAGCGCGCTTTTCGCGGTAAATCGAAACCGGACATGACATGGGTGTATTGATACAGGCACGATCCCTCGGGTAACCCGCGGAGCGCGCCTTCAATCGAGCGCATCTCGGCTTCAAGTTCCTGGTCGGTCAAGCCCTCTTCGTCCAGGCCGGCGAGTGAGAACAGGCAGCCGTAACCGCCGCCCTTCAACGCGAATATCCGGTCGTTCACGAAGCGTGCAATCGGAACAATGCTGCACGCTGCTCCGGCCTTGGCGAACCACGGCGTGTATTTCAATTGCTCAGTGTTTACGCGGGTCATAGTAAGACCTCTGGCTCAGACTCAAGCCCCAAAGCTCGAACATCTTCGGATGTTTGCGGACGATCAGCCACGCACTTACTGCAAGTGTGGGGAAGGCGATCATCGCTACCATGCGGAACCCAACGAGGAAAACCGTTACGCAGACGAATACGATCGCCATCCATGCTGTGAGGTCGAGGCCCAGCTTGGCCCTCGGTCGATTCAGCGCTTGGTTGATTGGTAACGGTTCTCCTCGCTTGGTCATGGCCGCCACCTACTGCATCGTCTGACCGGTGAGCGAGCCAATCCAGCCGGCGCCCCATCCCAGCACGCCTGCACCGAACAGCGCGCCAAAGAGGCCCGGAATCGCATCCGCAAAGCGACCGCTCATCATCCGGATTCCGGCGAAGATCAGGCCGCCAAAACAGATGACCGCGCCCGCATAGATGGCGAAGGTCTTGAAGGTAGTCATCAGCGTGGTCGCCCCGGAGAAGTCCATCGTCCCCTGGGCGTGGGCGACGCTCGTGAGCGAGAGCGCAAGAAGGGTGGGAGTCATCGCGCGGATGGCTGGCAGAAGCGTGGACTTCAGGAAGGATTGTGCCCGGCGAATGCCGGGCGGAACAGGTAGCCGATTGCGGTTCGCATCGGATCGGAAGAGACGGCGGAATCGATTCACTTTGCACCTCCGCTGACCGTGTGGGTCAGCCATGGCGCAAAGTTAGGGCGGAACGGATACCGCGTCCAATGAATTCCGTGCAGCGCGTTATGCGTGTTAAGAATAACGCGCCGCTTTTCGGTGCCTGGGCAGGCTCAGAATTCGTGGCTGAAAAGGATTTCGGGAGTTCCAACACCCCCTCTATATAAGGAGGCGTTCACTTCGGGCTTAACGCTCAAAACACAGGAAAAGCTGGTGCCATCTGTAAGCTGAATTTCGACGTTGGTTCCATCCCCGGTGTCCCGGTGGATACGGAACGCCTGGATCGTCTTGCCCGCAAGCTGCGGGCACTCGATATACTTGTCCTGCATGGACTCATCCTCGATTCTTTAGATTCTCGCCCGAGGGCAATGGCTGTCAGACCTGTAATTCCGCAATTTTACCCTGTCGTCGTGAACCTGGCTTCCGGTGCATGACGATCTTATTCTTTGAGACAATATCACACGCATCGTGTGTAGACTCATAGTGGTCTAAGCTCAAGCATAGGAGTGTGGCGACACGCTCCGTTAAGTCTCGATTTGGCTCCAGGTTACGGCAACTCCGCGACGAGCGGGGCTATTCGCAAGAGGAGTTGGCGGAGCGGGCTGGCTTGCATCGTAACTACGTCGGCGGTATTGAGCGCGGCGAACGGAACGTCGCTCTGGAGAACATCGTCAAGCTTGCAAAAGCGCTTTCGGTCACTCCTGCTGACCTGTTTGCAGATTTTTCTTGATGTTTCTTAGTATGACGGGAACCCTAGACCCCATAAACGCACGGGAGGTTCCGTCACACTTGATGCACGCTAACATGGCAAATGTCATCGTGCATTTCAATGGCTATATTGAATATCGTCAAGCCGACGAAAGCGCTTCCCATCAAGCTAGGCGACCTGCCTATTGATTTCTTTGGAAAGTAATTAGCAGCGCACTCGCTGAAGTCGGAGATTCCCCGCCAGTTGGGCGTTATTCCATCGCATTGATTTCATTTTCAAGTTTCAAGAGTTTGCAGAGCATCCAGCATCTCTCCAAATTCGGACGGCTCCCGGTAAAATATATCGCGGATCGCACGGCAGTCTCGCTCCAGCGCCAGTCGTTGAAGCGCAGGAGAACTTAACCGGGATGAACCTGGACGGGCCGAATCGTAGGCTTACTCAAAAGCCGCCCGGTTGCTTCGCATTTATCCGTTCGTTGATGATGCTTTCAAGGAATTGCTCCGGCAGCAATCGCTCGAATACGCCCACGGCATTCTTGACCAAAGCCAGGTGCTCATCCCAGTCTCCACCTTCAATCCGTCTCCACGAGCTTGGCATATAGCGCACCAGAATCGACAAGGCATACAGGGTCACGACTGAGATGATCCGATGCTCAGATATATCACCGAGGACCGGCATTATCAATGTTGGCCCCTCCTTGAAGGGACTGCGGTGTAGCATGAGAGCTTCGAACCAGAAGTCGCGTCCAGGATGGTCAACGCGTGCGCGAAAACTTCGCCCGCTTTCACCCGTCGCAGCAATGGACGTGATTTCGGCCAGCGGCCAGCCAGCCTGTTTGATGCTCTCCTCTTGAACCCGACCGGACTGATCAAGAAGATGAATGTAGGTGCTTCCAGTCTGCCGATTCTGACCAAAACCGGATCCCCCTTTGTTTTCCTGCAGATGGTAGACCGGAGTGATCCAGGACGGCGGCGTTGTGTATACCTCTAAGAAAAGGTCACCGAGTTCAGGGATAGCCGCAAGGAGATCACGCATCGTAATGACAGTCCCGTGAGGTTGCTTTTCCAGATCGCTCGAAGTCTTTGCTTTGGCCCTGGGATATTGACTCGTGTCGTGGCCCAAGAATGAGACCCAGCGAGGGAAAAACCCTGTTGCAAGCACACCTAGACTTAGACCACCAAAGTCGCCTGTTGCAGAAGCCACCGTATAAAGGCCGTGGCCCTGCTTCGTAATTCCCTCAACCTCATCCAAATCGGTAGGCCCAACGGGTGACGCCATCATTTCTGCTGAAGCGAGCGCAAGCGCCCCATAGTAGAGACTCAGGATGCGCTTATTGAGACTTTCAAATGGCGTGTCCCGAAAATAATCGGACGCGTTTCGAATTGTGAATGCCAGGCCTGCGGCTTTTGACTTGATCGCCTCCGGCGTCAGTTCAACTGAGCGCTCTGTGGCACGGCGTGCGACCAGTTTCTCCGCAAGGGTCACGCTGGCAAATTGGTCGAGTCGAGACCAGATACCGGTGAGAGGATTTTCTGCTGTGATGATTCGAACAGTGCGAGGACCCGTCGGAGGCAGGGGATTTTCCAAGGCAGGTGCCAGTTCCTTATTCCAGGCGACCAGTACCGGGAAGAATTCACCGACGGGTGCTACAGGCTTAGTGATGCCGTACGCGAAGCTATTGATCTGATATAAAGCGCCGTTTGTGAAGATATGATCGACGGTCGCATCTAGCGCCTTATAGTGAAGGTTGTCGGTGGCTGAGGAATATAGCAAACCGACTCTGCGGGTGACGCCCGACTTGGTAGCCTCAACGATAAGATATTCGCCGGACGGATTCTCGGAACCAACGATCGCACTCCATCCGTGAGTACGGAATGGCTTAACGAGCTGCTGATCGGCGGCCTCCTTCAGAAGCTTCATCCGTTGGTCGACTCCAGGTCCTCCCATCAGAATCATCCTTTGAATGCTGGCGTCCGGTTCTGGATTCTAAGCTGCTATCGGGTAGGGCAATTTCACCCATTTTTTTGCGGAGGGAGCGCAAAGAGATTTGGGAGCGCCTCATGTACGGCCAATCCAATAGCGTTCTCGTCCGAAGGCATATTGTCGTGCCTGACGTGCCCGTGATAACTGCGCGTATCAGCGTTCCAAAGCAAATACAGCTCCCGTGTCGGAATCTGCATGAGCTCCGCCGCTTGCAGACCATCCACAGTGAACTTTAGTTCCAACAATTTCTCAGACTTTTTGTGGCCGACAATCGTAGCGTACACTTCGATGAAGTATTCACCACCTACGAATAGAAAATCGTCACCGGAGCCCTCGCGCGGGTTGAAATGATGATCCGATGCTACCCCGGTAGAACCGACGTAGAGGCCGCTCCCCAACGTAAGCTTATGGTCTTCCGTGTGTCCCCAAAAATCAAACCGATACGAACCGTACTCCTGACGGACGTTCAGGAACATGTTCTCGACGACATGCCCCTTGGTCCCAGTCGTAAATAGACAGGTTCTCAAAAAAATCTTCGGTCGCGCGCCGGGAAACTCCCTTTTCATGCAGAGGAGAGTCGGTTGTGTCATTTTGAGACGGCCACGATTGAATTGGGCCACCCATATTGCGTAACCGGACAGCAGGAGGGACGCGACCGAGATCACAATTGCGATGGCGTCTTTTAGCGGGATATCCATACAAACTCTCCCGAATTCAGCGGTGATTCTACTGCGACATAGCGGACGATACCACGTCCATGCCCATCGTTGCACAAACCTTCAGTGCTGATCAATCGGGGATCGAATCCAAGAAGAAGCTATGGGGCCACTCCTCGGTTAGCCTCTAGGTTGTAAGGCCTTCATCGAGGTGAACCGGAATGGCTATGTTTGGGCGCAGACGACCAACGACAACCTCATATGCGTATCGGGGGCAGTACGGAACCAGCAGGTGGACAATTACGGACACATCATCACCACGTCGTAAGAATCTCAGTTCGTGAAGTTCCTGTGCCGACACATTTCGACCACGATCATAACCGCCGACCCAATAATTCCAGTCTCGCGATTCTGCGGTGACGAGATGAGTGACATACATCTCCTCAAAGGCATCAAACCCCAATTCAGCCACCGCAAAACAGTGTCCAATCTTCGCAATCAGCCTCGCGAGCGCCATTGCATTGATCGTAACCTTATCTTCGAATGAATCGGCACCGAGGAGAGCGACACGCAATTTTGTATCCGGGAGGATTTCCGCATCGATGAACCGAACGGACCAGGTTTCTTGCTCTCTCGCGCGACCAACAACCCGACCGGCAGGTTCAGTAAACATCATGATCCGCATGACGCCAGGATGATCGGCGAGCTTAACTTTCTTTTTCCATGAATGCGCGCCCCGACGCAGCGTCAACTTGTAACCATCTGGGCGGTTAGTGGGATTGCGTGACGGAAGAGAAAGATGCGATCTGAGAGCACAAAGATACCTGCGAAGAATAAAGTCCTCTACCCGCGAGGTTTCCTTTTGGTGGAGCTTGCAGCTCGCTTTGGGAAGGATTAGCTGCCCTCCAAAGCCAAACGGAATGATGTGTTCCTTCGTCAGGTCGTCTATCAATGTGTTCACCGTAGACGCGCAGTACGCGCATCTGTTGAGAGGCGCATAGACCTTGGACGGATACGGAAACTTCGGCGGAGCCGTCATACTCTGAGACCTCCCCTGAGGTTAGAGGATTTTCCATTCGCGCGGCATGTTCTGGCCGATGAAAATCGCACCACAGAGTTATTGCAACGCGGCCGCAGGACAACCGAAGAAAGCCTGGCTGCGGCTGGCATCGTACATCCAGCAGAACCTATCGCTCAAATCGCTTTTCGAATCCGGGCTATCTTTATACCGAACTACACCGTAAACGTATGCCACTGCATTTCCGGTCAGTACCGCTGCCTCCGCTCCGCTGACCGTATTCAGTCGGGTGAGCGCCGCCGTGTTGTACATTTCTCCCGGACCCATCGTGTTATCGCTCACTGCTGGCAGTATGTGATCCCAGTCGAGCTCTTGACTGTCGGACCTCTCGGAAGTGGCGAAGAAATGTATCTGAGTCCGGTTGCGGTATGCGGGCTTGTTCCCGCTATTCTTAAACTGAACAACCGCCTCTGTTAAGCCGTTTCTCCAGAACGCGGTCACAGGGAATACATACGGGCGTTCCGAGCTCTCCGCCGAACGTTTTCCGAAAAACCAAGCGACAATGCCCAAAACTGCCACGACGAAAGTCAGATACATAAACTGTCGAATGAGTTGATAAGCGTGCGGCTTCGTCAACTGGGGAAAAATCTGCTTTCGAATCACTTCCCTGAAGAGCAGCAGAAAGACAGCGAGCGCAATACCGCCAATCCCTGCGATCTTACCTGCGGTTCCGAGAAGCTCGGACATCGCTCTCAAATCCCCCTTCTTTGCACTTCTGCCGCACCCAGTTCATCGTTTTGTGGGTTGTGAAATTCCGAAGGCCAACCGCTCGATGGTCAGTCGGGCTCGGGCGTTCGATACAGCTTCAAATCGGATGAGCCGATGGCGTCCGATTGCGTCAACTTGTAATGCCGCTCTCGGACGATCAAGACTTCGTCCCCGTCGAAGGTCGTCTCGAAAAGCGCGATCGTGTCGTCCGCCAGGAACTGCGCCGAGACCGCGCGCGGTATGCAATCCTTATAGCGCTTCTCCGTTTGGCAGAACGTCACATCCTGTATTGTTTGAATGACTCCGAGAATGTCCGTTCCGCCCTTCGCCTGCACCGGGATGATGTATTGAGCACCCCTACTATCGATTCCGACGTAAAGCTCGTCGATTTCGATTTGACCGTAGTTTGGAATTTTCGTGCGCAGATGGTTTTGCAAAGAATATGCAGTGACGCCGAGGAAAATATCGATGAGCCTGTTATAACGAACTTTCGCGAGAAGCGCCTGTTCATCGGTCAAGGCGTAACCCGAGATGATTTCGGGCGTTGCATCGGGTATCTTACGAACCAGCAGTCCGTTAGTCGGTCTGATGTGCGTTAGCTTGTTGAGCCGGAAGCGATACCGAGCGTCGCCGTCGCCAAGGATGAGCCAACCTCTGTCGGAGGGCTGCGTCGCCAGAATTGATTTTGGCAGGGCTTTACGATAGCGAAAAGTGTAGATCACGTCGCCGAGGTTTTTCGGTGGCTTTATCTTTAGCTCCCCGCAGACCCGCTCAAGTTCACTCCGCTCGAAAGCGAACTCTGTTTTGCCCTTTTTCCAATAACGGTGAAAAATAGTCTCGATTATTTGCACGTATCTGGCGATGGCCTTTTCGGCCTTGGGAACTTCTTCTTCCTCGCTCATGCGTAAAGCCTCTCTTGCTCTTCCCGCGCCGCTCGATCCACCGACCGTTCGCGTTTGGCGATCGTATCGCCCGGCACACCGAAATACTTCGCGGCGTCAGCCATTGTGTAGGACAAAAGGGCGGGATTGCCGAGCTGCAGAATCTCGTCCGGTACCTTCGGCTCAATTCGCAATGCCGTCATCACCTGCGCGGCAACCGCCTGAGCCAGAAGTGGAGGAACCGAGTTCCCAATCTGTCGAAAACCGTGCCACTTTGTGACGTGGAAACGGAACCAATCTGGATAAGAGTGTAGCCTGGCGGCCTCTCGCACTGTGATGCAGCGTGGCGTATATGGATGTATCGGCCTCGGCGACGTAAACGCGCCGCGATCACTGTTTGTCCCCGCGCGTAGTGTATTGCATACGCCGTCCGGATCGAGCTTATGGAAACGGCTAACGGTTTCCGTTTCGCCACATGGCGTTGCCGCAAACCTCGATCGAGACAACTCCGTGTGATAAGTGCGAAGACTCGATGTGAGGATGTTCCGGTCAAATTCGCGCCGATATGAAAAGTCGCAAGGGTCGTTCGCAAGGCCACGCAGCTTTTTCGCGTAGGGTGACGATCTCTTGTACTTTGCCGGAGTCCAATCGCGCTCTATCAGTTCGGGGATTTCCTCGACTTCCGGCAAATCGCCAATAGCTTCCGCAACCGTCACTCTTTGACGCGTGTCCGGATACGTGGGAAGAGCGAGTCCCTTCCGCGCACCTAGCAGAAACAGCCGCCGCCTGTCTTGCGGCACTCCATAGTCCGCAGCGTTCAATACACGGTAATCCGTTACCACGTTATAGGTTCCATCCGTCTGAAACTCTTCGATGATCTCTTCCAGAAATTTTTTGTGCGGCCCGACGGTGAGTCCTTTGACGTTCTCGAAAACGAAATACCTGGGGCGCAGCTCAAGCACCAGACGCACGAAGTGATGCACAAGGTCGTTGCGCGGGTCGTCCATAGCGCGTTTGCCAATCAGCGAAAAGCCTTGACAGGGTGCCCCGCCGAACACGACATCGATCGCCCGATTGCCGATCCCTGCCCTGCTGCGGATTTCGACGCTGTCGAGGTCGATTACGCTTTTGCAGATTGTCACCGTCTTCGGGAAGTTGAATTCGTGGATGGCGCAATGTATCGGGTCGATTTCGACAGCCGCCACCACATCGAAGCCAGCCTGCTCGAAACCGAGAGACAGTCCCCCTGCCCCAGCAAAAAGATCGATTCCGATCGGCCGCTGCGAAGCGATTTTCTTACACGCTGTTCGAGAGGAAGTCATCGAGACGCTCCGTCAGTTTTTCGGGTTTCTTGAGTTCGCATTGCCATACCGTAAGTACCGCCCAATTCATCTTCTTCAACTCTCGCCGCGCGCGACGATCCCGCGCGACATTCGCGGCAAACTTGTTTTCCCAAAACACGCGATTCGTTTTCGGCGAACTCGCATATCGACATCCATTGTGCCGGTGCCAAAAACATCCGTGGACGAAAATGACCTTGCTCCGTGCCGGAAAAACCAAATCAGGGCAACCGGGCAGAGCCGCAACATGAAGCCGATAGCGGTATCCGAGCGCGTGGACGATCTTGCGAACAGCCATCTCCGGGCCGGTGTCCTCGGAATGGACTGCCGCCATGATAAGCGAACGCTTCGCCTTATCGACATGATCCGCCACGTTTTACGATCCCGCTAGCAACGGCCACTTGTCCGCGATGTATTTCTCGGCAGCCTCGCGCACGACCCAAGCTAGGGAAACCTTCTTTTCCTTCGCGATCGTTTCGAGGGTTTCATATACGTCTGACGGGAAACTGATCGACGCACGGACACACGCCGCGCTCTGGGAATTCGTCGCACTCGCAACCGTCTTTTTCGCTCTCGCCATTGAGGGCTCCACTCCGTCTTCACCACTTTACACCATTTCGGTGAAACCTCAACCCGACATCGCAGAATTTGACCGGCCCGGCTTTTTGTGCCGAATGTACTTCGTCGCAACGCGCCTAGGAGAGCGGCGGGGTGAGTCTTTGCCTACTTGTCCATGTCAATCCTCTCCGGCAATCTGCTGGATCGTGTTGTAGACCCATCCCGTCACCGTCCTTATGTCGGCCAGAACCTCGGAGCGTAGCGGCTTGGGTAGCCACTCCCGAATCTTGGCGATGGTTTCTGGAGTGATTTACTCCGGACCGAGGGATTTGAGCGCTTGCACGATCAGGCCGCTTTCCATCAGCTTAGTCCCCGATTCCTTGAGAGCAGTGTGCTCGAAAACCAGCGGTGTGTTGCCCACTCTGTAGAGGCGGTCGGGACCATCCGAAAGGTAAACCGCGCGCGCCGGGACCTGAGCCGAGAGTCCCAAAAAATTCAGCGCCGTGGCGCCGCTAGGCTGAATGCGCCAGCGGAACTTTCGTGCCAGAGCTCTGGCGACTTGGTCGAGATCGGGGCTGAGCTGCTGGTCCAGCATCTTGCTGAAGCGCGGATAATCGTAGATCCCCCGAATGACCCGGCGGATGCTGCCTTTCCGCTCCAGCCGGTGCAAGGCAGAATCGACAGTCGAGCGGTTGCCGAGGTCCAGAAAATCGCGCGGAGAGAATGCCCACCCTCCTCCCAATCCTCGGATGCGATATGTGATCGTATTTTCAATCGCTTGGGCCATATAAAATCGCTACCTAATGCAAGAAAAAATACCATATTTCTCTTGCAAATGCAGTGTGCCCGCTAACCTAAAGCGATTGCGATCCACAATGGCAGCGCCGTTTAATTTCCAGTTTCCAAAATGGAAATCAGAAGCCTACAAGGACAGTTCTTCGAGCACTTGTTGTGCGTCAGGAAAGGTCACGGTGAAAGGCCACGATTGCATTCGCTTCTCACCTGCCGGCAAAATCGTAAGCCTGCTCACGTTTGGTCCAGCGTTCCCGAAGTCATAACCAGCAAGCCCGTAGCGACGCTGCGCGGGCTTTGTCATTTGCGCGCGATTTGCGAGCCTGCGTTCAACACGGCCTTCCGGTCGGATCTTACGTGAGGCGAATGACCTCAGGAAGCACAGATTTCGGTGTTCCAGCGGCTTGGAAGGAGCGAAACTTCTTTAAAGATTTCGAAACGGAACTCTTTTCTTTCGCCATTTCGGCATGACCGTGCCCTTCAAAACCACGTTTGAGGTATTCACCGGGGCTGGCCCCGACAACTCGCTTGAACGCCTTACTGAACGCAGCGTCGGACTCGTAACCGACCGACCGAGTGACGTCTATGAGCTTTTTATCACGCTGTTCAAGTAACTGCATCGCCTTCTGCATTCGCCACTCGGTTACATATTCCAGGGGTGTTTGTCCGAGTAGATCTTTAAACCGTGCTGCGAATGCGGAGCGAGACATGCCCGCTGCTTCGGCAAGAGATTCGACCGTCCAAGGCGTATTCACACTGTCGTGAATGGCACTCAGGGCAGTGCCAATTTGAGGATCGAAAACAGCACGAAGCCATCCTTCGCTGCGTTCCGGTCCCGACGCGATATGCGTCCGGAGTACCTGGATAAACAGAACCTCGGCCAGCCGACTCGCGACTACTTCAGATCCCGGCGCCTGTTCTGCCATTTCGGAGGCCAGCGCCTGCATTGCGTTGTGAAGAGCAAGCGTGCTTTTCTGATCGGCCTTAATCAGAATGAAGCTCGGCAATAACTGAGTGATCGGCTTTAGGCTGGCGCGATCAAAACTGAAGGACCCACAGACGATTGTCGTCGGTGTGCCACCTCCTCCATAATGAGCGACATTGCCGTTGGCCTTGGCCCCGATCTCGCGGAAACTCCACTTTGGACGTGTTCGCGGGCTGTCGCGCAAAACAATCGAAGTCCCCTTAGCCAGCAGAAAGCAATCACCGCCGGTGAGCGGGATCGCCTCCGGAATACCTTCGACACTGAGCCAGCAGTTACCGCGCGACAGCATGGCGAAGTGCGCCAAGTCTGTTGGGGAAGTCTTATTGCCGGAGGGCGTGACTTTCTCTTCAGCCTGATTTTCCTGTTTCACGCCCCATGGGGCTGTGGCTTCCAGCCTGTGCAGACCGAAAGCGGTTACGTGCATCGTTCTGAAGATGTCTGTTATCGGGTCCAACTCAGCCTCCATCTACTCTCGTTCTTCGAGAACCGTATGAAACTGCACAACTTCGCATGTCGGACAAGCGAAGCATCCGGTAGGAGAGGCCTCAACATTTCCGAACTCCATCAAAAGGTGCAACACAACTCCGCTCAGCCATCGTTTTGGACGAATAGACAAAAGATTAGGACTCCCGAGCAGTTCTCGTCCACCGCCAAAGAATCTACCTTAGTGTACCGAATGCTTCACACATCCCGAAGGGAGTAAATATGGGAAAGCTTCAAGGTAAGGTCGCAGTCATCACGGGTGGGGCTACCGGCATCGGCCGCGCCGCAGCAAAGCGCTTCATCGAGGAGGGCGCCCTCGTCTTCATCTTCGGCCGCCGGCAAGAAGCGCTCGACGCCGCTGTGGCCGACCTCGGGCCTAATGCCCGCGCGGTGAAGGGCTCGATCTCCGATCTGGACGCCCTCGACCGACTCTACGCGGCGGTCAAGGCCGAGCGCGGAACCCTCGACATCGTCTTCGCCAATGCCGGGGCGGGAAGCCCGCTTCCGCTCGGCAAGATAACCGCCGAGCACATTGACGAAACCTTCGACACCAACGTAAAGGGCACGATCTTCACGGTCCAGAAGGCGCTTCCGCTGATGGGCAAGGGCGGTTCGATCATTCTGACGGGTTCGAGCGCCGGTACCACGGGCGCCCCGGCAATGAGCGTCTACAGCGCAAGCAAGGCGGCAGTGCGCAACCTCGCGCGGACCTGGGCGGAGGACCTGAAGGGCACCGGCATCCGGGTGAACGTGCTGTCGCCGGGGGCGACGGCGACCGAACTCGCGAAGGCAGCGCTAGGCGAGGAGGGCCAGAAGGTCTACGCCTCGATGACTCCGCTCCAGCGCATGGCCGATCCGGCTGAAATCGGAGCGGCGGCCGCCTTTCTCGCGTCGTCGGACAGCAGCTTCATGACCGCCAGCGAGCTCGCCGTCGACGGCGGCCTGGCGCAAATCTGACGCACTACGCTTGGCGGCAAATTCAACAGAAAAAACAACGGAAAACAAAAGGGAGAAACATATGAGTAATGATCTTGGACAAAAATTGGCGGGCAAAATTGCGGTCATCACAGGCGGAAGCAGCGGGATTGGCTTGGCCACGGCCAAGCGCTTCGTGGAAGAAGGTGCGTACGTCGTGATCACTGGGCGACGAGAGAAGGAGCTGAAGGAAGCAGTCACCCTCATCGGGAAAAACGTTACAACGGTCACAGGGGACGTTTCGCGCCTGGAAGATCTGGACCGCCTCTATGCCGTCGTGAAAGAGAAACATGGACACATCGACATACTCTTCGCGAACGCGGGCGCGGGTACAATCGCGCCGCTCGCGGTGGCTACTGAGGCACATTTTGACCAGACCTTCGACGTAAACGTGAAGGGAATGTTCTTTACGGTGCAGAAGGCCTTTCCCCTCTTCAAAGACGGCGGCTCGATTATCCTCAACTCTTCTGTCTCGAACGTGAAAGGTCTCGCAGGCTTTACCGCCTACGCCGCGAGCAAGGCGGCTGTGCGCAACTTCGCGCGCGGTTGGACGATGGAGCTGAAGGACCGCAACATCCGCGTGAATTGCATGAGCCCGGGAGCAATCGAAACCCCGGCCTTAGCGACGACGACGGGTCTCACCGCTGAACAGGCTGAGCAAGCAGTCGCCCAGTTCACCTCCCAGATTCCGATGGGTCGCAGGGGTAAGCCTGAGGAAATAGCGGCTGCCGTCACGTTCCTCGCCTCCGATGAAAGTTCATATATCACCGGTGTGGATCTCGCCGTCGATGGAGGCATGGCGCAGGTCTAACCCCGGCGCGGCTCCGGGGCTGGCGCTCCAGCTCCGCCAGTCCTGGGATCGCTCTTCTCAAACCTTTAGTTCTAACCCCAGATCGGAGAACATGATGAGCTATGCAATTGTAGGATTCGGTAAGATCGGTCAGGCTCTCGCCCACGCCTTCGCTCGTAAAAACATCCATGTGACCGTCGCGAGCCGCCGGCCCCCTGAGGCGTTGGCGCCGCAGGCTCGGGAGATTGGACCCACGGTCGTTGCCAAGTCACTGCAGGATGCACTCGAGGCCGACACAATCATCCTGGCGGTTCCGTTCGGGGAACATCGCGAGATTGCGAAAGCCCTGCCGAGTTGGAAAGGCAAGACGATCATCGACGCGATGAACTCGTTTCCAACCCCACCGGAGGAGCTAGACGGTCTCCCGTCTTCCGCATTCGTTGCGAAGTCCTTCACCGGCGCTAAGTTGGTGAAAGGTTTTAACCACCTGGTTGCGGCCACACTGGCTACCGATCCGGTCGTCGAGGGCGGCCATCGGGTTGTCTTTCTGTCGAGTGACGACGAAGACGCGATCGCTCCCGTGGCGGATTTGGCCAAGCAACTTGGGTTCGCACCCGTCAATCTGGGAAAGCTCAACGAGGGTGGCGCGCTGGTGCACGCACGCGGCAAGACTTGGGGTCGGCTCATCTTCCAGGATTTGTTCAAGAAGCAGCAGTAATCGACGATTCCGAAACGTCCGATTCGATCGGACATGCTTGATGTAAGAGAAAAGGAGAGACTCCGATGAGCATCGAAACGAATGTCCAGATCGTGAAGGATTTTCTTGCAGCATTGGGCAGCCGCGACAAGCAAGCTCTGCTTTCGTTAGTTGCCGAAGACATTGAGTGGATTGTCCCGGGCGAGGGCTGGCCGCTGGCCGGCACGCACCGCGGGCACGCGGGGTTGGAGAATGTACTTCAGAAGGCGAACGAAGAGGTAGAGACGACATACCCACAGCCCCCCGAGTTCATCGCCCAAGGAAACCGGGTTCTGGTCATCGGCTTCGCCACGGGGAAAATCAAAGCCACGAATAAGGCGTTTGAAGATCACTGGGTCTTCGACATTACCGTTCGGAATGGCAAACTGACGAACATCCGGGAGTACATCGACACGCAAGCGCTGGCGCGAGCCTCCGAGATGCCCGCGAGCCCCAAGCTCTGACGCAGATACGTAATTGAGTGAAGGCATTGGCTGTTGGATCCTGGTTCTGCGCTTGTGTCGATGCGAGCACGCGATGTTCCTTTCGTTGTGATACGTGCAATCCGAATCCGTCCAATAGTTGACTGTCTAGACGCTTACGTTATACAATTCATCTATGCCAAGGCCACGCAGCGACGACAAGCGAAATCGAATTCTGGAGGCGGCGACGCGCGTCATCGTCACGCAGGGATTGAGTGCGCCGACGATGGGCATCGCTAAAGAGGCTGGTATTGCCAACGGTTCGCTGTTTACCTATTTCGAAACCAAGTCGGAGCTTTTTAATCAGCTGTATCTTGAGTTGAAGCAGGAGATGGCGTCAGTCGCCATGAAGGATTTTCCAGCGGAGGCCGAACTTCGAGAGCAGTTCTTCCACATCTGGCGAAATTGGGGCAACTGGGCGGTCCGCTTCCCTGAGAAACGGAAAGCATTAGCACAACTTACCGTGTCGGATGAGATTACGCCTGAAACCCGTATGGCAGGGCACAAAATGATGGCTGCCATCGGTGCGTTGCTGGAACGCATTCGGGTTGCGGGTCCTATGCGCAGAGTGCCGATGAGTTTTGTTGCTGCGCTCATGAACTCGGTGGCAGAGGCGACCATGGATCAGATGATCCAAGATCGAGGCCATGCAAAGACTCACTGCAAAAACGGGGTGGAGGCCTTGTGGAGGATGCTGACATAGTTTGTTTTCCTTTGTAGATGACTGTCCAGACAGATGATAACGCGGCCGCAAACGATTCTTGCGAAGAACTGAGACCGATGGAATGCCCGGAGTGAATCCATGAAAATATCCAACAACACGATCCTCATCACCGGTGGCACCAGCGGCATCGGTTACGCGCTTGCTGCTCAGTTCCTTGGGCTTGGGAATACGGTCCTCATCACGGGAAGGACAGAGGAGAAACTGGCGACGGTTCGTCAGTCGCTCCCTGGCGTTCACACCTATGTGAGCGATGTGAGTGATCCTGCGGCAATCAGGCGGCTCTATTCAGATGTGACGCGCGCGTTCCCAGAGCTCAATGTCCTCATTAACAACGCGGGCATTGGTTTGAAGCGTAACTTGAACGACACGAGGGGACCGCTGGAGGACCTGGAGAAGGAAATCAAAACGAATTTGATCGGCCCCATTGAGATGATTCAGCAGTTTCTGCCACAGTTGAAGCGCCAGCAAACGGCTGCGATCGTGAACGTCAGTTCGGGACTCGCGTTCGTTCCGGTGGCGGTGAAGCCGATCTACTGCGCGACCAAGGCCGCCGTGCACTCGTACACGCAGTCTCTTCGTGTGCAGTTGAAAAACTCGTCGGTCAAGGTCATCGAGCTTGCGCCGCCGGCGGTAAAGACCAATTTCAACAAGGGGCAGGAGGAATTGAATTCCTCCGCTGCCATGGACGTGAACAAATTCGCCAAAGCGGCTATACGCGGCCTGGAGCGGGGCCACGAAGAGATACTCCCGGGCTTGAGCAGCGTGGCACGCTTGATTGGGCGCGTGGCGCCTCACGCCGTCTTCATGAAGGCCGAGGCTGAGCGAATGATCGCGGAAGGCGAAAAGACACAAAGCTACAGTAAGACCTAAGTGCTGGCTATTAAGGCCTGCCTGGCAAGAGCTCTCAAGATGCGCTGTGGAGCTGCGCAGCGAGTTCCTTCATCGCCGCGTTTTCGAGGATCACTTCACCGGCCTCTCGACTGTGCAAAGCTATCTCTGCAGCGATGGAGCGACCGAGAATTCGCTGATCAATGTTGCCAAAGCGTCCCGGCATGAGGCTTCCCAGCCAAGCGGACCAGGCCGGGGTATGAGCGTTGCCGACAATGATGCCGGGACGAAAGATGGCGAGGCGGGCAAAACCGACACTACGCACGGTGTCTTCCTTCATGCCCATTACCCGCACATAGCGAATCCTGCTGCGAGCATTGCTTCCAACCGCAGAA
>Ga0224528_1001023_pt1 | contig 19813 bp, 14 predicted proteins | sample CBST25metaG_2_FD_179888 | JGI IMG/M metagenome (GOLD analysis project Ga0224528, IMG submission 179888) | Peat soil microbial communities from Stordalen Mire, Sweden - C.B.S.T25 | ecosystem: Environmental > Terrestrial > Soil > Wetlands > Peat | place: Sweden: Norrbotten County, Stordalen Mire...
GGGCAACATCGCGGATGACACCGCTTTCGCGGTTCAGATCAAGCTCGGAATAACGCTGGCTCTGGCTGAAAGGGATGATGGTGCGGACACCGCCGGGAGCGGCGCGATAGAACTCTTCCACGGCGGGAGCGACGGAGCGCTTGATGTCGCGCTGATCGATGGCTTCACCAAGTGTGGCGGCATGAACGGTGTGGGTGCCGCGATGGATCAGTCCGCCACGATCCAGCTCACCCAAAATGGCGAAGACGCCACCGGCGCGATGCACATCCTCCAGATGCACGTCGTGCGAGGAGGGAGCGACCTTGCAGAGATGGGGAACGCGGCGCGAGAGGCGGTCGATGTCGGCCATCGTAAAGGGCACCTCGCCCTCCTGCGCGGTGGCCAGCAGGTGAAGCACGGTGTTGGTCGATCCGCCCATGGCGATGTCGAGAGTCATGGCGTTCTCGAAAGCGTCAAAGGTGGCGATGGAGCGCGGAAGGACGCTGGCGTCGTCGTGCTCGTAGTAGCGCTTGGCCAGATCGACAATGGTGCGGCCGGCCTGGAGGAAAAGCTCTTTGCGATCGGCGTGGGTGGCGACGATGGTTCCGTTGCCGGGCAGTCCCAGGCCGAGGGCCTCGACCAGGCAGTTCATGGAGTTGGCGGTAAACATGCCGCTGCAAGAGCCGCAGGTGGGACAAGCCGAGCGCTCATACTCCTCGACCTCGGCGTCGGAGGCCTTGGGGTCGGCGGCAAGAATCATGGCGTCGATCAGGTCAAGGGATTGGACGGCAGTTCCCTGCTGGATTTTGCCGGCTTCCATGGGCCCGCCGGAGACAAAGACGACGGGAATGTTGAGGCGCATGGCGGCCATCAACATGCCGGGGGTGATCTTGTCGCAGTTGGAGATGCAGACCAGAGCATCCGCACAATGGGCGTTGACCATGTATTCGACCGAGTCGGCGATCAACTCACGCGAGGGCAGGCTATATAACATGCCGTCGTGGCCCATGGCGATGCCGTCATCGATGGCGATGGTGTTGAATTCCTTGGCCACGCCACCGGCGCGCGCGATCTCTTCGGCGACAAGCTGGCCCATATCCTTGAGGTGAACGTGGCCGGGAACAAACTGGGTAAAGGAGTTGGCGATGGCGATGATGGGCTTGCCGAAGTCGCCGTCCTGCATTCCGGTGGCGCGCCAAAGACTGCGCGCACCGGCCATATTGCGTCCGTGCGTCGAGGTGCGAGAGCGATAAGCTGGCATGAGCGATATTTTACTCCAGCCGCGGCATGCCTCAGTGGGCCAGGATGGGAATAGCGGGGCCGTCAATGGTGGGTTTGACGACGGGCACGTCAGCTTTGACGTAAGCGATTTTGCCGGCCGCGATCTCGTCCTGTGCGATGCGGCAGGCCTTGTTTGAGGTCGAGGCCACCAGCGCGTGAGAGCCGTTTTGCAACTGGCGGGCGCGGCGCGCGGCCACCAAAACCTTGCGGTAGTTCGAATCGAAGCCGGTTTCAATCGTCATCGGAATCCTCCTCAAAGCTCAATTGCTGCTGGCCGTCGGCATTGAGAATGCCGAAAGCCTCGATCACGGGCAGGAGCCGTTCCTTGGAATTGCTTTGCAAACAGGCTGCCGCAACCTCCAAAACCCGCCGGGAGCGGAAAGCGATAGGCTCGTCGTTGCGATAGAAGCGCTCGGCAAGCACGATGGCTTCCAGTTGCGCCACGGCACGATCCAGGACGTCGTTCACCAGTATATAGCTGTACTGGTGGTAGTTTTCAATCTCCTTGCTGGCCTGGCTGAGGCGGAGATAGAGTTCGGCCTCGTTGACGTGGCCCTCGGCGCGGCTGCGATTGCGCAAGCGTGTGCGCAAAACCTTGGGATTGGGCGGCATGACGAAGATGCTGACCGCCTCGGGCATGGAGGCGCGCACCTGGGCCGCGCCTTGCACGTCGATGTCGAGAAGCAGGTCGTGCCCCTCGCCGCGGGCCTCTTCGAGGGAGCGGCGGGCGGTGCCGTAGTAGTTGCCAAAGACCTCGGCGTGTTCGAGGAACTCGCCGGCGGCGAGCATGTGCTCGAATTCCTCGCGCGAAGTGAAGTGATATTCGCGGCCGTTCTCCTCGGAGCCGCGCGGAGGCCGCGTGGTCCAGGAGATGGAGAACTCGATGCCCGTCAACTGCTTGCGCACCTCGTTGACCAGGGTGCTTTTACCTGAGCCCGAAGGCGCCGAAATAATAAAAAGAATGCCTGCCATGCTTTGTCCTTTGGACAGAGATCAGAGAACAGAGACCAGGGGGCGGATGAGAGAATTGCCTCGTCTGCTTCTGTTTACCGGAAATGCTGTTCTCTGCTCGTTGCCTGCTGTTTGCCGTGCACTGTCTACTGTTCGCCACTCACTGTTAGCTGTCTTCTGTTCTCTGTTCCCTGTTCCCTGTTCCCTGTTCCCTGCGATGCTACTCCAGGTTCTGAATCTGTTCGCGAGCTTTTTCAATCTCTGACTTCATGGCCAGACCAAGCTCGGTGATGCGGGTTCCCCTGCCGCCGACGCCGCCGGTTTTGGAGAGCAGAGTGTTGGCCTCGCGGTTCATCTCCTGGAGGAGGAAGTCGAGTTTTTTGCCGACTTCGCCGCCCGAGCTGAGCAGTTCGCGGAAGTGGCCGATGTGGGTCGTCATGCGCGCCAGCTCCTCGGCAATATCGCTGCGCTCGACGAGCATGGCGACCTCCTCCAGCACACGTTGCTGATTGAAGTCAGCTCCCGTGACGGCTTCTAGGCGCTGGGTGAGGCGGGTTTGATAGCGCTGTTCGACCTCGGGACGCAGTTCTGCGACGCCATGGGTCGCTTCAGCCAGGCGGTCGAGGGTCTCGTAAAGAATCGCTTCGAGCGATTCGCCCTCGCGGGCGCGCATGATCTTCAACTGATCGAGGAGCGGTGTAACTTCCTGAAGAACACTGGCGCTGAGGGCGGCCAGATCCTCGTCGCTGCTGGAGCTATTTTCGCTTTGCAAGGCTCCGGGCAAGCGCAGAATCTCGTTGAGATTGGCTTCGCCGACCAGGCCAAACTCCTTGCGCGCCGCATCGAAGGCTTGCAGATAGTTGCTGACCAGCTCGCGATTGTAGCCAGCTGTCTGCTGGCTAGAGCGATCGACGGAGAACGTCAGCTCGACGTGGCCGCGCACCAGACTGTCTTTGAGAGCCTTGCGCAGCTCCATTTCCAGAGCGTCGAGGCCCGAAGGCAGGCGCAACTGCACGTCGAGAAAGCGGTGATTGACGCTCTTGACGCTGAGCGTGTAACTGAGTTGGTCGCTGACGCGAACTTGAACGCGCGCGAACCCGGTCATGGAATAAATCGGCATTTTACCCGTGTTCCCTAATCCCTGTTCCCTGTTCTCTAGCTCCCTGCTCTTCCGGCACTTCCATGAACTGCAACTGATAAAGGCGCTGATAGGTGGGCGAGCTGTCGAGCAGTTCCTCGTGAGGAGCGATGGCGGTGATGCGGCCGTCTTCGAGGACGGCGATGCGGTTGGCGCGGCGAATGGTGCCGAGTCGGTGGGCAATGACCAGCACGGTGCGGTTCTGCATCAGGTTGGCCAGCGCGGCCTGCACCAGTGATTCGCTTTCCGCGTCGAGCGACGAAGTAGCCTCGTCAAGAATCAGAATCGGCGCGTTTTTGAGAATGGCGCGAGCGATGGCCAGGCGTTGACGCTCACCGCCCGAGAGGCGGAAACCTTTTTCGCCGATGACCGTGTCGTAGCCCTGGGGCATGCCTAGAATGAAGTCGTGGGCCAGGGCGTTTTGCGCGGCCTGCTGGACCAGCTTCAAGCTCACCTCGGGCTGACCGTAGGCGATGTTGTTGCGCACCGTGTCGTTAAAGAGAATGATCTCTTGGGAGACCTGGGCGACGTTGCGGCGCAGCGAACCAAGGGTCAGGTCGCGCAGGTCATGGCCATCAATGAGGATGCGGCCGGAGGTGACGTCAAAAAAACGCGGAATCAGGTTGGCCAGGGTGGATTTGCCCGCGCCGCTGGGGCCGACCAGGGCCAGCACCTCGCCGGCGCGCATGTCGAGATCGACATGATGCAGAATCTGGTGCTCGCCCTTGTCGGTGGAATAGGAAAAGCCCACGTCGTCAAAGCGTATGGTGGCCTTGAAGCCCTTCAAAGGCACGGCGTGCGGCAGCTCTTTCACATCGTCTTCCGTATCAAAAAAGCCGAAGATCGAAACCGCCGCGCCCATCGCCTGTTGAAAGTAGTTGTAGAACATGGCGAACTTGCGCACCGGGTTGTAGAGGTTGAAGAGCGCGATGATAAAGGTGATGAAAACCTCGGCGACCATGCGTCCGTGCAGTATCTCGTTGCGCCCAATCCACAGCAGCAAGGCAATGGCGACAGCGCCGATCGTGTCCATCAGCGGCGAGCTGATGGACTGAATCCTCACGCTGCGCAGATTGGCGCGGAAGAGCCGCTGAGCTGCCTTCTTGAAGCGCAGAATCTCCCACAACTCGGTATTGAAGGCCTTCACGATGCGGTTGCCGGTCACCGTCTCATGCAGAATGTTCTGAATCTCGGCCAGCTTGTCTTGCCCGGTGCGAGTGCGGGTGCGCACCGAGCGCCCGATGCGCCGCGCCGAGGTCACCACGACCGGCACGAAGAGCAGCAGCGCCCAGCTCAACCGCCCGCCCAGAACCACCACCAGCGCCGCCGTCCAGACAAAGGTGAAGAACTGCTGCAAAAAATCGCCCAAGATGACGCTGACAGCGGTCTGCACACGGTCCACGTCGTTGATCAGCGTGGAGAGAATCGTCCCCGTGGAATTCTTGTGGAAGAAGCTCGTCGAGCGGCGCAGGATAGTTTCATACAGATGATTGCGCAGGTCGGTGACCGTGCCGAAACCGGCATAGTTCACCAGATAGGTGCCCAGATAATCGCACACGCCCTTTAGAATCGTCGAGCCGATCAGAGCAAAGGCCACTACCGTCCATGCATTGTGCAGTTGGTGGGGCACAATGCGATGCAGATCAAACTGCCAGCCCGGCGGCGCGAAGGGAAAGATCGCCAGCACATTGGTGGGATTGTTGGGCCTGAGCACCACCCCCAGGATGGGCACAAAGAGCGCCATGCGTAGCGCGTCCATCAGCCCCACCACGGCCAGCAGCAAAACGCCCGGCAGCACCTGCAGCCAGTAGGGCAATACATAGCGCAGAAGGCGCAGAACTTTTTTCATGCTGTTTGGCCCGCCTGTCGAGCGTATGGCTCTGGTCGAAGCTGCGGGCGTGAGATGCAAAACTTCATCTCCGTATTGTATCCGTCTCCGGCTATAGGGAGATAGGGGCTGGCTGGCGGCACCGCTAAGGCTTGCCCGTGAGCGATTTGGGCGCAAGCATCACGTAAGGCACCTGGGTAGTGGAGAAATCGCGCACCAGATCGGGATCGCTGAAGGGCGGGGCGTGATCGCCCACCAGGACGAAGACAGTGGGACGCGCGCCAGGGGCCAGAGCCATCTGGGCAACGGATTGGTGCACGGTTTGCACTAGGTGGAACCAGGAGCAGAGAGCGTCAGAGCTGTTCAGCGCAGGCTGGGCATGGCAAAAATCGTCGCTGGCGAGATTTTTGTTGATGAGCACGGGAAGGTGAGAGTTGAGGGTCATCCAGTAAATGAATTTGGGTTTCCCCTGATCAGGCGCAAGAAGCGAGCTTTGCATCCACTGGGCAATGGATGCGTCGCAGACGCCGGGGAAGGCTCCGGGGCAGACCGGAAGCCCGTCCTTTTGCAGGTCGGGACCGAACCATACCCGGTCAAAGCCGATCGAGGGATACCACTCGGTCCGGCTGAACATTTGGCCGATGTAGCCGTGGATGGCCAGATTCTGATAGCCCCGGGCATGGAACCAGGCGGGCAGGCACTGGGTGGCCTGCTGAGGCGAGAGCGTCATGATGCCAAAACCAGTGTTGGAGTGACAAAGCTCGCGGGCCTCGCCGGGAACGGTCAGGCCAGAGAAGGGCGCGACGCCTTGAGTAACGGTGTACTTCTGCGTGATGCGCGGGTCGTTGTAGGTGGCAGTGAGCGCCTGAGCCAGTTGCGTGTTTTGCGCCAGCCCCCAGGACTCGACGACGATGAGCACGACGTTCGGCTCGTGGGCGTGATTGCCGGCCGCTTCGAGGAAGGAAACGGCGTGGGAAGAGGCGGAATCCATGGAGGCATGATTGGCATGGCTCGATTGGTTGGCAACGCGCCGGTCGAGGGCATCGCGCACGGCCAGAGTAAAGGCGGGACTGCGGGTCAAGCGGAAGGAGACGCGCGCCATGTCTTTGCGGAAGTAGGGATTTTGCCCGTCGAGGATGTCGATGGGAAGCAGAAGGCCGGTGACTACGAGCAGCAAGATCGCGGTTCGCAGCCTCTGCCCGGGAAGCGGCCGAACCATGGCCACGAAGGCGCAAAGCAGCAAGACCGCGGCGAAGAGCCCCAGCACCGCGAAAACGCGCGCGCCGGGAAGAATGAAAAGATAGCGGAGCGAGGAGAGCAGGTTTCCCAAGGAAAACTGATAGGTATAGCAAATGGCGTAAGCGAAGTTAGCCAGCGACTCGAAGAGAAGCAAGAGGAAGACCACGGCGCGCGGCAGCAAAACAGCGGCTGCGCCAATCAGCAGGAACTCAAGATTGATGTAGCCGTGGGGCAGCAAGTGCATGCCCCGGCTGACCAGCGCCAGAGGGAGGTTGAGCAGGATCAGGTAGAGGAGCGCGATGGCCCAGCAAGGCAACTGCCAACGCGATGGATCAGCAGCCGGACGAGAGAAGGGCGCAAGAAGAAATGATTTCAAATCCACTTTACGGAGCCCTTTCAAAAATAGATCATGGAGCTAACTCATCTGAGTGGCACCGCAAGTCGGAAGGCCGCACGCGGCCTTCCGAGCGAAGAAAACTAACGGGTAAGCAAGTAGCCGATGGTTCCGCCGCCAACAGCCAATTGCGAGAACATGGTCACGGCATTGATGAGGCCGCTCATGGAGGCGGGATTGTAGATTTTCTCGGGAATCACGATGGAGTCGCCGGGGTGCATGGAAAGATCCTTGAAGGACGTGCTCCAGGGGCCTCCCACGGCCACGCGACCGACCACGGAGCCGTCGGCACGGATGATGAACGAGCGTTTGAAGTCAGCGGTGCGGTTGGGCCCGCCAGCCATGTGCAGGTAATTGCCTGCATGGCGCTCTTTCTGATAGAGAAAAGCGCTCTGGTTGTAGACCGCGCCGACCACGCTGACCGACGACGGAATGGATGGCACCACGAAGGTATCGCCATCTTCGAGGGTGATGGCGGGGATGCTGTCCAGGCCGACGCTGTCGCTTTTGAATTCGAGAACGATCCGCCCGGTGGCTTTGACCTGGCGCAGCTTGCCGATCAGGTCCTGCCCTGCCTTTTGCGTAGCCGCGGCGCTGGCTGCGTCTTTTTCCGAACTGCTGACAGTGACCGCCGCGCCAGCATCGGCGCTCTGCATTTGGGCCTGGAGTTCCTGAATGTACTCGTCGAGGCGCTTCTGCTGGTCGACCTGTGTGGAGTGGCGGGTGAAGATGGAGCCATAGAGGTACGCATCGGGAGTGAGGCCGCCCGCTTGCTGGACCAGGTCGCGCAGGGTCTGGCCGGGCTTGACACTGAAAATTCCGGCGTTGGCGACTTCACCCTCGATGCGGATGAATTTTGTTTGCTGAGCCTGAGGCACATGAATGTCGGCCTGAGAAAAAATGGTGACCACATCGCCGGGCTGCAATTCGAGATCCTGCGTGGCGTCGTGCTGCTGCACGAGGCGGCCCAGGTCAAAAGGAATCAGCGAAGTCTTGAGAGTCTGGGGATCGGTCCGCTCGATCGAGGCATGGTTCCAGTCGATCTCGGCCACATCCAACAGCACGTCATTTTTGCGCGGCAGGTAGTGCGACTTGCGGGGCTTGTCGGGATCGTTGGAATCATCCTCGGCATCGGGATCGTTCTGGTTGTTGGCGTTGGCTGGGCTGAAGGCACTTGGGGCCGATCCCTGAACGCCTGGAATTTGAGCCGGCAACTGGCTGGAGGGGGCGGAGTTGGCTTGCGGGCTCTGCGGCGAGGCTCCGCCCGCGGCCAGCCCCAACGGGGGCGTGGCGGTGACCTGCGCGGCATCCTGAGCATGCAGACTGTTGTACTTTGCCTTCTGGGCGTCGGTCAGCGGCACATCGAGCGGGTTGGTGGGCTGGCGCAGGTTGTAGTAAACATCGAGAGGCTCGAACTCGGGAGCGGGAAGGCCAAGCTGGGTGCGCTTCCACCAGTAGTCGCGGGTGATGAGGGCATTGCGATCGGGAATCAAATCGCTCAGGCGCATCCCCTCGTGCCAGGCGAAGCGGCCCGGGCTGCCCAGATTGCCGCGCAGGGTGACGGTCTTGGCAAAGCCAGGAACGATGGAGAGAATGCGCAGAATGTCGCCATCGTGGATGGGCGTGGCCAAACTGGCCTCGTCTGTGGGAATCTCCATGGCCAGGCGATGATCGTGGCCCTCGATGCGGTCAACGGAGATGCGGGTCGTGGCCGCGGTTTCCGAGTAACCGCCCGCGTCCTTGAGCAGGTCGGCGAGGTTTTCGCCCTGGCGCAATTCGTAAATCGCGGGGCTGACCACGCTGCCGGTCATGGCGGCCTTGGCCCCAACCGCGGGAATGAAGAGGATGTCGCCGTTGAGCAGGGGAATGTCTTTGGTCTTGTCGCCGCGCATCAGCAGATCGTACAGATCAAAATCAACCAGAGTCTTGCCGTCGCGCTTCAGTTCGGCGTGGCGCATGGAGCCCTGCGGGCTGGGACCGCCGCTGGAGAAGAGCAGGTTGGCGAGTGTGCTCAGGGCGCTGACGGTATAAAGTCCGGGACGCTGCGCCTGTCCGGTGACATAGACCTGGATAGCGCGAATCTGGCCAACCTCAACGGTGAGTTCGAAGTTGCGATAGATTCTGCCTACGGCCGTGGTCAGGTGCTTCTGCAGGTCGGCATAAGAAAGCCCGCCGACGTGAATGGGCCCGATCTGGGGCAGATAGATGTCGCCAGATCGGTCAACCTTTTGGTCAGCGGTGAGGTTGACATGGCCCCAGATGCGAATGCGCAGTTCATCGCCCGGGCCGATGCTGTAATTGGGCGGGACCGGGGTCTGGTCGAGAGGGGCAAAGGTCGAGGGCAGATTGCGAAAGAGGGATGCGCCATAGACGGGCAGAAGCTGACCGGTCGTGGAAACGACAAACCTCTGAAACTCGGTGAGCGGCGCCGGAGGCAGGCGCACGGTCATCACCGAGTCGGTGGGCCGGGGTTGGGGCGCGGCCAGATTCGAATCTTGATAGATTTGGTTGGTCAACTGCTGTAGCGGGGAGTTCTGCCCCTGAGAGCCATTTTGCGGCCCCATGCTGCCCCGCGATCCATTGCTTCCCTGCGCGCACTGCGCCGAGCCCTGCATCGCAGGATCGGAGCAATCGGCATTGCCGTTCTGCTGCTGCATGCCCGAGCAGGCGCTGGAGCCCTGCTGCAAAGGATCGGAACAATCCTGCGAACCGCCATTGAGCGACTGCGCCCCTGCCTGCAAGGCGAGGCCTGCCAGCGCCAGGGTAACCAAAAACATGAGTCTCTTTTGCATTTGAATGTGATGACGGCGAACTGAGCCGAAATCCATCCTTTCTCGCCCAGGGAAGGGCCGGAATCCGCGCAACGGCAATGAGCCTTTGATAACTCACAGAATACTACAGAGCGCTCGCGGCGAAAAAAACGGCCATACCGCGGTCAAGTTGCGCGCCATGTAATCCACCCCCTGACTTTATCGTCAATGTACATATTTCATAAGCCCCGGATTTTTCCACGGGAGCTTTTCCCTTGCGAAGGCAGTGAAATTAATGTTAATTTGTTGACTAGTAATTTTTTTCGATTCTAGATTTGTTTCGTGGCAATTGCTTCTCTTTTCAGCGCAATTCTGGGGCTTGGCTGTTTATTTGGGGGCGTTCATTACATGACATCGTCGACAGAATTGACTGTGCCTCTCGATTCCGAGAGCCGGGAAAGCGCTGTAATCCCCTTCCCCTCGCGTAACCGAATGGCACGAATCCAGGCCAACAGCGGAAGCCCTTGGGTTGTTTCTCGTTCCAGACGAGTGCTGGATTGTGTGGTTTCCCTTCTGGCTTTGCTGGGGGGCCTGCCGGTGATCGCGCTGGTGGCGCTGTCGGTGCGCCTCAGTTCGCGCGGCCCGGTGCTGTTCCGGCAGCGGCGCATGGGGCGCGATGGCAAGGAATTCATCCTTTTGAAATTCCGCTCAATGGAAGTGTCCGCTCCCGCCGGATCGCACCTGACCGTGGCCGGAGACTCGCGCGTCACCTGGATGGGAGAGATTCTGCGCAGCCTTAAATTGGATGAACTGCCGCAGTTCTGGAATGTACTGAAAGGGGATATGTGCCTGGTGGGGCCGCGCCCCAAGCTGGCGCATCTGGAGGGGCTGGTGATGCCTTACCGGCCAGGCATCACAGGGTGCGCGACCCTGGTATTTCGCCGCGAGGAAGCTCTTTTGGCCATGGTTCCGCCCGCCAATTTGAACAGTTTCTACCACGCTTACATCAAGCCCGGCAAGGTGCGGCTGGACGAAGAGTACATGGAAAACGCCACCTTCCTCTCTGATCTGTGCATCATCGTGAGGACGGCGATCAGTTGGACGCGCCAGCCCAAGCATCCGCTGCTGGAGCAGATTGAGCGCAAGGCTAGCCTGCTGTCGCTGCAAGATGAATCCCGGCACGCGGCCTCGGCCGATTGAGGGAGGTTCAGGGCATGACCGAGCGGCGGCGCCTGCTTTTTTTGACTTCGCGCGTTCCCTGGCCTCCGATCGGCGGCGACCGGCTGAAGAACTGCAATCTGATCGCCGAGCTGTCAAAGTATTTTGATCTGACGATGGTCATGATGGGCAAGGGCCCGCTGGCGCCCAAAGCGCGCCAGTGGCTCAATCAATTTGGCCCGGTGCATTACTTTGAGCGTTCAAATGCCGATTTTCTAATGAATATCGCGCTCAGCCCATTGCACCTTCCCCATCCCTTGCAGACCAGCTTGTATTATTTTTCAGATGTGCAGCGGCTGGTGGATGAGCTTGCGCCCTCGCATGACGCCATCTTTTGTTCGCTGATCCGCACCGCGCGCTATTCGGACTCGTTGAATATACCGCGGGTGTGCGATTTTTCCGATAGCATCGGCCTGCACTACCGGCATAGCATCAAGCGGCTGCGCAATCCCTTGCGCCGCTTTGTTTATCGCGTGGAATCGAAGCTGCTGCTGGACTACGAGGCGGAGATTCTGAACAATTTCGAGCAGTCGTTTTTCTTGAATCAGGAAGAGATGCGGCACTTCGCGCAAGCGGAGAAGTCAACCTGGATTCCGCAAGGCACGAACGCGGCACTGCTGGCGCGCGAGGATCACGACCCGAAGGCTGCCAGTTCGCTGGTGTTTTTTGGCAAGATGGACTACCTGCCCAACGTGCTGGCGGCGGAGTGGTTTGCGCATGAGGTGTTGCCGTTGCTGCCTGAGCATTTGCGCTTTACCATTGTTGGCGCCTGCCCCTCGGCGCGGGTGCGGGCGCTGGCCTCGGAGCGGGTCGAAGTGACTGGATTCCTGGCCGATCCCTACCCCATCCTGCGCGGAGCACTGGCGGTTGTGGCTCCCATGCTGACCGGCGGAGGCATTCAAAACAAGCTGCTGGAGGCGATGGCTCTGGGCTGCCTCACGATCAATACGCGGCACGCGACGCGCGCCCTGGTGGACGTTCGCCCTGGGATTCACCTGCTGGTAGCCGACACCCCCTCCGAGTTTGCCTCGCAAATACAGTTGATCGAACTGGACCCTGCGCGCTACGCCAGCATCGGCCCAGCCGCGCGCGAATATATCCGGCAAAACTTTACCTGGGCGCGCTCGGGGCGGATTTATCGTGATGTGATCGCGCGGGTGATTGCCGCCAGTGAGCAGGCGCACGATCCTGTCTATGCGTAGTCTGAATGCGTATCCGCGACACAGCCCTTCGGGCGCGCTCCCGCGGCCCTCTGTCATAATAAATAGCAATAGCTCGAAGTGGTTTGGATGCTCAGAGCAGAATGAAATATAGAAGGAGCCGCTTGCCTCATGACTGATCAGGACTTCCATCAGAACAAGGTATCTGTGCGCGATTTGGCGCGGCTGACATGGAAGAGCAGGAAGTTTGTGGCGGTCGTGACGGCGGTTTGCGGCGCGGCAGGATTGCTGCTTTCGCTCGTTCTTCCCAACATGTATACCGCCGACACGGAGCTGATGCCGCCCCAGCAGAATCAGTCGATGGCCTCGATGCTGCTATCCCAGGTTGCCGGGGGCATGGGCGCGATGCTGGGCGGAGGGGGAAGCGCACTGGGATTGAAAGACCCGAACGCCCTCTATCTGGGCATGCTGATGAGCCCGGCGGTGGAAGACCCGATCATTCGCCAGTTCGACTTGCAGCATGTCTATGAGAGAAAGCACATGGCGTCGACGCGCAAGAAGCTGGAGAAGCGGTCGGTGATCAAATCCTCGAAGGAGGGCCTGATCCATATCGAAGTGGAGGATCGCGACCCCAAACGCGCGGCGGCGATTGCCAACGCCTACGCGGAACAGTTGAGGAGTGTGAACTCCGGTCTGGCGACCACCGAGGCCGGCCAGCGGCGCATCTTCTTCGAGAAGGAGGTGGCCAATACCCACGAGCAACTGGCCAAGGCCGAAACGGCCTTGAAAGAGACGCAGCAGAAGACCGGGCTGATCGAGTTGCAGGGCCAGGGCATGGCGGCCATCGAAGAGACCGCGCAGGTACGCGGGCAGATTGCCGCCGAGCAGATTCAGCTCAAGCAGTTGCTGACCTATGCCACGGATAACTTTCCCCAGGTCATCACGCTGAAGGAAGGAATCGCGGGGCTGCAAAGCAGGCTGGCGGAACTGGAGAAGAAGCCTGGCGCCGGGAATGGCGATGTTCAGATTTCCACCGGGCAACTGCCGGATGTGGGTTTGACCTATCTTCGCGCCTATCGCGATGTGCGCTATTACGAAACGGTTTATGATTTGCTGGCCAAGCAATATGAAATGGCCAAGCTGGACGAGGCGCGCGAGGGCGGCATCATCCAGGTGCTTTACCCGGCTGTCGAGCCTGAAACGCCATCCTTTCCCTCGCTTCAGTTAATGACCTTGCTGGCGATCTTGCTAGGGCTTTTGGGCTCGATCTTCTGGCTGGTCGCGCGCGAGCTTTTCCGTGAGCCCAATGCGGGACTGCCGGCCAGCTCCGCGCCCGCTGGCGATGGACAGGCCTGATGGCTTGTGTTCCGCGCGCTGAGGCAAGCTCTTTAGCGCCGTCGCTTCCGGCAGCGGGAGCGATGGTGCCGAAGAGCCGTCACCGGCAAACGGTTTCCTCCGCAATTGTTCTTTTCGCGGTGCGGGTGCTGGCCGCCATCGTGCAGTTGCGCATTGTGGAAAGGCATTGGGGTGGCCAGTACAGCGGCCTCAACGCTCTCAGCAATCAAGTGCTGCTTTATGTCACACTGCTGGAGCTGGGACTCTCGCAAGCGGCCATTGCCCTGCTCTACAAGCCAGTGGTGGATGGCGACCTGGCTTGGTGCGCGGCGCTGGTAAAGGCATTGCGGCACGACGCGCGGCGCCTGGCGGCCATCGGCCTGGGGCTGTTTGGCGCGGTGCTGGCAATCTACGCGCATGTTGTGCGCACCGCGATTCCCTATCACGTGGTGCTGCTTACGCTTTCGTTTGTGGCGGCCAACGGCTTCATGCAGTTGGTCAGCATTCACTTTCAGGCTTACCTGAACGCCTCCGAGCGCATTGACCGGGTCAACTACATTCTGGGTGCGGGCTACATGGCCAAAACCGCGCTGGGGCTGTGGGCGGCCATCGTAACGGGAAATTACCTTTGGTTGCCGGCCTGCGTAGCTCTGCTTTCAGTGCTGGAGTTTTGCCTGCTGCGTCTGGCTTTCGGACGCGCCTTCACCGCCTTCGAAAAACTGGCCGTCAGCGCAGAACAGGTGCGCGAGGCAGCAGCCCAGGTGCGCGGCAAGGCGCGCTATGTGGTGGTCCACAAGGTTGGCGGGCTGGCTTATTATCAATCTGATTTCATCATTCTTTCGCTGACCGCCTCGCTATTTATCGTGCGGGATTACGCCAAGTATCAATACATCGCGGCGGCGCTGCTGAGCCTGATCGGCATGGTCGCGAACTCGCTCACCGCGACCATTGCGCGCCACCAGCTGCGCCAGGAATCGGGGGGACGCAGACGGCAGTACGCGGTGGCGCAACTGGGCGCTTGCATCATTGCCTTCACGGTCCTGATCGGCTACCGGTATAGCGCCAGCATCATCGTGGGGATGGCCTTCGGAATTTATACCAAGCTCGACAACGGCGTGTTGCTGCTGTTTGGAGTAACGCTGTTTTTGAACATCATGAAATACGTCGACGAGACTTTTATTGTTTCGCGGGGCGCCTTCGAGCCCGGCTTCTGGATTCCGATGATCGAGGCTCCATCGTATGTGCTGATGGGAGTGTTTCTGTCGCGGCGCTATGGAATCGCCGGGATTCTGATGGCCTCGATCACCAGCAACCTGTTGGTTCCCACGCTACTGCGCGGCTGGGTGACGGCGCGAAGCATCTTTGAGACGACGCCCTTGCAGTGGTTTGGCCAGCGCCTGCACAACATCGCGCTGGGAGCGCTGCTGGCCTCGCCGATTCTGGTTTTGCACTGGGCCATCTTTCGCACCACGCTGCCGCCGATAGCCAAGATGCTGCTGGCGACCGGGGCGGCGATTGCGCTTTGCCTGCTGGCGCTAGGGCGGGTGATGGCGCGCGGCTTCGCGTATCCGTGCGCAGACGGAGGGCAGAAAGCATGAAGATTTCGCGCGCTTCGCTGAAAATGGCGCTGCAACTGACCGGCTATCTGCTGCTGCCGGTTTGCGGCTTTCTGGCGGTTCAACTGCATTGGGTACGGGCAGAAGCGCTGCTGCAGGTTGCGCCCATGGCCCTGGGCTGCGTGATTCTGCTATTTCTTCTGACGCGCAACAACGAGACGCTGGCCACCGTGTACATCATCTACAGCATTCTGATCCTCATTATCGCCTACTCGATCTTCGTGCCCAATCCGACGACCGAGAGCGGCACGCTGTTTCTGATCGTCGCATTTGGATACCTTCTGGGCCGTTGCACGGCGGGCGTGGAGATTCCGCTGAGCTTGAGCCTGCCACTGGTTTACCGGAGCCCGCTGAAGGCCACCGAATCGGGCGTCTACTTTATCTATGCCGGGATCGCGGCGAGGATGTTCAGCTATCTGATGATTCTGTCGCAGTATGGGGTTCGCGGCTTTTACTCGGGTGCCTATCTGGCCGACAAGATCGGCGGCTATTCGTCCGGAGGCACTGGTTCAGGCCCAACCAGCATCATCACGCAATTTGGAACCATGCTGTGCGTGGGGGGGCTTGCGGCTACCGAACCGGCCTTCAAGAAACACAAGCGGCTGATCTTCTTCACCCTTATCGGGGTGCCACTCATCGTAATGCAACGGGGGGAATTGCTTGCGGGAGTGATGTGCCTGATCTATTTTTATCGCCACCGTCTGAAGCTGCGCCATCTGATTCTGATCGCCTCTGCGGTCATTTTTGTGGCTCTGCTGCTTGGCGGCTTGCGCTCGCAGAAAATGGCTGCTCCTGGGGCAGCGGAGGCAGGAGGCGGCTCATTCGGCTCATTTCTCGGTGAGCTGTCGGCGGCCCAAGCCATACACGAGACGGTGCTGACCATACAGACCGACGGCACCTGCCATGGCGCCACACTGTTTGGCCCCATCGCCACTGTGGTGATTCCACGCACGATTTATCCTGACAAGCCCGAGCTGACGGCGGCCGTGATGCAGGAGAAATTCGATCCCGGTTCAGCCGCGGCCGGATTCTTTCTGGCGGTAACCTTATTTGGCGACTGGATATATAACTTCGGCTACGCCGGGCTGGCGTTCATTAGTCTGGTCATGGGGCGGGTGATCACGAAGGTAGACAAATCGCCGATGCAACCCTTCGGTGTGGTATTTTCTTATTACTTCTATTCCCTGCTCCGGGACGGGTTTCCGAGGCCCTTTGCCACCATGATGTTGTGCATGATTGTATGCTGGCTGACCAGGCTGGAATGGGGCCGTCCGCGAGCGGCGGCGAGCGCATGAGAAGGCAAGCATGGGAGTAACCCTGGAGGCAATTCGCGCCGACTGGAAGGCCAATGCCGGCATTCCTAAGTCGCGGCTTGCGCTGTTGCTTTTTCGCCTCTCGCATCATTGCTTTTTGAAGCGCAAGCGGAAAACGCCGCTGTTTGCCGTGCGATTTATCTTCCGGGCGTTTTATCGCCTGCTGGTGGAGTGGGTGCTGGGCGTGGAGCTTCCCGATGGGCTGGAAGTCGGGCCCGGTCTGCAACTGCATCATGGACAGGCGCTGGTGGTGAATGGCCGCACCATCATCGGTCGGGACTGTGTGCTGCGGCACGCGACGACGATCGGCTGCGCACGTCTGGCTGACGGCTCGCAGGGGCCATGCCCGGTGATTGGTGACGGCGTTGAGATCGGGTCGAACGCGGTGATACTGGGTGGAATCACGATTCATGATGGAGCCAAGATAGGCGCGGGCAGCGTGGTGGTTCACGACGTTCCGGCCCGTGCCGTGGTGGTGGGAAACCCGGCCAAGGTGATCAAATATACCCGCCAGCCGTGAGCGTGAGCAGAAAATGACCCAAAAGGACGAAGCCGCGAAGAACGCAAAAAGAGGCCGGGTGCTGCTGTTCAGCGCCGGGCCGCTCTTTGGCGGCGCCGAGGCGTATTGCGTAAAGCTGGCGCGGCTGCTGGGCGAGCGCTACGAAGTGGGCGCGGCGGTGGCCGATGCGCAACTGCAAGAAAAGCTGAAGGCGCTTGGCCTTCGCACCTGGACAACGAAGGCCTATGAAACACGGCGTTCGGTGGGGCGATACCGCGGTTTGGCGCTGTGCTTGGCGCGCGCGATTCGCGAGTTCAAGCCTGATCTTGTGCACCTGAATGGCCAGGCGGAATGCTACTTGTCCGCGATCCCCTTTCTTTGTGGAAAGACGATTATCTGCACACGGCACGTTCCTTTCAACGAGCATATTCGTGGCCTTCGGCGCATGATGGTGGCGGCAAATTTGCGCTTGGCCGCCAAGGTGATCTGTGTTTCGAGCCTGGTTCACACGCAGTTATCCACGGTGATCGGCGAGAAGAAGCTCATCACCTTGCCTAACTGGCTGGATAGCCTTCCGCGGCTGGCGGAAAGCTCGCTGCCAGGCAGCGAAAAATCTTTTCGGCTACTCTACGTGGGACGGATCGAGACGATCAAGGGAATCTTTGATTTGATCGAGGCGATGCGGCAGGTGAAAAACGCCACGCTGGATGTTGTTGGCACCGGCGGAGCCATGGAAGAGGCGCGCGCGGCGGCCACGGGCCTGCCCATCACTTTCCATGGCTTTCAATCCGATTGCGGTCCCTATTACCGCGCCGCCGACCTGCTGGTTTTCCCCTCGCATCCCGATCTGGAAGGGCAGGGGCAGGTTCCATTTGAAGCCATGGCGCATGGGCTTCCGTGCCTGATCAGCAACATCGAAGTAGCTTTGGAAACGGCCGATGGCGGAGCTTGCGCGGAGGTGTATCCGTGGGGAGACAGTGCGGCTCTGGCGCGGAAGATTGCGAGTTTGAGAAGCAAGACGGCGCGCCTGCGCGAGTTGCGTGAAAAAGGGCTGGCGCGCGTTGCGTCGACTTATACGGTCGAGGCGGTGCGGGCCACTTATTTTGAGCTTTTTGACCAGCTTGTTCAACGGAGCGCGCAGTGAGCGGCGCTCTGCGTGTGGGCTACGATGCGCGCCTGGCGCTGGGCGCGAGCCGCGGCATGGGTTCGGTGCTGCGCGCGGCGATTGCCAGCGATGAAGCCGAGTTCATTGGCCTGTGCGCAACCGGAGAGCACGACGAGTCGTTGCGGCTTCATGCGGCCGGCTTCGGTTTTTATCCGCTGTGGGAGCAGCTTTCGATACCCCGCCGGGCGCGCGAGCTGCGCCTGGATTGCCTTCTTGCGCCCTATAACACCGCGCCGCTGTTTTTGCCGCGCGGGGTTCGGCTGGTGATGATTGTTCACGATTTGATCTATCTGGAGACCTTCAGCCGGGTGCCGCTTTCGCCCTCGCTTTATCAGAACGTGGGGCGGCTTTACCGGCGCGCCGTGGTGCCACGAGCAGTGAAGAACGCCGAGCGGATTTTGACTGTTTCAGAGTTCAGCAAGGGCGAGATCGTCCGTCGGCTGGGCCTGGATGCCGAGCGCATCACCGTGATTCCCTGCTCGATTCCAGATAGCTGGTATGTTACAGCTCCCATAACTCTAAATGCGCGGGAAAACTATATCTTTTGCGTGGGTGGCGAGGCGGCGTCGAAGAATCTGCCGCGCGCCATCGAGGCCTACGCAATGGCTCTGGCCGCTGCGCGCAATGCGGCGGCATTCCCCGCGCTGCGCATTGCCGGCGTCAGCACGGCCGCGCAACCGCGGCTGGCGGAAGTGGCGCAACAACACGGCGTCGGCTGGCGGGTTCATTTTTTGCCCTATCTGCCGCTGGCTGAGTTGCAGGCCATCTATCGCACCGCGCGGCTGGTCTTTGTGCCCTCGCTGCAAGAGGGCTTTGGCATTCCGCTGCTGGAGGCGATGGCCTCGGGAACCCCGGCGGTCAGCTCAAACGCGACCTCGCTGCCCGAGGTGGGCGGAACAGCGCCCCTCTATGTTGATCCGCTGGACGCCAGCGCGATGATGCGCGGACTGCAAGAGATACTGAGCTCGCCTGAGTTACAACAGGCAAGCGTGGAAGCTGGACTGAGGCAGGCGGCGAGTTTCCGCGGCCTGGCACGGCGCGCCTATGCGCGGTTCTGGCGGGAGTTAGCGGCGCAGCGCACGGCATAATCTTGACGGGCGTTCTGAAATCGCTACTTTCTCACCATTCCGCGATGAAGCCGCGGAATGGATGAGGCACTGAGAAGTTGTGCTAACGCGGCGGATCAATGAAGCCTTTGCGCCTACTCCGCGCGAAGACTTCTACTCCGCGCCAATGAGATGACGGAAGAAATTGCCCACGCGAGAGAAGAAGCCGGGCTTGGGAACGGCGGGCACGGGAGTTACCGCTGCTGGAGTCGTGCTGGCGCTGGGCGGCGCACCGTTCGCGGAGTTGACGCCATGATCTGAACTCTTGTAGACGAGCGGCTCGATAGCCTGCGCTGTGCCGGAAGGGCCCGCGCTGGGAGCGGGCTTGGGCAGTGGGGCGAGGCCTTCGCTCTGGGCAAGGGGAAACTCATTGCCCTTGGGCGCGGCGGGCGGGCAGCCGCAAGGCTCTTTCTCGTTGTCGACCACGTCGTGCAGGCTGCCGTGCTCAAGCATGACGCGCTGGCCAGGCTGCACACGATAGACACCCGCGTCAAAGACACTGGAAACCAGCACGTAGGGCGCGTTCGCTCCGGTGTTGTCGATGCAAGTGTCGCCGTGGGGACCGAGGCGCACCTTGACTTCGGCCGAGCCGGGGCCGCTGATGAGAATGCGAAAATCGGGGGTGAGCAGAATGTCGGAGTTGCGGCTGGTGGCAAAACTCATTTCGACCGCGCCGTGATCGAGCGCCATCATGAGGCCGGGAGTTTCGCCGGCGGGAACGCTGCTGTCAGCGGCCAGCTTGACGGTGGTGGAGGCGCAAACGCGCAACACACCGCGATGAGGCAGTGAGACTTCGGTAGTCTGGCTGCCGCTGGTGACCGTGCCGCTGGCGACAATGATC
>Ga0224528_1001025_pt1 | contig 19761 bp, 13 predicted proteins | sample CBST25metaG_2_FD_179888 | JGI IMG/M metagenome (GOLD analysis project Ga0224528, IMG submission 179888) | Peat soil microbial communities from Stordalen Mire, Sweden - C.B.S.T25 | ecosystem: Environmental > Terrestrial > Soil > Wetlands > Peat | place: Sweden: Norrbotten County, Stordalen Mire...
GAACATGCACTGTTCTTTCTGTACGGGACCGGCGCAAACGGTAAAAGCGTCTTCTTAAACACGATCACCGGCGCGCTGGGTGAGTATGCAAAAGTTGCGCCCGTGGAGTCGTTCACCGCTTCGCAGAACGAAGGCCATCCGACAGATATGGCGGGGCTGCAAGGTGCACGGCTTGTTACTGCCACCGAGACTGAAGATGGGAGACGTTGGGCAGAATCAAAGGTTAAATCATTGACTGGCGGCGATAAGATCGCAGCGCGTTTCATGAGGCAAGATTTCTTTGAGTTCACGCCACAATTCAAGCTGGTAGTTTCCGGCAATCATCGGCCCGGACTGCGAACTGTTGACGAGGCCATGCGGCGGCGCATGAACCTAGTGCCATTTAATGTGACCATCCCCGCCGCCAAACGTGATTCAAGGCTGACCGAAAAACTGCGCACGGAATGGTCCGGTATTCTCGCGTGGGCTGTCGAAGGTTGCCTTGAGTGGCAGCGCGTGGGGCTGAGACCACCGCAAGCCGTCACGGCAGCAACAGACGCCTACATGACGGCAGAAGATGCACTGGGGAACTGGTTGACTGAGAACACGGTCAAGGGAGTTAACTTCCGCGCAGGTTCGACTGAGCTTTTCCAAGACTGGCAGCGCTGGGCTGAATGCGCAGCCGAATTTGTCGGCACTCAAAAACGATTCTCGCAGAACCTGGAAGCACGCGGGTTTAAGCCGCTCAAGGCTAAAGCAAAGAACTTTTTCACCGGCCTACGCCTCCGCCGCGCTGGCGAGGTGGTGGAGGATGTGGAGGGAGAAACCAATAGACCCGTAGAGAGATTTTCAAAAACAAAACTTCCTACGGGTATATACGGTGGACGCTCCACATCCTCCACCGTCAGCGCCCCAAAATTCACCCGCGCCGCGCTCTCAACCAAGCCGGCCCAAAGATTCAGCGGCAAACCGCACCACCCGAAAGGATGCAAATGAAAAATGAATCAGACTATCCAGCCGGCACGTTGGCAAACGACAACGCCGCCCCTGTTCCTGTTCCTGTTCCGGCTGACAACCACCCAGCGCCCGGAGTAGAGCACCAGCCGCCCGCCGATTACATGCAGCACGATGCGGAGAACGGCGTTACCGTGAACCAGACGAAAGGAACCACACTATGAGCGACCAAGTGCAGAATGATTTGCGATCAGTTATCCAAACTCTGAACGGGGTGCGTCGCGCGCTCAAGGCACAGCGCCGACAACTTGCCCAGACCATCGCCGGTGTTGAAGATGTGGAGATGTGCAGCGCGAGAATCGGCTTCGCAACCCGCCAGATTTCCGATGCGCGCGATTTGTACAGCCGTTTAATCGCCCCCGCTGAGCCGACGCATGACGCCGCACTCACTGAAATCAAACTGGGAATGAACGCTTACGGAAATAGTCTGCCAGTGACCGTGGAGGTTGAAGATGAGTAACGATCCGCGCACAACACCGCTCATGGCGCTTGCGGCGGCCGAAGCCGAATTCATACGTGCCAAGGTCGAACTCACACGCGCCAAGGCTGCACAAGCCGGCGCAAGCCGTTCTGACCTGATTGCAAACCTAAAGACGGTGCGACAAGAACTGCGCAGTTTGCGCTCCAAATTTGAAAGGCAGAAAGTCACTGTTCTGAATCTGCAGGCAGAGTGTGACAACATCATGCGCGCTGTCACGGTGCGCGAAGATCAAGCGTCAGAATTGTTGAACTCGCGCCCCGCCTGCTTCGATTATCTGCCCGATGATCCTGAATGCGTGCAATGGTCTGCGGCGCTAGAACAGAAGCGCACGGAGATTTCAGGGCTGCGCATGGTGCTGGCAGCACAGCCAAATTTATATTCTTTAAGGCTGGAGGGCGTGGAACTAGCCACGCGCATCCAAAGCCTGCAATTTTCAGAATCTTCGCTCACCAATCAGCTTGCTGGCATCTCCGGCAAGTCGTGGGGTGGGAAAGCCATCCCAGAGTCGGGCGGGACGTTGAGCGGAGTTTTGTAAGTTTGGCTGCTGCGCCCAGCCGCGTGGCAGACCAACACCGGGTGCATCCTTCCTTCCATCCGGTCACGAGCACTAGGGTTGTGGAGTTGCTCCCGCAACCCTAGTGCCAGATTTTAAGTTTGGAGCGCCGTTTCATCGGCGGCGCTCCAAAGAGGCCGGGCATGTATCCCTTTCTCCATGGCCCGGCCAAACAAGTCGAGTCTTAAATTGCCTCGCCCGCTTGCTGCAAGGTAGCCCGCTGTCCAGCCTGCTACCTTGCAGCACGGATTTTAAGATCGGAGATAAAATGCCTGAGCCTTCTGAACTCGAAAAACAATCGCAAGCACTGATTGCATTTGACAAGTCGCTAGGCCACTGCGTGTCTATGCTTCGCTGGCCGTACTCCAAAACGATGCCGGAGCCTGTCGAGCATCGCACATGGCGGCGCTACGCAGGAGTTGTGTTTCGGCTTGATTTGTTTCACGATACTGGCCTCGCCGATGGTTTGGGAAACTTCGCGGCACTGGCATACGAAGCACAAACTCGCGAGCGCAGCGCATGGGGTGCCTGGTGCAAGCGCAAAGCAAAACTTGAAATGGATTTGTTGGCAGGCAAGCGCAAGTCGCTGCCGTGGTCGTGCTAAGACTTCGCACAGCATCAGCGACTTTTAAGAAGGAGGCCAATATGCCGCGCACAAAAAAGAAAGCCCCGCCGAAGATTGCCGGTGTTGCAGTCACATCGAAACCGCGCAAGAAGAATCCGCCGCGTACCGCGTTTCGGAAGGGTGGACCCAATCCTCACGCATTCGTTGCTGGGAACGGCTCGCCTAATCCTGGTGGAAAGGTCAAGAGCGATACACGTCTCATCTCGAAAGCGCTCCTTGTAGCTTTGGCAAACCGTGCTCCCGACGAAGCGGCGAAGGCTCTCAATTTGCCGAAGGGAAGTTCATGGGCGCAGTGCTTGGGCCAGCGACTCATTCACATGGCACTGAGAGGCGACCTAGCGGCTATGGACCAGATTAGGCAGTTCACCGAAGGAAACAGGATTCACGCATCCGTCGATTTTCAAGATCCCGGCGTTGCGCCGCCGATCATTGAAATTGTTTTCGTTGATGCGGTTGACGGTCGCCCCGCTCCTGGCATCACCATCGACAGGCAGGCGATGCCAGCACTGCTCGCCACTGAGGATTGAGCCTCTGACAAGCTGTCTGAAGCCTCAGGCAGGCTCAGGCAGGCTCAGAGGCTCTCAGGCAGGTCAGAGGCTCTCAGGCACAAGCTGACCTCTTTAGGCTCTCTGGCAGCCTCTCAGAGCCTCTGGCAGGCTCAGGCAAGCTCAGAGGCTCTTCTGGCATGGCTGAATAGCTCAGAGGCTCTCTGAGAGTCTGCAAACCGCCGCAAACCGCTGTCAACCAAGGTACAGCCATACTAGACACTGCAAACTTGACACTTCTACTGTCAATAAAGGATTAGTTTTTAAATTACTTGACACTCACCTCTCAAGGTCATAGAATCTAAATTGACACTATATGAGGTGTGCAAATGGCAGCAACAGCAAAGCGTCACAGCAAAACAGTTGGCTACATTCGCGTTTCTTCCGTTGACCAGAACACAGAGCGGCAGTTAGACGGCCTCAAGCTCGACAAGGTGTTTACAGACAAGGCCAGCGGCAAGGACACAAAACGGCCGCAACTGAAGGCCGCTCTTGAATACCTGAGAGATGGGGACCGGCTGGTGGTGCACTCGCTCGACCGGCTGGCCCGCAATCTTGCGGATTTGAAAAACATCGTCTCAGACCTGACGGCCCGCGATGTGGTCGTGGAGTTCCGCAAGGAGAACTTAACCTTCACCGGCGAAGACAACGCCATGAGCAATTTGCTGTTGAACGTCATGGGAGCCTTCGCCGAGTTTGAACGCTCCCTGATCCGTGAGCGCCAGCGTGAAGGAATCGCCCTTGCCAAAGCCAAAGGCAAGTACACTGGCCGCAAGAAAGCTCTGACCCCTGAACGCGTCGCCGATCTTCACAAGCGCGTGAGTGCGGGCGAGACAAAGGCAGCAGTCGCCCGCGAGTTCGGTATTAGCCGCGAGACTCTTTACAAATATCTGGGGGCAGCGCGGGCCACTGCAAATAGTGGCATCACGGGGGCGGCGGCATGACACGGAGAAGGGTTGCCAGACGCGACGGAATCAGCGAGCCGAACGACCGGCCCGGTTACATCATTCAGTGGGTTGGCTTTGACGGAAGGCGTAAGCGGCGCACTGTCAAAGGCGCATCGCGGGAAGCGGCAGAGCGCGCGCTGGCAGCGGAGAAAGCGCGCGTTGTAGAGGCGCGAACGCAGGGGCGCCCGCTGCCGAGTAACGACAGTTTCGATGCGTTCGCCGCTGAGTTTCTGAAGGTGCAAGAGAATCGTATTTCGCCGCATGTTGTGAAGGGCAGACTCAGCCGCGCCGAGTACACGCGGCAGGCGGGCATCATTTGTAAACATCTGATTCCGTTCTTCGGCAAAGAGACGAAGCTGGCGGCCATCCGCCGCGCTGACGTGGTGCGCTACATTCACCAGCGCACGGGCGTGGTGAGCGATGCCAGCATCATCAAAGAGGTGAACACACTCAAGCGTCTATTTAGTGTGGCCGTTGACCTCGAAAAGATTCCCGCTAACCCGGCGCTGAAAGCGCCACTTCCAACGGCCCCAGAGGGCAAGACTGTTTATCTCACGCCAGAACAATGGCAGGCCGTCTTCAAACACTGTTACATCGAACCGACCGACAAGGAGCCACATCCCGCACAGTGGTTGCAGTGGGCAGCCGGCCTCGCCGTCGCACTCGGCACACGCCGCGGTGAGTTGATGCACACGCGAGTTTCAGACGTTGACCTCGACGGGCGGCAAGTTCTGCTTCGCAACACGAAGAACGGTAAAGAGCGCGTGGTGATTATCAACAGTCTTGCGCTTCAGGTTTTCGAGGCAATGGGCATTCGTGAGCGCAAGAGGCGCGGCGATAGGCGAGAGCTGTTTCCCGGCATAGAGCCTGAGCAGTTGTCGATGAAGTTCATCCGGGCCTGCCGTGCGGCGGGCGTCGAGGGCGTGAGTTTTCACACGCTGCGCCACACGTTCGCATCGCATCTCAAGATGGCCGGGGCCGATCTTGACGACATTCGCCGATTACTCGGCCACGGCGACATGCGAATGGTGCAACGGTACGCGCACGTCGGCAAGTCGCATCTTGAGGCGGCGGCGTCGCGGCTCGACGGCGTGCTCACCTTGCCCGCACAGATTGAGGAGGCCTGATCTAGTACTCAGTACGTTTCTCCGGGGGCCAATTTGGCGCGGTTGGCCCTATCCGCCAGCGCTACAACCTCGCATCGCGCCCACAGGTAGCTTCGTGCACTGTCCAAATCCACGAAATTGTGCCAGCACTCTGGCATCTCTTTCAGGGTTCCGCCAGCGGGATCAGCAGGGTCAGCTTTCTCCGCTTGGCAAACCGGGTCTTTCACTTCGTAAACCGAGTGTTCGTAGCTTTCGTGCGCCACCGAATAATGCACACTGCCGCAGAAGCTATTTTCAGAATCAGAAAGATGCACGCTGTACTCACCGTCCGAATTATGCTCCCAGTGCACCAGAGCGGAACCGGCGTACGAGGGGCCGCTTGGAGGACGCCCGGCCAGCATCGACTTTTCAACCTCGTCGTCCTTAGCCGCTTCTCGGTTTGCGCTTTTGATGAATACGACAATCCCTACAACAACAACGGCGGCTATCACTAGTTTCCCAAGGCTCATTTCTCGCATTCGAATACGCGCTCCTTACACGAGAACGGTAGTGTTTTTGCGCTCTTCGCACCAGTAGCCAAAAGGGTAAACTTTGCCTCACTGACGCCTCAGAGAGCCTCACAGCAAAGCAGCAAACAACCTTTAAGTTATTGATTCTATTTGGCGTCCCCGACGGGATTTGAACCCGTGTTATCGCCGTGAAAGGGCGGTGTCCTAGGCCGGGCTAGACGACGGGGACGCGAAAGGAGCTTGTTCGGCCTAAACTTTCCGAATTCGCCCTTTTTGAAGGCTACCAACTAAGTGGAAGCATGTCAAAGAGCGGCGGACCCGATTTGGCCAAAACGGCGGGGATGGGGCCGCGTCCACTTGTCTTTGTTGAGGCAGGCAGGTCTCGAGCAGAGGAGTGACAGCTCTCATTCAAGAGGACTAGCGGATCGAGAAAACGGACGAGGATTGGCAGATCGGTCGGGAAACATCCATGGACGGATCTATAAAGGTGGATAGGCTGATTGCGGAGGATGCAGGTTGGGCGCAATAATGCTGGCTGCGCCGGATGGAGATGGTCTTTTGCTGTTTGGCGCGGAAGCTGACGGAAAGTTCCGAAATCGAGGAAACAGGCCCACGCCGCCTTTTCCTTCTCCCCGTTGCATGCCAGATCCGTTCATATTTGGAGTGAACTTCGGGCGGGCCCGGCGACGCAGTGGTGGGGTGGGGAAGGGCTGAGATCGTTCGCGAACTTGCATATTCGCTGTACATATGTGCGGATCTGAGTTTTATGCGTCAATGGACGCGTTCCATCCGTCAGATAGAATGACTTCTTTCAACCAGTTTTATGCCGGTGTGCGGTGCTGTTCAGACCGGCTCAAATGACAAAAGCGGATGTTGCAGTCGACGGAGCGGTCCTGCAACGCTGGAATCCCATGAATCCGGCAAAAACCGGAGCTTCGGCCCAACCCGGCCAGGACAAAGGAAAGATCGAGTGAGGCATACCGCATTGAATCGCATTCTTGGCGTAAGTTGTTTGGTTCTGATCGGTTTGGCGGCCACGGGCTGCCGGCAAAAGGCGGCGCCGGCAGCGGCGATGCAGGCGATGCCCGTGCAGACGGTGGCAGTGGCGCTGGCTCCGGTGGCGCAGAGCAGCGAATATGTGGCGACCATCAAGTCGCGCCGGTCGGCCACGTTGCAGCCGATGGTACAGGGGAACCTGACCAGAATTCGCGTTCATTCTGGGGATCGCGTGAAGGCGGGCCAGGTGATGATGGATATCGACCCGAAGCTTCAGATGGCCACAGTGGAGTCAACGCGCGCGACTGAGCGGCAGAAGAAGGCCCTTTACGATTTCAACGAGATCGAGCTCGAGCGGCAGCACAAGCTGTTTGAAGCGGGCGTGACCAGTCGCGACGCTTACGATCAGGCGCGGCAGTCTCACGACAACGCCAAGGCGGATTACGAGTCGGCGGTGCAACTGCGCAAGACGCAGGAAGAGCAGTTGGCCTACTACAGCATCCGCGCGCCGTTCGACGGCGTGGTAGGCGACATTCCCGTGCACGTGGGCGATTTTGTTACGCCGGCGACGGTGCCGGCGACCTTTCTTACCACGGTCGATGAAAACAGGGATCTCGAAGCCTATATTTACGTTCCCACGGAGCGTTCCGGCCAGGTAAGGATGGGGCAGGATGTGGAACTGATCGACAACACCGGCAAGGTGCTGGAGAGGTCGAAGATCGATTTTCTGTCGCCGCAAGTGGATAGCACGCTGCAGGGGATCCTGGTGAAGGCATCGGTGCATTCTTCGCCTGAGCTTCTGCGTAATGCCCAAATGGTGAAGGTGCGCGTTATCTGGAACACGACGCCCATGGCGGTCATTCCGGTGCTGGCAGTGACGCGGCAAGGCGGGCAGAGCTTTGTGTTTGTGGTGCAGCAGCAGAACGGGCACTATGCGGCTCACCAGGTGCCGGTTACGCTGGGCGACACGGTGGGAAACAGCTACTCCATCTCGGCGGGACTCAAGCCGGGCGACCGAGTGGTGGTGTCGAGTACGCAATTCCTGGTGAATGACATGCCGATTTTGCCGCTGGGCGCCTGAAGCGCACCCAGCTGAAGCATGGTTGGACACGGCCCCCGGCGTCGAGCGGAGGCAGCAGGATTCGGGCGTTGGTCACGGCGCGCCCATAACGAGGAAAAGGAAGGCCCACCTTGTTTGTCGATTTCTTTATTCGCCGACCGGTATTTGCGACGGTGTGCGCGCTGTTGATTATTCTGGCTGGGGCGATTTGCATTCCCAATCTCCCGGTCGCCATGTATCCGACCCTGGCACCGCCTCAGGTGATGGTGAGCTGCAACTACGTGGGCGCCAACGCGGACACGGTAGAGAAGGCTGTCACTATTCCCCTGGAAGAGTCGATCAACGGCGTCGAGGGAATGCGCTACATCAGTTCGTCGAGCACGAACAGCGGAACAAGCTCGATTACCGCGACCTTCACAACCGGCTACGATCTGTCGATTGCGGCGGTGGACGTTCAGAACCGCGTGGCCAGCGTGCAGGGACGCCTGCCCGCAGCGGTGACCGCGACGGGCATCACAATTACCAAGTCGAGAAGCAATTTTGTGTTCGGCGCAGGCTTCTTCACGCGGGACGGACGCTACTCGAACGAGTTTATCTCCAACTACCTCGATGTATATGTGAAGGATGCGCTGAAGCGCATTCCCGGCGTCGGCGACGTGTCGATCATGGGCGAGCGCAAGTATGCCATGCGCCTTTGGCTGGACCCGGTGAAACTGGCTTCCCGCGGGTTGACAGCGAGCGATGTGGTGAGCGCGCTGGCCGAGCAGAACGTGGAAATCCCGGCAGGACAGCTGGGCCAGCCGCCTTCCGACGCCAAGCAGGCCTTCCAGGTGCCAGTACGCGTGGTGGGCCGTCTTACCGATCCGGCCGAATTCGACAAGATCATCGTCAAGAACAATGCCAATGGCCTGGTGTTGTTGAAAGACGTGGGTCGGTCGATGGTGGGTGCCGAGGACTACAGCACGCGCCTGGAATACGGTGGACGCGAAGCGGTGGGTGTTGGTGTGCAGCAGCTCTCCAACGCCAACGCTCTGGACGTGGATAAGCAAGCGAAGGCCGCGTTGAAGGAATTGTCGAAGAGCTTCCCCCCGGGGCTTGAATACGCCATTGCATTCGACTCGACGACAGTGATCGGCGACTCGATCCAAGAAGTGCTGGTGACCCTGGCCGAGGCGATCGCCATCGTTATCGGGGTCATCTTCCTGTTCCTGCTGGACTGGCGTGCAACGATCATTCCCGCGGTCACCATTCCTGTCTCGTTGATCGGCACCTTTGCCTTCGTCAAGGTATTCGGCTTCTCAGTCAACTCGCTTACCTTATTCGGAATCACGCTGGCGACAGGACTGGTGGTGGACGATGCGATCGTGGTGATTGAGAATGTGCAGCGACACATCGCCATGGAGCACTCCAACCCCCACGAGGCCACCTCGCGGGCCATGGGAGAGGTGACCAGCGCCGTGATCGCCACTTCTCTGGTGCTGATCGCCGTGTTTGTTCCGGTCTCGTTCTTTCCCGGAACCACCGGCATTCTGTACCGGCAGTTCTCGCTGACCATTGCCTTTGCTATCGCCATCTCGGCCTTCAACGCTCTGACCCTTTCCCCAGCGCTATCGGCCATGTTCCTGCGCGGCGAAGCGGACCGTCCGCATCAGTTGGACTTCCTCCACATCAAGCCCGTATCGCGCGCCTTTGCGTCTTTCATCCATGGAGCGGATGCGACGGTTACCTGGACGGCCAGTACCTACGCCAAGTCCATTCATGTGGTGCTGCAACTCCGCTACCTGGTGCTGATGGTGTTTTTCGCCGGTCTGGGCGCTACGGTATGGGTTTACCAGCACGTTCCCACCGGGTTCATTCCCCAGGAGGATCAAGGCTACCTGATGGTCATTGTGCAGGCGCCTCCGGGCTCCTCGCTGGCCTACACCACGTCACTGGCGGAACGCGGTCAAAGCATTCTGTTTCAGCATCCCGACGTGCAGGGCGCGTTCTCTATTATGGGGTTCAGTTTTGGTGGCGGGTCTTCTAATGCCGGCATGATGTTTGTGAACCTCAAGCCAGCGGATGAGCGCCGCAGAAAGGGGCATTCGGCTGCAGATATTGTGGCAGACCTTTCGCCCAAACTGGGCCGGCTGGCACTGGCCCCGAACGGCGGCATTGTTGCGGCCATGGAGCCCCCGGCAGTATCGGGCGTAGGCAGCTACGGCGGCTTCCAGTTCATGCTTCAGGACCAGGGCAAGAACACCCTGGGCGATCTGGACCGGGTGGCGCACCAGATTGTGGGTGCCGGCCGCCAGCGCAAGGACCTGAGGGGCATGCTGACGACGTTCTCGGCCAACGATCCGCAGGTATTGGTGACCATCGACCGTGAGAAGGCCAAGGCCATGAGTGTTCCGCTCTCGCAGATCACCACCACACTGGGCGTGTTCATGGGGTCGGAGTACGTCAACGACTTCGACTTCAACAACCGCACCTATCGCGTGTATGTGCAGGCCGACCAACCGTTCCGCATGACGGCCAAGGATCTGCACAACTACTATGTGCGCTCCGACTCGGGTCAGATGATTCCGCTGGACAATCTGGCCTCAGTGGCAGAGAGCTCGGGGCCGCCGGTCATCTCGCACTACAACCTCTTCCGCGCAGTCGAAATCGACGGCTCTCCCGCACCAGGCTACAGCTCGGGGCAGGGCATTGCGTCGATGGAAGATCTGGCCAAGAAGACGATGATGCCGGGCATGGGCTTCCAGTGGACGGGACTGACGCTGGACGAGATTGAATCCAGCGGCAAGGCGCTGCTCATCTTTGGGCTGGGCATTGTGGTCATCTATCTGACCCTTTCCGCTCTCTATGAGAGCTTTGCGCTGCCCTTCATCATTCTTCTGGCCGTGCCGATGGCGGTGCTGGGTGCATTGGGACTGGTGGCGCTGCGCGGCATGGCCAACGACGTCTACTGCCAGATCGGCCTGGTGATGCTGATTGGACTGTCGGCCAAAAACTCGATTTTGATTGTCGAGTTTGCCGAGCAGTTGAGGAAGAAGGGGCGGTCGATTGCCGAAGCGGCCATTGAGGCCGCGGAACTGAGGCTGCGGCCCATTCTGATGACCTCGTTTGCATTCATCCTCGGCATTCTGCCGTTGGTGTTTGCGACGGGCGCAGGGGCCAAGGGCCGCCGTTCGGTGGGAACCACCATTGTGGGCGGCATGCTGCTTTCCACGGTGCTCAACCTGTTCTTCATTCCGGTGCTCTACGTGATCCTGAGCCGTCTGCTGAAGCTTGGCAGCAGCGACGATCACAGCGCAGAAAGCGCGCCGGCTGAGGCATAGAGGCTATTTTGAGTTGGGGAATTGCATGAAGGGGACGGGCTTTGGCCCGTCCCCTTCATGTTTCTGCGCAGGTTCCGGACGTAGAGTCTTTTCGCGGTGGGCGATAATGTATTCCTTGATCCGGTCATAGACTTCGTCACTCACAACGCCGCGGTCCTGCAGGTCCAGTCTGGTGCGGTAGGGGCGGAAGCGAACGATGCGCGCAGCCCAGGTTTGCGTTATCCCTGGAATCCTCAGCAACTCGGCGAGGGTGGCGTGGTTGATGTCGATGCGCTCTTCGGGCGGCACTGCGGCGGCAGACTCGATTGCGGCTGGCAGAGCTGCGGATGCGGCCGGTCGCGTTCCGGACACAGAGAGGAACAAAAGTGCAACCGCACATGCCGTGAGTCCTGCCGCTGCGCGCATGACCTATTCTGCGTCCCTGCCCAGCCTGACTGCAAGCACCTGCGGTGGAGCCAACTCTGCTTGAGAGTCTTGGCTTCCCACCCTTTCCGCAGAGAAAAGCGGAAAGGGCAGGGCCTCATGTTTCTCAGGTCGGAAGCTACTTTGCCTCGGCTTGGAACGCGTCGGACTCGTGGTTGAGTTCGTCCGGGGTGGCGGTGCGGGAGTACAGCATGACCTGGTAGCGGAAAGAGACGGACTGGCCTTTTTCCATGGTGAGGTTGAGGGCAGGCTGCTTGGCATCGAAGACGCTCGGCGCTAGGGGGTTGACGGCAAACAAGCCGTAGCCGCGGGCATGCCAGTAGGTTGGATAGCCGGGATTTTTTGGCTGGTCGAAGATAGCGATGGTCGCCGTGTGGTCGCCGGTATGGCCGGTGAGAGAGCACCAGCGGCCACGGGTTCCCCAGGCGGCGCCGCCCTTTGCGCCCTCGCTGGTGAGATAGACGCCGGTAGCCGGGTTGGTGGCATCCGCCGGGCCCGCGTCGACTTTGGTGGGGTTGCCGTTGGAGTCCATGAAGATGCCACCCTTTTCGTCAGGTGATTCAAGCCAGCGGGCGACGCGCAGGCCGAGCAGGCCATCTTTCTCGTCGGCAAAGACCACATGGTCGAGAGCCTTGAGGGTGACGGTCTGATCGATGACGCGGGCGCCGTTGCGGACGGCGAAAAAGTAGCGCGTGGTTTGCGTGAGAATCTGCTTGTTTTCGCCGGTCACCCAGAGGGACTCGACGACCAGTTCGCCGTGATCGGCGCCGCTTTTGGCGGAGACGATTTTGGTGTGCAGGATCGTCCCCATTTTGGCGCGGTTTTCCGGCTTGATGGCTTCGGAGTTGTTCCAGAAATCGAAGCCGTTGACCTTGGCGTAATTGAACCAGAGGCCTGCGTGATGCGGGTGATCGACGCGCTCACCGGGAAGCTGTTGGAGCGGATAGCCGCGGGTGACGGTGACGCCGTCGCCATCGATGAGCGGGTAGAGGGTAGGCTTCTTCAGCGTAATGGGCCAGATGTAGGAGGTGAAGGGCGCGCCGTCGATGGTGATGTCGACGCGGCGCTGCGCCTCGTTGGGGATGACCTGGACGCCCTTGGCGGGCGCCGCAAACGCTGCGGCGCCGAGCCCGAGGGTTCCAGCAAGAAGAGCAAGAGCAAGCAGGCTACGCAAAGACTTTGCCTCCTGCCATGATTTGCTGGGTTTTGTCATTGAAGGTGACTTTCTGCCCGGTCTGAATGGCGGCGACGTTCATGCAGAGGGCGATGGAGTGGCTGTAGCCGGCTTCGATGGATGCGTTGGGCGTTTTGCGTGAGCGAACACACTCCATCCAGTTGCGCATGTTGGCCGAGGTCTGCGGGTCGCCGCCGGTGTCGGCTGCGGTGGAGGTGGCTTCCGCCTTTTCGACGAGCGAGAAGCTGGGCAGCTGGTTGGGCTTGAGGCCCATGGCCGCGGCTTCCTTGGCCTTCATGCCGCCGTCGGGCGTGACGCGCTGCTTGTCCATGTCGATCATGCCGCCGTTGGAGTAGTAGAGCTCCTTGACGCCGCCGGCGGAGTTGGTGAAGCGGGAGGTGTACTGCACCTGGAAGCCCTTGGTGGGGTCGTCGAGCGGGCCGTAGTCGAAGACGGCGGTCATGGTGTCCCAGTTCTGGCGGCCGTCCTTCCAGAGGTAGATGCCGCCGTTGGCGACGACCGAGCGTGGATGCGGCAGGCCGGTGAACCAGTGCACGGTGTCGATCTGGTGGACCAGCCACTGGTCGGGAATGCCGGAGGAGTAGGGCCAGAAGAGGCGGAACTCAAGGTACTTGCGGGCATCGAAGGGCTCGTAAGGGCAGTTAAGGAGATAGCGCTTCCAGTCGGTGTCCTGCTCCTTGAGGAGGGGCACGACGTCGGGACGGCGCCAACGGCCGGGCTGGTTGACGTTCCAGCTCATCTCGACCATGACGATGTCGCCGAACTGGCCGGACTTGATGTACTCGGCGGCCTTCTGATAGCTGGGAGTGGAGCGGCGCTGGGTGCCGATTTGCACGATCTTGCCGGTCTTTTTGACAGTGGCGAGGAAGGCGCGGGCATCGGCCATGGTGTGGGCGGTGGGCTTTTCCACGTAGGCATCGCGACCGGCGTTGACGGCTTCAATGCCGTGCTGGGCGTGCTGGAAGTCGGCGGTGGCGATGAGGACGGCATCGACGTCCTTGCGGGCGTAGAGCTCGTCGTTGTTGCGGACTGAGGCGATGGGGTTACCGGTGAGCTTTTGGAGCAGCGCGGAGCCCTCTTCGCGGCGGCGGTTCCAAATGTCGGAGACGGCGACGAACTCGAAGTTGAGATCCTTGGAATGCTGCAGGAAGGCGGGAAGCAAGGCGCCCTTCATACGATCGCCACAGCCGACGACGCCGACGCGGACGCGGTCATTGGCGCCCAGGATGGCGGCGTAGCTGCGGGCATTCCATGAGACTGCGGTAGCGGCCAGCGCGGCACTCCCCACTTTTAGAAACTCTCTGCGATTTGTGTCTTTGAACAGCACGCTCAAATCCTCCGTGTGATTGGTTACGAGTTTGAGTTATGCAAGCAGAGGAAGGAAACGGGCCTGTGGAAAGAGGATGCACTTTTAGCATGGTCGCTGCCCCGCCTGCGAATGGAACCCATATGGTCAGACCACGAGGTTGCAGATGTCAAGTAGGGGTCTTGTATTGAAGCTTATTACCATATTGCGGTACGAAAAACAGCGAGGAATCGCGGTAAATTCCCAAAATGTGTTCACTGAGCAAGGCTCTCATGTGCGGCCTTAATTTTTACTGAATATTGCTTGACAGAAGTGGTCAGACCTCTATATAGGATTTGTACCGAAATACGAGACGAAATTTTCGGTGCGCAAAAGGTAAGCCTGATCGCAGCAGGAGTTCAGGGACTTCAAAAGCACGTTCGAGCAGGCATGACATTTGTGTACATGCAATCCACTACCAACAGGAGGCTTTCATGCGAAACAGACGATTCAAACAGCTGGAGAGGTTCAACCGCTGGATCCTGGTTTCCCTCTGCATTGCCATCCTAATTTTTGCCGCGACAGGGAATGCGCAGACTGCGGGAACGGGAAACATCCAAGGCGTGGTTACCGATGGCACCGGAGCCTTGATTCAGAATGCAACGGTCACCGCGATCAATACGGCCATGCAGGTAAAGCACACAGTAATCACGGACAGCAACGGGCTCTACAGCTTGCCGAACCTGGCCATCGGTAGCTACACCGTGGAAGCGACGGCAGGGGGGTTCAAGCGCTATCGGCAAACGGATATCAAGTTGGAGGTCGGCAGCAGCATTGCCATCAACATCTCGATGAAGATTGGTGGGGCGGACCAGACGATCGAGGTGCAGGCGGCGGGCCTCAGTTTGCAGACCGAAGACAGCTCGCTGAAGCAGACGATCGACCAGAATACGCTGACGGAGATGCCACTCAATGGTCGTCAGATGACCTCGTTAGTGACTCTGACCGGCGGGGCCGTGAACGCCAATGAGAACAACGACGAATCGGGGAGCAAAACCTTCTACAGCTCTGCCGTGATCTCCATTGGCGGTGGACAGGGAAATGCCATCGACTACCGGTTGGATGGCGGCGATCAGAACGACTACATGACCAATGTGAATTTGCCCTTCCCGTTCCCGGACGCGGTCGCCGAGTTCAGCGTGGAGACGGCGGCGCTGGGCGCACAGAGCGGCCTGCATCCGGGCGGCCTGGTGAACGTGGTGACTCGCTCGGGATCAAACGAGTGGCACGGTTCGGCTTTTGAGTTCATCCGCAACAACTACATCGATGCGACCAGTTTCTTCTCCACGGCGAAGGACACGCTGCACCAGAATCAGTTTGGCGGAACGTTCGGCGGAAGGATCGTTCGTAACAAGGTGTTTGGTTTTGCGGGATACCAGCATGAGATTCAGAACCAGATGCAACCCAACCAAACGGCCTATGTACCCACAGCAGCGAATCTGGCGGGCGATTTCTCGGCGGACAGTTTTCAACTGCTGAACCCTCAAACCGGCGCGATATTAACCGGCAACCAGATCAGTACGAGCTATTTCAATGCGACAGCGCTGGCGCTGGCAAAATATCTTCCGCCCGCGACCAATGCCGCCGGACTTGTGAGCTACGCGATTCCCTCGAATGTGACCGAGAACCAGTTCGTCACGCGCGTCGATGCGACACTCACTCCGAACAATAGCCTGTATGGCCGGTATTTCTTGGACGGTTACAAGAGCCTCGCGTTCTATTCTCCAACCAATATCCTGATCACCTATACGCCTGGCAACGAGGAACGGGCGCAGGGATTTACGCTGGGCGAGACCTACATCCTCAGCAAGAGTCTGGTCAATTCCGCCCACGCCACGGTTACGCGGCGGCGCGACAACCGCGGCCCTGCCGCGAGCGGCATCAATTCGAGTACGCTGGGCATCAACATGTATGACATGACGACTGTCGGTATGCAGTTGTCGGTGACCAATAAATGGAACATGTACTGCGGCACTTGCTCGGCGGCTCACTTCAACGTGAACACGCTTGCGCTTGCCGACGATATCAACTGGGTGCGCGGCAAGCATCAGCTTTCGTTCGGTGGAGAGTGGGTTCAAACCGAACTCAACGTCAACAATGTGTACGAGGGAAATGGAAAATTCACGTTCTCGGGTATCTATGGCCAAAAGGGCCCGGCTGGGACAAGTACAGGCGGTGGCGGGCAGGACGGCAACCTGGATTTTCTGACGGGATCGATGAGCGGATTCGAGCAGAGCAAGGCCCAACAGAATGCGCTGCGTGAGCCGATTCCGAGTCTTTATGTCCAAGACACCTATCACCTGAGTAACAAGGTCGTGCTGTCGGGTGGTGTGCGCTGGGATCCTGAGTTCGTTGCAACGGACTACTTCAATCGCGGATCGGTTTTCAATTACAGCGCCTTCGTGGCCAACCAATTCAGTACGGTGTATCCGAATGCGCCGGCGGGAACTTTCTTTTATGGCGATAAGGGAGTCCCCAAGGCTTTTACAAAGGACTCACCGTGGCAGTTCTCACCGCGCATTGGGGCCACGTTCGATCCCAAGGGAGACGGCAAGATGGTTTTCCGCGCTGGCGCGGCGATGGTCTATGACGAACCAAATCTGTTCACGGGACAACGTGTGCAACAGAATGCTCCCTTTGCTCAAGCTGTTTCCACTACGCCGATCGCGGCTCATGGTCCCTTAAGTTTTACCAGCCCGTGGTCGAATGGAACGACGACGGCAAACCCCTTCCCGCTGCCAGTCGTGCCGACGTCCTCGGTCGCATTCCAGAAGGGGACACAATACTTTGCGCTTCCTACCAAGTTCCACTCGCCTTATATGCTGCAGTGGACCGCGAGCATCCAGCGCGAGTTCGGACGCGGCTGGCAAGCCGAGGTCGACTACGTGGGGAACCACACCGCTTTTGGTCCTTACGGCCTGCCGATGAATCCGGCGACCTACATCTCCGGGTCGGACTGCGGTTCAACGCCGGTCCATGGGACAGGAACTTCAGCTTGCTCGACAACCGGCAACTACTCCGCGCGCTTTGCACTCACGCTTGCCAATCCCACCCAGGGCCCGATGTATGCGGGGAGCGGCACTGGCTCGGAGTACATCATGGCAGGCGCGAATGCCAGCTATCACGGCATGGTGGCCAGCATTCAGCACCGTGTGTCTTCGACGTTCGTGTTTCTGGCCAACTACACCTTGTCGCACTGTATCGACATTTCCGACAACGCCGCGGATGTCAGCACGGTTACGGTGCAGAATCCAGCCAACATCAATGGAGACAAGTCGAATTGCGGATTTGATTTCAGACACATCTTCAACAGCACTGTTGTGGCATCGAGCCGCTTCAACTCCTTGCACGGCTTGGCGGCACAGGCTGTGAACCATTGGGAGATTTCTCCGCTGGTGCATGTGACGGACGGCAATCCGTTCACGGTGACAACGGGAGTGGACAACTCCCTGATCGACGTCAATGACGACCGGCCCAACCTGACCAATCCGAGTGGGTTGTATACCCATGCGAAGATCCATAGCGGAAAGTCGATCAACGCGCAGTACATTAACAAGGCCGCATTTACCGCCAACTCGCTGGGGACCTTCGGCAGTTCTGGACGATTTGCCTATCGGGGGCCCAAGTTCCTGCAGGTGGACAGCGCATTGACGCGCTCCTTCGCACTGCACGATGCCTGGACGATGAATCTCCGGTTTGAGGCATTCAACGTGCTGAACCACCCGGATTTTGCGGCTCCGGGAAGCACAGCAGGCTACTTGGCCTCCAGTACGTCGATGACTTCTTCAACCTTCGGCCAGGTTACATCGATCACAAACGGTTATAACGCCAGACTCTTCCAAGGTGCGGTCAAGATCACCTTCTAGAGTGGTTCGCCTTGCCCGCCTGCATGCTGCTGGGTGGGGCAAGGCGACCAAGCAGTCCAAACCGACAAATAGACGCCGCAAGAGAAGTGGCAGAGTCCCAACACCAACGGGATTCGACTGCTTCTCTTGCGGCGTTGTGGTTTCCGTGAGGGGACTGGCCAGGAACGGTCAGGGCTGAGAGGGGGCGCGCATGGTTTCGAGGGCGGCAGTGAGGTCTTGGGAGAGGGACTCCTGCGCTTCTTCGGTGAGCTTTTCGTCGTGGCTGGTGATATAGAAGACGTCGATGGCCCTCTCGCCTTCGGTGTCGATGAGCGCCACTTTGATGTTGCACTCATGGGCGCTGAGGGAGAGAGCGATCTGGCGGAGCAGACCGGGCATGTCCTGGGCCACCACCTGCATGAGCGTGGAGTGGCTGGAGGACTCGGAGTCGAACTTGATGCGGGTAGGCACCTCGACCTTGAGGTTTTCGCCGTGCGCCATATGGCTGCGCGCCTCGAGCAGCTGCTCGACTTTGACCTCCTGCGTGACCACGTCGTGGAGATAGGCCAGGAAGCGGTCTTTCTCACTGGGGTTCAACTCGAGGGTGCGGAAGGTGTCGGAGAAGAAGAAGCTGTCGACGACTACGCCTGCCTCGTTGGAGAAGGCGCCAGCCTTGACGATGTTCATGCCCCAGGCGGCCAGGGTGCCGGCCACATCGGCAAACAGGCGGGTACGGTCGCGGACGATGACGGTGAGGTCGAAGAGTTGGCGGTGGGGGCGCAGGTCGAGCTGGACGGGGTCCTTGTCGAGATCGAGAGCCAGCTGGAAGTGATTCCGAATTTGCTCGGGCAGGCGGGTTTGCAGGTAGCGCTGGGGCAGGCCTTCGAGGAATTCCTTGAGAGCGTCGTGCTGCTCGGCGGGGATCATGGAGCGGATGCGATTGAGCAGGGTCGGATCGATGGCGGCGCGGTAGCGGACTTCGTCGACGCTGCGATCCATGAAGTTGGCGGTGCCCATGTAGAACTGCCAGAGGTTCTCGGCCTTCCATGGCGTGAGGGCCTCGGGGTTGACCGCCTTGATGTCCGCATAGGTCATGAGAGTGAGCATCTTCAGCATCATGGGGCTGCCGATCTTGTCGGCAAAGCCGCGCACATTCTCCAGATCGAAAATATCGCGGCGCAGATGCTTGGACATTTCCAGATGGAGCTTGATGAGCTTCAGGATGGACTCGCGCTCTTCGGCGTCGAAGTCGAGGCGGGCCAGGAAGGCGTCGGCCAGCTCCACACTTTGGCCGGCATGCTCTCCAGTGCGGCGGGCCTTGCCGGTGTCGTGCAACAGCAGGGCCAGCAGGAACAGGTCGAGGCGGTCGATTTCCGGCAAGAGCTGGGCCAGGCGCTGTTCGTAATCGTGAACCGGTTGGCGGAGGCCATGGACGTTGTCGATGGTGAGGAAAGTGTGCTCGTCGACGGTGTAGCGGTGATAGCTGTCGCGGATGACCAGGGCGTCAATGCCGTGGAACTCGGGGATGAGCATCTCCAGAACGCCCAGGGCATGCATGGTTCTCAAAGCATGCGCCGCGTGGGGGCCGAGCAGCACCTCACGCAGGGAGTTCCAGAGATAAGGCCCTTCGGGAATATGGATGGCCAAGGCGGGCAGCGCGTCGGTGATGCGGTCTTCGGCGGCTTGCGAGAGGGTGTAGCCGTGGGTGGCCATCATGGAGAAAATGCGCAGGATGGCGCTGGTGTCGTTGAACTGTGCGCCGGGAGCGATGTCGATGCGGCCCTGATCGAGGAGGAAATCGGTGCCGGCAATGGGGGT